>Ga0187893_10014868_pt1 | contig 10528 bp, 8 predicted proteins | sample MA1701074metaG_FD_139574 | JGI IMG/M metagenome (GOLD analysis project Ga0187893, IMG submission 139574) | White microbial mat communities from a basaltic lava cave in the Kipuka Kanohina Cave System on the Island of Hawaii, USA - MA170107-4 metaG ...
AAGTCGGCGGCGCGGCGGCGCGTGCTCGTGTGCGACGAGGAGACGCTCGCGCAGATCGGCACGCACTTCTCCCGGCTCGACGGGCTGGCGGTCGACACGTGGGAGGAGAAGACGTCGGCGCTGCGCGACTGCCTGGGCGAGCTGGGAGGCGACGAGCGCGAGCTCGTGGACCTGCGGTACCGCGACGGGATGGCGTGCGAGTCGATCGCGTCGCGCCTCGGCAAGCAGGCCGAGGCGATCCGCAAGCGGCTTCAGCGGGTGCGCGCGCAGCTGGCGATGTGCGTCGAGGGGAAGCTCGCGCCGGCGGGAGGCGCGCCGTGACGCCGGACGAGATCGTCGGCGCGATGGTGGACGGCGGCGACGTTCCGACGGTGGACGCGGCGTCGAGAGCGGACGTGGCGCAGCGGCTCTTCCTGCACGGGCTGCTCGTCGAGCACCATGCGAACGCGAAGCCGGCGGTCGCCATGGCGCGGTCCGCCGCCTCCGCCGACGGTCAACCTCCGGAATCCGCTCGCGGGCTTCGGCGAGCCGGGCGATGGCCCCGACGTCTGGCGTCGTCCATGGCCGCGGCGATCATGGTCGGCGTCTTCGCGTTCGTCTTCCTCCAGGGCGACGCGCTTCCGACGGCGGAGGCGACGGTAAGCCGCGCGGCGGAGACGCTCGCGCAGCCGGTCGACCGGCATTTCGTGTCGCACGTCTTCGTCGGCGCGGAGCGCGAGCCCGGGCGTGTCGGTCCGCTCGACTGGTACGTGCGGGCGGACCGGTGGGCGCTGCACATCGCGCATCCGCTCGGCAACAGCTGGCTCGTGGGGAACGGCGAGCGGATGTGGTGGGTGGGGCCGGGCGGGCGCGTGTGGCCGGTGCTGCCGGCGATCGTCAACCGCATCCAGCGCGAGATCGACCCCACGGTGCTCGGCGGGAATCTCCAGGACGTGCTGCGCGAGCTGAAGACGGGCTACGAGCTGACGATGCTCGGACGCGAGGACGTGAAGGGCCGCCGCGCGCTGCGGATCCGCGCGGTGCGGAAGGACGCGTCGCGCTCGATCTCGAACGTGGAGGCGTGGGTGGAGGAGGCGACGGGACTCGTGCTCCGGGCGGAGGTGCGCTTCGAGCCGCCGAACTGGGCGATGCGCACGCACGTGCTGGAGTTCGTGGACGCGGAGAAGCGCGAAGACGCGTGGTACACGCCCGAGACGCACAGGCGCTGAAGAGAGGGCGCCAGGACGGAGGAGCAACCGCCAAGGCGCCAGGACGCCAAGATGGAGGGGGCTTTGCGCTCTGCTTCATCTTCTCTGGGTTCTCAAGGTCCTCAGGTGCTAGCTTCCGTCCGTGCGATTGGCCATCGCGACGTGCGCGAATCTCCCGACGTGGGAGGTCGACGACAAGCCGTTCCACGCGGACCTCGCGGAGCGGGGCGTCTCCGTCACGCAGATCGCGTGGGACCGCGCGGACGCGCGATGGGAGGCGTTCGACGCCTGCCTCATCCGCACCACGTGGGACTACCAGGAGCGGCGCGACGACTTCGTCGCGTGGGCCGGGCGCGTGCCGCGACTCTGGAATCCCGCGCCGGTCGTCCGGTGGAACACGCACAAGTCGTACCTGCGCGAGCTCGAGAGTCGCGGGGTGCCGATTGTCCCCACGGTGTGGCTCGACCGGGGGACGCGCGCGGACGTGAGGTCGCTCCTCCGGTGGCCGCGCGCGGACGTGAGGTCGCTCCTCCGGTGGCCGCGCGGGTTCATCAAGCCGTGCGTCGGGTCGACGGCGCGGGAGACGCTCCGCTTCGACGACCCCGCCGTCGCGCAGCGCCACGTCGACCGCCTCCTGCCGCGCGAAGACCTGATGCTCCAGCCGTACCTTGCGCGCGTGGAAACGGAGGGCGAGTTGTCCGCGATCTTCATCGACGGCGGGATGACGCACGCGGTGCGGAAGATCCCGGTCGCGGGCGACTACCGCGTGCAGGATGACTTCGGCGCGAAAGACGAGCCGTGGCGGCCGACGGCCGACGAGGCGGCGCTGGCGCGTCGGGTCGTCGAAGCCGCCCCGGAGGATCTCCTCTACGCGCGCGTCGACTTCCTGCGGGACGACGCGGGGGCGCTCTGCGTGACGGAGCTGGAGCTCGTCGAGCCGTCGCTCTTCTTCCGCCACGCGCGGCACGCGGCGACGAAGCTGGCCGACGCGGTGGCCCGGCGGCTAAGGTATGTCCCATGAACGCGATCATCGTGCTGCTGCTCGTCGCCTCCGCGCAGGCGCAGGTGTCGTTCGAGGAGCGGAAGCTCGGGGAGCTGCCCGCGGGCGCCATGAAGGCCGATGACCTCGAGATCAGTCCGGACGGCCGCTGCGTGACGTTCGTCGCGAAGGACGGCGGCAAGCAGTACGTCGTCGTCGGCGACACGAAACTCGAGGCCTTCGACGAGGTGCGCTGGCCCGGCTTCGCGCCCGACGGGCAGACCGTCTACTACAGCGCGCGAACGGGCAAGAAGTGGCGGCTGGTGGTGGGCGACCGCAAGAGCGAGGAGTTCGACGTCGTCCGCTCGCCCGCGTTCAGCGCCGACGGAAAATCGATGTCCGTCATCGTGAGGTCGGACGGCAAGTGGCACGTCGTCGTCGACGGCCGCTGGGGCGAGGCGTTCGACAAGATCGAGATCTCGAGCTCCTTCAGCGCGGACGGAAAGTCCTTTCTGTACCGCGCCCAGCGGGACGGGAAGGCCTTCGTCGTCGCCGGGGACAAGAAGATCGGACCGTTCGACGAATCGTCGTGGGCGGAGTTCATGAGCGGGGACGTGCTCGCCTACTGCGCGAAGTCGGGCGAGAAGGAATTCGTCGTGGTCGGCGACCAGCGCGGCGAGGAGTTCGAGTACGTGATGATCCCGAGCCTCAGCCCCGACCGGACCCGCATCGCGTACGTGGCCTGGAGCGACGCCGGCAACTGCGTGGTGGTCGACGGCAAGCGGCAGTACGAACTCGGCAAGGACCGGGGTCGCGACGTCGTGTTCGCGCCGGACGGCAAGTCGGTCGTGTTCACCGCCATGACGGGTGATCGCAAGCAGTGGTACATGGTTGCGGGCGATCGGAAGCTCCCGGCCGTCGAGGGCTGGGACGCGAGCGATCCCCACGTGACGCCCGACGGCAAGCACGCGCTGTGCGTCCTGCGGGACGACAAGGCCATGCGGCTCTACGTCGACGGGAAGGTCGGTCCGCCGTTCGAGGTCGTGCGCTGGCCCGACTTCAGTCCCGCCGGCGAGGCGACGTACGTGGGCACGAGCGGCAAGGGCGACAAGCGCCAGGACACGCTCATGGTCGGCGAGCGCGCGCTGGCACCGGTCGGGTGGATCCGCACGTACCGGTTCTCGCCCGACGGGGCGACCCTCGCGTGGATGGTGGACACCGGCGGGCGCTCGGTGGTGCACGTGGGCGGGACGGCGCACGAGTTCGAGGCGGCGCGGCGGCCGATCCAGTTCAGCGCGGACGGCAAGAAGGTCGCGTTCGCGATCGCCAGGGGGCGCGAGATCTGGTGGAAGGTGATCGAGGTCAGGTAATGGCGATCATCCAGAGGGTCGGCGATCCCGAGAACGAGTCGGAAGGGAAGGCGATCCACGAGCTCGCGAAGGCGCTCCCGGCCGACTACGTCGTCGCGCACAACTTCGAGCTGACGGCCGGCCGCGGCATGCCGTACGAGTACGACGTCTGCGTCGTCGGCGAGCACGCCGTCTACCACGTCGAGGTGAAGGGCTACCGCGGTCTCATCCGCGGCGACCGCCACCAGTGGACGTTCGAGAACGGCGCCGTCTACCCGAGCCCGATCCCGCTGGCGAACAAAAAGACGAAGATCATGGCGGGCATGCTGCGCGACCACGCGCGGTTCCTCGAGAAGGTGTTCGTCGACACGATCGTCCTCCTCACGGACGACCGCGCGAAGGCGCAGATCCGCGACGAACAGGCGCACCGCGTGGTGCACCTCCGCGACGCGCCGGCGCGATTGACGGATCGATCGGCGCTGCCGGTCTCGACCGAGCCGATCAAGGCGCTCCACGACTCCATCTGCGAGGTGATCCTCGGCGCGAAACCGTCGAAGAAGGCGAAGCAGATCGGCCTCTACGACGTGATCGAGAAGATCGCGCAGGGCGACGCGCGCACGGTCTACCTCGCCGAGCACCGCTACATCCGGATGCGCCCGAAGACGATTCTCAAGGTCTACCCGGTGGACGTCTACGCGCCGAAGGACAGGCAGGAGACGCGCATCCGCCGCATCTTCCACGACCAGGAGGCGCTGCGCCTCCTCTCCGGCCATCCGAACATCGTGCAGACGGGCGACTTCTTCGCGTGGGAGCACGACAAGTTCGTGCTGCCGACGGAGTACATGGAGAGCGGCCGCCCGCTCGAGGTGCTCCTCGACAAGGAGGAGGACAGGAAGATCACCTGGGCGGAGAAGCGGAAGATCATCGCCGGCATCGCGGCGGGCCTGCGCCACGCGCACCAGGGCGGCGTCGTGCACCGCGACGTGCGCCCGCTCAACGTGGTCGTCGCCCCCGGCGCGCAGGTCAAGCTCGTCAACTTCGACCTCGCGAAGATCGGCGACGCGAACGTCCTGCCGCCGGACCTCGACGACCGGCTCGACCCGCGCTACGCGGCGCCGGAAGTGTGGGAGGACGCGGCGAAGGCGACGCCCGCCTCGGACGTCTACTCGCTCGGCGTGCTCTTCTACGAGCTCATCGTCGGCGAGCGCCCGTACGGGCACGTCGACCAGGCCGTGCGCGCGAAGTCGGTTTCCATGGATCTCGACGCGCTGCGGCGCGAGTTCGCGACGCCCGGCTGCGAGGACTTCATGAAGCACCCGGACGAGGCCGTCGACGTCATCCGCCGCATGTGCGCGTTCGACCCGAAGGAGCGCTACGCGTCGATGGACGGGGTGATCGAAGACCTGGAGTTGATCGGCGACTCGTAGAATATGTAGATGCTCGTCGCGGCGATCCTCCTTCTCGCGCAGCCGGACCTGCCGCCCGGGGCCGTCGCGAAGCTCGGCACCGTGCGCATGGTGCACGAGGACTACGTCAACACGATCGCGTGGGGGCCGGGCGGGACGTTCGCGTCGGGCGGCACCGACGGGACGATCAGGATCTGGGAGGCGTCGACGGGCCGCGAGACGGCGCGGTTCGCGTCGCCCACGCGCGAGGTCCGCGCGCTCGCGTTCTCGCCGGACGGCGCGACGCTCGTCTCGGGATCGTACGACGGGCCGATCCACGTCTGGGACGTGAAGGCGAAGAAGGAGAAGGCGACGTTCGCCGGGCACAAGGGCGGCGTCGTCACGCTGTCGTATTCGAACGACGGCACGTCGATCCTCTCCGGCGGCGCGGACGGGATGGCGACGGTGTGGGATGCGTCGACGGGCGCGGAGTCGCAGAAGCTCGAGGGCCATCGCGGCGACGTTCGCGCGTGGTTCGCGAAGGACGGGCGCATCGCGACGGCGGGCGCGGACGGGACCGTGCGGACGTGGGAGGGCGGGCGCGAGCGGACGAAGATCGGCGCGGGGCGCATTGCCGACGTGCGTTTCGGAGCGGGCGACCTCTTCGCGGAGGCGCGCACGGGCGAGATCGTCGTCACGGAGGCGGAGTCCGGGAAGGAGCGCCTCAGGCTCGCGGCGCGCGAAGTCCGTTCGTTCGCGTTCGCGCCCGACGGCCGCGCGCTGGCGGCCGGCGATGGGGCGGGCGTCGTGCGGGTGCGCGACATGGCGCGCGAGAAGGAGCGCGCCCTGATGCGGCCGGGCGGCACCATCACGGCGCTGGCGTGGTCGCCGGACGGGTGGTCGCTGGCGGTCGGCACGAGCGGCGGATCGATCTCCCTTTGGGACGCGAACGGGGGCGCGCGGGGCCACGCCTCCGGGCACGCGGGTGCCGTGGTTCGCGTCGCGTGGTCTCCGGAGGGACGTTCGCTCGTTACCGGCGGCGAAGACGGCACGGTGCGCCTCTGGGACGCCGACGGGCGGCAGCGTCTGCGCCTGAAAGAGACGCACGAGCGCGTGAATTTCGTCGGGTTCTCGCCCGACGGCAGGTCCGTCATCACGGGCGACACGCACCTCGGCCGCGTGCTCGATGCGTCGACGGGGGACGAGACGCGCCGCTTCAAACCCGACCAGGTGATGATCGCATCGGCCGGAATCTCGGGCGCGGACCGGCTTCTCACCGTCGCGTACGTCGCGCACGAGGACGGATACTGGGTGAACACGGTGCGCGTGTGGGAGGCCGCGACGGGCCGCGCGCTTCGCGATTTCGCGTTCGAATCGGACGCGAACGAGGCGCCGACGGCGATCGCGGCGTCGGCGGACGGCTCCGTGATCGCTGTCCTCGGAAGCGACCGTCTCGTCGTGGTGATCGACGGCGAGACGGGCGCCGTCCGGCACCGTCTTGCGGTGCCTTCGAGCGTCGAGCGTCTCGCGGTGTCGCCCGACGGCTCGTGGCTGGCGACGTCGAGCATCGTGAGCCGGCGCGGCGGGACGTTCATCGTGTGGAACGCGCGTCGCGGGACGGAGGTCGCGCGCGTGCAGGCGCACAGTCGCCCGCTGACGTCGCTCTCGGTCTCGTCCGACGGGCAGCGCGTCGCCTCCGCGTCCGAGGGCACGGTGAAGCTCTGGGAACTGGCGACGATGCGCGAGCTGGCGGCCTTCTCGACGCGAGGGTGGACGGTGCGGCACGCGGCGTTCGCGCCGGACGGCCGGCGGCTCGCGGTCGCGTGCGAAGGCGGGAGCGCGTTCGTCTGGGATTCCGCGGCGCCGGTCGAGACGGACGCGGACGTGCTGTGGAAGCGGCTGGCATCGAGCGATGCGCGCGAGGCCGACGGCGCGATGGGGGCGCTCGCGGCGGCGGGCGACGGGAGCGTGGCGATGCTGCGCGAGCGCGCGAGCACGTCGACGCCCGACTCCGACGAGGTCCGCGCGCTCATGCGGGACCTCGACGGCGACGACATCGAGCTGCGCGAGAAGGCGGCGAAGAGGCTCGAGGAGCTCGAGGCGGAGGCGCCGCTGCGGGAGGCGAAGCACGCGGCCGCGCAGGCGGTGCTGCTCGCGCTCGACCGTCCGCAGATCCGCACGGCGGACGCGCTGCGGCTGACGCGCGCCGTGCAGGTGCTGGAGCGGATCGGGACGGCCGCGGCGAGGGAGGCGCTCAGGACGCTCGCGGAGGGACGGCCGATGCGGGCGTCGCGGGAGGCGCGATCCGCGCTGGAGCGGCTCGCGACCGCGCGTCCATAGAAGTGGATGACGATCGCGCTTTGCCTCGCGTGCGGCGCGCGCAAGTCCGGCGCGTTCAATCCGTGCGACGCGTGCCTCTGGATGCCGTACACGGACGAGGATCGCGCGCGCTGCGTGATGATGAGCGACCATCACTTGAGCGAGGCGAAGCTCGCGGAGTACGGCGACGCGCTGCGGAAGGGGACCACGCTGCCGCTGCCGCAGGAGGTCGTGGACCGGACGGCGGCGATGATGAAGGATCTTCCGATGGAGACGGCGCTCCCCGTCGTGCCCGGCCACGAGCCGCTCCGCCGGATCATCGAGGAGCTCTCGTCGCTGGCGCACACGCGCGGGCGCTACCTGGGCGCGCTGCATGAACCTGGGAAGATGCTCGTGGACGACGTGCAGTTCGATGCGATCGAGCCGCTCCGCGAACTCACGGCGAAGGACCACCCGGAGTGCCACCCGTTCTACCTTCGCCTCCTCGTGCTGCCGAACGTGGGACTGCTCGCGCTCTACGCGGTGAAGGGCCTGTGCCGTCCGTCGCTCCACGCGGCGCGCGACCGCATCGCGGCGCAGTCGCCGGGGGAGCGGCGGTGGGTCGCGCAGGGCGTGCGCCGGCTGGCGGCGATGGCGAAGGGCGGCGAGGTCGTCGAACTCTCGCGGCTGCTCGACGAGTTCACGGAACGACCGTGAGGTACGACGGGTCGGCGGAGCCCGACGGGTGGATCTCCGCGACCTGCGTCGTCGTCGTCCCGTCCGTCCGCCAGAGCTCGTAGTTCCAGACCGGAGTCACGGGATCGCCGGCGCTGTCGTCCGCGAAGAAGAGAGCGCCGCTGGCGACGACGAAGTCGTACGGGCAGCCGCCGATGCCCGAGTTGAAGGCGAAGACTTCACGGTGCCCGCGCCCGTGCCGTCGGAGCGCCAGAGCTCCATCTCGCCGTCGCCGTCGACCGCCCGGAAGTAGACGGCGCCGTTGAACGACGTGAACTGACGGACGGAGAGAAATCGCTGCGCCGCCGCCGCGCGGAAAATAGAATGCCGCGATGAAGACGATCGTCCTCGGGGGCGGCGCGGGCGGCATCGCGGCGGCCTGCCTCCTCCGCGCGCGCCTGCCGAAGGAGCACGAGGTCGTCCTCGTCGAGCGACGTCCCGCGTTCCACCTCGGCGCGTCCAAGATCTGGGTCATGCTGGGCCTGAGGAAGCGCGAGGAAGTCGAGGCGCCGCTCGCGCGGCTCACGAAACGCGGGATCGAGATCGTCGCGGCGGACGTCGAGACGATCGACCCGGCGAGGCGCGAGGTGACCACGTCGAAGGGCGCGCTGGCGGCGGACTTCCTCGTCGTCGCGCTCGGGGCCGACCACAACCTCGCCGCCGTGCCGGGGCTCGACCGCGCGGCGCACACGTTCTACGACATGGACGCGTCGATCAGACTCGGCGACGCGATCCGCTCGTTCGAAGGCGGCGACATCCTCATCCTCAACCCGCGCATGCCGATCAAATGTCCGCCCGCTCCGTACGAAGTGGCGATGCATCTCGATGATGTATTCGTGGGCCGGAAGATCCGCGACAGGGTGCGCCTGTCGCTCGCGACCGTCGAGCCGCTGCCGATGCCGACGGCCGGGCCGGAGGTCGGCCGCATGGTGAAGGAGGAGATCGCGAAGCGGAACATCGCGTTCCACGCGCAGAAGAAGGTGAGGTCGGCGGACGCGGACCTGAAGGTCGTCGTCTTCGAGGACGGCGAGATGAAGTACGACCTGCTGATCGCGGTCCCGCCGCACGAGGCGCCGAAGGCCGCGCGCGACGCGGGACTCGTCGGCGAGAAGGGGTGGATTCCCGTCGACGCGAGGACGCTCAAGACGAAGCACGACCGCGTGTGGGCGATCGGCGATGTCGCGGGCGTGCCGCTCCCCGGCCGCTACGAACCGGACGCGCCGCTCGCGCTTCCGAAGGCGGCGGTCTTCGCGGAGGCGCACGCGCGCGTGGTGGTCGACCAGATCGCCGCGGCGGTCGAGGGCAAGCCGCCGGTGGCGGCGTTCGACGGCGTCGGCTTCTGCACCGTCGAGATGGGCGGGCAGCACGCGATGGGCGGCGAGGGGAGATTCTTCGCGATGCCCGCGCCGGACGTCGCGACGCGCGTGCCCGACAAGACGCAGTTCGACGATAAGCTCGCGTGGGCGGCGCGGTTCATGAAGGACTATCTCGAGTAGCGATGGCGGATCGCGAGACGACGACGGGCGGACCGGCGCGGTCGTTCCCGGACACGACGTGGGGGCTCGTTTCGCGGCTCGGCGGGGCGGAGCGGCGCGACGGTCTCGAGCAGCTCGCGGGACGCTACTGGAAGCCGATTTACCACTTCGTGCGCGCGGCGTGGGCGAAGTCGCGCGAGGACGCGAAGGACCTGACGCAGGCGTTCCTGTTGTGGCTCATTGAGGCGGACGCGCTCGACAAGTACCGGCCGGAGAAGGGCGGGTTCCGCGCGTACCTGAAGTCGCTGCTGCGGCACTTCGTCGCGCACCAGGAGGAGGCGCTGCACCGGCTGAAGCGGGGCGGCGGGACGCGCGTGCTGTCGCTCGACGCGGAGGAGGTGCCGCCGGAGACGGTGGCGGCGAAGCCGGAGGAGGCGTTCGACGCGGCGTGGCTGGCGGAGCTGCTCGCCCGGGCGGTCGCGCGCGTGCGGGAGCGGCTGGCGTCGCAGGGCCGGGCGCACCAGGTGCGCGTCTTCGAGCTCTACGACATGTGTCCGCCGGACCGTCGGCCGACGTACGCGGCGCTGGCGGCGCAGCTCGGGCTCAAGGAGACGGACGTGAGCAACCATCTCTTCGCGGTGCGCGAGGAGGTCCGCGCGGAGGTGCGGCGGGAGCTCGCGGAGACGGTCGAGGACGTTCGCGACATCGACGACGAGTGGCGGGCGCTCTTCGGCGGATGAGCGAAAACCTTCCGTGGATTCCGTCAATGAGCCCCCGGGCGGCGCGGAAGAGGCTGCATGCGGGTTGGGTTGCTTCTGGCGGCGCTGGTGGCGGTCGGCGCCCTGACCGCGCGGCGTGAGCCCGCCGCCTCGCGGGCCGGGACGGAGGTGACGCGCCGGGTACAGGTCGATCGCCCGGCCGACGGGACGCCGGTCCAGCGCGTGACGACGACGCGCCCCGCGGATGATCCGTCTTCGGACATCGTCGCGATCCACGCGCTGAGCCGACGCCGGTCGGCGGACGTGGAAGCGTCGCTCGCGTCGCGGCTTCGCGACGAGCGTCGCCCGGCGGTGCGGCTCGCGCTCATCCTCGCGCTCGAACGCGCGGGCACGGCGGCGTC
>Ga0187893_10014869_pt1 | contig 10528 bp, 8 predicted proteins | sample MA1701074metaG_FD_139574 | JGI IMG/M metagenome (GOLD analysis project Ga0187893, IMG submission 139574) | White microbial mat communities from a basaltic lava cave in the Kipuka Kanohina Cave System on the Island of Hawaii, USA - MA170107-4 metaG ...
CGCACCGCGACTGCCGTCGCGACGCACGTGGCCACCAGGATTCCGCCTCCCGACAACAATGCTGCCTTCGAGACGTATCGCACCAGCGATTCGATCATCGGAGCCAACAACACCGTCGCACCCCAGCCGATCAGCAGACCCGGCGCGAGGCCAAGGGCAGCGAGCTTGAGTGAGTTGATGACGTGTTCAAGGGTCACGCGAGTCGCAGTCGACCCGAGCGCTAGGCGGACCGCAATCTCGCGACGGCGCTGTTGCACGGTGTACGCTACAAGCCCGAACACGCCGAAGACCGCGATGACTGTCGCCAGCGCAGCGCTTGCCAGTACCAGCTGGAGGACAGCGCGATGACCTTTCGAAACGCTTTCAACCTGACTCGCCAGCGTCGCTGCGGGCCGAACAGCCGCGGTCGCGGCAGACCTTCGAAGCGTGCTGTCGATGCGGCGGGTCACGGTCTGTGCGGATTGCGTTCGCGTCAAGACGACGGTCCGGCCAAGGACGGGGTCGAACTGGTCAGCCACGACATATGCCACAAACTCGGACCGCTCACCGCGGTCGAATGCGACGTCCGGCACGACGCCGACCACCGTTGCCGAGTAGGGCCGATCGACCCCGAGAGACACTCTGGCGCCGAGCGGATTGGACCCGAAAAACAACCCGCTCGCCGCCGCAGCGCTCAACACCACTACACGCTCGCTGCCGGCACCATCGGAAGGCTCGAACACGCGTCCGCGTGCAGGCCCCACTCCCGCCACCGAAAAGAAGGACGGTGTCACAACGTTCAATCGCGCGGGGCGTGCCGCTGAGCCCGCCACACGCATCTCTGTTCGGAGCAAGGTGTTTTCACCGGGGCTGGCGTACGCCATGGCGATCTCCGTCGAGCCGGCCGCCAAACGCACTGCTTCTGCCAGGTCGCTCAGCCGCTGCACGCGCACCGCCGGCTCCGCCGGCTCACCGGTCTGCGACGGCAAGTGGACCACAATCAGGCCCGCGGGATCGGTGACGCCGATTGGATGGGAGAGTCGCCCGTACGCTTCCAGCGCGATCGCCGTACTGGCCGCGATGAGCACAAACGCCGTCAGCAATTGCGCGACGACGAACGTCCGTTGCAGCTGGCGTCCGGCAACGCTCACGCGCGACGCACCAGCATCGGATCGCAAGACCGAACCTGGTTCGATGCGCGCTGTTCTGACGAGCGGGCCCACCGCGCACAGGATCGCAGCAACGAACGCGACTCCGGACGTGGTCAACATCGTCGGCACGTTCAATCGTACTTCCGCCGCAAACGGAAACGGGACGTGGAGCGACGTCAACAGCAGCGCGCCCATCGGCCGCGAGAGGAAGAACCCCAGCGTCCCGGCAATTGCGAACAGGATCAGTGTTTCGACCAGCGGCTCGCGCGCAATGTGGATCATCCGCCCGCCCAAGGCGCGCTTGATGGCGAACTCGCGCTCCCGTGCGACTGCGCGAATGAGGACGAGGCTGGCGAGGTTCGCGGTGCCTATGAGCAGGGTAAGTACTCCAATGGCAGCGACGCCACCGACCATCACACGCATCACTCGATAGATCTCGGGGTGAAGTCCTCCGCGCAGTAGCGCGACGGCTAACGCCGACCGTTGCAGCTCGTCGGGCACTCGTCCGGTGCCGGCCGAGAGCGCCTGGGGCCACAGCACGTTAAGCTCGGCTCGCGCGCTCCGGATTCGATCGGCAGTCCTGCCTTCCGAACTCATGCGGCCAATCAGGCGGCCCGCGTCCCAATCGGTGGTGGGGCTCAATGGCACCCATACGTCCGCCTGTTGCGGACCCTCCGGTCCAACGAAACCCTCCGGCGCAATGCCCCCGATGACATAGGCTGTGTCCGCCCCCACCGTCAGCTGCTTGCCAATCGCTGTGGGGTCCCGCTGCATCTCAGTTTCCCAAAAACGCCAGCTGATGACCGCCACATGAGGGTCACCCCGGTCATCCGTTGGCAATCCGATGCCGGCCACGAGCCGCGTCTGGAGTACGCGAAAGAATCCCGGTGAGACGGACTGAACGCCGACGCGTTGACCGGCTTTGCCTTCCGTAGCGACGGGGCGGATTCGAATCGCGTAGTAGGCGAGGTCGATTGTGGCCGGGCGCAACGACGCCAGGGCGGCGAACTGGCCCTTGGTTGCGTAGAGCTGCTCACGGTGCTGCCACGCCGGCAACACCCACACGACGCGCTCAGGGTCGCCGATGCCGGGTTGCGGCCGGAGTACGAGAGTGCTCCACAAACTGCCGATCGCTCCGAGCACTGACAGCGAAAGCGTCGTCGTGAGTATGGCGGTCACCGTGAACGTCGGCGACCGTCGCAAGCGGCGCCACGCTGCGGCCACCTCGGCTCGCAAGCTCATGGTGCGATTCTACGGCTCATCGGTGGCAAGAGGCAAGAGGCCCGCAATGCGGAGCCGCAGGAACGGGGTGGCCTGCCAGGCCCGTCGTCTCAGCGCCAATGCATCTAATGGTTCCCTTATATATTAGGACTTTATCATTAAATAAGTAAATCCTTATGCCGCTCTGGATTGACAGGTTGGCGCGGCGGTTATACCCTCTCGTGTCCGCCTGACGATTCGATTGGCCTACTTCACCGGCTGCGGAGACATCATGACGTTGGTGCTTCCTCGGCCGGTGCTTAGTATCGCGATCGTGCTCGGCGGTTGCGCCGTTGGCGGGACCAAGGCGCCTGCGACGCCGGCCATTGTGGCCGACAGCGCAGGAATCACCGTTGTGACGTTGGCGACGTCACCCAATGCAGCGGCACGTTCCGCGTCACCGCTGCCCGCGACAGTGGTTCGCCGCGTTGTGGGCTCGTCGATCGGCCTGCGCACCGCAGCGGCGATCACGGAGATGACGGGCGGCCGGCTTGCCGTGCTCGACAGGGCCGGCGGCCGGATAGTCGTTCTCGACAGCCTGGGATCACTCCTCTGGCACGTCGGGACGGTCGACCGCCTCAAGCCGGTCCAGGACGTACTCAGCATTGCCGGACGCGGCGACTCCATCGTCATCCTCCGGGGAAGCGAGGCTTTCCCGCTGGAGGTGCGGGCGCCTGACGGCGCCGTGGTTCGTGCCGGCGGTTGGAAGATTGCGAATCAATGGCCCTCCCTGCTGACGGAGGGTCCCCGATGGCAATTCGGCGGCGGGTTTGAGTCGATTGCGGATCCAGCCCGATTCATGAAGAGCGCCGGCCAGTTCCTTCTCGTCGAAGCAGAGGTCGGCGCGCGCTCCGGCGTGCCGGGCCGAGCCGCCCTGCTGCGGGTCGCGTCCGACTTGCAGTCCGCAGACACCATTTCCGTGCTTTCCGAGCCGGTGCGGATCACTGCGGTGGGAAGAAACGACCGTCACGACCGCTTCCTTTTTGGCGCACGCACCCTCTGGGACGCATCCGACAACCTCATTGCCATCACCGACGGGCGTCGGCCGGAGATTGCGGTGTTCCAGGACGGTCGGATCACAATGCTTGTCCGGTGGCGGGCCGGTCGTCATCGCGTACGCGGTAGGGACCACGTCAATGCCGCGGCGTGGTTCACCGAACTGACGTTGTCGTCGGACACAATGGCTGCCGCCTACGCGCGACGCCTTAGTCGCAAAGAGATGACGGCGAACACGCGGCGAATTCAGGCCCGGCTGCCGTTCGACTCCATAGCCAGCGAAGCCAGCACGCTTGTCACGCTCGGCTCCTGCGTTCTCGTCGGTGGTTGGAATTCGGATGACGCGATCAATGGAGCATCCGGCTCACTCATTGCCATCGCGGTGCCCAGCGGAAGCGTCTTGGGCGTCGTGCGCATACCGTCTCGCGGTGCCCGCGTGCGCGCCTCGGGGCGCCAACTGCACACCGCCTCGATCGACTCTCTCGGCGGCGTGGTCGTCGAGAGTTTCGCGCTGCCTTGGCCGGAGTGCCGGGGCGGTGGCAGGGAAGTACAAACCCTTATCACTGGAGGGCAGCATGCGTCGCACCATCTCGCGAGTTCTAGCAGTGGCAGGGCTGGTCATGCTCAACGGCGCCTTGGCGAAGTCTCTCTTCGCTGAATCGCCACCGAGCCACATCTACCAGAAGTGCGACTGGATTTGCACCTCGGGTGGTGGCACGGCGCAGGGTTGTGAGGATGCATGGTGGTCCTCCTGCGGCTTCGACAACTGCGGTCCGCCGCCGGTCACCTGCGGCGAAACCTGAGCCGCCTTCAACGCTCGGCGCGGTGTCCGTTGCCGCGCCGAGCTTGTTGGTGGAGGCGCTAACACCACGACATGAAGAACATCAAAGCCTCAGCGTTCGGCATTTTCATCGTCATCCTCGTCGCGGCATCTGCCGTGCAGGGATATGCGGTCTATCGCGACTCGAACGTGCCGCGCACGCGACCGCCAAGGCTGAACGTTGGCGACACCCTTCGTAACGCCAAGTTCGTCGACGGTCCGAAGCGAAGCGGTATTCGGGCCCGCATGCGCATTTCGGACGTCACCCTCGACGACCTGACATCCCATGGCTGCGTCGTCTTGGCGTTCTTCGAGTCGCACTGTGAGGGATGTCGGGCCATAGCGCCCGCGTGGTCCAACATGGATACGCTTCGGGCTGCCGGCGTGCGGGTTCCCATCTACTGGGTAACCGCACATCGCGCCGACGATGGGGCCGGAGAATTCGTCAGCAGCAACATGTTGGGGCGTCGCTGGTTCGCCATAGCGAGCCGGCAAGACCAGTATGATCTGGGTGTTGTGTCCTGGCCAAGACACTACCTAGTCGGGCCTGGCCGGGAATTCCTGGGATACCTGAATCCCACGCCGGACTCGTCTGCAACCGTGCCGAAGGCGTGCCGGTCGTGACTCCGACGCACGATCGTGGTGCATCCTGGTCGACCGCGGACATGCTGCTGATTGTGGCAGGCATCGCGGCGATCATCGGGTCACTTGCCATTTTTGCTGGACCTCGCAGAACTCAGGCGAGTCAACCGACGCCCGGCACGACCTTCGCGCGCTGGGAATCCGTCCGGACTGGTGGCCGTGTGCTTGGCGTAGAGGGGGCTCCAGTCGCTGCCGTGGTCTTTTCGGACTATCAGTGTCCTGCGTGCAAACGGTTGCACCACTTGATCGACACCGTGCTGAGCGGGCGTTCGGACTTCGAGGTGCGAATGCGCCACCTCCCACTCCCACAGCTGCACACCGAGGCCATACCAGCTGCGGTCGCAGCGGAGTGCGCCGCGATGCAAGGAAGGTTCGTGTCAATGAATCGCGAGCTCTTCGAGGACCAATCGGGCGTCGCAGACAGGGAGTGGGATGCACTTGCCAAGCGCGCGGGCGTTCCGGATCGTGCGGCCTTCAAGCGCTGCCTGAACGGTTCTGCAGCGCATGCGCGCGTCGACGAGGACCGCGCCCTGGCAGCGAACCTCGGCTTGGCCGCCACTCCGACATTTATCGTCGATGGTATCAAGTATTCACACTCGTTTACGGCACAGGAACTCCGAGACACCCTGGTGATGATCCTGTCCCGTAAGGGGGCGGCGCCGCGACAACAATGAACACACGACTTGCGTCGGCTTTGATCCTCTTCCTGAGTTCTGCCTTGGCCGCCCAATCGTCGCCGGGCGAACCCGCTGACACCTCTGAGTTCAGCAAGGTGGTCGCGACCTTGAGAACCGAACTCCGCCTCATGACGGGTGTGCAAGAGGGCGAGTGGGCGCGGACTGGCGGGTATAGCACCGCGAAGTCGCGCTCGCACGACCACGTCAACCTGCAAATGATCTGGGCAGGAAAGTATGGATGGAGTGCCGAAGCGATCGATCGGCGCTACCCCCGAATATCGTGTGTCATGGTGGTCGGCTGGATTCCGCGCGAAGGCTGGCCAAGAACCAAGCGCGAAGGGCGTACAGCGGACGCAGGTGCGGTCGGCTGTGACGGGGACACTCGAGTCAAGTCAGTCACGTGGGAGGAGTATGTGGACTACCGCGTTCGTCGTGTCCTGGATCGAGTCGCGCGCGGACAGCACACCTTTTACGATCGGGAGGGCAAGTTCAGCGCGCGCCCCGACTCCATGGCCAAAGGCTCCCGGGACTCGGTGGTCGTTGTACGCAGTCTCTGGGCGAAAGCTGACTCCTGGGGCGCAATCGCGACGTTCGCGGGCAAACCGCCCCTTCGCTGCTTGCTCTGGGAGGGCGCCGCGTATCCCAAGGAGGTCGCAGCGCCATTTGGACGGGCCAGGGTCGGTGCGCCAGGCGTTACGACCTGCGATTCACCCAAGCGCTAGCTGTAGTTGGTGAGGAGGTTGTTCACAGAAGCGTAGCCAGGATGCAAGCTGGGGTTGCCAAGACACTCAACCGGCAACCAGCCAGAGGCTCCTGTGAACATCCACAAGAATGCACGGTTAACCGTGGTCGGGCGACGGGCCGCCGTTGCGGCCGTGCTCGCGGGTCGGAGCGCCGTCGCAGTCGCGCGCGAGGTGCGCTGTTCGGTGCGCACCGTTTGGAAGTGGGTCGGTCGGTTTCGCGCGGGGGGAATCGAGGCGCTCGTGGATCGGCCGTCCCGACCGCACCGGCTCGGCACGCGGTTGCCGCGCTACCGACACCGGCAGATCCTGCGCGGGCGACAGCGTCGGTGGAGTTCGACGCGCATCGCGCAGGAAACGGGCGTGGCCCTCTCGACGGTGATCCACTTGCTGCGCCGGCACGGACTGAACCGGCTCCCGCGCCTCGAGCCGCCCCGCCCCGTGCGCCGCTATGAGATGGCCGCCCCGGGCGAGCTGCTGCATGTCGACACCAAGTCGCTGGGCCGGATCGGGCGCGTGGGCCATCGGATCCACGGCGACCGGCGCACGCGCGTCCGCGGGATCGGGTGGGAGGCGGTGCACGTCGCGGTCGATGCCTACTCGCGGGTCGTCTACGCCGAGGTCCTGCCGGATGAGCGCGCGACGACGGCCGCCGCCTTTCTGGCGCGCGCGATCGCCTGGTACGCCGCCCTGGGCGTGCGGATTCAAGCCGTGCTCACCGACAACGGCGCCTGCTATCGGAGTCACGCCGTTCGCCGCCTCTTCGAGCATGAGCACATCGTGCACAAGCGCACCCAGCCCTACACCCCGCGGACCAACGGCAAGGTCGAGCGGATGATCCAGACGCTCCTGCGCGAATGGGCCTACGTCCGGCCCTACCCGTCCTCGCAACGTCGGACCGAGTGGCTTGCTCGGTACCTCATCACCTACAATTCCTGTCGAGGCCACTCCGCCCTCAACTTCCTGCCCCCAATGCTCCACTTGGCTGCCGCCCTGTGAACAACGTCCTCACCAACAACAGCTAGCCGCGCAACTGTTCGGGAGCGACCAGTCGATATCCGTAGTTCCTGACAGTGTCGATCGAATGCCTGAGGTCCAGCGCCGCGAGCTTTACTCGCAATTGTCGCACAAACACGGCGACGAGTTGACGGTGGTTCCGGAGACCCGAGTCTGCCCCCCAGACCGATCCGTAGAGGGCATCCGTAGCTACGGCACGGCCATCGGCGATCGACAGAAAATGCAGGAGTGCGAACTCGCGCTGAGTAAGGCGGATCGCACGGTCTCCGCGCCGAGCGGTGCGCCCAATCGGATCCAGCAGCAAGCGCATGGTGACGTCGACCCGCACGGACGCTGACCTCTTCCCAAGCGCGCGAATCGACCGGTTCACGTCCGCCCTGGTAAACGGTATCGCGACCACGGCAGCCGCTCCTGCGGCGCGAATGTCCTCGCAGTGTGAGCCAATGGACTGCGGGAGCGCGACAACAATCGGCACCCTGACTCCCCCGATGACCGCAGCGGTCAGTGCGCTAAGTGGGTCATCGGCCACTACCAAAAGCAGCCCAGCGAGTCCATTCGCCAAGCCCACCGTGTCAGCAGTGAGCTTGTCCACGACTACCGCCTCCACGCGCTCGTCGGCGATAAACGGCTGGAGAGCCGACATCGACACTGCCTCGGCGCGGATCACCAGCACCGGCTGAGGACTACGCACGCCAGCGACGCGGCCGATCGCCTTCTGACGCGTTGCGTAAAGCCTCAATGATCGGCTCCACAAGGGAGGATTCGGGCGCACGGTGGGGCAGCGCCGCCACATCGAGCCTCATCCTACGGGGCTATAGTAACTCATACTTCCACGGACTCGCCAGTATCCGGCCCAGCCGGGACTACGGTGTGCGTATGGGTCGCGAAGACGTTTGGGCTCCACAACCCCGCTCTCGCTCAGCCGATCATTGACCGTGAGAGGGCGGCGCACCGCGCCTGTCAATGCGGCTTCACGGACCAGTACATCCACTGCTGCACCGGTATCCGCGATCGCGCCACGGCTTCCTGGTTGAAGCGGCGGATGTACTCCCGGGCGATCGCCTCGAACGTGCTGTCCGGCGGTGAACCGGGCGCATGGTACAGCTCGAGGACGAAGCCGTCCTCGCGCTGGATCCGGCCGTCGGCGTAGCGCCACTGGCCTTCGCTGCGCAGCACGCCGAAGCCCTCTGGAAAGCGCGGCGTCACGACCTCGTCGAGGAAAACGCGCCACGCCGAGTCCGTCACCGTGCCGCCCGTGGGGATGTCGCGACCGAAGGACAGCCGGTCGATGACCATCCGCGTCGGCCCTGGCGCAGCTGACGCCGGCATCCGGCTGCAACCGGCGAGGGCGAACACGGCAGACGCGGTCAGGACAACCCGGGTACTGCGAGCGAATGACGCCACGATACGAGGTTTCCGCAGGGATCAGGTCTCCACCAGGCCGAGTGCGCATAGTGCCCCGGGCTTCGCGACGACGCAAGCTCGCGGGCGCGATGCAATGACAACAAGAGTCCCGCCCGCGCGTTCGGACAACGACCCGACGATGCGCCGTCTTTTCTCAATCGACTCTTATCAGGGGTGTGGCTTGCGGTCCTTCCGCGCTCTCATGGCCGTGAGCCTGCTCGCCGTCGGCGGACTCGATGTCCGGCAATCCAGCCGCATCGCGACGCGATAGCCAGGAGCCTCACGGCGAAGGCATCGCGTGCATCGCTGTCGCCACGGTGTACGCGGGCCAGTAGATTGGCGAGGAAACACCCTCCCGGGGGTAACATGGGCCGCGCGCGGCGCAGTTGCGTCATCCTCATGTTGATCACGGCGTTCACACAACACATGGCCGCGCAGGCGCCACCGGATTCCGTTCGCATCGCCCGGCTTGTTACGCTGGGGCGCCTGTACGGCGCGGTAAAGTACTTTCACCCCGCGTTTCTCGAGCGCAACGTGCCGTGGGACTCGTCCATCGTCGCCGCTGTGGAGAAGTTGGCTACTGCGAGCAGCGACGCCGAGTACTTGGCCATCGTGGGGGACCTTCTTGGCGCGCTCGGCGACCGAAGCACGTTCGTGGCGCGGGCGCCGTCGGGGACGCCGGCAGCAGTCGCGCCATCGGCGAAGCGTTGGCACGTGGCGGGCGCCGACAGCATCCTCGTGTTCACGATTCCTTCGTTCGAGGATTGGGACGGCGTCACCCAACTGCTGCGGGGGAGCATATCGGACGTTCGCAGGGGAATGCCGCTCGTTTTCGACCTCCGCGGCACGTCGATTGGCGGCGACGGCAGCATCGCGTCCTTTGTGTTCGGGAACGGGCCATTTACGCAATTGCTGCCGGCCACGAGTGTCATGGCGCCCGCCAGCCGCATGCGCATGCACGACGGATTCGCGCCGCAGACGGGCAGCACGTCAGGAGGCTACTGGTCCGGCACGTACGAGCAGCACGGGTCGACGTTCGCGGTTACGACACCCAATCCAGCGCGGCGGATCATCTTCCTCGTGCGACCCGAGTCGGATGTCCCCGACATCGCATACGCCCTGCGGTCCACCGGTCAGGGTGTCATCGTTGTCGAAGGCGCCGCCGCTGGTTTGAGCGCGCCTGGCTCCACGTTCGCGGTGCAGCTCACGGCCGACGCGTCCGCCGTCGTGCGGGTGGCCACACCGCTCCTGGACGCCGTTGGCGACACGGCGATCGCGCGCGCCACAGGCGGCGACGCCCCACTGGACGCCGCCCTGCGGATGGCGAAGGGCGGCACGATCGTCAGACCGGTAACGCTGAAACCGCCGTCCGCCTTCATCGCGCTGCCAGAGGCCGGGTATCCCACCATGCGCTACCCGAGCGCGGGGTATCGCGTGCTGGGAGCGTATCGGTGGTGGACAGCGATCCACTACTTCTTTCCGTATAAGCACCTCATTGGCGAGAGTTGGGACGCCACGCTGCCGCGCAGCGTTCACGCGATGCTCGCCGCGCGCGACTCGCTTGAGTACGCGCTGGCGGCCGCCGAGATGACCACGTACCTGCGCGACTCGCACGGCGACGTGACCGGCAGCCCTGCGCTGGCCAACTTCCTGGGTCGCGTTCCAGTGGGTGTGCGTCTTCAGTACCTCAGTGGCCAACCCGTCGTCACTGGCCTCGTCGAGGACTCGGCGACCAGGGCCAGCGGTATCGCCGTGGGCGACGTGATCGTGAGCGTGGATGGCGAGCCTGTCGCCGCGCGCCGGCAGCGCATCTCCAGGTACATCGCGCACTCCACGCCGCAC
>Ga0187893_10014870_pt1 | contig 10527 bp, 16 predicted proteins | sample MA1701074metaG_FD_139574 | JGI IMG/M metagenome (GOLD analysis project Ga0187893, IMG submission 139574) | White microbial mat communities from a basaltic lava cave in the Kipuka Kanohina Cave System on the Island of Hawaii, USA - MA170107-4 metaG ...
GAATCCTCCCAGCGTCGCGGCTCGTCGCAACGATTACACGGTTCCGTCCCGATAATCCCTGTTGTTAAAACAGCCTGAATCGGCGTCCCGTCGTAGAACCACGCGCCTCTTTTGTATGCGCTTTGGATTGACTGCAGATAACGGCGATCAGCGACCATCTGCTGTTTTATCTGGCCGAGCGTGCCCGTGTAATCGGGGCCTTTCGGGCGGGCTATCTCAGTTCCATGTCCGGTCGGATCGGTACTAATGCCGTACCCGAATCTGCGAAGGCGTGAATTGTTGTTGATCTCGATTATTTTGAACTGTGTCATGTCTGTTCTCTCCTGTTCTAGTCTGTGCCGGTAACGACCCCGGCTGCGTTATGTTCTAACGGTTTTGTTCGCCGGTAACGACCCCGGCTACGTTAATAGTAACTATATCGAATTTAATATAGGTTGTCAAGTCTTTTTTTCACTTTTTTTATTTTTTTTTCACGTCGCCAACCAACGTGGGTTCGATCCAGATTATTTTATAGTCAGATCGTCCAACGCCGAACGGTTGCGAACGGAAGTGTCCGCGCCGCCAGTGCAGCCGTTTCAGGCCTCCGGTCGTCAGTTCGTTCGGCTCCGAGCGGACACGGTAGCCGCGCCCGACAACGTTCGGCGTCCAGATCGGCAGTCCCGATTTTTTGTGACGACCGTGACGCTGCCCGCGCGAGACAAGCGACGGCTTGGCGGTGATCGCGAGCAGCAGCGAGAACGTGAGGGCGAGCAATTGCCGCAGCATTTTTGAATCGTCGAACGTCACGTATCGGGCCGTGGCTCCGCGTTCATAAAACTCGTCGTCGGAGAGCAGCAGCCGCTCCTCCCCCAACGCCTCGCCTATCGTAGGAGCTTTATCGGTCAGAGTGACCTGCACTGCCGGGAACGGCGGTCGGTCGTAGAATCCCGTATAAACTCGAAATACGGGGTGCGAAAACGCTACCCGCGTCCCGCCCGGAAGCGTGAACGGCACGTTTGGAGCGAACCGGGCGTAACCGATAAACTGCGCTTCGCCGTCCGTAGGCGAAAACAGAAATCGCCTCGGCACGATCAGGAATGCCGCGGCGAACGGCAGTTTTATGTCCGCCCAGTAAAGATCGCCGGGCGGATCGGAGCGGGCTGCGGCCTCCGCGAACTCGCGATCAATAAACAAGGTCGGCACGTTATACTCAAGCAAACGGGCACCGACTGCGGCAATCGCATCCGTGCTCGCGTCGAGTCCGAGCGTATCGGCGACGACTACCTGCGAGAGTGCCGCCAGGCGAGGATCTCCGAACTGTTCGGCCTCGCGGTAAACGCGCGGGTAAAACAGAGGCCATGAAGGCCTCTGCTGTGCTGTTTCGAGAAGTTTTCGGGTGTTCATGCCGCCGATCCCTTTCAATTTTTACAGAGCAGCTACCAACTCTCGCTTAGCTCGGATAAGCCTAATCCGACCAAGCCGATTCTCCGCGTCCGATCCTGAGAAGTAGTCTTCTAAAAAGTCGATAATTTCTTGCGCAGTGCAGTTGGTGTCTTCGACCCCTTGGCGAATATAATCGGCGTCGATCTCCTCGGCCGAGACGCAGTAGGCGTCACAGGTGAAATTGTAGTCCAAAACCTGATCTTTCCACTCACGCTCGTCGCTATACGCCTGTACCAAAGTAATTGTCGTGCCGTCACAATTCGTAAAATCTCCTTCGCCGTCCCACGTCCAAGTTCCGTTATCGCCGACCTCCCCTTCAAGTTCGGCGGGATCGAAATCGAATTCGAAGTGCGTGTAATTGGCCGTGTAATTGCGACCGCCCAAAACCGTAAAGGAATAAACAATCGCGTGATCCGTGGTGTCGAGAAATTGTTGTAGAGTGGTGATTTGTGTTTGTGTTTTCATTGTTGTATGCAGAATTTATAGCGTTGCCACCGCTGTTTTTAATTTGCTGTCCGCAGCCGATGGCTTTCGGCTCCGTTAATAGTAACTATATCGAATTTAATATAGGTTGTCAAGTCTTTTTTTCACTTTTTTTTATTTTTTTTCACGCCTCGACACGATCTCTATATTTAAATCAAGAACGACCGCGATTTTTAAAAACGTATCGAGGCGGGGCGAGTCGCGGCCCGTGAGGAAGCGGTTGACGTTCGGTTGCTGCATTCCGCACCGCTCCGCGATCTCGATCTGCGAGACTCCCGCGAACTCCGCAAATTGCCTGACAAACTCAATCAGCCTTTTGCGGGCGACCTCGGAAGAATCACCTTTTGCCACGCTAAGACGTCCCCGTTCCGCATGGGTTAGTTTTTTAGTGTGAGGTTTATTGTTTGATCGATCCATACCAGTCACCCAGCCGTCGCATAATCGCGGCCAGCTTCGTCGCGTCCCTCGGCGGCTCGTCGAGCCAGTAAACAGGCCTAATGTCGAGTGATCCGTCCGCGAGCGGCTGCACGGCCGCTAGAAACGCCGGATGACCGGTGTGAACGATCACTTCGCGGCCATCCTTAAGCCTGTGCAGATGAAAATACTTAGGCATAAATAAAGTCGTCCGCGTCGAAGTCCGCAATCTTCGGGTTGCCGTCAAGCGTTTCGTGCGATCCGAATTCGATGTGAGCGGAGCCGTCGGGCTGCCAGTAGTTGATCTCGTTGAAGTAGGCCGTCACCTGTTGATCAGTCAGGTCGCGCCCGGTCGCATGTTTAGCAACTTCCTTAAGGTGTTCGACCGCGTTCAAGGTAAAGCTGATAGGCGTTAAGTTGTTCATTAGCGTTTACGGTTTTATATAGCGTTGTCGCCGCTGTGTTTTTTTGTTACCGGTAACGTTACCGGTAACGACCCCGGCTACGTTAATAGTAACTATATCGAATTTAATATAGAATGTCAAGTCTTTTTTTTCACTTTTTTTTTTAATTTTTTTCACGCGTGATTGACACTATAAAATTCGCAGCCGACCATGGAAAGAAAATATCGCCGGGCGAAAATATCCAAGCGGTCGGCGTAAACAAGCGGTAGCGTTTGTGTCGCGGAACGATCACCAGTTCGGGGCAATCGTCACGAACGAGCAGCGAATAATATCCAAAAACGCTTGTGTAGGTTTGCGTGGTGCCAAACGTCCGGCAGTCCGCCGCTTTTGCCGTCACCATCACACGGAACAGCCCACGCCCGCGTTCGTCCGTTACACGCCCCGACAGGATGCGGTCGCCGCCAAAAACCGAGCAGGCGAAGACCATGACCGCCAACGACGATATAAACGCGAGCATCACGCTTCGGGTATTAAGCAGCTTTTGTTTGCGTGTCATTGTTTTGTCCCGCACCACAGTGGCTTTACCGCCGCCTTTTGTTTCCGTCCGCATCTTCCTCAAACTCCTCGCAGGTATCACCCTCTTTCCACGTCCCGCCGAAATCCATTTCAGGGTGAACGAACAGGCTCTTTCCACATTTTTGACATATCGGATCGCTCACCAGTCAATCTCCAATTCACAGCTGCGTTGCCTTTATAAATTCCGTCGCAAGCTCGGCATTGATAGACTCTCCATAGCCGCGAATCCGCATGTTTCGGTTCACGGTTTTTTCGACCGTCGGCCAGATGACCTCTTGACCCTCATAGAGCACAAGTCCCAAATTAGCGGCAGTGACTGCATCCATCTCGGATGGCAAGGATTTAAAACGCGCGATGGGACGGTATCTCGGATTTCCGCGTTTGTCTGTGTCGAGGCATCTGATCCAGACGGGATCCCGCCAGAATCCGTTTGTAAAACCTGCCTGCCCAAGAGCGAGTTGTCCGGGACATTCTTCGTCCCCTTGCCGTCCTTCCAGTCCCTCGCCGATACCGTCGCCCAGGACGACGGGGCTAGATGAACCTCGTCCCTCAGTTTGTATCTGCCCGCCGCCCCTTTCCGAATCTCCATCACGCCGCCCTCGCAGTCCGAACTCTGCGGAGGCCTCCAGTTCGTCGGCATTCCCGGCACATCTGCCGTGTTCGCTATCGTGTGCAGTCCCTGTCCGCCTGTGCCGTGAGCCTTTGAGCCGTGTGTGTCCGTTGCTTTGCTCGTCGGCCATGGAGTAGCCTGCGCCGCCATCGTTAACGTCATTGCATTTCCAAATCCGTGCCTTTTCCCGCGTGCGGCCCGCATTTCCGGTGATTCCTCTATTTCCAATGCTTTCGCGGTCGGCCAGGAAGTAAATCCGCTGTCTGATGTCCGTCGCTTCGTCGGATTCGCCCGGAGACTCGGGATCGTGTTGTGCTCTCTTGTCGTTCTCGTTTTCCATTTGTGGTCAAATAATCGAGACATTAGCGGCTCGAAGGCGTCTTTGAGGTTTTTCACGATGCGATCTTGCATCTCTTTTTCTATCTCGTTCTCCGAGCCAAGCAATGACAACTGCATATAATTTCTCCTCTCCCCAATCGCCGAGGGCCGAATTGAGGGCGTGGTAAATGATCCGAAGGTTTGAATAGACGTAGCCTTTCTGCGGGTCTATGTGGTCGAGTGACGGGCTATCGAACGTGCGACCGCCTTTGAGATTAAATGGCAAACCGGTCAGCTCGCACTTACCGTTCTGAATGCGGGCCTCAATTTCCGCAACATGGGCATCCAAGTCAAACGGCAATCCTTTCTTCTCAGCACGCAACCGGGCCGAGCGAATCAAATGCAGACCGCGATGTTTCTCTCGATACGCGGATTGATAGATACAATCCCGCTTCATATTTTCAGGAATATGTCGGCGCACATAAGTGCGGTGCTTTACGGACGCCCGCGGTCGATAAATGGCCCTAGCTGCATCTTTGCAGACCTTGCATCGGGCGCTTCGGCCGAGCCTGCCGTTCGAGTCGCGATAGAACGCCTCAAGTGGCTTTTCTTCCAAACATTTTGTGCATTGTTTCGTCATATCTGTTTCGCAAAAAAATAAAGTCTTTGCCGGATGTCGGTTGCCCCCATCGCACTCGACGGAATATCCACGCCAACCACCGCATAATTCAGATCGTTAAGGCTCTTTTTCACGCCGTCGAACCACGTCAAACCACCGATGCTCGCAACCTGCTCGCCGTATAGGACGCGGGGCCGTGCGTCACGGACGAGCCGCCACACTTCCGGCCATAAGTGCCGGGCGTCGGCAAGCCATTCGTGACCGCATAGGACGCATACGAAGTAGCCAGTTCGTCCAACATGCGGCACAAGGTGCGGCGAGTCGCATTCCGGACAGAACTTTCGCTTTCCGGCTTGAGAGAACGGGGGACAAGGGGTGGAGGCACTCCACACTTGTTCGCCGTCTCCGACTCCGGCTCGTCTAAGGGCGTAGTCCCAGACGGCGATGCCGCAGAACAAATGGACCCGCCGGAATCCCACAAGCTCGTTTGCTCTAACGTCCTGTATCGGTCTGGAATCAACTTCGCCATCGGTAATCACTCCCGCCCTGATAAGCTCCCGCACCCACTCGCACTTATCTTTGTCAACGTCGTTGTAATAAGCCCACTTCATTCATTTGCTACCACCTCGCCGTCGTCATCAAAATGCCAGCATTCCGAGCAGTAGATTTCTCCGTCGATCAACCGTGCCTCGTCATACGAGATGCTCCCGTCAATTGCCTCAAATTCCGTATCGTAGTGCGTCAAGCAGTCGGACTCCCTTCCCACGTCCTCGCCGCATTTGTTACACACCGGAATAAGACAAAATGCTTTTCTAAATCCCATATCTCACGCTTCCTCCATCTCGACCTCTCTCTTGATCTCGTTATTACCTCGATAATTCCAAGCCCTTCGAGCGTCTAATTGATTGTTGAGAACGCTTGGTGTCGCATCGGGTCTCGTAGCCAAACGTAGGTGCAAGACGTTCGTAGGTCTCGTGAAAGCATCTTGCTAATCGGTTACCGCGTCAGGCTCGGAAAAATGGCGTTTGTATCGAGCCACGGCGAGCTTTGCGTAATTTTCATTAAGCCAGTTTTTCATTTGCGTTTTTTCACAATCGAGGCCCGATTATCGCGGCCAGCCGATCCCGATACTCTGTAAGCTCGTCCAACATGTCCTCCAGCTCCTTGTTCCGCTCCACAATGCTCCGGATGGCCGCGATCTTGAAATGCGTTTCCATGTCTGTTTTGACCTCATAGTCGTCGCTGAGTAAATTCGCTTCCAAAACTTCGAGCCACCAAACCGTTTCTTCCGACTCCATCATGTTGTTCTCCGCCATTATTTTCCCTCTCGTTATCAAAACTCAAACTTCACGGATTTTGCATAAAAGCGGCCAAGCAATTCCGTGCGGCCGACATTGCGACCCTTAACGATCCGCAGTTTTGCATCCAAATATTTGCGGTTGTCCACGTTTGAAAATTCCGTCTCGCCGAGCGACAAAATAAAAATCAAACTTGCATCTTTTTCCAACTGACCGCTTCCCTCCAGATCGTGCAAACCGGCCTGCGCGGACTTCGCCCCTTCGCGGTTGAATTGGGCAACCTCGATAACCGCGAGACCTAGTTCGTTGGCAATCCGTTTTGTTTCCTGGGATGCCTCGGCGATGCGCTCATTCCGTTTTCTGCCGTCGAGACGTTCTATTTTGAAAAGCTGAATGTAATCGATCACCAAAACTCTGATATTTTTCTGCCGAACTAATCTGGTTAAATGCGTTCGCAGCGTCTGCATGTCGGATATCCGATGCTCAAAATGCATCTGCGATTTTTGAACGCCCTGCGCCCAATCGATTAAAATCCGATACTCCGTTTCACTGATGTGGGTCATCCAGTTCAGGTTTGTGATCCCCGATAGCTGCGATAAAAGCCGCAGGACGTTTTCGCTGTTAGTCATCTCGCCCGCAAGGAAAGCGGCGGGATAGCCCGCTTCGGTCATTTGATAGGCGAGCTGCAGGGCGAAGGCACTCTTGCCGGCTCCGGTATCGGCGGCCACAAGCAAAACGTCCGAAGGTGCAATGCCGCCCCCGATAGCATTATCTATCGACCTGAAACCCGTTGACAGTTTTCGGCCTTGTCCGTGCCGCAATTGATCGAGAGCTTTCCAAATATCGGCGTCGATAACCTCTTGGACGGTCGGGAAATATTGCCCGTCACTGCTCCGACCGTCAGTGCCGATAGACGCGATCTGTGTTTGAGCATTTAGAAGCAGAGCATCAAGCTCCGTGTCGGCGGATAACGCCTGCTCTGAAATTTCGGAACACCATCGAATGAGCTTTCGGCGATCCGACTTCTCACGGATAATGCCGATATATTTTTCAAGCTGCGTGAAATGCGGAATGCCATACGTCAGATTTGCAATCGTGATAATCCCGCCCATTGATTCGATCGGACCCTCTTTTTTTAGTTCTTCGGCAATAAACAAGGCGTTGATCGGCGATGACGCCGAGAATAAAGCCTGCATCGCCTTGAATATCCGGCGATGCAGCGGCGAGTAAAAATCGGACGGCTCAAGCGATTCGGCGACGGACGACATCAGGTCGTTGTCAAGCAAAACGCCGCCCAGCACACAGCGCTCGGAATCTTCGGACGACGGCAGCGGGCGCTCAAGATATGTCTCGCGCCGTTGTCGCTGCAACATTTCACTTTTTTGAATATCACCGTGCATCAATTTGCGACAAGCTCCTTCGTTTTAGGCGGTCTGAAAAGCGCCGGACGGTTTTCTTCCTCGGCAAGAAGCTCGGCAACGCTCGGCAGTTTTTCGATAACGGATTTGCGGTTGTCTCCAACGGCTTTTTCAATTCGGCATTTGTGGCTCCTGAAGACGCTTAGCAGATTTGCCGTTTTGTCGGGCAGATAGCGTTTTAGTTCCGGATTGAAATTCATTTGATAATCAAGGATTGCGGCTGTCCACGCCTCGCGCGTGACCGGATCGTCGGGACTAACCGCGCCTTGAATAAACCCGATCATCGCCGGTGTCAGGCGGTCGGGGAGGTAGTCAGGGAAAGCGTCGATAAGTGGTTTGAGAGGCCAGTCCCAGTCTTCAGACGGATTTGGTTTTGGAACCGGAACCGGCTCGCGCGCGCGCGGGATGGGGGAATCAGGAAGAGGGAAGAGGGAAGAGGGAAGAGGCACGGCTAGTTCCGTGCTAGTTCCGGTCTGGACCGGGTCTAGATCAAACTGTTGATTCTTAATGACTTCCACGTCTGTCAAATCCGGGTACTTCGTTCCCGACTCTCTTTCCTTTTTGTGCGGATTTTGGTGTTCAACAAACTTGAGCAGCTTCAAATACCGCGTTCCGCCGACCTCGAATATCCTGCAAAAACCACTTTGCTCAAGCGACCGGAACAGCCCTTCTATGTCCACATCATCGAACGGTAAAAGATTGATCTTCAAACGTCCGGGCCGAAACTCAAGAACACCTCGATAGTCGGCGAACATCCACGAGTAGATAAAAGCCAGACGGGCATAAGGACTCAGATCTGCTAAATCCTCATTACTGCATATCGAAGGTTTTATGTTTCTTGCTCGTGCCATTCAATCTCTTCCCCTCTCAGAACAAACAAAAACGCCCGGCCCATTTCACTTCTTGCTATCGTTGATAGCGTCCATATTGCGAGTCTTGCGGTCTCCGGTGAAATGAGACGGATAAAATTGAAATGCCGGTGAATGAGCCATAACCTCTAAGAACCTCTGCGAACGCCTTTCAACTGCTTGCCACCATAAGTGAGTGTTTTCTTATGACACTCACGACAAAGGACACGCCCGTTCGATATGTCGAATCTTGATTCGGGATGTTCATGGAACGACTTAATATGATCAACTTCGGGTCGATCAAGCGAGCCACACTGAACACACGTTGCCCTGTCACGAACAAGTACGAGCTTTCGCCACCCGTAATAATTATTTGGATTTAGAGGTCTCGGCATTCTATGTTTCTTGCTATACCCACCATCCTTACGCCGGAAGTTTCCATTCCACCATTCGCTGAAATCTTAAATCGGTAAATCCGCCAGAACCCTTCCGTGCGTTGCACGAGTTGCAGAGCGGTTGAATATTGCACAGGCGTTCGAGGCAAAAAAAATCAGCCATCGCGCACCGATCCGCCCGCCATCATCCGCTCCACATGATTCGGCGTAAACAGCTTCCGCCTGTCCACCATCTGAGCAAGCCGATATGCCATCCGGTCTTTTTCAATCTGCAATATGCCGCCGCGCAACGTGCGGGCAAACGTAAGAGCCGCATCCCTGTCCGACGCAAAAAACACCGGCATCCGCGTCTCGGCAATAAACCGAAGCTGCTGATATGTGTAACGCGGTCTGTTCTGCTTTGACATTTTAAACTCGATCCAACCTGCCTGCCCGTCATAAAAAAACAACACGTCGAGCGCATTGCGTGCCGATGCGAAATCGTGAACCTCAACGCCGTGCAAACGTAGATACTCAACGATCTCCGCATGGCATCCGTCGGTTTTTAATGCGTATCCCGGTCTTCGGCTCAAATCTATTTCACCCTCCAAATTCGCTGCAAATTGCCATGCCCGATCGTTCGCGTCGATTTGTGAAAACGGCCTGTCCAAACAAATTGACCGCCGATAAAAGTCGCCCCTGCCGCATTGCCAAAAGCACGCTCCGCAATCCCGCGTTTTATCAGTTCCGCCATGACCAAATCCGAATAAACCTCGCCGTGCTTTGCAGCCAGTTCAAGGGCGATCTCACGAGCCAGCTTGAGCAGACTACCCTTGTTTGCGGCCGCCCTTTCAATGCCCTGATCTTTTGCCTGCTGCGCCGCCGCCGCGTCGAAATGCGGCGCATCGGGAGCAGTAAATAATAGTGATGGCTGCTCAGTCATTTTTCAACGCCTCAAAACTAATCACCCACACCCACGGGTTGCTGTTCCACGGGTGTTTTTTGTTGATCTTGTCCCAAAGCTCAGCAAAGCAACCGCGGGCCGCCCCCCACGCAACATCATCGTTTGGACGTATCGCGTGATTGCAGTCATCCACTCGAATTCCCTCCGCAATCGCATCTTCGTCCGTTATATTCTGGACGCGCTCGACGCGAACATTCGTGATCTCAAGCGTGATTCGGGAAGCCCAGCGAGGCATGTGAATTGATGGCCGCCGTTTGTACCAATATGCATCTGTGGATTCTAATTGAGGCAGAGAATCGCTTGGTTTATCAGCATGAAAACCGTCTGCAAGGTACTCAAGAAGTCCGAACCCCTGACCGCCACTAAACCGATTTGCATAGTGCCTAAACGATTCTCGCACCCACAGACGATCCCCGACGTTTCCGAATGGACAGAGTGGCCCCTGCCATATCTCGTCACCGTTGTTATAGACCTCACCCGGACGATACGGCGGCAGTTTGGCGCAGTAGCCGGCGTTCGGGAAGCCACCTTTCACCACCCGCCGCGTCATCGTCTTGCGATGATCTAGAATTGCTCTGACCATTTCGCCGCTAAAAATAATTGGTCGCTCTTTAATCATCATCGCCCTTCACTCCGCAAAGCGTTATCTCCAACCGCTCGCCTTCCTCGATAACCCCGTATTGAATAGCCGCCGTCTGGAACAACTCGCATATCGCCGTGATAAAATCCTGCGTCACTTTGCTTCTCTCAGCAGTTCGATCAGTTTGTTCGAATAGCGC
>Ga0187893_10014871_pt1 | contig 10526 bp, 8 predicted proteins | sample MA1701074metaG_FD_139574 | JGI IMG/M metagenome (GOLD analysis project Ga0187893, IMG submission 139574) | White microbial mat communities from a basaltic lava cave in the Kipuka Kanohina Cave System on the Island of Hawaii, USA - MA170107-4 metaG ...
GAAGAGCGGCAGGTCGACGTCTACAAGTCGGCGGTAAGACCGAGCGCGTCGCCTGCCGAGGGCGTGTGCCATCAGTACCTCAACGTGCGCCACGACTGGGATCCCATCCCGCGGCCACGAGAGTTCAGGCCGCTCGACGACTGGCCCGACGTCCTGACGAGAACGGAAAAGCGCTTCGAGGCCGTTACGATCAACGCGTTCCAGAACAGGAACATCCATGGTTTCGGTCACTACCTGGCCAATCCGAAGGTGCATGTCGCGTTGTTCCGGCGGCTGCTGCCAATCGACGGTGCAATCCCCGACAACGAGCTGGCCACGGCGGCCGCGCTCCACGAAGCGGCCACGCCGCTCGGACAGTTCGAAGCGCTGCAGCGCGAGCTCAGGAAGTTTCAGATCGCCGAAGAGGCGAGCTGGGCCCAGGTCATCGCGGCGTTTCAGGGTTTCTTCAACACGTTGAGGGGCTTCTAACCACATGAGAGGACGATTGCGGTTTCTCTTTGTGCTCGTCGCGCTGGGCGTCGTTACGGCGCCCGCACAGGCACAACCCGCCTGCAAGGACCAGAGCCTGCCCGCGCCCGATCCGGCGCTTCCGTATGCGGTGGTCGTGTCGAGCAAGCTCCTCGCTCTTGAAACCAACGGTTGCCTGGGCGGGGCCAACGATCCGAGCGCCAAGCCGGTGCTCGACATGCTGAAGCCATCGACGGACGACGAAGACCGCGAGGATCCGTTCAGGAAGAGTGTTGTGTCGGCACTTGGTCGAATTGGCCAGGATGCGCGAAGCCTGCACACGTCCGACGACACCGCAATGTATGCGGTCGTGGCGCTACAAGTGGATGCGGCAGCGGTCGCGCTCGGCACAGGACTGAGTCCCGCGGTTCCGGCCGCCTGGCAGCGGCAAGGTGGATCCGGTCGCATCGCGGCGATCCCGAGTTTTCTATCGACGATTGCCGCGTGCCTCGCGCCAGATCAACGTTGCACGGGCCAGTTTGAGGTGGCCAAGCAACTGCTGCGCATCGCGCGTCTGACCGAGTCGACGCTCAACTACTATGCCCGGCCGGAGCTGCAGCTTCATCGGGAGGAGGCTACCAGGCGGGCAGAGAAGTGGGACGACTACTTTGGCGGCGCCCGTTCGCAGTACCCATGGGAGCTGGCGCTGAATGGCAGGCTCATGAAAGACACGCGCCCGGTTGCGAACGGAGTGCGCTTCGGCTTTCGTGACGTCCCCAGGTATCAGGTGTTGCTGATTCATCCCTACGCGGCTTTCGAGTACGCCGCCGATGAGCCCGAAGGGACTCGCTTCTCAGGAATCGTGCTGGTCGATCTGATCGGCTACAACCGCTGGCGCTGGAAGGCCGACGGATCAATGGGCTTCGCCGTGGGCGGCTCTCTCATCGTCTCGATGGGCGATCACGCCAACATGGACGACATCGGCTGGGGCGCCATGTTGCACCTCAATCACAAGTGGTCGTTTGGTGTCACCATCGCCGGCGACAAGCGGACTGTTCTCGTCAGTGGCGACGTGGCTCAGCTCTGGACCAGAGCCTCGGAGGCCGCGAAGTTGAGGCTCAAGACCGCTCAATAGTCCAGCTGGGTGCTTGAGGTGAGTGCGAATCTTTTGCTCGCACGCTGGTTTTTTTGTGCAGATCTTCGCAACTTACTCGAATTGGGATTGATCCCCCTATTCGGTCGTTGATACATGTGAGCTCCCCCCGACAGCTCCGCGTTCCTGAGATCGCGGATACATCCGAAGGAGTATCGCCGTGGCACGAATCCAATCGCGCATCGCCGGCCGGCAGTTGGTCGGCGGGGTGGCGTCAGTGTTCGTAGTGGTGCTGGCCGGCGTGATCGCCGGTTCTCAACCTGCGACGCCCACCGACGACTATGGGTACGACCCCAAGTACTTCAATGCCGAACAGCGTGAGGGTCGCGACACCTGGTACTTCTGGACCGGCGGCGGCGAGCGTTTCTGGGTCGAGATGGCGCGGGTGACCGACGGCAACGTCAACCTGCTCAACTATCTCGATTCGCGCCGTCACGGGCGGCGTTTCCGCGAGCTCGGCGCGATTACGCAGCCTGGCTGCGAAGCCGCGACCGGACCGGACCAGTACGGGCTCTGGCTCGATCGCTGCAATCAGCCGCCGGTGCCCGGCGTACCTGGCGAGGCCAGTGGCATTGTCGGCCTGAGACGATTTGCCAATCCGCGGTTCGATCCCGCGAAGTGGGACGCCGCCAAGTACCTGCAGCATCCCGGAGACATGCAGCCGCCGTACACGGTAGGCATGACGTGCGGTTTCTGTCACATCGGCTTCAACCCGCTCAATCCGCCCGCCGATCCGGAGCGGCCGGCCTGGGTGAATCTGGCCGGCACCATCGGCAACCAATATTGGGAAGAGGGCAAGCTGTTCAGCCTCAACATGAAACCGGATGATTTCCGGTGGCACGTGGCCGCGCGCCAGCCGGCGGGCACTTCCGACACGTCGCGCTTTGCCACCGATCACATCAACAACCCGAACGCGATCAACACCATCTTCAACCTGTCGGCCCGCCCGACCGAGCAGGAAAAAATGCGTGACGGGTCGATGCAGGCCGTGCATCACATCTTGAAGGACGGCGCCGACTCGGTCGGTGTCGCGGGTGCGTCGCTGCGCGTCTACGTCAACATCGGGATGTGCGGCGAGTACTGGGTTACGCGGCAAGACCCTGTGCTGGGCATCGCGAAACGGCAGCAGCCATTCGAGATCGACCACGCGCGCAAGAACTGCGAGGACTGGCGGAACACCGAAGCCCGGATGGCGAACGCCGAGAGTTTCTTGAAGCTGCTGAAGCCGCTCCTGCTGAAGGATGCACCTGGCGGGGCGCAGTACATGAACACATCAGCCGACACGCTCAGGACCGGCCGCCGCGCGTTCGCGGAAAACTGCGCGCAGTGTCATTCGAGCAAACAGCCGCCCGCGGGCACGGCCGATGCCGTCCAGTGGTTCCGCACCGCGGTTGAAAGCCCCGACTTCCTGACCGACAACTTCCTCTCGGACGACAAGCGCTATTCGATCATGCGGATCGGCACCAACATCGCCCGATCGCTCGGCAGCAACGCCACTCGGGGGAGTATCTGGGACAACTTCTCGTCGGAAACCTACAAGGAGCTGCCCAGCGTCGGCGCGTTCAAGAGCCTCTATAATCCGCGCGACCCCGACAAACCGATTGCGTTCGAGATGCCGGCCGGCGGCCGCGGCTACATCCGGACGGCCTCGTTGACCAGTATCTGGGCCACGGCGCCGTTCCTGCACAACAACTCGGTCGGCGTGTTCGTGAAGGATCCATCGGTGGCGGGCCGCATGACGGCCTTCAACGATGCGATCGTGAAGATGTTGTGGCCGGAGCGCCGGTTAGGCGTGCAGTCGATTCCCGTCACCACCGTCGAGAGCTTCGTGACCATCAGCGGCACCGACCGCAAGGTTCGCATTCCCGCCGGCACGCCAGTGGATTACGTGGCCCGCGTCGATCCGACACGGCTGCCCGACATCGTTCGCCGGAGCGTGCTGCTCAATTTCTTCTCGGACGAGGCGATTTACCGTCGCATGATCCGCAACAACGCGGCGCCCGATTTCGTGCTCGATCGCGGCCACGTGTTCGGGTCGGGGCTCAGCGACGCCGACAAGTGGGCGTTGATCGAGTTCCTCAAAACGTTCTGAGGTGCGAGATGGCCGACATTATTTTCGAGCCGTTGCGCTTCAAGAACCTGACCGTGAAGAACCGCGTCTTCCGGTCGAACATCTCAGGCCGCTTCGACAACTACGACGGCTCCGGCAACCAGGCCCGCCTCAACTGGGAGGTCAAGTTCGCGAAGGGCGGCGTCGGCGCCATCATTTCGTCGTTTGTCCCCGTGCATCTGCGCGGCCGCATCGTGCCCAACTACGCGATGATCGACAGCGACGCGCGAATCCCGTTCTGGCGGGAAGTCGGCAAGGCCGTGCATGCGCACGACTGCAAGTTCATCATGCAGCTCAGTCATGGCGGACGCCAGCGCGACATCAACGGCATCGAGTACCCCAAGGGCCTGAGCTCCACCGATCGGCGCGATCCCATCCACGGGTTCAACTGCGAGCGGATGACGGTCGCGCAGATCGCCGAAGTCGCGCAGTATTTTGCCGACGGCGCGCGGCGCGCCCGCGAAGCCGGTCTTGACGGCGTTGAACTGCACGGTGCCAACGGCTATCTGATCACGCAGTTCCTGAGCTCGGCGATCAACGATCGCAAAGATGACTATGGCGGCCCGCTCGAGAACCGCGCCCGTTTCGTCCTCGACGTCGTGCGCGCGATTCGCAAGGAGGTCGGCAACGATTTCCATCTGCAGATGAAGATCAGCGCCACCGATCACGATGATGCCGTGGCGTTCTTCAGGAGGGGGCCGGCGGGCAACACCGTCGACGAATCCGTGAAGGTGTGCCAGTGGCTGGTCCAGGCCGGTGTGGATGCCATCCACGTGTCGACCGGCAGCTTCTTCCCGCATCCCATGAACCCGGCCGGCGTCGATCTGCCGGTGGAGGATCTTGCCAACGCCTACGACACGATGATTTCCAGCGGCGAGCGGACGTTCCTCAACTACCTGCTGTTTCACGGCCACTCGGGTCAGATCGCGCGGCGGGCGTGGAACCGCGCCGCCGGTGATCCCAACAAGATCGAGGGTGCCAACCTGAAGGACGCGCGCGCCATCAAGCAGGCCGTGACCGTTCCCGTGATCTGCACCGGCGGTTTTCAGACCGCATCGGTGATTCGCGGCGCCATCGAACGGGGGGATTGCGACGCGGTGAGTGCGGCGCGGTCACTCGTCGCCAACAACGACCTGGTGCAAATGTTCAAGCGCGGCCTCGACACCCCGCCAAAGCCGTGCAGCTACTGCAACAAGTGCCTGGTGAACGTCGTCGAGAATCCACTGGGGTGTTACGACGAAGAGCGGTTCCCGTCGCGTGCTGCAATGGTGGAGCAGATCATGTCGGTCTATACCCCGGCGCCCGAAGTGCGATCGTGACGCGCCGGGCGATCGTCAATGCGGTGGTCGCTGGCAGCGTAGCGCTGGCGGCGGCCATGCCAATCGCTGTCGGATCGCGCGTCGCCGCGCAGGACGACATCGTTACCCACTTCAAGTACGGCTCCATCGGCACGGAAGGGACGGTCGGGCTCCCGTACCCGATCTGGCGAGTCTTGCCAGTGCTCTTCGCCGACAAGCTGCCGAATCGTCCCGGTCAGGGCTGGGAGAAGCTCGGCTTCATCTTCGAAACCGGATCGCCACAGAGTCGCCCCATCGGCACCAGCTACGTGGAGGATCGGGTTCCCCTCGTGGGACTCAACTGTGCGACGTGCCACACCGGAACGGTTCGCGAAACTCCTGCCAGCCCGCGTCAAATCATCCCCGGCATGCCGGCGCATCAGATGGACCTGCAGGGGTATGCCAACTTCCTGACCGCGTGCGCAAACGATCCTCGATTCGAGGCCGGCACCTTGATCGAAGCGATCCGCAAGCAGGAGCCCGGGTTTTCGTGGTTCACCTCGCTCACCTATCGGTTCATCGTGATCAAACGCGTGCGCGACGCCATTCTCGAACGCGCCAAGGTCAACGCCTGGTTCGACGACCGCCCGCTGCAGGGACCCGGGCGGGTCGACACCTTTAATCCCTACAAGCGGATGTTCAACTTCGATCTGAAGACCGATCCGACCGTGGGTACCGCTGACCTGCCTCCGCTCTTCAATCAGCGCGTTCGCGAGGGTCTGTGGCTGCACTGGGACGGCAACAACGATCTGGTTGGCGAAAGGAACAAGAGCGCGGCGATCGGCGCCGGCGCCACGCCGGAGTCGATCGATCTGGCGTCGCTGGATCGCGTCGCGAATTGGGCGCTGGATCTCAAGCCGCCGCCGTTCCCGGCGGCGCGCATCGACCAGACGAAAGTCGCACGCGGGTCGCAGGTCTATCAGACGGCGTGTGCCAGCTGCCACGCCATCGGCGGCAAAGCCGTCGGACAAGTGACACCGCTGGCCGATATCGGCACTGATCCGGAGCGCCTGAATTCGTTCACCGCCGCATTGGCGGAGAAGATGAACACCCTCGGCGCCGGCAAGCCGTGGAAGTTCTCGCACTTCCGCAAGACCAACGGTTACGCCAACATGCCACTTGACGGCATCTGGTTGCGAGCGCCGTACCTGCACAACGGATCGGTTCCCAGTTTGAGGGCGCTGCTGTTCCCGGATGAGCGCCCGCGAACCTTCTATCGCGGCTACGACGTGTACGACTGGCAGAAGGTGGGCTTCGTCTCCGAAGGCCCCGATGCCGAGCGCAACGGCGTCCGCTTCGACACCAGCGAGCGCGGCAACAGCAACGCCGGCCATCTCTACGGGCGCGATCTGCCGCCGGCCGATCGTGAAGCCCTCATCGAATTCCTGAAAACGCAATGAAGACCATCATCGCTGTGACCCTGGCGTTCGCCGTTGCTGCGTGGGCGGCGGTGTTCGCATCGGCCGTGCAGCCGGCCGATGGTGCCGAGCATTTCAAGTACGGGTCGGTGGGAATCGAGCCCGAAGAAGGGCTGCCGTACTGGATCTGGCAAGTGCTGCCGCGGATGTTCCCTGACAAGTTGCCCGGCGGTTACGCATCACTGGGATTTGTCTGGGAGTCCGATCGGGAATTGCCGGTCGGATTCTCGAAAAAGGCCGTCATGGGCTCGGAGCGAGTCGCGGTGAACTGCGCCTTTTGCCACACTGCCACCTATCGCCTCAGCGCCGATGCCGCGCGCGTGATTGTGCCCGGCGGCGCGACGACGCTGACACGGCCCCAGGCATATTCGCGATTCCTGGAAGCCGCGGCGGCGGACCCCAGGTTCAATGCCGGCGACATGCTCGAGGCCATCGGCAAGATGACCAGCCTGTCGTGGACGGAGTCGTTCTCGTACCGGTTCTTTCTGATCCCCGGTACGCGCAAGGCGCTGGTTCGCCACCGGGAGGAATTTGCGTGGATGGACTCGCGGCCCGATTGGGGCCGCGGCCGGATCGATCCGCTCAACCCGTTCAAATTCCGTCAGCTGCGCCAGGCGGTGGACAACTCGATTGGCAACTCCGACATGACGCCGCTCTGGGCGCTCGGGCTTCGCGACGGCCGGGCGCTGCATTGGGATGGCCTGAATTCTTCACTGCAGGAAGTGCTGGTGAGTTCGGCCATCGGCAACGGCGCAAGTAAGAAGTCAGTGGACCTGGCCAGCCTCGAGCGTGTTGGCGAATGGCTCCGCTCGGCGGCGCCGCCGCCATTTCCGTTTCCGATCGATCGGACGCTGGCGGCCGAGGGCGAGCGCGTGTTTGCCGCGGAGTGTTCGCGGTGTCATGCCCCGGCGGGGGAGCGGATGGGCCAGGTGATCCCGATCGACGAAATCGGGAGCGATCGCCATCGGCTCGATACCTGGACCGAAGCCTCGGCCGCGGCGTTCAACGCCACGCCGTCAGGGACGACGCCCTTCAAAGGGTTCAGAAAAACCAACGGCTATGTGGCGATGCCTCTCGTCGGCGCGTGGCTGAATGCGCCGTATCTGCATAACGGTTCGGTCCCGACGCTGAGCGACCTGTTGAATCCCCCGCAGCAGCGCCCGGCGCGTTTCTATCGCGGCTACGACGTGATCGATCCAATCGGCGTGGGCTTTGTCACCGATGAATCCGCGGCACGTGAAGGCGAGTTGTTCGAGACCGGCAAGCCGGGCAACAGCGCCGACGGCCATGGTTATGGAACCGAACTTTCCCCTGCGTCCAAGAAGGCGCTCATCGAGTATCTGAAAACACTCTAGCGTCCGCGAGTGGGTGAGGTGTGGCATGGCACTGTATGCATTCGACGGTACCGGCAACGAAGACGAGGAGTTCGATTCGAACGCGCTCGAGTTTTTTCGCGCCTTTCAGGATCCCCTGAAAAACGATGATCCGTCGCAACCGCGCGGATCGCTGTACTTGAAGGGCATCGGCACGCGTGCGCTCACGCGCGTGGGCGACTTGCTGGCTGAAAAACTGGGGCTGGGCGGCCACCGCCGGGTCCGCGAAGCCCTGGATCGGCTCGAGAACAACCAGGCCGCCGGCGACACCGAGATTCACATCGTCGGATTCAGCCGCGGCGCCGCGCTGGCGTTGTCGTTCGCGAACGAGATCGCCCGAAAGTACCCGGCGTTGAAGGTCGGCTTCGTCGGTCTGTTTGATGTCGTGGGACAGTTTGGTTTGCCCGGACGAGAAATCAACGCCGGCCACGACCTCGGCAGACCACGGACGGCGAGCCGTATCTGCCATGCCATGGCGCTCGACGAGACGCGGCTGTTTTATCCGCTCACCCGGGTGACCAGCGACGGCGTGCCGGATCCGCAGGTCGTCGAAGTGTGGTTCCGCGGCGTCCACTCCGACATCGGCGGCGGCAACAACAACCGCTCGTTGAACTGGGTTGCGCTTCACTGGATGTTTCAGGAGGCGACTCGGTACGGCTTGCCCATCGATCCGGCCGCGGTGGCGGCAAACCTGGCGACGCGCGTCGATCCGATGCAGATCAGCGATCATCGGCTCGATTCCGAAGTTCGCCGCGCCATTCGCAGCTCCGACCTGCTGCACGCAACTGTGCAACTCGGACCCGGCGTGCCAGGGCGGCTTCACAACGATCCGACCGTCCCCCTTCGCCGCATCGACGATACAGGCATGATCTCGTAGGGTTCCCGAATCGGCCATGGCCAAGGGCAGTCTGACGATTGAGGTGACCAATGCGCGCGGCGGCGCGCTGTCGGGACCGCTCCATTTTGAGCTCGACCCACATGCACGGTCGATCGGCGGAGAGTCCATGGAGGTCGGCTTCAACGTCAGTGGTCACCAGCGCTTTGAGATTTCGAATATCTCGTGCCACGACGGTCCCGGCACCCTCTATGCCTTCCGGTTGAATGCCGACGGCTACAAACCGTATGCGTTCTTCCAGCTCATGAAGGCGGGGCGGAACCTGCCGAGCGAGACGCGTGTCCGGCTCCTGGCCAATCCGAAGAAAGTCGGCAGCATCACGGCGGCCGCCTTTGCCGATCTCCCTGCGACGTTTCGGCGCGCGTTGGAGGCGGCGGAGATGGTCGAACTGTCCGCCGAGGATCGCGACCTTCTTGGGCTGCGTGGCGCGGCGCTGTACGACGCCATGGGTCCGATGCGGAAAGCCTCGCTGCTGAATCTGGTGGCGAAAGGCCTGCACGCATCGTCGGATCGCATCGCGTCGTTCGTGCGTGCGCCGGCGGTGCTGCGACAGGACCGCTGCTTTGCCGTAGTGGACCCTGCGCTTCATACGACGCTGGCTCGATCCGACAAGTTCAAGTCGGCCCCCGGGACCCTGCACACGCCGCCGCGCGGGTTCGAGCTGAGGAACAGCTTCAAGTCGAGGGACGCACACGCCAACCTGCAAGTGACGTTCATGCAGAAGGTCGGCTCCGACATCATGTGGGCCGACATCGACATCGATGAAGCGAGCGGCTTCGAGCACGGATTCGAGGTGATTCGCAATGCGATCGTCGATGGCCGCACCAACCCGTACTTGGTTCGGGAGCTGTTGCTGCTCGCATTGGCCCACCAGACGATCGATCCCGGTTACGACTTCGTGTTCCGCTGACTCAGCGCGCTGCTCGTTTCAGCGACACTGGGAACATCTCAGCGCCTCCACCCAGCCGTCGCGCAAACGCGAGACGCAGAAATTTCCACAACCAGCCCTCCTCAACATCGCCGTTTCTGCAACATCGCAGAGGCACTGCGAATTCTCACTGAATCGTCGACGGCTACCGCCGTGAATTCGGCCCGCCGCCTCTTCCCTTTCCTCTCGCGGCTTTCGTTACAATCAGCCCCGGAATTGACAGGTCGCATGTGACTTTGGCCATCGGGACCCGCCTCGGCCCGTACGAGATCCTCTCGGCCCTCGGCGCAGGGGGCATGGGCGAGGTATACCGCGCGCACGACGGGCGGCTCGGGCGTGACGTCGCGATCAAGGTCCTGCCGAAGGCGTTCACGAGCGATCCCGATCGGCTGGCGCGGTTCGAGCGAGAGGCGCGCGTCCTCGCGGCGCTGAACCATCCGAACATCGCGACCATTCACGGAGTGGAAGACAGCGGCGGCGTGCGCGCCCTCGTCATGGAGCTGGTGCCTGGGCCGACGCTGGCCGAGAAAATCGCCGGCACCGGGCGCCGTCATCGGCCTGGCGTGCCGGTCGCCGAGGCCGTGCGGATCTCCGGCCTGATTGCCCAGGCGCTCGACGCCGCTCACGAGAAGGGCGTCATCCACCGGGATCTCAAGCCGGCGAACATCAAGGTCACGCCTGACGGTGGCGTGAAGGTGCTCGACTTCGGCCTCGCCAAGCTGATTCCGGGCGTGATCCGGCGGAGGCGGCCGCAATGGCCCCAACCATCACGGCGGCCGGCACGCGTGACGGAGTCATCATCGGCACCGCCGCGTACATGAGCCCCGAACAGGCGCGCGGCCAGGCCATCGACAAGCGGACCGAC
>Ga0187893_10014872_pt1 | contig 10525 bp, 9 predicted proteins | sample MA1701074metaG_FD_139574 | JGI IMG/M metagenome (GOLD analysis project Ga0187893, IMG submission 139574) | White microbial mat communities from a basaltic lava cave in the Kipuka Kanohina Cave System on the Island of Hawaii, USA - MA170107-4 metaG ...
CCTCGGTCGTCATTCCCGCGAAAGCGGGAATCCAGGGCAACCGCAACGTCGCTCGCCCTGGACCCCCGCTTTCGCGGGGGTGACACTTCAAATGTGTCATCATCAAACAAACCCTGCTTAGCGTTCAGCTCTGCACGAGCTTGCGATACAGATGCCAGGTCGAATGTCCGAGCACCGGCAGCACGACTGCGAGGCCGACGAAGAACGGCAAAGAGCCGATCAGCAGGGCGCCGGCAACGATCAGGCCCCACATCGCCATCGTCATCGGGTTCGCGAGAACCGCTCTCATTGACGTTGCGACCGCCGTCATTACGCCGGGGTCGCGGTCCAGAAGCAGCGGAAAGGACACCACGCTGAGGGTGAATACCACCACGGCGAAGAGGAGACCGACGCTGCATCCCACGATGATCAACGTCAAACCGGACGGAGTGGTGAAGACCTGGCGGACGAACTCCGCGATCGACGCCGGCACAGCGCCCCCGAATATCTGCTCGTAGATAGCCCGCGCCGCGGCCAGCCACGCCGCGTAGATCGCCATCGTCACGACGCCGAGAGCCGCGATCGAGCGGAGCGACGGGAAGCGGAGGACATCGAAAGCGTGCCTCCGGGAAATATCGAGGCCCTTCTCGCGACGCCGGCTCAGTTCGTACATACCGACCGCGACCAACGGACCGATCAGGGTGTATCCGGCAAGGAGCGGGAAGACGAGCGGCAACACGTCGTGTCCGGCGGCCGTCCTGGCGGCAATGAGAATGACGATCGGATAGATCAAGCAGAGGAATGCCAAGTGGGTCGGCATCGCATTGAAGTCAGCGACGCCGTTGGCCACAGCGTCCCTGAGGTCCACCATGGCGATCTTGCGGACAATCAGTTGAGCGGGCCTGTACGCGCCCGCATCGGCGATCGGCTTTTCCGTCGTCATGGTCGTGCCTCCTTAACCGATGGTCCGGCGTCGCGGCGGAAAAGGCGACGGAGAGCACCCGTTCCGGCCGCTGGCACGTCGCGCTGCGATTGCTCAATGATCATACGCCTTGTCAACGACGGAGCAAAACCGGACTCGCACGTCGGCGCAGCGCGTGGACGCGCCATTGCGACGGCAGCCATGGCGGCCTATTTTCCGGATTGCGACGCAAGGTGAGGAAGCCGCGGCCATGACCGACAGTTTCGATTTTGCTGCCGAATGCCGGCCGGGGATGGTCTTGCGCACGCGCGATCGCAGCGAGGCGACCATCAGCCGGGTGGCCGCCGAGGAGGGGCTCGTCTATGGAGAGGTCCGCATGTTCGGTCCCTGCGTATGGCGGCGCGACGGCCTCTACCGCGATTCGCCCGCCGGCGCGGCCGGGCCGCTCGATCTGATGCCGCCGGGGGAGGTGAGCCTCGAGCCGCGCAAGACGGTCTCCATCAAGGACGCGCTCGACCCCGCCAATCGTCCATTCTGCTGCGACTGAGCCGTCGTCTTGTCCGACGACCGGCTACCGACCGAATTCTGGGTGTACGCCCACCTGCGTCGTTGTTCCGCGGCGGCGGTGCTTGCCATGCTGGTGCGCCGCGGCGAGCCGGAGCGCGGCACGGTGCTGCTCAAGCTGAACCTGCTGGAGGCCGGCTGCCGCGTCCTGACCCAGGCCCGCGATCTCGACGGGCGGCTCGGCTGGCTGGCCGCCCTCGAGGGGCGGATCGTGCCGGAGACGGAGGCGGACGCCTACATCGGGCGCGCGGTCAACCGCGATCCCGATCTGTGGGTGATCGAGATCGAGGACCGCGCCGGACGCAACCCGTTCGACGGAAAGCTGATCGCCTGATCGTCAGACCGCGATGCGCGCAAACACCGTAGACCCGATGAAGGAGGCGATGCGCTTGCACCAGGCAGGCCGCCTCGCTGAAGCCGAAGGCCTCTACCGCCGCATTCTCGCGAGTAGACCGCTTTTTGCGCCGGCTCTCTCCTATCTCGGCTTGCTGGAGCTCAAGTCCGGCCGACCCGGCGGTCTGATCAAATTGCAGCAGGCCGTGCAACTGGCACCGGAGGTCGCCATCTTCTGGCTGAACTACGGTTTAGCGCTCGAAGAACATGGCGAGGCCGAGCCGGCCGAAAAGGCTTTGCGTCGCGCCGTCTCGCTCGACGGGAAGCTTTTCGAGGCGCATATGGCGCTGGGTACGAACCTGCGCCGGCGCGGTTGCGGACAGGCCGCGATCGCTCCGTTTCGCCGCGCCGTTGCCGTTGCGCCGGACCGGCCGGAAGGCCATGTCAATCTCGGCGGCGCCCTGAACGACGCGAAGGATTTCGATGCCGCGGCCAAAGTCCTGGAGCAGGCCCACCGACGCTGGCCGAGCGACCCGTTCTTGAATTTCAATCTCGGCATGGTGCGCGCGAACGAGAACAGGACGGCGGCTGCCCGTGAGCGGTTCGCCGCCGCCGCGCGGCAGCGCCCCGGCTACGTGCTGGCGCAATGGCACGCCGCGCTGGCGCTGCCGGTGATCTATGAGCGGCAGGCGGACATCCTGGAATGGCGAGACCGTTGGGCGGAAGGGCTCACGGCTCTCGAAGCGAGCATCGATCTGTCGACTGCCGACGGCATCGCCGCCGCGTTTCGGGCCGTGCAGTCCGGCACGAACTTCCATCTCCACTATCAGGGCGGCAACGACCGAGCCCTGCAGGAGCGATATGCGCGGCTGGTTGGCCGGATCGTTGCCGCGCGCTACCCCGCCTTCGTGGCATCGATTCCGAAGAGGCAGCATGCCGAAAGGGTGCGCGTCGGCTTCATGTCCCACTTCTTCCGCCAGCACTCGATCACCAAGACGCACGCCGGCTGGGCCACTCGGCTGGATCGCGAGCGCTTCGACGTGCACGTCATCCATACCGGCGCGGACCGCGACGCCACGACCGAGGCCATTGCTGCCGCGGTGGACAATTTCCACCATCGTTCGGTGGTCGACGAGCGCTTCCTGTCGTTCGTCCGCGGCTTGGCGCTCGATATACTGATCTATCCGGACCTCGGCATGGAGCCGGCCTACCAGATCCTGGCCGCGCTGCGGCTCGCGCCTGTCCAGTGCAACGGTCTCGGGCATCCGATCACGGCGGGATTTCCGACTATCGATGTCGCCCTTAGCAGCGCCCGCATGGAGCCGCCCGATGCCGCTGCGCACTACGGCGAACGACTCGTCCGCCTGGCCAACACGGGCTTCTGTTATCGTCGACCCCATATTGATGCGTCCGTACGCCTAGAGCGCGGCGAAGACGCCGTGGTCTATGTCTGCGCACAGAACCTGGCGAAACTCCTGCCGGAGCAGGACGAACTGTTCGCGCGTATCGCCGCCGGCGTCGCCGGCAGCGCGTTCTGGTTCGTGGCCGACCAATCATCAGTCGTGACCAGACAATTCTCGGCGCGGATGGCGACCGCGTTCAGGGCCGCCGGCCTCGACCCTAGCAATCGTATCCGCATGCTGCCGCGCATGGGGCAGCAAGCCTTCTACGCTATGTATCGGGCGGCCGATGTGGCGCTCGACGGTCACGCCTGGTCAGGATGCAACACGACCTACGAGGCGCTCGCCTGCGGACTACCGGTCCTCACCTGGCCCGGATCGATGATGCGTGGCCGCCACACGATGGCAGTCCTGCAGATGGCAGGCCTCCACTACTCGATCGCGGACAACGCGGACTCATTTGTCGAGCTTGCGATCCGGCTGGGCATCAATGGCGATGCGCGGCGCGATTTGAGGGCTCAGGTCGACGCCCACGCCGGCAGCGTCTTCGACGATCTGGCGCCGATCCAGGACTTGACGCAATTCCTTCTGGATGCGGTTCGGCGGTGAGGTCGGGGCGCCCGCATCCGGCGCGATGTCGCCGGGTCAGGAGAACTCGGCACGGACCCGGCCCAACGCGCAGAAATCGGCCAGCACCTCGTCCCCTGGCCCGATCGCCACCGGCTTGACGCAAGTCCCGGTCGTGACGATCTGGCCGGCCTTGAGGCCGTCGCCGCGGCGGGCTCGATCATTGGCCAGCCAGGCGAGGGCGATCCGCGGATCGCCGAGGACGTTGGCGCCGCTGCCGCGCTGCACAGCGGCGCCGTTCTTGTAGGCGACAACTTGATGGTTCGCGAGATCGATTGCGCGCCAATCCGCCGCCTCGGGACCCAGGACGAAGAGGCTGGCGCAGGAATCGTCGGCGGCCAACTGCGGCGCTCCGACCCGGGCGTAGTCCTCATAGCGGGAGTCTGGAACCTCGATGGCCAAGTGCAGCGTTCCGACCGCCGCCATCACCTCGTCCGTCGCATAGGACCTTCCGCGCGGCGGCAGGTCGCGCGCCATGCGGAAGCAGAACTCGGCCTCGGCCACGCGCATATGCAGGCCGCCTGCCGGGAGGCGGGCGCCGTCGCCGTGGCAGAAGCGCGCGAACAGCCGGCCACCCAAAGGTTCGGAGACGCCGATGTGGCGTTGCCCCTCGGTGCTGGTCGCCGCGATCTTCCAGCCGATGACCTCGCCGCCATGGTTCGACGCGATGGCATCCTGGATGGCATAGCCCTCCTCGACGCTGTGCGGCCGGCACTCCTCCGGCAGCGCTTCGAGTCGCTGGCCCTGCCGCCAAGCCGACCAGAGGATCTCCGCTGCCTGGGATGCTTTCCGGGCGTCCATCGCGGCGCAGCCTAGGCGGCCTCGGACTCGGCGGCGACGCGCACGCGGTAGCCGGCAGCGTCGGCAGAACGTTCGAGATCGAGCCAGACCTGGCCCTCCGGCGCGACGCGATAGTCGTAGAGATTCGGAAAGGGTTGCCAGGGCTGAGTCTTCAGCTTCGTGTAGTGAATGAGCCTCGAACGGCCGGGAACATATTCAGCGTCGCGCGAATTCCATTCCGGCGCCAGCCGGCCCCATAGCTCGGGAATCGCCGCCACCTTGTTGAGCAGGACGCTCTTCCGCTCGGTCTGCGCCTCGGCGAGCGTCCACACGCCGTTCATCTTCGCGCAATCGATCAGCATGACCGACGAGTCGAACGGCACGCCGCCGGTGCGATCCTTGGCGGCGATGGCGAGGAAGCCATGGCCGTTCATATCGGCGTCGAACAGTTGCCCGGGATCGGCCAGGTAGATCTGATCGACGTCGTTGTAGATGGCGCGGCCGCGGCCGCCGGCCAGATGCGGGATCGCCAAGCGGTAGTTGGTGAAGCCGGTCGTCCACCACCAGCGGTTGAAGCCGATGAGGTCCTTCATCAGATGGATCTCGTAGACCCGCGACGGATCGCGCGCCTTCTCCACCGACCAGACGAAGACGCGCTCGGCGCGATGCTGGGCCGGCTCGGTGCCGAGGAAGATGCGCACCGGCGGCTCGCCGCTGGGTGTCACGCCGGACGCAACGTCGAGCAGCACCAGGTCCGGCTTGGTCCGGGAGGCCGGCGGCGGGCGCCGATAGGTCTTGCGCAGATTGCGCCGCAGATATTTCGCGGTGCGCTCGACGGTACGCGAAATGGTCATCCGTTCCTCTTTACACGACCACAGGAATGGCGATCTCGGACGATACCGATCCCGTCGCAGCGCGGCAATGCTCGGGCGATGGCGTCAGGGCCGCGAACCGAACAGGCGCCGGATCGCCGCCACGGCGCGTTCCATGTCGTCCAGCCGCTGTCGAGGCGTGTCAGCGCCAGTATCTCCGAGACTGGCGATCAGGCCGCGCTGCTGCAGTTCGCGATGCAGGCCCGCGAAGTCGCGCGGCGGCTTCAGCAGGCCCCAATCGACCAGCCGCCCCATCAGCCCCGCCCCATCGCCGCCCGCTTTCCCGGCCGGAGCAAACGTACGCCACACCCATTCTTTCGCCTGCAGCACCGGATTCCTCCGCATCGGCCATGAAAACACCTCCACCGGCTTGCCCATGAGGCATGCCTCGATGAGGAGCGATGCGCTGTCGGCGGTGACGATGAAGCGATCGGCCAGCGCCAGGAACGCGTGATAGGGATTCTCGGGATCGTGCGCCTTCCAGCGATAGACGAAGTGCGGGCAGGTGATCGCGGCGATGGCGGCGTCCGCTGCGTCGGCGGGCGTGCGCGGGCTGGTGCTGACCAGCAAGGCGCCGCCAGCGGATGCGGCCCGGGCGTTGGCAGCGGCACCCAGGCGCCGGGCCGTCGCCGCGTCGAAGCGAAAGGTGGCACTGTTGCCGCCGACGAAGAGGGCGACGTAAGGGCGCGGCAGATGCGTCAGGCGCGGCCCCCACCGCGCTGCAGCCGCCGCCAGCCGATCCTCGTCGATGCGGTTGAGCGCTGCCGACAGATGCAGCACGTTCGGCCGCTCGGGGAGCCGGTATTGCGGCGTCGTGATCACCAGGTCGAAGAGGTCGAGCGGCGCCATGGCGTGAAGCAGGTGGACCAGCTTGGTGCGGCCGCCGGATTGCTTGCGGATCCAACGGGCGACCGGGACGCTCCGCCGCGAGGCGCCGATGACGACCTCCGGCCAGGGCGGCTGCAGCTGACTCGCGGCGCTCTCCCGCACGGTCGCCAGCGTCGCGCCAAGCAGGATGTTGGGGCAGCGATTGAGCCAGTTGTAGGCGATGGTCTTGGGCTCGTACGGCCAGCCAAGCGCCTCGGCGAGGCTGATCAGCTGTCCATTCCCGCCGGCACGATCGGCAAGGAGGATCCAGACCTTCGGCTCACCCGAAATCGACACGCGGCCTCATCGCCGCAGGCTCTCCCCGGTTGCCGCCGCGGGGCCGGATGCGCGCGCCGACTCCGGCTGCGGACCCGGGTCGGGATAGCCCATGCGGCGAAGGATTTCGCGGGCCACGGCGTCGGTCTCGTGCAAAGGCGGGCGGGGCGTCAGGTCGAGCGGCACGCCGAATGGGCGCGCGATGCCGCGGCGGATCAGGTTGTCGTGCAGCTTCTCGAGATCGCGTGGCGGCGGCAGCAAGCCGGTCGCAATGCCTTTGGCGAACAGGTATTCCAGCCCTTGCTGCGGCCGGATGGTACCGCGTCGGTTGAGCGGCCGCGCGAAGGCGCGGCTGACAGCCCATTCGTTGAGGATACGACGCAACCCGTGCCGCCACTTCGGCACGGGGTAGATGTAGAGCGGCTTGTCGGTCGCAGCCGCTTCACCGAGCATGGATTCGCTATCGCCGGTGACGACCAGGGCGTCGGCCAGCGCGAGATAGCCGAGATACGGATTCTCGCTGCGGTCGCTGCGCCACGCATGCACGCAAGCCTCACCCAGCACCGCCTTGAACGCGTCAGTCGCCGGCCCGCCGGTGCGCCGGCTGGTGACGGCAACCGCCGTGCCGCCGGCCGCCTGCGCGAATGCCTTCACCTCCTCGGCCATGCGGCGCGCGATGTCCGCATCGATCCGGTAGAACTCGTTGCTGCCGCCGACCAGCAGCACGACGCACGGACGCGACAGATCGCCGAACAGGTCCGTCCAGCGCTCGGCCGCCTTGGCCAGCCGCGCCGGCGTGACCTGGCTGATCGGCAGAACGGTCTCGATGCGGCGCGGATGCGGCGGCAGATGGAAATGCGTGCAGGTCACCACCGCATCGAAGATATCGACGATCTGGCCGGCGCGCCGCCCAAGGCCGACGAGGCGCGTCAGTCCCAGGCTCTGTCGGCCGATCCACAGGGCGATGCGCGCCGGCCGCCAGCCGGTGGCGATGACGAGATCGGGCCAGGGCGGCACCAGCACGTCTGAGGCGCGCTGCCGCAACCCGATCAGGCTGGCGCCGAGCGTTCCGTGCCACGCCTGCAACCAGGTGTGGGCGCGCGCCCGCAGCGAGTTGAAGCGAAGCTGCTTGACCTCATAGGGCCACCCGAGCGCCTCGGCCAAGCCGACGGATTGCGTCGTGTGACCGGGCTTGTCATAGGCGAGCACCCAGACCACCGGCGGCTTGCGCAGGGGCCGCCCGCCCTGATGCAGACGAACCGCCGGCCGGCCCAGTAGCGAGGCCCCGTGGAGCGAGAGATGCCAGCGCACCGCGGGATGCCGCTGGCTCGCCGCTTCGAAATGATCCAGCCACCATTCCCGCGTTCGTCGCGTCACCGGAAGGCGCGTACCGTCCGCGAATGTCGCCGCGGACGGATCCAGCGCGACAGCGGCGGCGACGAAGCCACGGGCATCGCCGAACAGCTTGTCCAGCACCCAGGGGATGTCTTCATCGGGCAGGTACTCGAGGAACGCGCGGATCAGGACGCCGTCGACACGGCCGCCGCGATCGTCACGGTCGAGCGGCAGGTGCGATCTCTGGCAGGCGATGCTGGACCCCGACGTCAGGCTGACGATGCGCTGCCGAACGTCCGGGACCGCGCCTGCCGAGACCAGCTGGTAGGCCTGCATCGAGCGGGTATCGAAGGCATCGACGAGCGACCGGTAAGGCTCCCGATCGAGCATTTTCTGTTCGTCGAGCAAGTCCGGATCGAGCGGCGACGGGCTGCGGACCGGGGGCGACTTGGCGGTCCGCAACGACGCCAGCAGGTCGTTGTAGTGATCACTCGGCTTGGCCGCCGTGAACGGACGATAGCCGGCAGCATCGGCCGTTTGCTCCAGGCCCAGCCAGACATGGCCGATCGGGTTGGTCTGGTAGACGAACTGGCGCGGAAACGGCCGCCAAGGCTGCAGATGCAGGGCGGTGTAGTGGAGCACTTTCGATTTTCCGGCGACGTATTCGCTGTCGCGGGCGTTCCACTCCGGCTCCAGCGGACCCCACAGGCCGGAGACGGCCAGCGCCCGCTTGATCAGGGCGTTCTTGCGCCCGCGCTGCGCGGCCTCAAGGGTCCACAGCGGCGCCATGCGGGCGCAATCGATCAGCATGACCGAGGTATCGACGGCGATGCGCGCCTTCGCCGCGTTGGCAATGCTCATGAAGCCGTGGCCGCCGATGCTGCGGTCGAACAGCTCGGCCGGGTCGGCCAGATAGATCTGGTCGACGTCGTTGTAGATGGCGCGGCCCTGGTTGCCGGCGAAATGCGGGATGGCGAAGCGGTAGTTGGTGAAGCCGGTCAGCCACAGCCGCCGGTTGAAGCCGACCAGGTCTTTCATCAGGTATATCTCGTAGACCCGCGACTTGTCGCGGACCTGCTCGATCGACCAGATCATGATGCGTTCGGCGCGATATTGCGACGGTTCGGTGCCGACGAATATGCGCACCGGCGGCTTGGCCTTGCCGCTGCCGGGCTGCATCGCCTCGAGCACCACCCGCACGGGCTGGGTGCGCAGTTCCGCCGCCCGGGTATTGTGTTGCGGTTGCAGAACGCCTCTGATCACGCCGCTGCCCTCGTTTCCAGCACCGCCGCCGAATCACGGCCCTCGATTGTAACGTAAGGAAAACATTGGAATTTTACAACGGCTTGGCGGTCACGTCCGGCAATCTGCCGCGGCGGCGCGTTGTCGCGGGCCGCAGACTGCCAGCCGTGTTCCACCCATGTTTTGACCGCTGGCGAGCGCCCGGTGTAAGACAGCGCCGCCATGGCGCACCGATGCCGCCGTCACCCACACCCCCGAACGAGCCAGAGATGCTGATCAGCCCCGGCACCGCGGTTCCCGCCGCACAGTCCATGCGATCGCGCGCCGTCGTCGTGCTCGGCGTCGGCCGCAGCGGCACCAGCGCCATCACGCGCGGCCTGGCGGCGCTGGGAGTCGAACTGGGCGACAAGCTGCGCGGCGCCACGGTGCTCAAGAACCCGACCGGTTTCTACGAGGACACCGACCTCCTGCGCATCAACAAGCGCCTGAAGAGCATCCTCGGCGTACGCGGCGAAAGCGTGCGCCTGCTGGAGCCGGACTGGTGGAAACAACCGGCCGTTGAGCAGCTGTACGGCGATGCCGTCGCCATTGTCCGCCAACGCTTCGGCAGCTGCCCGCTCTGGGGCTACAAATATGCGCGCACCCTGCGCTTCATGCCCTTCTGGACCGCCGTGTTCGAAGCCGCCGACATCGATACGCGCTACCTCATGGCGATCCGCAATCCCCTGAGCGTCGCGCGCTCGCGGGCGCGGCTCGATCCCGAGCGCGGCAGCCAGGAGCAGAGCGACCTCGAATGGCTGGTCAACGTCGTGCCCTACTTCCAGCAGGTGCGCGAGCGCCCGTTCGTGGTGACCGATTTCGACCTGTTCATGGCCGATCCCGCCGCGCAGCTGCAGCGCGTCGCCCGCGGCCTCGAGCTGCCGATGACCGCCGAGGTGCAAGCGAGCGTGAGGGCCTTCGGCGCCGAGTTCCTCGATCCCAGCCTGCGCCATAGCCGGCACGACGCCGACGACCTCGAGCGCGATCCGCGCGTCAACGATCTCACGCGCACGGCCTATCGCTGGCTTTACCGGCTGGCGACCGACGGCGTCGATCCCACCTCGGCGGCGATCTGGCAGGAGTGGCAGCGCATCGAAGAGCAGGTGAGCGCGCTGGCGCCGGTGCTCCGCCATCTCGACCGCGTCGCCGACAACCTGCGCTTCGCGCGCTGGAATCCGCTCGGGCCGCTGCAATCGATCCCATGGCTTTGGCACGAACTGAAGCGCCAGTGGCCGGCGCGCTGAACTCAGCCAGCCGCGGCAAGGCGTGAGCGCGGCCACAGCCGCTGC
>Ga0187893_10014874_pt1 | contig 10522 bp, 12 predicted proteins | sample MA1701074metaG_FD_139574 | JGI IMG/M metagenome (GOLD analysis project Ga0187893, IMG submission 139574) | White microbial mat communities from a basaltic lava cave in the Kipuka Kanohina Cave System on the Island of Hawaii, USA - MA170107-4 metaG ...
AAGGCGGCGAGCCTCGACAGTCCTACCACTCGTCCGAGGTTGTAGCACCCGACGCGGAAAACCTGGCATCCTGCTGCGTCGGAGCACATAATGGTGAGGATTCCTGGCCCGCGTCCGCCCAGCCATTCCTTGTCTGCGCCACTGTGCGGCGCCCCGCCGTCCGCGAAAGGAGTTCTCAAGCGGATGAATTCGAGCCGACTCACCCTTGTTGCCGTGGTTTTCGCATCTTGCATGGCGATCGCCGGAAACGACGGTCGGCCGACGAATGTGCGCACTTACGAGGATCAGGTGCGTCCGTTCTTGACTCGGCACTGCCTGGAGTGTCACAGCGGCAAGCAGCCCAAAGGGAGTCTGGGTCTGGACCAGCTGGCTCCGGATTTCAGGAGAGAGACGAACCGTGAGCGCTGGCAGGCCGTCCTCAAACGGTTGGCCGCTGGCGCGATGCCACCCAAGGGTAGACCACGACCACCAGCCGGTGACGTTCAGAGGCTGACCGCCTGGATCGACGCGAACGTGGCAGCCGTGGTTGGGCATCGTTCAAGCGAGGCCCGGGTCGTTCTTCGCCGCCTTGGCCGGGTCGACTATGAGAACACGGTCCGCGATCTGCTGGGGATCGACCTTGCATTGAAAGAGCTGCTGCCGCCGGATACTCCCGCGTTTGGGTTCGATAATGTCGGCGAAGCGCTGCACGTCTCCTCCTTCTTGATGGAGCGTTATCTGCAGGCGGCTGACAAAGCTCTGAGCGTCGCCATTGCCAACGGCCCACGGCCGCCGCTCATCAAGAAGCGCTACAGTCTGAAAGAGGAGCGCCACGTCAAGGTTACGACCGAGAACGTGTTTCGCCAGCTTGACGACGGCCTGGTGATGTTCAGCTCATCCGCCTGGCAAGGGATCACGGTGAGCCAGTTCTATCCACCCGACCGCGGCCGTTACCGCATTCGCATCTCGGCTAGCGCGTTGCAGAGCGCGGGCAAGCCGCTGACGTTTCGCGTGGACGCCGGCCCCATGCTGATGGGCTCGAAGAACCACTTGGTCGGTTATTTCGACGCGCCTGCCGACAAGCCGACTGCGGTGGAGTTTGTTGATCACTTCGAGGCTCGGGACCATATCCGCATCCTGCCGTACGGACTGGCATCGGCGCAGGCGGTTCACAAGATCGGCGCCGACAAGTACGACGGGCCGGGGTTGGCGGTGCAGTGGGTGGAAGTGGAAGGGCCGTTGCATGACACCTGGCCCCCGGAAAGTCATCGGCGGATCTTTGGCGACCTGCCGCAAACGCCATCGCCGGGCTACAACGTTCGCAACCGCGTTGAGGTCGTGTCGGATCAGCCGGCGGCCGACGCAGAGCGCATCCTACGCGCGTTCGCCCGCCGCGCCATTCGCCGAACCTTGACAGATGAAGACATCAAGCCGTTTGTCGCTCTGGTCAAAGCGAAGCTGGACGCCAAGTACTCGTTCGAGGGAGCCGTTCGAGTCGGACTCTCCGCGATGATGCTGTCCCCGGAGTTCCTTTTTCTGCGCGAGAAGCCCGGCAAACTGGACGACCTCGCGCTTGCCAGCCGATTGTCCTACTTTCTCTGGTCCACAATGCCTGATGAGGAACTCCTGGCCATTGCTGAGCAACACCAGTTGCGCGATCCGGACACGCTTCGCAATCAGGTTGAGCGGATGCTCAACCACCCCAAGGCGGCAGCGTTCACCGAGAACTTCGTCGGGCAGTGGCTTGGCTTGCGCGATATCGACTTCACCGAACCCAGCCACATCCTCTACCCCGAATTCGACGCCATGTTGAAGGAGTCCATGGTCCGCGAGACTGAGCTGTTCTTTACAGAAGTGCTCAAGCATGACCTCAGCCTGACGAACTTTGTCGCCTCCGACTTTACGATACTCAACGGGCGGCTGGCGAAGCACTACGGGATTCCGCTTCCCCCCGCTGGCGAGAAGGACAGGGGTGACGGTTATTGGGGTTTCCGCAAGGTAATGCTGCCCCGGTCGCCCAGCAGCCACCGCGGCGGGGTCCTGACGATGGCGAGTGTGCTGAAAGTGACAGCCAATGGCACGACGACTTCGCCAGTGCTCCGCGGGGCGTGGGTCCTGGAACGCATCCTGGGCACGCCCCCGCCGCGGCCTCCGGCCGACGTGCCCGCCCTGGAGCCGGACATCCGCGGCGCCACAACCATTCGCGAACAGTTGGCCAAGCATCGGCAGGTGGACGCTTGCGCGAGCTGTCATGCGAGGATCGACCCACCCGGTTTCGCGCTGGAGAGCTTCGACGTCATTGGCGGCTGGCGAGAATACTACCGCACCAGCGGCCGAGGGAAGCCGGTCACGGTGGACGGCAGACGCATGCCCTACCTGGAAGGACCGAAGGTGGACCCGTCCGACGAACTGGCCGACGGGCGGAAGTTCAAGGACATCGACGGGTTCAAGCAACTGCTGCTGCAGGATAAGGACCAACTGGCGCGAGCGTTGACGGAGAAGCTGGTGACGTACGCGACGGGGGCGGCGCCGACGGCGACCGATCATCCGGAGATCGAGGCAATCGTTGCCAGGGTTCGCGAGAAGAACTACGGACTGAGGACGCTGGTGCACGAGATTGTGCAGAGTCCGCTGTTCCAGAACAAGTAGGTGCCGCGAGCGGAGCGGCACCAGCGGTCCGGCTCGGCTTGCCGGAGTTACAGCGAGGACATGACCATGAACCTGACCCGCCGCACTTTCCTCCGCGCCGCCGGCGTCTCAATGGCGCTGCCCTGGTTGGAGTCGGTCGCCGGCGCTACGAGCGCACAGCCGCCGCGGCGCATGGTCTGCATTTGCACACCGCTCGGGCTGCACCCGCCGTACTTCTTCCCGGAGAAAGCCGGCAAGGGCTACGCGCCCACGCCTTACCTGGAGATGTTTCAGGAGTTGCGCGGCGACCTTACCGTAATTTCCGGCCTGTCGCACCCGGACGTCGGGCACAGCCACGATTCGATCTTCAGTTTCCTGACGGCGGCGCCACATCCGGAGCAACGAGCCGGATTTCGGAACACCATCTCCCTGGACCAGTTCGCCGCTGAGCACATCGGCGGCCAGACGCGCTTCCCGAGCCTGGAGTTGTCCTGCGAAGGGTTCAGCCTGTCGTGGACTCGCTCGGGAGCGCTCGTGCCTTCGGACTCATTTCCCTCAAGCGTGTTCGCCCGGTTGTTTCTCGAGGGGCGCCCTGATGAAGTGCAGGCCCAGGCCCGCAGACTGCGCGACGGACAGAGCGTTCTCGACTCGGTTCGCGATCAGGCGAAAGGCATTCACTCCGCACTCGGCGCAGCCGACCGCGAAAAGCTCGACGAGTACCTCACCAGCGTTCGCGAGTTGGAGCACCGGTTGGCGCGGGCCGAGGAATGGTCGAAGAAGCCCAAGCCGAAAGTGGAGGCGAAGCCGCCTCAAAACAATGACAATCCGGCTGACGTGGTTGGCAAGGCGCGGCTCATGTTCGACCTCATTCACCTGGCGCTGCAGACCGACTCGACCCGGCTGGTCACGTTGTTGCTCCTGGGGACGAGCCTGGTGCCTCCCGTGCAAGGGGTGAGCTTCGGCCATCACGATCTGTCGCACCACGGTCAGGACCCGACCAAGATCGAGCAGCTCAAGAAAGTTGAGCTCGATAAGCTGAGGACTTTCAAGGACTTCCTGAAGAAACTCAAGGAGACGAAGGAAGGCGTCGGCAGCCTTCTCGACCGGTCGATGGTTTTCTTCAGCAGCAACCTTGGCAACGCCAGTACGCACTCCGCCAAGAACCTGCCGATCCTCCTGGCGGGAGGCGGGTTCAAGCACGGGCAGCACCTGGCATTCGACGCAACCAAGCCGCCGCCGCTCTCCAACCTTTACGTGAGCATGTTGCAACGGCTCGGGATCGAGGCAGAGCGGTTTGGCTCAAGCACGGGGACGTTGGCGGGCCTGGAGTTGACGAGTTGAGATGCCCGGTTCCAGCGCAATACCCTGCTGGCCGAGAGCATTCAGCCGGCTTCCAACCTTTCTCAAGCGGCGCTTCCACCCCGACAACTTGATCTCCAACCTGGAGAGCATCAACGGGACGAGCGCCAACGGGTGCTGCGAGTACACGATGCCTGGCCCCCGGGCCTTCACGGTCCCGACACAGCGCCGCACGCGGAACATCCTGCAAGCTAAGTCCTCACCGCAGCTCGCCCCAGGTGGCGAAGACGATGGCATGTGGTGCTAACCTCACGTTTCCACATTTCACGGCTTGCATGGATGGTTTCGGCGACGAATGCCGTCTGACTGCAATCGCCACGTCGCCTGGTTCGGCACAGACAGACCATCACTTGCATCACGAACAATCCGCTCGGGTGGCTCTTGACATGCAAGTCATGACTTGCCTATCATACCGCCATGGCCGACGTCTTTGAAGCGCTCGCCGCGCCGGCGCGGCGGGCCATTCTGGACGAACTGCATGAACGCGACGGGCAGACCCTGTTCGAGATCTGCGGCCGGTTGGCCATGAAGCACGACCTGGGCCTGACCCGTCAGGCGATCTCGCAACACCTCGACGTGCTGGAAGCGGTGGGGCTGATCACGACCCGGCGCGAGGGGCGTTACAAGTTCCATGACCTGGACACGGGCCCGCTGAGGACCATTGCCGAGCGCTGGTTGACGAAGAAGGCGGGGCGAAAAGGAGCCGAACCGTGAGAATCGGGCTGGCGAGCATGATGGTGGACGACCAGGACAAGGCGCTGCGCTTCTACACGGACGTGCTCGGCTTCGTGAAGAAACACGATGTGCCGCTGGGCGCGCATCGGTGGATCACCGTCGTCTCGCCGGAAGACCCGGACGGCGTGGAGCTGACGCTGGAGCCAGACGACTATCGGTTGGCCAAGCAGTTCAAACAGGCGCTGGTGGAGGACGGGGTGCCATTCAACTCGTTCGACGTCCAGGACGTGCAGGCGGAATATGAGCGGCTTGTCGCCGTGGGCGTGCGCTTCACGCAGCCGCCCGTGCAGATGGGGCCCGTCGTCACGGCCGTCCTCGACGACACCTGCGGCAATCTCATCCAGATCGCCCAAATGAAAGACGGCGCTCCGGCGCTCGCTTGCCTTTCTTCAGCAACTTCGGGAGGTGCAACATGAGTCGATGCAGAGTTTCTCTTGCGGCACTGCTCTGCATAGTCGGTTTCGCCGCGTCCGGTGTGCGGGCGGATGACAAGGCGGAGGTCGAGAAGGAACTCAAGAAGTTCCATGGCGCCTGGACGGTCGAGTCCGTCGAAGCGGGCGGCAGCAAGCTGCCGGCCGACCTGTTCAAGGGCATGATTGTCACCTTCGAGGGCGACAAGTATTCCGTCAAGGTGGGTGACATGCAGGTCCAGGCCGCCACCATGGAGCTCGACCCGTCCAAGTCACCGAAGACCTTTGATTCGACCGTGACCGACGGTACGGGCACAGGGACGGTCATCCTGAGCATCTACGAGATCAGCGGCGACACGATGAAGGCCTGCTTCGACCCCGAAGGGAAGAAGCGGCCCACGGAGTTCAAGACCACGGTCGGTTCGCAGACGACGCTTGCTGTGTACAAGCGCATGAAGAAGTGAATCGGTCACTCGGCAAGGATTCTCCCCTCTCCCCTCTGGGGAGAGGGGAACCAGAGGATGGGAATCTGCATTCTGAGAGTCGATAAACTGCAATAATCCCAGTTTCTATGGAGTCATCATGCACCGACTGCTAATCACCTTGATCGCGTGCGCCACCATCATCGCCAGTGTTGACGGGCAGGCCGGCGAACCGGGGCCGGAGCTCGCGAACCTCAAGGCCTTCGTCGGCACCTGGGAGCTCACCGTCGAGGGGGTCAAGGAGAAAGGCTCCGCGGAGATCAAGTCGATCATCGGCGGCCGCTTCATCACCGAAGACGTCAAGGTCCCCTTCGGGGGCTTCACCATGGAATGGCATGGCGTCCTGGGCTACGACCGCGGCAAGAAACAATACACGGGCGTGTGGTTCGACAACGCGGGCAACACCACGCTCAGCGGCTCCGGCGAGGCTGACAAGACCGGCCGCATCCTCTCCTTCCGCGGCGCACACGCCGGCAATGCGAAGTTCCTCTGGCGGATCTCCAACGACGGCATGAACGCCATGACCATTGAGATGTTCACCGTGGCGCAGGATGGCAAGGAAACGCCGGTCATGAAGGTGCGGGGCGAGAAGGTGAAGTAACTCGGCCCTTGACCCGACGGCTGCTGAGTGGGTCGTTCGGCGGAGGATCATGCCGCTTCCCTGGCACGGTTGGCCTTGTGCGAAACTGGGATGCGCAGTACGGCGCGCCTGACAAGCCTGCGGCCATGCGGGGCCGCTGCCGGCTCCCCGTGTATAGTAACACTGGAATGTTCCCCGCCCTGAGGAGGCTTGCCCATGACGACGATTGCCTTCCCGCTTTCGGACGAGCGCGTGACGCAGCTCCGCCAACGGGCGCAGCAGGCGGGCCTGACTCTTGAGGAGTTCTTGCGCCAGCGCATTGAGCAGCTCTTGGACCGGCCCGATGAGCAGTTCCGCCAAGCCGCGGGCTACGTCTTGGAGAAGAACGCGGAACTCTACCGGCGCCTGGCATGATCCGCTACCTGACCCTGGAGGAGGTTCTGGAACTTCACCGCCTGGTGCTGGAGCAGTCCGGCGGCCTGGCTGAGGTTCGGGATTTCGGCGCGCTCGACTCGGCCGTCGCACAGCCGCAGATGTCATTCGGTGGACAGGATCTGTATCCGACTCTGGGGGAGAAGGCGGCGGCGCTAGGCTTTTCCCTGGTGTGCAATCATCCCTTCGCGGACGGCAACAAGCGGGTTGGCCATGCAGCAATGGAGTCGTTCCTGGTTCTCAACGGCTGGGAGTTGGTGGCCGGGGTTGATGAGCAAGAGCAGGTGATCCTGCAGCTGGCCACGGGGACAACGCCGCGCGAGGAGTTTACGGCCTGGATACAGTCCCACATTCAGAGCCGGACGGTCGAATCAGGCGCTACAGGAGACGGCGGCGGCAGGTAGGCTTATCGGGAAGTGCATCTCACCCGTCGCTGCTGAGCTTCGTCGTTATCCCTCTCTATCCTCAGGGCGGCCAGCATTGGCCGAAGGTACCATGGCAAAGAAATCGACATCCAAGAAGGCGACGAAACCCAAAGCCGCGAAGGCCAAACTGGCCCTCGCGCGGTCCAAGAGCATGCGTGACGGGCCTCAGCCAGCCGGAGGAGTGACGAAGCCTAGACATTATGTCTTCGCGATGAAGTTTGCCAAGGGGTATCCGCTCTATGTTCTGAAAGCGGAAAGCAAAGGCCGGACGAAAAAGGAAGTTGACCAGATCATCTGCTGGCTCACCGGCTATGACCAGGCGGGATTACAAAAGCAGATCAAAGACGAAGTCGATTTTGAGACGTTTTATAACCAGGCGCCCGCCTATCATCCCAACAGTGCGCTGATCACAGGCGTCGTGTGCGGAGTTCGCGTGGAGGAAATCGAAGATCCGCTGATGCAGAGACTTCGCCACCTGGACAAGTTGATTGATGAGCTTGCCAAAGGAAAAGCGATGGAGAAGATTCTGCGGCAGTAAGGGCAACGGGCTCCAAAAGGAGCTCTCCGAGTTCCACATCGAGCAACAAGACGGGGTCGCGTGGAAGGTGTTCTACGTCGTCGCGCCTGGCGGCCTTTGCTATTGGTTCGGCGAGCGACAGGCTTGACCGCGTCACCGTTCTGTAGCATTACCGGGGATCTATGAACAGCCTGGACGTACACTAGGCATCAGGAAGTGGTCCCCATGAACTACGCCGAGACGATCCTACCCGAGTTCGACCTGGAGATGGCGAACACGCGGAAGGTGCTGGAGTGTGTTCCCGAGCACAAGCTTGACTGGCAAGCCCACTCCAAGTCCCACACGATCGGCTGGAACGCCAACCACCTCGCCGAGATTCTGGGCTGGGTCGAAAGGTGGCTCACGGCGCCCTCATGCGACTTCGCCCCGATCGGAGGCGAACCCTATCAGGCCCCGCGGCTGACGAGTCGTCAGGAGATCCTCGACCTGTTTGATCGGAACCTCGCCGCGGCCAGGAAGGCGATCGCGGCCGTGAATGACGACCAGATGCCGCAGCCGTGGTCGCTGCTCTGGGCGGGAACCCCGCTCTTCACCATGCCGCGCGCGACCGTGATGCGGCGCTTCGTCCTCAACCATGTGATCCACCACCGGGCGATCTTGTACGTCTATCTCCGCATGAACGACGTCGCTGTTCCCGCGATGTATGACCCGTCGGGGGGTGAATAGCGGCCGAAGCGCAGCCCGGTGGGGGCACCGCCCAGCTCCAGCACCCCGGCATCCCGGCCGTCTACCGGGTCGCCCGGCTCGGCGGGCGGGCAGCCGCGCGGCAAAAAGCGCGACAGCTCGCATGAGAAAGATCGCCGGTCCCGGCTCCTGGCATGCAGATCGACACCGCAGTAGAATCGGTGCTGTCCTTGGTAGAAACGCATACGTGGTCCTCCTTGGATCTGGGTCCGGCGTCTGAGCCCGCATGGTGGTTGGCCGCCACGGCTTGGCTATCTGGAGCGGGTGTTGGCTCGGGCGGACGAGCCACACCCAACACTCATACGGAGTCTGGCGGCCTGGCTCCTCCGGCCAGGCTCAGGTTTGTGCGTGCCAACATATCTCCCCTGAAAGTTCAAATGCGTGCGGAGGACGAATCCAATGAACCCGACTCCCTCGGCGCCTCCAATAACGCTGGAAGACCGCTTTCAGGAAGCGGCGGCTAGCTACCTTCGGGCCGTCGACGCGGGCCAGACCCCCGATCCCGACCAGCTGCTGGCCCGCTATCCCGACGTGGCCGACCGGCTGCGTGAGTTCCTCAAGGACCGGGAGCTAATGCGGAACTTGACGGGCGCGGCGCCGGCCGTGCCGGGCTACGAACTCGGCGAGCTCGTCGGCCGCGGCGGCATGGGCGACGTCTGGCGGGCCCGCGACCTGGAACTGGACCGCGAGGTCGCCGTCAAGGTCCTGCAGACGCGGTTCACCCCTGACTCGTCCACGGCCGTGCGCTTCGTCGACGAGGCGCGGATCACCGCCCAGCTCCAGCACCCCGGCATCCCGGCCGTCTACCGGGTCGCCCGGCTCGCCGACGGCCGACCGTTCCTGGCCATGAAGCTGATCAAGGGGCGGACCCTCGAAGAGTTGCTCAAGGCCGGCGCGACGATCAATCATCTGGCGGTCGTCGAGGCGGTGGCCCAAGCGCTGGGTTACGCCCACGCCCACGGGGTCATCCACCGGGACCTGAAGCCGCAGAACGTCATGGTCGGCGCGTTCGGCGAAGTGCAGGTGATGGACTGGGGCCTCGCCAAAGTCCTGTTAGCCCGAAGCGCAAGCAAGGGAGCACACACCGACCCCGAAGCCACCACCGCCCCGACGCTAATCCGCACGATGCGGGACAGCAGTTTCACGCAGCACGGCAGCATGCTCGGCACCCCGGCGTACATGCCGCCCGAGCAGGCCGGCGGCGAGACCGACCGGGTCGGCCCGGCCTCCGATGTGTTCGGGCTGGGGGCGCTGTGGTGCAAGCTGCTGACGGGCGCGCCGCCGTTCACGGGCGGCGACGCGGAGAGCGTGCCGCGCAACGCCATGCGCGGCAAGACGGAGGAGGCGCTGGCGCGGCTGGACGCCTGCGGGGCGGAGCCGGGGGTGGTGGCGCTGGTCAAGCAGTGCCTGGCCTTCGAGCCGGCCGACCGCCCCGCGGATGCCAACGAGGTGGCGAAGCGGGTGGCCAACCTGCGGGTGGCGGCGGAGGAGCGGGCTCGGCAGGCGGAGCTGTCGCGGGCGCGAGCCGAGGTGCAGGCGGCCGAACAGGCGCGGCGGCGGCGGGTGCTGCTGGTCGCCGGCGGCGCGATTACGCTGGTGCTGCTGGCCGGCCTGGGCGTCAGCCTGTGGCAGATGAATCGTGCCATTGATGCCGAGGGGCAAGCGCGGTCGAACGAGGAGCTGGCCCGGAAGAGTGAGGCCACGGCGCTGGCCAACGAGGAGCGGGCCAACGCCGAGCGCGACTTGAAGGCGAAGGCGCTGGAGGCCGAGCAGAAGGCTCGGCGGCAGGCGTTCGCCGCGCTGCGGAGCATGACCGACGAGGTGGTGGAGCGGCGGTTCGCGGCGGGGCAGGGGTACACCCTGACCCCTGAGGACCGGGCGTTCCTGCGCGGGGTGGTGGCGCAGTACGAGGCGTTCGCGGCGCTCGGGGGGGAGGACGCGGACAGCCGGGCGGTGCGGGCCGAGGGGCGCGGCCGCGTCGGGCTGATGCGGTATCGGCTGGGGGAGCTGAAGGAGGCGGAGGCCGACTACGACGCCGCCCTGGGCATCCAGAAGCAACTGGCGGCCGACTTCCCCACCCGGCCCAACTTCCGCCGGGACTTGGCCCGATGCCACCACAACCGGGGCCTTCTGCTGAGTGCCACGGGCCGGCCGAAGGAGGCGGAGGCCGACTACGACGCAGCGCTGGGCATCCAGAAGCAACTGGCGGCCGACTTCCCCACCCGCCCCGA
>Ga0187893_10014875_pt1 | contig 10520 bp, 17 predicted proteins | sample MA1701074metaG_FD_139574 | JGI IMG/M metagenome (GOLD analysis project Ga0187893, IMG submission 139574) | White microbial mat communities from a basaltic lava cave in the Kipuka Kanohina Cave System on the Island of Hawaii, USA - MA170107-4 metaG ...
AAACTTTAACATCGGTGTTATTCAATTTCGGATTATTGTAGGAAATCCACTTCTTCGTTGTTGATACGGATAATCTGTCCCGATTGGGATAAGGAATAGTAGTCTGGTTATCTAATTTGCAAATCATAGGGATTTAGAGCGTTGAAACTGTACTCAATTACAAAAGCACAATAAGTAAGGTCAAATACAAGGGTTTTCAATTTAGACTTATTAGCATAGTCAAACTAGAATTATGGAGTTAATGCTGGACCCTAATGCTAAGCATATATTTTGGTATCTTTTCGCTGGGTCTAGGGGAGGTAATAATAGAATCAAGATGAGGACTGTGATTGATGGGTCTAATAGCACATTACTCGATACTGCTATAGTTGGCTCCGAGCCAGTCGCTTTGCTATTCAACCCATCCAATACTGATGTTTACGTAGGTAACGTTGTATCCAATTCTGTGTCTATTTTAGACAGTGAGAAGAATACAGTGGCCGGCACAGTCGATATCAACAGTCTTCCTCTCGCCTTAGAATTTAATCCATCCAACAAAGCTGTTTATGTAGCTGGCACGCTTACAGGCGTTGATGGACTCATATCGGTAATTGAGTAATTTCCGAAAATTTCGAAAAGTTGATGCTGGAAGAATTATTCTCCTAAGCTTAGTAAAATATCTCGTATTTAAATGAAAACTGTCTATTGGGAAGAAACATTACTGACATAGAATTTCAATCTGATTCGAAACAGTTTAAATACGCAAATATGTCATAAGCTCTATGTCAAAGATTCTAAATGCCAGCCCAGGATTTGGCGCCCCCCTGAGCGAGCAAGAGACTAAGGAGTTCTTAAATTCTAAGATTTTGAATGTGCATCTTGGGACAGTAGATGAGAATGGTCACGCAAACATTCATCCCGCTTGGTACTATTACGATTCTTCAAAGGACAAGATATACGTTGACACAGGAAAACAATCGAAGAAAACAAACAATGTGAAAAGGAACGATATGATTTATTTTTGCATCGATGATCAAAACCCTCCATATAAAGGTGTACGAGGAAAGGGAACAGCGAAGATATATGAAGATATAGACTTTAACGTTCCAGTTGCGGAAAAGATACATTTAAGATATTTTGGAAGTCTAGAAAATCCTATTTCCCAGGCACTTATGGATGCAATAAAGAAAGGCCAATCAGTTGTCTTGGAAATTAGCCCAAAGTATTACTCAACTTGGGATTATAGTAAAATGTAAAATGATTAACTAATTCATACTTTTGTTATTTCTTATTCTATGGAATATTGATTACTAGTTATTAGCTATTTGCCGTGTTTTTTATATTGATGGTAAAAGGAGGACTGCATACATTAGATAACTTGAGGTAGGAGATCACAAGTTTATAATTACCATGTCCAATATAGCAATGCGTAGCGAGTTGAAATACGGATTAGAAGGTTTCATTCAGAGAGAAGACCGAAAATTGAGGTTGCCTTGTTGATCTACTGCATTGGCCACTTCTTTTTACGAGAAACATCTTGTTTCTCAAGACAGATACTGATTATTTAATTCTCTTTTGAATTATTCCTGTACAAGATTAATCCCTACTACAGTAATCCTACATGTATACCTCACACTTTCAATACTTACCAATAGGCACTTTCAGATTCACGATCAGAGTTGGTATTGTCTCTAGTGTAGATGTATTCATTGATTTTCTCAAGGCCTTTAAACGTTCCCTCAATTGCAAAAAGCGAAGGAGCTGTGGTTGTGGGAAGTTCACCACAACAGCTATCCTCGAATTTCTTGATATCGTATTCTACGTACTCAACTCCTGATGTGTTCAAGAGATCAATTACTTTCGAAGACTCGTCAGACTCATCTATAAATAAAACTGGTTTCCTTTTGGACACAAGAAACCGTATCTAAGCAGATAGATAAATACATAATCCTTGCATCTATTGAAGCAATTCCAAAGCGTAGGCAATTTCTTATCATGGTCAAGGTATCGACTATAAGGTTATCACGAGACATTTTGATATATTTCTATATATTTTTTCCTGTTGTTCTAAATATGATTAACTTTTTGACATACTATATTGGATTTCGACCATTCGGGTGGAAAATAGAATTTCCCCTCAATTCCCAAGCTGTTTATATGCTATACCTATTTCGCCGACTCTGGATCTTTGAGCATGACACATCATCCAAAACACCAGCTTCTATTTGAATTCAAGAATTTTGATCCAGACTATAACATTGGATAGTTCATAAGTGTACCTGGAAACGAAAGTGCGTTCACGTGAAATGAGAAGAAACAAAGGGCATCTAGAGCATTAGTCACTTTAAGGATAGAAGTGAACGCTTCTAGATTGTAGATTTTAACCAGATACGATTGTTTCAGTGCCTATGATTTCTTCGCAATCTCCTGCGTTATCGTCATTTTCTGATACATTGAAGTCTGTTACCACATCTGTTCCATCACCACAATCAAAGTAATCTGCCCCAGCATTCCCAATTAGAATATCGTCTCCCTCGCTACCATACAGTTTATCATTACCCTCATTGCCAACCAAATAATCATCGTCAAGTCCTCCTACTATCACATCATTGTCTGTTCTGCCGAAGATCTGATCACTTCCAATTCCTCCTTGGAGTATATCATTTCCTGCATCGCCATATAATTTGTCAGAGTCTTCGTTTCCTTGGATTTTGTCATTTCCTCCTTCGCCATTTATAGTATCGGTACCCAAAAGGCCAATTACTATATCGTTCCCATCGGTACCAGAGATACGGTCGCCTCCAAAGGATCCAGTGATGAGATTTTCTTGAGAAGTATTATTGTCACCACCACTATCATCTTGCAATGGTGACAAAGTAGAAGCAGGTAATGTGTCCACATCATTACTCTCTGAGTCACTACCAAATTCCATCACCCTCCCTGAAGATGATGAAGTTGAGGAGGGTGAGGAGGGAGTGGATGCTCTTTGTCCCTCTTGTTGTTGTGAGGTTGGAGATGAGGATGATTGTTGCTGTTGTTCTAGTTGAACCTGTGCATGGATTGGATATGTGAAAGCTATGGTGTACAAGTAGCTAACTTGCACCGATATTATTAACATTACCATTATCATAAAAATATTAACCGTGACGAAAGAATAGCTCCGCTCATTATTACTGGTATTCTTCATCTCTCATATAGTAACAAAAGAACAGCTATATAACATATTAGTATTTTCCAACTTGGTGGTTTAGACAATGTTGGCTTTAAGTGTGATGCGCTTGTACCCCGACAGATAGGATTCATATTCTTTGGATAGTGATGGGTATGACACGATGGTCGTTATAACCTACCCTCTAGACTTCAGTCATGAATAGCTATTTCGGTCGACTCGAATTGACGCTTTGCTAGTCTCCAATATAATTAGTAGCTTATAGAATATTGTCATCAGATGTCCCAAAGAATACATTGCGTTAAAGAGTATCTATATAGATAACATAAATTCACTTTAATCTACAAGAAAATCTGTTGCAAATTGTAAAATAGATAAATAGAATAAACGACCTTATGTACTCGAAATGGAAGCAAAGATTTTGGCTACGACCGGGATAGTTACGGCTACTTTGTTAGCCCTAACTGGTTTAACAACTTTTGTAACTGAGCAAGGAGTTAATGCACAGAAGTCAATGATGGGCGAGTATGATGACTATGGAAATATGACCTCTGGTCACCAACAGAAGATGGCTATGATCAATGGAACGATAAATCTAGAGCAAACTATTTTTGAAGCAATTGGTTCTAAAGTTAATACAACACTCACCCAAGCAATAACTACTGCAGAGCAGTCGGTAGGTAATAATTCATTTGCATTGGTAGCCTTCGGCGGTGATCATGGTGGGTACTTGGCATATACGATTCTCCTAAGTACACCAGAAATGGAATTCTATAAGGTTATAGTAGATCCTGGGAACGGACAAGTATTAGCATCAGATGAGGTATCTCATAAGGAATGGATGAAAATGCAGCAAATGATGCATAGCAGCGGTGCAGGTGGGGAAGGTATGATGATGATGATGAGGCACGAAGGAATGATGGGACATGAAGGAATGATGAAATCTGGTCACGGTAGCGGGGAATATTCACAGTATGGCGGTGGCGTTGGGGAAAAGTAGGAATAGATACCAGGGTACTATGATGATTGTAAACAAAAACTGAATCATCACAACTAAGATACGATCTTCTAATAAGAACGTCGTACATTTTTAATTTAATTTTGAGAATTGGGTTTCGGCATAATCAACTTAATATTGATTTAATGACTTTTGCTTTTCGATTTTAGTTACAATAAAAGAATGAAAAAAGAGTTCTGTTACTACTTCCATATACACTCTTAAGCTTTCTAAATATATTCAAACATTCATAGGAATCAAAAACATATCTTCTTTCATCAGCTCGTATCATGCTATTTTGTTCTTTTTCTACTTTTTCAATGATTTGACTTTTAAATACTTGATTCTCGTATATGAAAATAGCTCTCCCACAGATTGGACACCAGTCTACAATCCTGTTCATTTCTTATTTGTCGCCTCTTTTTTCTGGCTCATCTGTATCCATTTCATTTCTGTTCATCTCATTATCGACATGATAAAAGCCAAATCAAATAATAGCATTAAACCTATAATTATAGCTAAGGATAATTTTGAATTAAAGGCCAAAATTCTTCGGACAATCTTTTTTGGGTGTTGATCTTGTTTCTGCGTTTGGTCATACCCTTTTTCCATTCCATGTTCAGCTAATATTTTAATCATGCAATCTTGAGATCACTTCTTCAGTATATATCGAATTTCCCAAATCATACCCAAATCCATCCCAGATCATGACCGAAGTTTGTACCCCTTTACAATAATACAGGATACATTTTATGAATCCAATTTATAAAATGTATCAATTTATTCCCAAAGTTAGATCGATGCTTTTTCCGACTATTCAATGTGTATCAAAAGCCGATCTCAGTGTGGAGGGAGTTGTTGCTGTTGCGTCGTGTACCTATTTTCTAGTAATCCATAACAATACTGCTAATCCAATAGATTGAGCTGAATTTATAGCAAAAAGATAGGGAGCTGCAGAATCAACAATATCCTTTATTGCAGGTCCTGCAAGATACAATTGCGACCAGAAGATTACAATGACTATATTCTGCACAATGAATAATGCAGCCACAATAATTAATCCATAAGTGAAATATGATTTTACTATTCGAATATTTTGTATATAGGTAAACATAACCCCGCTCAGCAGCCCAATATTCAGCAAAGCAGCAACAGCTGCTGCAATCATAAAATCCATGCTATTTTACTCTAATCCACATGATGTTCAAGGTGTTACCTAATTTACTTTTTCCCAAATTTCACCAGTATCTCCATAAATGACTCATAGTTTTTTTCCATGAGTGGAGTTATGAAATATGTCGCACCGTAAGTGTCCTCATTATCAGTAATTACTAAGCCGTTCTTTGCAAGCACTTCAAGATGATGTATAATAGTCTTATAATCTAACCTTAACTCTTGTGCTATTTTATTAGCGTTGGCAGGATGAGAGCTTATAAGTTCAAGGATTCTTGCTCTATTGAATCCTCCACGAGTACTGGCAATAAGATACCATAAAAGCCTTTTAAAACGTGGGTCAATAAAACCTCCTCTTCCTCGTGTATTTCCATTGTTTGAGGGTGATCCATCACCATTCCCGGCAGCCAAAAATACTGATCTTGTCCTCCTTTATTTCTTCCACTTCTACTGCCATTGTAACAGATATGGAATCAGCACAAACCTTCAAATTAACTTCAGGTATAGGAAGAAAATCGAAAATGAAATAAGGAATAAAATAACGGGTTACAGTAGCCACTTGAGACAAGGACTCTAATCTGCAAAATGTAAAACCTCCAATGGATTTAAACTTGTTTAGTTGATACCTAACTTGTTATCCATATGATGAATTTGGATTATGGATGAAAATGAGTATTATAGAAGCTTGAAAAACAAAGCATTGAGTCCAAATCTGGTGTTTCTATTTGCAGTTAATATTCCAAATGATATTGAATTACCAGGAGTCGGTTCATAGAGTGTAGAAGGAGCTCAATCATTCACAGCCATAGCCGACGACGAATCACTAGATAATTTTCCACTCATCGACTATCCAATAAATATCCTCTTTTCACCAGCAAATAGTGACGAAGTTCGAAAACAACAGAGTTACAAGATAATAGAGCAGAGTCTGCGATCAAACTGATAGTTAATAATGCATCAATAGATTTAATTCTCAAGAGTAAAGACGAACTATCCGTACGAGGGAATATTAGAACAACTTCGATTGCTAATCCATAGACTATTTACGAAGTGGTATAAGAGGATTCAATGAGATCCCATACAAAATGGAAAAAATAGAAATACTAGCCCCGGGGTATAAACCGTTGAGTGGATTATTCAACACTTTCGGTATTATGTAGTACATAGAAGTAAGCAAATGCAGGCTAAAGTAATAAAGATCTAAATATGTTTATCATGACTCATAACAGTCAATAACGCCGCATTCTTTGCGGCAAGCTCGGCAACCCTCTTGTCAGTGTCATCACTTCCGATTATTACAACATCCATGTATTCTGGCTTTAACTTGTGGACCAATAATTGTCCAATATGAGGTTCTCTCTTTAATGTATCATACTTAGTTCCTGGTATAATGAATTTTTCATTAGTATAAAATAGTGTCGTAGCACCTAAAGCACCCATTTTGATTGCTGCATCTCTTTGTTCTATTCCAGACTTGACCGCAAAGCTCATTTGTTTCAATAAAACTGCATAGTTATACTTACCTAAAGCAACAGAACATTTAGGGAGAACACATTCTCTTGGAACAGATGATAATATGTGCGAAAAAATTCTATTACCCTTACCTGACATTTTTGTTCCAATTCTACTAGTCTCTATTAGATCTTGCATCTTCAAATGCTTGATTAGTGTCTTAATCGATCCTTCGCCAAGATTAAGTTCTTGACATAGCAAATCCCTACTTATATGGCCTTTATTCTCTATGAGCTGAAAAGTTTTGAATACATGTGCAATGTCAAAGGAAAGAATTCTGCTTGGAGCATATCTGCCTGAGGTTTCTTGTAGGACCTTTACGTACATATGCATCTCTGTTGGATATGATGTATTATGGATTAGTACTTATATGAATTTATTGAGTGTGCAGCGTGTTAACAGTACAGTCGCATTTTGCAAGTGGTCCAAATCACATAGAAATATATTCGAGGTGCTCGCAAGGTGAGTAATAAAATCATTGGAAGAGGAAGATGATAATTTTATCAGTCTTGATAAAGTGATTGCTGACTTGAATGGTACTGATAGTTATTTCTTGAATGTCTTTAACAACAAGGGGGTTGATCTGGGAATCCTTAGACTTAGAAAGGGAGAGACAGATATTCAACTTCCACATTCGGTAGATGAGGTCTATTTTGTAGTTGAAGGCAATGGATCTATAGAAATAGAGGGGAAGCTAAAACCAGTTAAGAGTGCTGATTTCATCTTTGTTCCTGCACATGCCTGTCACAGATTTATTGTAGGCAGTCAGGATCTAGTAGTAATCTATTTCTTTGCTTAGTAGGTCTATAAATTAGCCCATCGTCGAAAAATGAAAAATCTGTTTGTTAGAGATTGATTGTCCTGCTTTTAGTAACAAACAATTTCCACTACTTATTTGAAAAATACTGATTCATACTTAGAGTATTTCTTGAATAAGTGTGTTTGAATTATTATACATTTTGACAAAATTTACACGTGATGCTAGACATTCTGCGAGATCGAAGAATATTATGCTATTTGCTGTCTTCAGTTTCAATTGTCATTGTCATTAAACTTTGTAATTATAACGCCATTGCCGATCCCATTCAAACAATGGATAGTTTATCCGATACAAGCCGCTGATAGATTCATGATGTACTAAAATAGGGGTAGAAAAGGAGGGTGTTGGATGAACTGGCCAAGAGTTTATATACGAGATCACTGTCTAGTATCTAAATTAAATGTCTGCCGTTAACACACAGATCGTAAAGGAATCATCTGGTTTACCAAAAATTGCAGTAGGCATATTATTAGCTATATTATTATTTGGCATGTTTATCGTAGGATATGATCAGGGACAGTTATTTAGTCTGGTAGAAGGACAAAAGGCATTTGATGACTTGTGGATGCATGAATTCTACCATGATTTGAGACACGCCGCTGGCTTTCCTTGCCATTAAGCTGTCTCTGTATTTACGTCAAGAATGATGAGAAATGAAAACCGTTGCTTTTATTTTAATAACACTTGTTTCTGGAGCCATAGCGGGAACAATGCTTGGTTTAATAAATCAGATATTGGTTGAACCATATATAGATCAGGCCATTGCGATTGAAGTGCAAAATACTGTAGCATCTGGTGAGTCTGTAGATGTTGACGAGCTTGTACAGTATCGCTTATGGCAGAAAGGTGGGGAGATTGTTGCGGGAACAATTTTGGGTACCTCCATATCTGCCCTATTTGGAATAGTCTATATTTACTCTAGGAATTCTCTTCCAGGATCCAACAACAAGAAGAAAGGACTAATCCTCGCTGGCATTATGTTTTTCGTAATATTCTTGATTCCTGCATTGAAGTATCCTGCAAATCCCCCGGCTGTTGGAGACCCTGAGACTATCGAATACAGAGAAAGTTTGTATATCAGCATGCTGGTCATTTCTGGACTTACTGCTTTGGGTGTAGCAATACTTTATAGAAGTTTAGGTCAAACGCGCAGAGAGTCAAGGAAGATCATTGTGCCAACAGTTTATGCTGTGATCATTGCCTTGGCCTTTGTAGTATTACCTGCAAATCCCGATGAGATCACAATATCATCTAATTTGCTAATGAATTTCAGAATTGTATCTACAATAACAATGGGCATATTTTGGGGGATCTTGGGTATTCTCTTAGGTTCGTTCTGGGACATAGTTAAACCCCATGAAACTAGAGCAACCAAGCTCAGCACACTATAACGAATGCAAAAAACTTACTCTTAAGATCAAATTGTGCTAGTCCAAATCCCGTTCATGTCACTATCTATTTTTTCGGCTGGAACAAAATTCTTGGATCTAGAACGAACCTTAATGAACTTATTCTCCCATCCTCATCCACGTGAAACCATCCACATACAAAGGTTGTCACAGGTGGCTCGCGATAAGTCATTTCGTAGAGAAGGCAGACATCGTTGCTATCCGCAAACTCCTTCTTGATCTCCAATCTGGGTAGGTTCGCGTGTTCCAGATAGGTCGTGAATGGCTCAGCTTGGTTGAAAGTTGTTAGTTCAACAGGCCCAGGCGCCAGGACCGATATGTTATCGCTTATGTAGCTTCTAACAGCTTTGAAGTCTTTTCGCTCCAAAGCCTCTATGAACCCCATCACAATTTCCTTCGCGCTTTTTGCAGATTCATTTTTTTGCATAGTGTTCCTTCGGTAGCACTGGATTTAAGATCTCGTTAGGTTCAACCTTCGATTTAGGGAAACTTATATCCAAGCTGGTCTCGAACCAAGTAGTGGACTCTAAGGACTTTCAGCTGCTTGTGGGACTATATGGGAATGCACGTCAGAGCTACCAATCTCTAGGCGGGCGAGTTTCGCTCTCTGCTCCTGCGGTTAGGGACCGGCTGAACCGGTTAAGGAGCAAGGGCATTCTTCAAGGATTCATGTTAGTGATAGATTCGAGCGTATTTGACCGAGATGATCTCATGTTATTCTTTCATGGCAACTTTTCGCGTAAGTCTGTACTAGCGGCGTTCGCAGCGCCAGAAATATCTTGGGTATCCTGGAAAGTAGATGGACGAATTACCTTGCGCCTGTGGACTAAAAGTGAGCGTGAGGCCACAGATAATCTCATCAAGATATTGGGTGTCAGACCGTCAATGCGAGCTTTCATCCCGCGCAAGAAGAGGCGAGCGCCACTGTCCAATACGGATCTGTTAATAATGGATGCTCTTGTAGATGAACCCAAAGTCCCATTTGGAGAACTTTTAAAATCTACCAGGCTAAGCCCAAAGACTCTACGCAAGCATCTTAATCTACTCTTGGAGAGGAAAACGATATCTATTGATCCTCTTCTCGGCGCACTGATGGATTCAGGCGCGCTGATATATCCACTTGTAGTTGCAGGAAGAGTCAGCATGGATGAGGTACGAATAATAATGGGCGAGTCGGTCCAAACACACCACACTCTCAAACCGCCGATGAAACATGTGCTTTGCAGAGCAAGCTCATTGGCTGAAGTGATAACTAAGACTCGCGCACTGGAGAATGTTCAGGGAATCAAGTACGTCACAATATCCTTGAATAGGGAAGTGCTGGTCTCTACAGACCTCAGACACTCCCTCATCCGGGACGAAATTAGGAAATTGGAAAAGGTTCGAGAGGGCTAGGTATAACTCAAGACAAGATCTCTAACTCTGAAAATAACAATCTTGTTGACCACCCCGTATGGAATC
>Ga0187893_10014879_pt1 | contig 10518 bp, 7 predicted proteins | sample MA1701074metaG_FD_139574 | JGI IMG/M metagenome (GOLD analysis project Ga0187893, IMG submission 139574) | White microbial mat communities from a basaltic lava cave in the Kipuka Kanohina Cave System on the Island of Hawaii, USA - MA170107-4 metaG ...
ACTCGGCGTCGACACCGACAACCTGCTGGTCTCGCAGCCCGACAGCGGCGAGCAGGCCCTCGAGATCGCCGAGGTCCTGATCCGCTCCGGGGCGGTGGACGTCCTGGTCATCGACTCCGTCGCGGCCCTGGTTCCGCGCTCCGAGCTGGAGGGCGAGATGGGCGACGCCCAGATGGGCCTGCAGGCGCGCCTCATGAGCCAGGCGCTGCGCAAGCTCACCTCCATCGTCTCGAAGAGCAAGACCTGCCTGATCTTCATCAACCAGCTCCGCGAGAAGATCGGCGTGATGTTCGGCAACCCGGAGACCACCACCGGCGGCCGCGCCCTCAAGTTCTACTCCTCCCAGCGCCTCGACATACGCCGCATCGCGTCCCTCAAGGAAGGTGACGTGGTGATCGGATCGCGGGCCAAGGTCAAGGTGGTCAAGAACAAGGTCGCACCACCGTTCCGCGAGGCCGAGTTCGACATCCTGTACGGAGAGGGCATCAGCAAGGAGGGCGACTTGCTCGACCTCGGCGTGGAGCAGAAGGTCGTCGAGAAATCCGGCGCCTGGTTCAACTTCGAGAGCGAGCGCCTGGGCCAGGGCCGCGAGAACGCGCGCCAGTTCCTGAGGGAACACCCGGAGATCCGGAACGAGATCGACACCCGCATCCGCAAGGGTCTCGGCCTGCCGGTCCCGGAGCCCGCCGAAGCACCGAAGGCCGAGAGGGCCGCGGTGGTCCAGATGCCGGAGAAGAAGAAGGCGTAGCGTTTAGCCTCTAATCGTTCCTCGCGCGAGGCGGGCCCCCGCGGCCCGCCTTTCGTGTTCTCACGGCACCTGGGTTAAGCTCTCCTGCGATCCCGGGGGTACCAGCGCATGCTCCTGGTCCTGATCACGCTCCTGTCGGCGGCGCAGGACAAGCCCGAACCGAAGCCACGCCCGACGCCCAACCCGGCACCGGTGCTCGAAGGGCACGTGCTCGATCCCGACGGAAAGCCTCTCGAGGGCGCCTTGGTCGTCGCCCACGCTGCGACGCGCGGCTGGAGAGAGGGGCCTCTCTCGGTGCGCACGGACGAGAAGGGCGCCTTCCGGCTCGCGCTCAGGACGCGGCGTCCCCATCTCGTCTGGGCCCAGGCGCCCGGCCTCGCCATCGGCCGGCGTGAGGACGTGACGCCCGGCTCGCCTCTCTTGTTCCGCCTCGTGCGTGGCGGCGCCATCGCGGGCGTCGTGCGCGACGGCGATTCCGGTGCACCGCTCGAAGGAATCGAGGTGATGGCGTGGGCCGAGCAGCGGACGCCCGACTGGGAGCCCGAGGCCGGCAGGCTGCGGGCGATCACCGACCGGAACGGCCGTTTTCGCGTCGAGGGCGTCGATGGTCGGTCCCACGTGGTGCGGGCCACGGCGCGCGGCTACGCCGAGGCCAAACAGCAGGGCGTGCTGGCAGGGCGCGAGGTGGCCTTCTACCTTCACCCCGGCGCCTTCGTAGCGGGTCTAGTCCTGGATGCCGAGGGCCGGCCCGCCGCCGAGGCGGTCGTGCACCTCCTGAAGACGGGGCAGTCCTGGGCTTACAGTGCTCGGCCATCGGACCGGCGCGGCGCCTTCCTGTTCGCCGGCGTCGAGCCCGGAACGTACAGCCTGCTGGCCCGCCACCCCAAGCTGGGTATCGGCCTGTCGCCCGAGCTGGCGGTGGCGGAGGGCGAGTCACGCCGCGACGTGATCCTCTTGCCCGGCGTGGTGGTCACGGGCCGCCTGGTCGACCCTGACGGCAAGCCCGTGGGCGGGCGCGTGCAGGTCGCCGAGATCGCCGGAGAGCCGGCCCCTGCGGCCGCGCTGAACCTGCTCTCGTCCGACGCGGGAGGCGACGGCCGCTTCCGCGTCGAAGAGGTGCCGCCGGGTCCCAACGCGCTGGCGGCGAGCGCCCCTGGCTTCGCGACGCGGCGTGTCGACTTCGACGCGAGCCTGGCGCCGCAGCTCAACGATCTGGGGGACGTCGTCCTCGATCCCGGCCTGCGCATCACCGGTCGGGTGCGTTCTGCAGAGGGCGGCCCCATCGCCGACGCGCGAATCGTCGGCTGGCAACGCGGGCTCACAGGCTCGCGGGTGGAGGCGAGTAGCGAACCGGACGGCCGCTTCGTGCTGGGCGGGCTCATGGCCGGGAGCTGCTCGCTTGGGGTCGAGGCCAGCGGCTTTGCGCGCAGGCGCCTGGAGATGGCGGCGGGCAGCCTCGACGTCGAGGTCGTCCTCGGCCGCGCGGGAAGCCTCGCGGGACAGGTCGTGGACCAGGCGGGCTCGCCCCTTCGTTCTTTCCGCGTTTTGGCCCAGAAGGGGGGTCACACGAACGATCACTTCGAGGAGGTCGCCTCCGAGGACGGGCGCTTCACGGTCGAGGACGTCGCCGAGGGCTCCTTCAGCGTCCGCGTGACCGCCCATGAACATGCCCCGGCGGTGCTCTCCGATGTCGCCGTGCGCCCAGGCCAGACCACCGACCTGGGACGCGTTCGGCTGAAGCGGGGCGCGCGCGTGCACGGCCAGATCGTCAGCCTCGACGAGCTGCCGGTGTCGGGCGCCACGGTCCGCGCCTTGAGGCCCGACAGCATGTACATGGACTACGGCGACGAATCCACCGCCGCGACGGACGGGTCCGGCTTGTTCGAGCTGCGTGGCCTCGACGCCGGAACCATCGACATCGTCGCCTCGCACCCCCTCTATGCCGAAGGGCGCGCGAAGGGGGTCGAGGTGGACACGGCGCAGCCGGCCGAGGTGCGGATCGCGCTCGGCGCCGGCGGTCGCATCGAGGGCACGGCGAGACGCCGTGGCGGAGCGCCCGTGGCCGGCGCCCTGGTCCGTATCTGGGGACAAGACGGCGAGTTCACATCGAGGCTGTCGGCGACCGTGGGCGCCGACGGCGGCTTTTCCGTCGACCAGGTGCCGACGGGCCGCGTGACCGTGAACCTGATGGAAGTCTTCGGTGGCGGGTATCGCGGCGTCGCATCGCAGGATGTCGAAGTGCGCGAAGCCGAGACCGTGCGCGTGGACCTGGTGGTGTCGTCGATCCTCGTCAGCGGGACGGTCACGCGCGGCCAGAACCCGGTGGCGGGTGCGCGGGTCGACCTGCGCTCCCAGAGGGTCGGCTTCCTCTACACGAGCGGCAGCGTGCCCCCCGCCAAGGGCTCCGGCCCGCAGCGCGGGTTCGGAACCACAGACGAGAACGGCCGTTACGAGCTGGTCGCCTCGGGGGCGGGACGGTCCCTCGTGACCGTCGAGACCGGCGACCCGGCGGCCGCCCACCGTTTCCCGAGCGTCGAAGTCCCCGACGCCGAAAGCTACCTGCTCGACCTGGAGCTGGGCGGCTCGAGCCTCTCCGGGACCGTCGTGGATGCCGCAGACCAGTCGGCGCTCGCGGGTGCGCGTGTCTCTTGTCGGCCCAAGGACGAGGCGCGCGCGAGCTCCGCGTCCACGCTGAGCGGACCGGACGGTCGTTTCCGCGTCGAGCTCGAGGCGGGCGAGTACACGATCAGCGCCTCCAAGGAGGCCTACGCCTCGGAATCCCTCGAGGCTTCCGCGGGTGCCGGCGAGATCGTGATCGGCCTCGAGCGCGGCCAAGAGATCCGGGGCCGGGTGGTGGACGCGAGCGGACAGCCCCTCGCAGGCGCCTTCGTCTCCGCGAAGGAGGGTTCCGGTGCCGAGTCGCTGGCCGACGGCTCGTTCCGCCTCCAGGGGCTCAAGGAGAGCAGCTACCACCTGACCGCCGAGATGGAGGGCCGCGGCTTCGCCACACGAACCCAGGTCCCGGCTCCCTCACAGGGCGTCCAGCTCCGACTCACCGCGGGAGGCCGGGTGCGAGTGCACGTCCGTAAGCAGGATGGCACACCTGCGGTCGGCGCGAGGCTGTGGATCTCGAAGGTGGAGGGCATGGAGACGGACTTGGGCTGGGCGCGGACAGGCGACGACGGCAGCGGGGAGATCGCGAGCCCCAGCGGAGCCGTGACGGTGTCCGCGTCCTCAAGCGACGGTCCCGAGTCCGAGGGCCAGGCGAGCGTGGTCGTGAAGGAGGCGGAGACGACCACCGCCAGCGTCGTGCTGACGCCGAAGGCGGGGCAGCCTTAGCCCCGCGGACGCTTCCGCGCTTGTCGCGCGGATGGGGCTGACCAAACCGCCCTAACCGCCGATCTTCTTCACCGGCAGCGTGGCGCTGAAGGTCTCGGTCTCGTAGGACGCGCGCTCCTTCACCACGCTCGCGAAGGGCACCATGCGGATCGCGTCGTAGTCGTCCGGGCACCACTTCTCGCAGGCCATGCAGCCGATGCAGGTGTCGTAGTTCACGGTGCACACCTCGATGTCGGGGGCCTTCGGGTCGGGGGTGAGGGTGATGCAGTCGGGGACCGGGCACACCGCGACGCAGAACTCGCAGCCGCGGCCGAAGCACTTGTGGGGATCGACGATGGCCAGCATCTTCGGGTCGCGCTTGCGCACGCTCGTCTGCTGCGGCTGCGGCACCGGCAGCTTGTCGTAATCCTTCGGCAGCTTCACGACCGGGACCACGGCCATCCATTCACCCCCGCTCTCGAGCGTCCACCTCGAGTATAGCCGCGTTGACGCGGTTCGGACCATCGACTAACGTTGAAATTCGGCCTCATGGTCAAACTCGTCACGAAACCGGCGGCGGAACCGGGCGTGGTGGCCGCCGGCGAGTACGTCTTCAAGGAGGGTGAACGGGCCTCGGCGATGTTCCTCGTGGAGGAGGGCCTGGTGGAGCTGGTGCGCGCCTTCGCGGGCGAGGAGGTTCGGCTGGCCGTTGTCGAAGCCGGCGATTTCATCGGCGAGGCCTCGCTTTTCGAAGACTCGCCCCACCAGACCTCGGCCCGCGCGGTTTCGGCGTCGAAACTGCTGCGCCTGGAGGGGCCCGAGCTCCGGGACATCGTGACACGCGAGCCCGAGCTCGGCCTGCGCATGATGCACCGCTTGTCGCGCCGGCTGGCCGCGGCCCTCTCCGCGCGCCTGGCGGCCGAGGTCTCCGCCCGCTCCGAGACCAGCATCGCGGCCACCTCCAAGGCCCGCCCAGTTCCGCACCCAGCGGCGGCCCCGTCGGCCGCGCCGAGAGCGGGCAAAGCACGCTTCGTCCACGCGTCGGGCGACGAGTTCCCGCTGCCGCCGGCCGGCGAAGCGCTGGTGGGCCGAGCGGACCCCGTCAAGGGCTTCAAGCCCGACGTGGTGTTGTCGTCCCTGGACGCGCAGCGCTCGCTTTCGCGGCGCCACGCCCGCATCCTGCGCGAGGGCGACCATTTCTTCGTGGTCGAGGAGCCGGGCGTGCGCAACGGGACCTTCGTGAACGGCAAGGCGCTCAAGGTCGGGCGGCCGGTGAGGATCGATGACGGGGACGAGGTCAGCTTCGGCCTGATCAAGACCATCTTCCGGGTGGGGTGAGATGCTCGAAGAGCTGCAAAAAATCGAGACCGCCGAGGTGGACGCCCTGGTCGAGATCCGGAAGGAGCAACAGCTCCTGGACAGCTTGATCGAAAAGGCGAACGCTTCGAAAGACAAGGTCCCGGAGGCCGTCTACCAGAGGGTGATGAAGGACTACGAAGCCCGCCGGCGCGCGGCCGAGGACACGGCGCGCCCGCTGCGCCAGAAGGCCCGCTCCAGCCTGGCGGCCCTCACGCTCCTCCACTCCCGCCTCAAGTCCGAGCTGGAGGCGGCCCAGCTGGACCAGAGCGAGCTGCAGTTCCGACACGAGATCGGCGAGCTCAGCGAGGCCGAGTACGAACGACGTCAGAAGGGCGCCGAGGAGGCCCTGGCGGCGCGCCAGGCCGACTTCGGCGACGCCGACAGCGTTCGCCGGCGTTTCCTCGACGTGTTGCCCGCGGAGCCCGAACCCGCGCTCGCGGCAGCACCACCGGTGGCGCCGCCCGCCATGTCCACGATCTCGCGTTTACACGCGCCGCTCCCGCCGGACTCGGCGACGATCGCCATCGCGTTGCCCAGCACGCCGCAACCGGGACCCGACTTCGGAACCATCGTGCTGACCCGCGAAGAGGCGGCGGCGGCGGCCAGCGCTCCGGGGCCCGACTTCGGGACCATCGTCGCTCCCGCGGCCAGCCTGATCCGCGAGGAGGCGGACGGCTCGCTGGGGCCCAGCTACAACCTGGGGCTCACGGCCACCATCGGCCGCACGCCCGACAACGAGATCCCGGTGGCGTTGCCCGAGGTGTCACGGCGGCATGCCCGGCTGAGCTACGAAAACGGCGGCTTCTCGATCAAGGACCTCAACTCCAACAACGGCACTTACGTCAACGGCGAGCGCGTCAGCGAGGCGCGTCTCCAGGAGGGCGACCGGATCCAGGTCGGGCCGGCGGTGTTCGTGTTCGGTCAAGGCTAGCCGGTGGAGATCTCCGAATCGAGGGACGGCGAGGTCAACATCCTCGCGCCAAAGGGCAGCCTCAACACCCAGACCTCCCCCAGGCTCGAGGAGAAGCTGAGCGCGTTGCTGGCGGACAAGGGACGCCTGGTCGTGATCGACTTCAAGGCCGTCGACTACCTGAGCAGCGCCGCGCTCCGGGTGCTGCTGATGGTCACCCGCCGCCTGGCCCGCGTCCACGGCCAGCTGGTGCTCTGCGCGATGAGCGAAGACCTGAAGAAGGTGTTTGCGATCTCCGGCTTCGATCGCGACTTCACGATCCTCGCGACGCGGGGTGAGGCCGTGGCGGTGGCCGCCGCCACGCCGCCCCCGCCTGCGGAGCCCGAGGCGAGGGCGGGCGGTGCGAAGCCCAGGGCCGCCGAAGCGAGACCGGCCGCTCAAACGCCGCCGCTACCCGAGCCGGCGCCCAAAGCCGAGCCTCCCGCACCCGCCGTGGCCGAGCCGGTTGACCCCCGCCCGGACCCGCTGGCCCCGATCCTGGCCCGGGCCCGGGAGATCCTCGAGAAGGGCGAGGCCTCGCCGCCCTGGCGCGGCTGGCATGGACCGGGATCCAGCGACGAGCTCGTACAGCGCGCGCTGGCGATCGTGTCGAAGGGTCTCTGAGCCGTCCCGCCCCCTTCAGCGCTCGGGGCCGAAACACACCAAGGTGAGGTCGTCGGACGGCGCGTGCCCGGAGACGAAACCATCGAGGTCCGCGAGCACGGCCTGGTGCAGCGCGGCGGCGCCTCCCAAGCAGCGCCGCAACACGCCGCGGAAGCGCTCGTCGCCGTAGAATGCGTCCTTCAGATTCATCGCCTCGGTGATGCCATCGCTGTAGAGCACGACGACATCGCCGCGTTCGAGCACGCAGCTCCCCTGATCGAAGGCCGCGCTCCTGGAGACCCCCAGGGCCGACCCCGAGGTGTCCCCCAGCTCGGTGACCTCGCCGCTCGCGTCGCGCACCAAGGGCGCCGGATGTCCAGCGCTCGCATACCGGAGCTCGCCGCTTTTCGGGTCGAGGGCCAGGAACACGACGGTGACGAACATGCCCTCCTCCAGGTCCTCGAAAAGCGCGTGGTTCACCCGTTCCAGGATCCGGCGCGGCTCCGATTCCCCGCCGGCGCGATAACGCAGGTCGCTCATCACGCGGGCCATGCACAGGGCCGCGGAGACGCCCTTGCCTGACACGTCGCCGATCGCCACCCCCAGTCGCCCGTCGGGCAGATCCAGGAACGCGAAAAAATCGCCGCCGACGTTGAGGGCCGGGCTGCATTCCGCGGCGAAGGACCAGCCCGGAAGTTTCGGCAGGCTGCGGGGCAGGAAACGCTTCTGCAGCTTGCCGGCGAGGATGAGGTCGTGCTGGAACAGCTCCTGCTCGACGAGCCGGGCGTGGAGTCGGGCGTTGGCCAACGACAACGCCAGCTGGCGTGCGATGCCCAGCAGCAGCGCCATGTCGCCCTCCGTGAAGGGATCGCCAGCGCGGGCGCTCTCCACCTGGAGCACGCCGAAGACCTCGGCGGGGATGAGGATCGGGACGCAGATCACAGCGTGGATCTCGACGCCGACCAGGGACTTGCCCTTCACGAAACGCTTGTCGCCACCGAGGTCGAGGCTCAGGATGCCCTGGCGATTCTGGATCGCGGTCCGGGCCAGGGTGCGGCTGACGGTGACGCGCGTCTCTCCCGAGCGGCCGCGGACGGCCCTGGGTTGCAGCTCGCCGCGGGTGTCGAGGAGCAGCACGAAGCCCCGGTCCGCCTGTGGCAGCAGCACGAACAGCCGCTCCAGGATCCGCTGCAGCATCTCGATCTCGTCGAACGTGCCGCCGAGGTCCCCGGCCAGGTCGGCGAGGAACTCGAGGCGCTCGGTCAAGGTCCGGGCCCGCGCCGCTTCGGCCGCGGAGAGTGGCAACCCGGCGCCACCCGCCTCCATCGTGACGATCACCGAGTCGGGTCCGGCCTTCCTGTCCTCGAAGGCCACCGCGGGTTGCGCCGAGCTCGCCTCGTGGAAGGTGGTGATCACGGCGCCGAACTGCAGCCGGTCTCCCTCCTGCAGCAAGGTGGGCTGCCCGATGCGCCGACCGTTCACGAAGCTGCCGTTGTGGGTATCGAGGTCGGTGATCAGCCAGCCGCCCGAGGCCGGCCTGAGCTTGGCGTGATGGCGCGAGACGGTGGTGTCCTCGAGGCGCAGGTCGACGTCGGTGGCGCGGCCAACCGTCACGGCCCCTTCGAAGGTGAACGCCCCTCCGGCGCGCGGGCCGACGCCGAACACGATTCGCGGCATGAGTGGGGCAAGTATACGGCGCGGTCTGCGTGTTTTCGGATATACTGCGTCGCTTCTTCGCCCTGGATCACCCCGCTGCCGCGACGGTGGAACGGCATACGCTGACCATGACCGCTTCGAGTGCCGCCGCCCCCTCGGAGATGAGCCATTGCCGTGCAGGTGGGCTGTTCGCGGAGTTCGCCCGCCGCCAGGTCGCGTAGGACCCGCTTGGACAGAGAAACCCTCGAGCTGCGCCGGGAGACGCTGCGTACCCATGGGGCCGAGGGCGCTCTGGCGGAGGAGTTGCTCGCCTACAACGAGAACCCCTTCGACGCCCAGCGCGCCGCCGGCCTCGAGTTGCCCCTCGCCGACGAGCCCCATCTCGAGGCGTGGGCGGAGTACACGGCGGAGGCCGGAACCCTGGGTGTCGTTCCGACGCTTCGGAAGCGCTTCGTCCAGATGTTGTTCCCGGTGGCCGCCGGCATCAGCCAGACCGACGCCTATCGCGCCGCGACCCGCAGAGGACAGCGGCCCGAGGTCCCCGGACCCGCTCCCGAGCTGCGCGATCCGTCGGGCGTCGAGCTGCTGCTGAACGCGACCGTGGCCGGCCGCATCCCGATCCTGGTGGCCCGCGAGCGCGCAGACTTCGAGACCCTGGTGCGCGTGTTCTCCGGACGGAACGAGCCAGTCCCGGTTCCGCCGGCCATGGGTGCCTGCATCGTCACGGGCTTCAACAACTGGGACCGCATCGCGAGTCATCGCCGCCGGTTCGAAGAGCGCACGGGTGTGGTGGGCGACGAGTCGGCCTGGACCGAGGAGTTCCGGAAGCGTCTCGTGCCCAACAAGGCGCTGTACGAGGATCGTTTCATCATCCTGAGCTGCGGCGCCTACAGCGCGGTGCCCGCACAGGACGCGGGCCATCCCGAGGAGGCGTGGCTGCGTCTCAGCCTCGACATCCGGCGCGAGCACGAGTGCACGCACTACTTCACGTGCCGCGTGTTCGGCTCCATGCGCAACAACCTGCTCGACGAGCTGATCGCGGACTTCGCGGGCCTGGTGCGCGTGTTCGGAGCGTACGACGGCGACCTCGCCCTGCGTTTCCTGGGCCTCGAAGAGCATCCACGTTACCGCGCGGGTGGCCGGCTCGAGTCCTACCTCGGCGACCCGCCGCTCTCTCCAGAAGCGGTCGTCGTATTGCGCAGCCTGGTTCACCAGGCGGTGCGCAACGTCGAGAACTTCAGCGACGGCCACGAGGTCCTCGAGCGCGCCGACGCCGCGGGCCGCCTGGTCGCCGCCCTCTCGGCCATGACCCTCGAGGAGCTCGCGGGGCCCGAGATGGCACGCCGCCTCGAGGAGATCCTGTCGCCGGGCCGCCGGCTGCGGATCACCGTCCCTGGCACCACCGAGGGCGTCCAGCGCGTGTTGTCGGGCCTCGAGGCCTTCATCACCCAGAACCCGGAATTCGAGCCGCTGCGCGCCGACTTCGGCGTCGTGTTGGACGAGGTCGTCTCGAACGTCGTGAACTACGCCTATGCCGGCCTGGAGCGTCCGATCGTGGTCGAGGCGCTAGTCAGACCGGGCCGGCTCCAGATCCAGGTGACCGACGAGGGCCCGCCCTTCAACCCCCTGGAGCGCTCCAGGCCCGACACCGGCCAGCCTCTGGCCGAACGCCCGATCGGCGGCCTCGGCATCCACATCGTCAAGGAGCTGATGGACGAGGTCGATTACCGGCGGCTGGACGGCCGGAACCAACTCCGCTTCGCCAAGCGCCTGCGTCCTCGTTGACGCGCTGGCGCCGGCGTGGTGTAATCGGCGGCTGTTGCTCGAGGCCTGGTAGCTCAGTTGGTAGAGCAGCGGACTGAAAATCCGCGTGTCGGCGGTTCAA
>Ga0187893_10014880_pt1 | contig 10518 bp, 6 predicted proteins | sample MA1701074metaG_FD_139574 | JGI IMG/M metagenome (GOLD analysis project Ga0187893, IMG submission 139574) | White microbial mat communities from a basaltic lava cave in the Kipuka Kanohina Cave System on the Island of Hawaii, USA - MA170107-4 metaG ...
CAGTTGCGCAATGATGACCGGGATATCGTCAACGCGCTCGTGAATGGCAACGATCTTTTTGCTCATTTCACGAGCTTACATCAATTTTCAAAATTGCGATCTAAATCGCGCGAACCGTGAGTTGTTTATCTTGTTAAAAGTGAATGTGGCGTCTGATCACCGTGCCCAGAAGTGTAAAATCAATTCGTCATTCTGCAATAGCGCGGGGAAATATGCCAGTTCGGGCGGGCGGGCGGAATCGCGCAAAAGCCGGGCGTTTGTGGTAAGAATGTGAATGAAAATTTGTGGGGCAGGTTCCCAACCTGCCCCACCTGCCTGATGGCTGTGGGGCAGGTTGGGAACCTGCCCCACAAATTTTCGGAGGGAGAAAAATGCGAGTCGCACTTCTATTCGCTTTGCTGACCATCATCGCCGCTTCTACGCAAAACCAGGCGCCGTCATCCGGCAAAACAAATCAGAGACAAGCCCTCGACAAAAAGATCGCTGCGCAATTCGCGCCGATTTTCTATCAGGGATTGGGAGATGAGCCGCGCGCAGATCTCATCACCAACTTCGATTTCGACGGCGACTGGAAGGGCGACAACAACTGGTCGAACCTGGACGACCGGTCTCACCCGTTGCGCGCCTACATCTACTACTCGGTCGCCGAAACCTCGACCCATTACTTCGTTCACTACGCCGCGTTCCATCCGCGCGATTACAAAGCCGGGTTGGCGAACTCATCCATCCTCGAAACTTTGATCAACGAAGGTTTGCGGCGCGCGGGCAAAGACCCGACGGGCGGATTGGCGAACGACCTCGCGCTCTCGCACGAGAACGACCTGGAGGGCTGTCTGGTCGTCGCCGAAAAGCGTGGGCAGGATTTGTCCGCAGCCGTCGTCAGGTTCGTCGAAACGATGGCTCACAATCAATACTTCAGATATTGCCCGCGTGAAGACCGGGCGGGCATTTGCGAAGCCATCGAGATGAAAGACCAACGCCCGCTGATCTTCGTCGAGCCGAAAGGTCACGGCCAGATGCGTTACACGGGCGGCCCGCAGCAACTGAAGAACGCGGTCAACGGCGTGATGGTTTATTCGTATGCCGGGCGAGCCGAAGACGCGGATAAGGCGTTGTCTCAGCCCGGCGACAAATCCGCCGGATACGATCTGACTCCGATCTACGACACGCTCTGGAGCCGCGCGCAGCAGGGCGAAAATGAAACCTACGGCGAGACGTTCGATTACCAGACCCGGTCGTTCCTCAAATTTCAAAGCGGCAAGCCGGCGGTCAAAGTCGAGCAGAAGCTGGGAGTGCTCGGCGCGGCTTTTCGCGGCGTGGTCGGATTCAAAAACAAAGCGCGCCCGCCCTGGGGCTGGTTCGATGATTCGGAAAAGGATCGTCCGCGCGGGGAATGGTTCTTCGACCCGGCGTCGGTCGTTGGAAGACATTTCAATTTAGGAGAGGAGTTTTCGACCGCTTACGTTTACAACCCGTGTTTCAAGCTCGATTAAACCCCGCTTGACCATCCGGGTCTTGACAGTTGATGTGGCCATCCTGATAATCCGCCGTAGCTAACGAAATTGATTCCATCAAAAATTCAAGCAGACTTTGTCTCCTGACAAGCGCATTCGTTGGCAAGACTTATCATTTCATTGCTGGGACGAAGGCATACCTTACCAATCTGGTTTTAATAGTTAGGCAATCTTTCATTGGCTGATCTGTCAGCGGATGAACGAATATGGCTTTCTGATTGCCTGCCCAGGCGGCAATCGTAAAGTGATGACGGCGAAGGGGGTTCATACGCCTCTCGCCATTAATGCAAAGGAAGGATCAAAATGAGTACCAGAACGAGAAGCTTGATTGCCAAAAGTCTCGGCTTCGGATTGCTCGCAACGTTGTTGCTGGCATTCTCGATCGCCGGTTTCGCGCAATCCGACAACACCCAGATTTCCGGTTTCGTCAAAGATCAGGCCGGCGGCGTCATCTCCGGCGCCAAAGTCACGGTCAAGAGCGACACCAGAGCTTTTGAGCGTAGCGCCACCACGAACGCCGAAGGCTACTTCGTTATCACGCAGTTGCCTTCCGGCCTTTACACCGTCACGGTCGAGTCCAGCGGCTTCAAGCAGTACCAGGAGACCGGTCGCAAGCTCGACCCCAATCTCCCCGCCAGCCTTGACGTGGCGCTGCAACCGGGCCAGTTGACCGAGACCGTGACCGTCACGGCTTCGGTTGCCCAAGTGCAGAGCGAGACCGCGACCGTGGGCCGGCTGGTCGAGACCAAGCAGGTCGAATACCTGCAACTCAACGGGCGCAACCCGCTCTTCCTGGCGCAGATCAGGCCCGGCGTGCAGGGCGGCGCGCTCGGCGGCAACAGCTTCGGCCTGACGACCGGCGGTCTGAATATCAATGGGGGCCGCACTCAGGATTACCTGCTTACCTTCGACGGCGCGGTCGGCGTGCGCACGCGCTCGAACGGCACCGCCATCGGCGTGCCCGACGTAGAGGCCACGCAGGAAGTCCAGGTCCTGTCGGCCAACTACAACGCGGAATACGGGCGCGCTTCGGGCGGCCAGATCCGCATCGTCACCCGCAGCGGCGGCAAGGATTTCCACGGCGCCTTCTACGAATACCTGCGCAACGCGGCCTTCAACGCGAACGCCTGGGATCGCAACCGCAACACGCCGGCCAATGCGCCGTGCAGCGACCCGGCGTTCGAGAAGGCCTCGCATTGCCGCCCAGCCCCGTTCCGCTTCAACCAGTTCGGCTACTCCTTGAGCGGCCCGGTCATCCTGCCTGGCCTCGAATTCAACAAGGATCGCAGCAAGCTCTTCTGGCTGTGGGGCCAGGAATGGGTTCGCCGCCGCGCCGCCGATAGCACGACGCAGCGCGTCGCGACACTCAAGATGCGCCAGGGCGATTTCAGCGAATTGGCCGATCCCAACAACCCACTGCGCGTCGTTCGCTTCATCAGAGACCCACGGCTGACCGGCGCCTGCACCGCGACCGATCAGACCGCGTGTTTCCGCGACGGCGGCGTTCTCAACAAGATTCCGGCCAACCGGCTGAGTCCGAACGGTCTGGGCTTCTTGCGCGCGCAGCCGGAGCCGATCCCAGGCTTCTACACCTCGACGGGACAAAACTTCTTCCAGGAACGTCCGGTGGAAACCGACCAGCGCAAGGATACAGTCTCGGTTGATTTCTATCCGAACGAGCGGCACCAGATCAAATACCGCCTCGCGCTTTACAACTTCATAGACACGAGCGCGTTCCGCGCCGGCACCGACCGCGCGCCGCAGATTATTGACCGCCCGAACCAGACGACCTCGATCAACTGGACGTGGACGCTGTCGCCGACCTGGATCAGCGAGACGCTGATCGCCGGCAGCCGCGACCAGGTCCACATCTTCGTTGACACGCGCGGCAACAAATACCAACGCAGCAATTACGGAATCAACTACCCGTACATCTTCCCGCAGAAGGAGATCTTCGACAAAGTGCCGACGATTGACGGCGTAGACCAGTTCGTCAGCATTGATGGCGGGCCGTATCCGGCCAGCTCGACGGGCCCGATCTACCAGTTCAGCAACCACTGGACGAACATCCGCGGCAACCACACGCTCAAGTTCGGCGGCTATTTCGAGCGCGCCGGGCAGAACGACTTCGACCAGATCAACGTCGCCGGCACGCCGGGTGGCACCAACAACCAGAATGGCCGTTTCGTTTTCAGCAACGGCACGGCGGGCGGCACGGGCGTAGCCATCGGCAACGTGGCCATCGGGCTGTTCGACACTTACGCCGAGATCGGCCAGCGTTCGTTCACGCCCTATCGCGGCCACATGTTCGAGTGGTTTGCGCAGGATTCGTGGAAGGCTACGCCGAAGCTCCGGCTGGAGTACGGATTGCGCCACACCATCATCCAGCCCTACTACAGTCTGTGGGGCAACATGGTCGTCTTCGATCCGGACCTCTATGATCCCAGGATTGCAGTGACGCAGAACCCGGCTAACGGCTTCATCACGGCGGGCGATCTGAGGTCCCAATACAACGGCCTGGTGATCCCGGGCGACGGTTGGCCGGCTGCGGCCAGCGGGCCGGGGCGCGTCGGCATCGCCCAAACGGGCCAATTCAACTTCCTGTTCCGAGGCGCGCCGGCTGAGTTCTCGAAGATTCATAAGAACAACATCCAGCCGCGCCTGGGCATCGCATACGCGATCAACGACAAGAACGTGATCCGCGCGGGCGTGGGCCGTTTCTACACGCGCCTTGGAGTGAGCGACTCAGTCTTCCTGGGCGGCAACCCGCCGCTTCAGCCGACGGTTTCGATCACCACCGGCAGCGTAGATAACCCTGGCGGCACGGGCGGCAACGCTTTCCCGCTGGTCGTTACCACGCAGGACAAGATCTTCAAGAACCCGGAAGCCTGGACCTGGAACGCCACCTTCGAGCGTGAAGTCGGGTTCAATACGCTGGTTGAAGTCGGTTACGTCGGTCGTCGCGGACTGCACGCGCAGCGCGAACGCAACATCAACCAGCTTGCGGTCGGAACCTGCCCGGCTCCGGCTGGCTGTCCGTTTATTTCGGGTACTTCAGGGGCGCGTTTCAACACGGATGCGCTGCGCCCGTACAAGGGCTTCGGCATCATCCGCCTGACCAACAACGACGCCAACTCGATGTATCACGGTTTGCAGGCGAGCGCCAACCGCCGCTTCACCAACGGCTTCCTGTTCGGCGTGGCTTACACGCTCTCGAAGTCCTGGGACGACGGCTCGGCGCAACGCGACGTGGTGCCGAACGCGTTCGACGTGAGCAACCTCTGGGGGCCGTCAACGTTTGACCGCCGCCACGTGCTGGTGCTGAACGCTGTCTACCAGTTGCCGTTCTTCAATGACAAGTCGAAGCTGTCGGGCAAACTGCTCGGTGGTTGGACAATCAGCGCCATCTCGCAATTCCAGACCGGCAATCCGACCACAATCGGCACGGACGCCGATTACGCCGGAGTCGGCGCGGGAAGCGGCGGCCAGTTCTCGATCATCAACGGCGATCCGACACTGAGTGGCGGCGATAAGAAGTACGCAATCAACGCGACCGACCCGAACTACTGGTTCCGGATCAGCATGCCCGGCAAAACCTGCAACCCCGCGGACGCCGCGAATTATGCGGACCCCACGACCTGCCTCTTCAGCAGGCCGACACCCGGGACCATCTCGAATCAGAAGGCCCGTGGGATCCTCTACCAACCCGGCTTCCAGAACCACAACATGACCATCTTCAAGGAGTTCTCCATTACCGAAGGTCATCGCATTCAGTTCCGCGCCGAAGCCTACAATTGGCTGAACCACCCGAACTGGAACGGCGCGGACACCAACCCGCGTAGCTCGACTTTCGGCAAGATAACCAGCAAAGGTGGCAACCGCGAACTTCAATTCGCGCTCCGCTACCAGTTCTAGTCATTGGTTGACTAGCCAAACTGCGAAGCCCGCTCGGCGAAATAGCCGAGCGGGCTTTTTTGGTTCGCCGCAGCGTGATCTTTCGCTCTGCGTGGGAGTAGAATGCGGGCGCCAAATTGATCGTGGGACAAGATGGCATCTTGTCCCACATTTTCCGCAGGAGGACCAGCAAAATGAAACTCGCCAGATTGATCGCGCCCCCGCTTTTCGCCGCCATCGTCGCTTCCGCCGCCGCGCAAACCCAAACCACAACTCCGGCGGCGGTTGAAAACAATGCTTCCGTCGGCAAACCGCCGGTCACAATTGTCAGCCATAAAATCGGCTCCGAGTATTACCCGATGCTGGATCGCCCCAGCGCGACGGCGCCGCCGATGACCGCTGAAACTGGCGATATGCCCAGGCCGGCCAACGAGCAGCTCGCCCGGCAAGGCCGGAGCCGCTTCAGCGTGCCACCCGAAGTTCGCAGGGTGCGCGGGCGGTTGCGATCTTACACGCGGGTGATTGACGACGCGCAGTTGGTTCAAGTCGTCATCAAAAACACCGAGGCCAAACCGATCAAACTTGTCGAATGGGATTTTGCGTTTCCGCGCTATGAAAACGGCCAGCTTTTGTCACGCTACGACGTGACGACCAAAGTCGAGATCAAACCCGGCGGCAAGAAGACGCTCAAACACAAACTGCCGCCCGGCGCGAAACGCTGCGAAGTGGTCAAAGTCGTCAGCGACGAAAACGAGCCGGAAAAGACGAGCACGTTTGAAGCCGTCTGCGGCCGTGGCTTCCACGATCCGTCGCTGCTGAAACAGAAACAGGAGACCATCTCGATCAAACGGATTGAGTATCAGGATGGGACTGAGTGGCGGAAACGGTGATGGCTTTGTCTACTCTTCAAAAAATTACGACTCTACGATCCTCCTGCGGTCATTTCGCTTTTCTTTTGGCGGTTTGAAGCCGGGGATGCCCGTTGGCGGTTTTGCGGCGTTTCGCGGTCTTGCGCGGGACGACGTCTTCGAGCTTGTCGGCGTCGAGCAGACGCAAGCCCCATCTCTCCAGCGTTTCGGCGTCAGCGGATTCAAGCTGCGCGATTGCCCACTTGGGCAGATTGCCGAAGCGATGCGTGAGCATAAGGCGCAGCATCCCGCTGCGGCCCTTCTTTTCACCTTTCTTTTCACCTTTCTGCTCGCCCCTCTGTTCGCCTTCTTGTTGAGCGTTGATAATCCATTCGCGAATCACCACGTTCTCCATCGGATTGATCGTCAGCGGCATAAGTTTTACCTCCTCTTGAACTAAAGTCTCAGCCTTGCGTAAACCGGATATTATCAGAAGTTGAGTGAAACGATCTATTCGTTCGCGCTCCGGCAACCGCAGGATGTTTCTCAGAATCCGTTGAACCGAATCGCGCGTCGCTCCGTTGTGGCACAGCAGCGCGAGCAGATTATCCGCAGGCGAATCGCTTTCCAGCAATGGCTCAGCGTCGAACTCGCGAATGTCAATCACCGGGTAGCTGAACTTGAGACGCGGGTGATCAATCCGCCCTTTCATCTTCAACGGCCCGGCGCCGACGTAGAGCAGCGTCTGCAGCGGCGGACGGTGGAACTGCTGGCAAATCAGCGGGTAATACTCCAGCATCCGGTAATCCATCCCGTTGTCGTTCTCGCTTTGCAGTTCGAAGTGATGGACCCCGCCATCCGGCTGCCGGAAGACCAGGTCAGTCTTCCGCATCTTGACCGAAGGATACTCGACCGTCAGCAACTCGGCGGGTGGCGCGCCGGTGAGCAGTTCGATCAGCTTGACCGGCGGAGTTCTGAGCAACTCTTTGAGTGTCGTGTCGTAGCGCATTGTGATGACTCCAACCCGATACCGCTGGCGTTCGATGAAACCTTCTCACACCTCGAGCTCCACCAGATCTTCAGCCGCGTAAGTTTCGGGAAAGATCGAGCGAGCTTCTTCGAGCAAAGGCCGCACGTCGGGAAAACGCGAGCTGAAGTGGGTGATGAGCAAACGACGCGCATTCGCCTCGCGCGCGATCTCTGCGGCTTGGATGGCGGTCGAATGGCCGAAATGATGTGATTCTTCGAGGTGGTCTTCGGTAAAGGTCGCTTCGTGGATCAGCCAGTCGGCGCTCTCGGCGAGCTTCACAGCGCTGGCGCAAGGCCGCGTGTCCAGGCAATAACTCACGACTTTGCCAGGGCGCGGCCGACCGAGGACTTCCGATGGATGAATAGTTCGTCCGTCGGTGAGCGTGACGGATTGGCCCGCTTGCAACTGCGAATACATCGGCCCGGCGGGAATGTTCAGTTCCTTCGCGCGTTCGAGATTGAACCTGCCCGGCTTCATTTTTTCTTCGAGCCTGAACCCCAGCGCGAAGATGCGATGATCGAGTGGGCGCGTTGTGACCGTGAACTTCGACGATTCGTAGACCAGCGCCTGCTCTTTGCCAGCGAAAGATCGGGCGTCGAATTCGCGCAGCTTGAGCGGATAGGTGACGTAGCAGATTTTCAGACTGGCGAGCAGATTCAGATATTCACCCACGCCCGTGGGAGTGACCAGCGTCAATTCTTTCTGGCGCTGGTCGAGCGACATCGTCGAGAGCAATCCGGGCAAGCCGTTGAAATGGTCGCCGTGCAGGTGCGTGATGAAAATGCCGGCGAGTTTTTGCGGCGAGAGGCCGGCGCGCGCGATCTGCGTCTGCGTCCCTTCGCCGCAATCGAACAGCCACCATTCGCCCTCGCCAACGACGGCCAACGCGCTGACGTTGCGGTGGAGCGTAGGTTTGCCGGAGCTTGTGCCAAGTGGAATGATCTTCATTTTACTCTGCCGTTATAGGCCGGCCTTCTACCACGGCCAGTCGTTCACAGGCATTCTCCATTCTCCATTTTCAATTGTCCATTTTCACTCGGGAGAAACCCACGCCAAAGCATTGCGCCCTGACTAAAAATGGAGAATTGAAAATGGAGAATTGAAAATCCGCCTATCATCACGTCTCGGCTACCAGCCCAGCACCCGTTTGCCCGGATCGTTCCACCGGCTCAGGACGACTTTGTTGTGCGTGTAAAAGTGAAAGCCTTCCGTCCCCTGAATGTGCAGGTCGCCGAAGAACGACTGGTTCCATCCGGCGAACGGGAAGATCGCCATCGGCGCGGGCACTCCGACGTTCACGCCGATCATCCCGCAATTGACGTAGCGGGCGAACGTGCGCGCCGCGCCGCCATCGCGCGTGAAGATGACCGCGCCGTTGCCGTAAGGCGATTGGTTGGCTCGGTCAATGGCTTCGCCGAGATCGTCAACTCGCATCACGGATAGCACCGGCCCGAAGATTTCGTCGCGCACGATCTGCATCTGCGGCGCGGCGTTGTCGAAGATCGTTGGGCCGACGAAGAACCCGTCGCTCGATTCGGCCAGCAACACGCCACGCCCGTCCGTGGCCAGCTTCGCGCCTTCGTTCAATCCGACGTCAATGTAACTGCGAATCCGGTCGCGCGCCGCCGGATCGATCACTGGCCCCATATCAACTGCGCCACCATCGTCGGTCGGCCCCACGCGCATTTTCTTCGCCGCCGAATCCAGGCTTTCAATCAGCGGATCGCCAGCTTTGCCTACCGCGACGGCGACGCTGCCGGCCATGCATCGTTGGCCGCTGCAACCGAAGGCCGCGCCGATGATCTGGCTCGTCGCCGCGTCGAGGTCAGCGTCGGGCATCACCAACATGTAATTTTTCGCCCCGCCAGCGGCCTGCACGCGTTTGCCGTGCGCGGTTCCGGTTTCGTAAATGTGCTTCGCCACTTTCGTCGAGCCGACGAAGCTGATGGCGGCCACATCGGGATGCGTGAGCAATGTGTCAACGGTTTCATTTCCGCCGTGGATGACGTTGAAGACGCCTTTCGGCAATCCGGCTTCAGTCAGCAATTCAGCCAGCCGCAGCGGAGTCAGCGGAACTTTTGGCGAAGGTTTCAGGATAAAGGTGTTACCGCAGGCGATGGCGATCGGGAACATCCACAGCGGAACCATCGCCGGGAAATTGAACGGCGTGATGCCGACGCAAACTCCCAGCGGATGCCGCTCGACGCGCCCGTCAATGCCACGCGCGACGTTGTCGAGCGTCTGCCCTATCAGCATCGTCGGCGCGTGGCAGGCCAGCTCGACCATCTCGATGCCGCGTCGAACATCGCCCTTCGCTTCTTCAATCGTCTTGCCGTGTTCGCGCGTGACCATCCGGGCGAGCGCGTCAAAGTTTTCTTCCAGCAGATGCGCGAAGCGGAACATCACGCGGGCGCGTTCGACCACGGGCGTGTCAGCCCAGGCGGGAAAAGCTTTCCGGGCGACTTGCACCGCCTGGTCAACCGATTGGTGGTCACTGTCGGGCGCCTGCGCGATCACTTCGCCGCGCGAGGGGTTGTAAACGGGCGTGTAATGAGACGCGGCGGCGGGAACCAAATCGCCGCCGATAAAATTTTGGCAGATCGTATTCATAAATCCTCCATTGAGCCGGTGTAATTTTTCGGTGTTAATCGTCCAACGTGTGGAAGGAAGTATATTCTTCCCGGCGAGGATTGCCAGCGCCCGGAGAGCGTCACCGCGGACGAACTATCAACTATCAACTGTGAACTATCAACTGCTTTTCAGTTGATAGTTCACAGTTGATAGTTGATAGTTTACCTATCGCTACAATAATTTCGTGATCTACCAGTTATCCACAAATCAGGAGGGATTTATGCTCAAGCTTCGATTTTGGAGCGTCCTGTCGCTATCACTTTGTCTGATCTGTCTGGCGGCTCAAGCTCAAACGCCACGACCGCGGCCTGGTTCATCGCCTGGCGCAACTTCACCAGACCCGAATATGCCGCGCCCGATTGACGCGCGCGACTCGGTCTTCATCGAAGAGTTGACCTGGCTCGAAGTCCGCGACGCGATCCGCGCCGGCAAGACGACGGCGATCATCGCCACCGGCGGCATCGAGATGAACGGACCATATCTGGCGACCGGCAAACACAACTACATCCTGCGCGCGACGACCGAAGCCATTGCGCGCAAGCTGGGCGACGCGCTGGTCGCGCCCATCGTGCCTTTCGTTCCCGAAGGCGACATTGATCCA
>Ga0187893_10014881_pt1 | contig 10517 bp, 9 predicted proteins | sample MA1701074metaG_FD_139574 | JGI IMG/M metagenome (GOLD analysis project Ga0187893, IMG submission 139574) | White microbial mat communities from a basaltic lava cave in the Kipuka Kanohina Cave System on the Island of Hawaii, USA - MA170107-4 metaG ...
CTTATTGCCTTGTGAGACGTGGCGCGAACCTAGCTGGTTGTCTTCCCAGCGGTAGTATTTGGTTTTAATGTAGGAGTGGTCTTTATGCTCTTTTTTGATGACGCGCTTTTTGTGTCGCGAGCTTTTTTTCGAGTAGGTGTAGTCGATGTATGGCCAACCTTGGCGTTTGATGCCAGCGACACTAAAGGTGCTCTTTTTAAGCTTTTTGAAGTAGTAGATATGCTCGAGGTTGTCCGAGGTTTTGACATGCAGCGAGGGGTGTTTGGCAAAGGCATGGGGAGATTTTTGTTCAAGGTCTACAGAGTTGATTTTGTGTGACAGGTCTTTGTTGTAGGTGGTGATGTTGCTGATTTCGTGATCGTCGTTGTAGCGATAGATGACGATGTTGCCTGAGGGCTTGATCTCTTTGTGCAGCTGGTAGTCGCGGTAGAACTTGGCGTGGCGGTGGCTTTCGCGGTTCATCTCTTTAAGTGAGCGCTGGCGTTCATAGACGCGCTCTGTACCATCTCCGTAAGTGACGGTAAATCGGTCATCCTCCTTATCCCAGGAGAGGGAGATGTTTTTGAGGTTGGTTTGGCCAGAGATTTGGCCGCCAATCACGTTGGTGTAGCCAGACTTCTTTGTTACGAGTTTAAAGTGGCGTAACGATCGCTCTTTATGGCGATTATCGAGCTCAGCTTTAAAAAGTAGGCGTCCTCCTGAGGGCTCATACAGAGAGAGATAGAGAGGTTCATAGCGAGGAGCTTGGGGATAATTTTTTCTGTCATTTCGCCTTTCACGTCGGTCGCGAAATCTGTTTTCTAGCCCTTTGGCGATGAGAAATGGGGGTTCACTTGTTTCCTCATTTTCCTCTTCATCATCTTCAAGAGGTGCTTCAGAGGCAATAGAGCTGATGCCGACGTCGAGGTCTTTACTTGCGAAAAGACGTTGATCAAAGAAGTTAATGGGGTAGAGCATATTGACAGAAGGAGCATCGGGGCCTTTTTGCACGTAGCGAATGCGCCCTGGCTGGAAGACCTCTAAATAGTGGTAATGCAAAAAATTCTAGCCATCGCCTAAGTTGCCCTCTTCTAAGCTTGAGCTGCAGTAACTGTGGCCCAAGACATAGGGATCAGGGCCGGAGACGAGGTCGTCTTGTTCTGTGTCGATGAAGTCACCGGTGATCACGTTCACGCAGCCGTTGACGATGGCTGATGGGAGTGAGGTGAGGTTGATAAGCGAGGGAACAGCGTCTGGATGCACCTCGGTGGGGATTTTTTCTTCTGTGGGAAGAGTGTCTTCGGCGATGAGAGGCGAAAGAACAAAAAGGAAGGCCAGTAGTGGAGCGCGCATATGAACACCTAATTTTTAATTATGAAAATCAGTCCAGAGGTGTTGCAAGGGTCGGTAATAGGTAATGGATAGCTGATGGGGAGATTTGGGGGAATAGGAAAAATAAAAAGTATCGAATTTTAAGCTTTAGTTAGCTTACTTGATAATTGACCTGTGTATTCCCTTCTCTCTGCTCAATAGAAAGAATGGTGATGTTGCCAACTTCGCGCGTATTGGCCACAATCGTGCCCCCATCTGCCACCGCTCCCACGCCCTCTAAAAAGAGGCAGCGAAGTGGCTTATGCAGCGGCAAGCCAGGCTGGAGGTAAATCGCTCTCTTTTCAAGCACTTCTAATGGCTCAAATGACCAAGAAAAGGCTCTTTGGTCTCGCACAAGCTGCTGTGCCCTTTCTTCAAGTTGCTGCCTGATATCTTGACCTAGCGTGCCCTGATAGACAATAAACGGCTTTTTCCCATGATCACCCTTCACTGGCTTCAATTGATGCGGCGAAAAGCCCAATAAAAACATGGCAAAGTCAATCACATGCCCTGCCGAGTGGATCCTCATGTGCCTAAAGCGCCTCTCCCAATCGATCGTCCCCACCACCTTTTCCCCCACCACAGGCTCTCGATCCATCTTCACGAAGTGATTGATCTCACCCTCTTTGAGCATCACCCGATTGACCTCCCCTTCCAACCCATCGCTAAAGACCATTATTCCCTGATCCGTAGGTTGACCTCCCCCCATGGGATAAAACACCGTCTGGTCCAAAATCAGGCGCCACACGCCAGGCGTTTCAATTGCCACAGCAAGCACCTTCGCTTGCATGCTCTTCTTGTAAGGATCTGTCAAATAGATGGCTTTTGTCAGCATAGCGCCTCCGCAAATTTTTAATAATTTTACTGATTTGCGATGAAATTTGCTACAAAGCCCCAGATTTTACTACCCTGGACCCTGAGGAAGCACGTTTTATAAAGACAAAAAATAAAAAATATAGTATAATATATCTACAACTCAATAACTCGAGGTATTAAATTATGGTTCCCCCTCCTAGTTCTTCAGTTGACCCAGTTGAATCGTTGGTTGATTTATTTGATTCGTGCAACCTAAGTGAACCTGAAAATTGTCACTTATTTGCATTACCTTGTGAGTTAACGAGTCACATATTGAGTTTTGTACCGGGCGTTGGACTATCGAGCTTTGGAGTTTGTAGTAGTAGAGCTCAAGCTCTTGTCTTCGATCGTTGTGTACGTGATTCGAGTTTGATGAGCGTCAAATTATCGAGCCTTTTGGATCAGAAGGATGTCAAGACACTCACGAATATATTGCAAAAGTGTCCAGAAAAAACCTACAAGACAGCTCTGCATCTCTCAATGACTAGATCTTGGGTAGATCAACAACCACTTTTGCTTGCAATTACAAAAATGTTCGTATCTATCCAAAGCCTTAAAATTGAACCAGATGATGAAATCCAAGAAGAGGAACTCCATCAGCTATTGCCGATCTTCCCAAATTTAAGACGACTGGACATATGCCAAAGCACAAATCTTTCTGCTTCTTTTTTTACTGAAGCTCAAATTCCTCTTGGTCTCGAGAGCCTTTACCTGTTTGAAAGCGCGATTACCGATCAAGGGGTTGAATCGCTCGTCAATCGCTGCTCAAAATTGCAAGAACTCTCGTTGGTAAAGTGCCGTGCATTGACGAACAGTATCTATCTTCAAAACAGGCTTCCAACTGGGCTGACAGCACTAAACCTATCTCTAAATACAACTTCAGATGCAGGGCTAATAGCATTGAGTACGCACTGCACAAATTTACGAGTCCTAAATCTTAACAATAACACGACACTGTCTGCGACAGTATTTCATGAACTTTCTCCTCCTCGAGCTCTTCAATCTTTTTCCCTTTCTGGTACAGCTATTGATGATCAGGGACTTATGCGATGTACTGAGAGGTGTACTAATTTACAGAATTTAGATTTTTCTGATTGTAGGAATATCACAAGCGTGGCTCTTGAAAATTTTCAATGGAGCACAACGCTTCATAAACTTGATGCAAGTGAAACTTGCATCGACTTTGTCAGTTTAGCAAATTGCCTTGGCCGCACCCCCCAATTAAGATCCCTTAAACTGTCTCTCTGTGAAAACATTTTCAGTGCAATAACTACCCAACTAGAACCTGATTTCAAAGTGGAAGAATTAGACATCACAGCAACAAATGTAACTGACTCCCAGCTAGTTGTGTTGCTGAATGCATTTCCAAGATTAAGAATCCTTGGTTTATCAGCATGTGACAAACTGAGCGCAAATCTCTTTATTCAGGGGCCAATACCCTCAACACTTGAGGGTTTAAGGATCCAAAAGGGTTCCATTACAGATGAAGGGCTTAAAACTCTCGCAGCCAAATGTCTTCGACTAAGATCTCTCGATCTTACATCATGTGCATCACTAACAAAAGAAGTCTTCAAAGAAATAAGCTTCTCTCCCTCAATGTTCTGGCTTAGCCTACAAGAAACCTCTATTGACAGCGAGGGTTTAGAAAACCTGAAAAAGAAACACCCAAGAATGATTATAAACGCATAGTCAGCATTATGCTTGGGTGAACTTTGTTTCGAAAGATTCAGCTTGCATATTTTCGTCGTAAACGACTGTCAATTTAAGTGAACCATTTGCAACAACTGCAGATTTTCTTTCAGCCTCAGGAAGCTGTTTATTTTGTTGTGCAATCGTTCGATGCTGGAGATCAATTTCCATATCATATTCAACTTTAGTTTTTCCATCTGCCATTTTCGTCCATGTGATTTGTTTAGGTTTTGGATCGCTGGAAATTACTGCGGTACCGTCAGCGTTCGCAAGCCCAAAAGCAGGAGTAAATACGTGTAATGGGATATTTCCGGCGTATATATTTTGGCTAAGAGCTTTAATTTCTCGATCCTGCTTATCAGTTAACCTCTCATCAAGCCTGTTTTGATTCGAAGCGTCTCGGAGCATATTACCCTGTATCACAGGTTGAGAAATTCCTTGTGCATTTGTAAACGTTCGGGGGACTTGAGTGAGCCCGGGTTTATCTGTATTTTGACCGGCTCTCGCATCTTCATCAATAAATTTTAACACTTTATCGGCTTCATCCATAAATTTGGTTGGGTCATTTGAGGGCGCTTGTCTTGGTTTTACTTCTTGTAAGGTAGTACCCCCACCTTCATTCTTTATTTCTCTTTGGATAAGTATCCTTTCTGAATTAGCCATTAAATCACTTAATGAACTCCCAATTGTCATTGGTGAAGCGCCGACATTTTTCACGACAATTTTATTAATATCTTGTACAGCCTTTTTAGCTTCAGTAGAATTTGATTCAACAGAAAGTTTAGGAATTGCCTCCTCGAGTTTGGCATTAACACCTAAGCTGTCCTTGAGAATCGGGAGTTCAGAAAGAATCTTTGATTTTTGCTCATTTAAGGTTTTCTTTTCAGCTGTCGCAGCATCTAATTGTTTCTGATAACTTTCTTTTTTCGATCCTGTTGAATCTTCAACTTTTCCTTTCAATTTTTTTATTTCACCATTTACTGTCTCAATTTTCGACTCTATATCAGCGAATTTTTTTTGCAGGGCTTTGAATTCTTTTGCAGTCTTATCAATCTCAGCTTCAGTTTTGGGATAATCGATTGTAGACTTGGGAGCAGGAGCAGCTAGTCTAGTTGCTGATGCTGAAGGTGCTGCAGCTGCTGTCGGTTTGGGCTGGGATGAAAATTTTGCAATTTCTTTCATTAGAGCTGTTTGATGGTCTTCGTTAGATTTAATTTTTTCAGTTAAACGTGGCCTGTCTTCCTTTTTCGCAGTTTTTAATTCTTCTTTCAGTGCATTATTTTCCCCTCGAAGCTTCTCTAATTGCTTCCCTAAAGCAGTGAGGACTTGGTCTGGTGTAACTTTTGGTTGCAATCCTTGTGGACCGTGAGAAGAACTCTCAACAATATGAGCAGCTTTTTCTCCTGCACCAGATGGGCTAGCTTTAGTTACATTTCTCTCACCAAGTGGAGATCCCTCTCCTACGTGAGCCGCTACTAATGCAGTATGTTCTGGCGTGTGTTCAGGGGGGTGATTTTCTAGTGTAGTAGTAAGCGTTGTTGTGGATGCAGAAGTGGCATGATTTGAAGGTGCTGGCCCGATTTCGCCCCCTCCAAGTGTGGCTCCCGTTTTTTTAATTTTCCCTAGCCTTAACGCATCCCCTTCCTTCATCGTAATTGGTTTTTTAGTTATCGCTTCTGTACTAGATGTATCTTGGGCTGGACTTGGTTGATTGCTCACACTAGCCATAAGATCCCCCTTTTCACTTCTTGTGAAAACTGTTACCAAAAACCACAACTGTATAATAACATTATTTTAATTTTATTGTAAAATTGATCAAAATCACGTATTTATTAGGCGCGTTTTTTGGCTTGGCGATGCGTTCGCGGAGGTTGACTTCGAGGTGGGGGTCTTTTTCTTGGGAATTGTTGAGTTCAAGTTCGGCTTTTTCTAAATCCCTCCTTCAGCTATGCATATCACATAACTGACACCCGCAACACCTCTGGACTGTTTAGTCTAAATTTGCGTTATTTCTTACTTTTTCCTTCCAGGCATCACCAGGCAGCAGACTAAGGAATTTCTGTTTGAGAAGATCGTGAGCGCTATGAACATCATACGAGCGATCCAAGCTCGCAGGCAAAAGTGGCAGGATATCGTGGGAAAAGAATGGATCCATGACTTTCTCATGCATGTTGGCTTCAAATTCGGCACGCGATACTCGATTTCCTTCTTTGCTTAGATAGTGATGAAAACAGTCAATAACTTGATGTAGATGAAGTTCAGGAAATTGCTTTGTACAAATGTGCAAATCAAACAAATCGCGGCCTTTTTTACATCTGCCGAATGAGAGAACCAAGGATTTTCCACTGAAAACTGTTTTTGTCTGTATCCTAAACATGCAAAATTTTCAATTGTATTGATTTCAAGTTTGATTCTCATTTCGACAATAGGTTGCGTTTCTGTTTCGAACTTATAGAGCATTTTTGCTCTGTTTTCGGTTCTTGTCCTTCTAGGCTCACCTAACCAATGATCAAGCTTTGCACGAATTGCATCTAAAATCTGCCCAATTGCACCTTGCTTGGTCATAACGAGATCAATATCTTCGGAATAGCGCTCCGGTTGCTGCAAAAAGAGCTTATGTAGCGCCGTTCCGCCGCGAAAAGCAAGCTGTTTTGCAAGAAATGGATCTGAAAAAATTTCTACGATAATGCGGGATAAGATCAAGTCCTGTTCTATTTGCGATTCAAGTGTCCACGGAGCTTTTGCGCTCCACTGGAGTATATGCTTTTTTGGAATCATGAATCTATCTCCACACTTTCATTGATAATAAGATGCCAACGGGAATCTTTTTTACAATTTCTTACAGACTGTTTTGGCCTTAAAGGCACATATCGGAGCTGCTGGCAGGAAATCCATGCAGAAAGAAGATTGGTAACCATCTTCTCGCCGAAGGTCTCAAGCAGATACCCCGTACGCTGCACTGTGGCAAAGTCATAATAGATAGCTACTCTCACTAATGCTTCTGGATCAATTTTTTGAGAAAGCTCAGCTAACACTGTGGCTGCATTATGAAGAGAGCCCGCAGCTTTACCATATTTTATAACGTCAAAAGCTGTGATTTCTGGGATTGAAACATTGAAATACCCTGTCTCAGACTTCATTTTTTGAATGGGCATCTCCCCAGCCTGCTTCTTATAATAAAACTTCAGCATTGCACGACCTATCTGCAACGGCCTCAGCTGCTTTATTGTAATCAACTGAAATTCAGCAGGTTGCTGATGTGCAACCCCCTGCAAACTACTAGCAGTGAGCAATCCAACATAGTAAGGCAACTCGAGATACTCCATCAAGGAATCGATATACCAAACAGGGGGAGGCGCCCCAATATTTTGATATTCTAGAGGAACAATAAGAAAAAAGCCTGTGTGCAATCGAACTATGCGTTTTTTTTCAATAAGTCGTGATAATGCCCTACGTATTGCCCCCGGCGAACTCTTAAGCCTTTCAGAAAACACATCTAGGCGAAAAACATATGTTGCTTTTGCCTGAAGTTCGTCGACTATCTGAGCCACTGTTACGCGGGACATGCTGCACCAAATATGATATTTATACCACAATATGTCCTATTTTGCATATTTGGTGCAATGACAATTCATAACGACTTCCTTTCAGAGATGGAAAAAGTGCTCTATTATTTTGATTTGTCTATAGGAAGAGGATTTCTTGTTTTAAGCGCGTTTTTTGGCGTTGGCGATGCGTTCGCGGAGGTCGACTTCGAGGTGGGGGTCTTTTTCTTGAGAATTGTTTAGTTCGAGTTGGGCTTTTTCTAGGGCGGTGAGGGACTCTTGGTAGTCCATTTGCGCTTCGAAGCAGTTGGCCATGTAGATGTGTGGCCAGATGGAGCTGGGGCAGCAGCTATCGGCCATCTCGTAAGCATTGATAGCCTGGTTGTGGTTGCCCAAATGGAAGGCGGCGTGGCCAAGGCCTAGCCAAAAGGCGTACTGCTTAAAATCGACCGTTGTAAGGAAGAAGAAGGCCGCTTCGGCTTGGGGGTGGTTGCCGTTGTCAAAGAGGCGCTTTGCCCCTTTATAGAGAATCTGCAGGGTGTCGTCTGTGAGGCCAAGGAGCTCCTTCCAGGAGGTGCCATCTACCACCTTCGACGACATGTCTTTGATCGTCGCTACGGTGTCAAGGCGCGAAAAGCTCTCTGTTAGGGCATGCTCTAGTGTCTCAAGGTTAATGCTGTCGTCTGTGCGAGCTATCTCTTTAATCGATTCAACGCAGAAGACAAAGCCATCGGCAATGTGTTTTTTGGCTAAGAGCATGTACTGACTCAACTGGTGTTGGATGGTTTTGGCGTGGGCATCCAGCGTCATTAGCTGGTCCTGCGGCAAGTGCTCCTTCTTGGCAATCTCGCGCGATGCTGTCTCAATGTTTTCATCGATCGATTTTTGTAGCTCTTGAGCAATCATGTCAGGTTGTGCCATCATTGATTGCTTCTCATCATTTTTTTGGTGGGAAAGCACGAAGAAAGCCCCCTCTCAACCCAAGTCCTTGATTTTCTGTATGTTGCTGAGGTACTTTTTGGCCCTCACCACTTATGCTTGGGGGAGTTCCAGTGGGGGGTTGAAGCTTACTAAGCGTGGTGTTTTCGCGAGAGGCAGCAAGCTTCTCTTGAGATGAAGATGACTCCCCAATCTGATCTGGACCACCCGTACGTGGAGGCACTCCGCCAACCATTTGCCAACCCCTTCAGTAAAGTTCCTTCTCTTTTAGTGAATAGGTGAAGTGACAATTATTATAAAACCTTTTAAATAAAATTTTAAAGGGAGTGTGAGTATGGGAATCAAATGCTTTGCAGCCAAGAGTAAGGGCGGACCGCTTGAGCCGCACGAATATGAACCCAAAGCCTTAGAACCTTGGGAAATTGAGGTGGAGATCACCCATTGCGGCATTTGCCATAGCGACATCAGTTTAATCGATAACGAATGGGGAAATAGTCTCTATCCACTCATTCCGGGACATGAAATTGTTGGGATCGTCAAGAAACTGGGCAGTCAAGTAAAAGAATTTAAAGTGGGCGATCGGGTGGGCATTGGCTGGCAGCGATCATCCTGCTTTGCCTGTGAATGGTGCCTAACGGGCGATGAAAACCTCTGTTTAAAGCAAGAGGCAACCTGTCTTGGCCATTCTGGAGGCTATGCTGAGTGCATTCACGCAGATAGCCGCTTTGCCTTTTTGATCCCTGAGTCGCTCGATTCTGCGCAGATAGCTCCGCTTTTTTGCGGGGGAGCGACAGTCTTTTCGCCTCTCGTGCATCACCAAATCAAGCCTACAACTAAAGTAGGCATTATCGGTATTGGGGGACTTGGCCATCTTGCGATTCAATTTGCACGAGGCTTTGGCTGCGAAATCACGGCCTTTTCTACGAGTATCGACAAAAAGGAGGAGGCGTTGAGGTTGGGAGCCCACCACTTTATCGTGAGTAAAGATGAAGCCGCATTGAAAAAAGTGGCCAATTCTTTCGATTTTCTTTTGAGCACAGTGCCAACGCCGCTCAACTGGCAAACCTATCTTGAGCTGTTGCGACCAAAGGGAACTCTCTGCTTTGTGGGCGCACAGAGCAAGCCCATCGAAGTACCCTTCTTTAGCATCATCTTTGGCAGAAAAACAGTCACCGCCAGCAACATTGGCAATCGGCTTGACATCAAGCACCTTTTGGAATTTGCTGCTCTACATAAGGTAAAAGCTGAAATTGAAGTTTTTGCGATGAAGGATGTCAATCAAGCAATTGAGAAGGTGCGCTCAGGCAAAATTCGTTATCGGGCGGTGCTTCAGCAATAATGTACAAAATAGATCTTAATCTCGATCTTAATCTTGCGCTTTTCTTGATCTATTCAGAGTTCGAGCTCTAAGAGGGGAAAGATCGAGAGTAAGAACAAGATCAAGATCAAGATTAAGATTGGGATTTGTTTATTGTGGGGGGGATATATAGTGATGTGGGTAAAAAAAAAGCCTGGCGGCGACTTACTCTCCCGTGCTCTTGTGCACAGTACCATCAGCGAAGAGAGGCTTAACTGCTGAGTTCGGGATGGGATCAGGTGTGTCCCTCTCTCTATTACCACCAGGCAAAAGTTTCTAGTTTGCCAAAACTGTCATTTGATAAAAAAGACGCTTGAAAATTTCGTCTAATGCGAATATTTCTCGTAGCTCTTTTTTTTGACTTGTAATTAGATGACCTCTTTTCCTTGCAAAAAAAGAAGGTCAAGCCAATGGACTTATTAGTATCGGTCAGCTAAATGCATTACTACACTTACACATCCGACCTATCTACCACGTAGTCTCCGTGGAGTCTCATTGGGATATCTTATCTTGAGGGAGGCTTGGCGTTTATATGCTTTCAACGCTTATCCTTTCCGAACGTAGCTACCCGGCGATGCTCTTGGCAGAACAACCGGAACACCATTGGTTCGTCCACTCCGGTCCTCTCGTACTAGGAGTAGCTCCTCTCAAATATCCTGCGCCCACAACAGATAGGGACCAAACTGTCTCACGACGTTTTGAACCCAACTCGCGTACCGCTTTAATTGGCGAACAGCCAAACCCTTGGGACCTTCTTCAGCCCCAGGATGCGATGAGTCGAC
>Ga0187893_10014882_pt1 | contig 10517 bp, 8 predicted proteins | sample MA1701074metaG_FD_139574 | JGI IMG/M metagenome (GOLD analysis project Ga0187893, IMG submission 139574) | White microbial mat communities from a basaltic lava cave in the Kipuka Kanohina Cave System on the Island of Hawaii, USA - MA170107-4 metaG ...
CACCACGGACAGCTCGCTGCAGAACCCGACTCACCTGTATACGCAGCCCGGGATCTACTCCGTCTCCTTGAGCAGCTTCGCGGCGGCCGGGTCGGATCAGGAGGTCAAGCAGGACTATGTCTGCGTCGTTTCGGCGCTCGGACTCGACGACATAGATGCCGACGGCGTGACGGATGCGGCCGACAACTGCGCCTGCGTCCCCAACGTGGGACAGCAGGACTCCGACGGCGATGGCCTCGGCGACACCTGCGACAATTGCGTGCAGGCCGCCAACCCGGGACAGCAGGACACCGACGCGGACGGCTACGGGGATGCCTGCGACTGCACGCCGACGAGCGCGGGGAATCCCCCGGCGCCCGAGGTGGAGGACCTCACCGTCGGTCCGGGCGGGCCGGCGGCAACCATCGCCTGGACGGCGACGGCGGCGGCTCAGTACAACCTGTATCGCGGGTACCTGACCGAGGGAAGACCTTGGCGCTACACCCAGCAGTGCCTGCTGCACCAGACCACGGGAAGCATGGCCCAGGATACTCTCGACCCGAGGCCTTTCAGCCTCTTCTACTACCTCGTCTCCTCCGCGTGCGGGGTCAGCTCCGAGAGCCCGCTGGGGCGGGATTCAGCCGAAGGCCTCATCCCCAACACCTTTCCTTGCCCGGGAGCCGGACTGGACCACGACGGCGACGGGACCGAAGAGGCGAGCGACAACTGCCCTGACCTCAGCAACCCATCCCAGGCCGATGCGGACAGAGACGAACACGGCGACCTCTGCGACAACTGCGTGGCACTGTCCAACACAGCCCAGACAGATAGTGACGGTGATTCCGCCGGCGATGGATGCGACAACTGCACACTCGTTCCCAACCCCTCTCAGCTCGATAGCGATGGCGACTTCGCCGGTGACGCCTGTGACAACTGCCCGGGCGTCTCCAGTCCGTCGCAGGCCGACGGCGACGGTGACCTCGTCGGGGACCCTTGCGACAACTGCGCAACTGTCTCCAACCCCTCGCAGGCGGACGCGGACGGCGACCTCGCGGGGGACGTCTGTGACAACTGCCCAGCTCTCTCCAATCCCATGCAGGCCGACCTCGACGGTGACCTTACGGGGGACGCTTGCGACAACTGTCCCGCCATCCCCAACTCATCCCAGACGAACAGCGACGGCGATCTCAGAGGCGACGATTGCGACGAGGATGACGACAACGACGGCGTCCTGGACCTCTGCGAGCCGGTCGAACCCCCGATCCCCCGCACACGCCCCCGGCGCGTCCCTCCGTATCTGTGCGACGACAACTGCCGCACCGTCCCCAACGCCGGCCAGGCCGACAGCGACGGTGACGGCGTCGGCGACGCCTGCGACCCGACTCCCTAGCTGCGCGCCGGCGCCGAACGTATCTTGTATACTCTCCACCCGAGCACGAACCGATGCGCCGCTTCCTTTCTCCCGAGCCCGACGTCACCATCACCAACGCCTTCGCGCGCCCGTTCGACAACGCGGTGGCGACCGCGAGGACGTGTTATTCGGGCACCGGGATCGTGTCGGAGGACAAGGTGCTCCCCTCCCCTCCGGCCGAGGAGGCGGTCCGGCGCCGGAAGGCCGAGGCGCGCGACCGGCTCGCGCAGGACCTGTACAAAGCGGGCCACCACACCACGCTGCAGCACGCGACATTCCAATTCTCGCTCAGCAACGTATCGCGGCACTTCATCTGGTCGTTTCTTCACAGCCACCCGTTCTACAACTCCGAGCAGGTCAGCCAGCGGTACGTCGCCGTCAAGGAGGGTTTCTACGCCGTCCCGCCCCTCGAGGGGGAGGCTCTCCGGGTTTACCAGGAGACGGTCGCGGCGCAGAATCGATCGTACCGGGAGCTGTGCGAGAGCCTCCTGCCGCCTGTGGAGGGGGAGTATTTCAAGCGATTCGTCGCGCGGGGGCGGCAGCCCGAGCCCTGGCGCAAGGAGATCCAGAAGAAGGCCCAGGAGATCGCCCGATATGTCCTGCCGGTGGCGACGTTCGCCTACCTGTACCACACCGTCTCGGGCCTGACGCTCCTGCGGTACTACCGGACGATGGCCCAGTTCGACACGCCCCTGGAGCAGCGCCTCGTCGTCGAAAGGATGGTCCAGCGGCTGCTGGAGCACGACCCGGCGTACGTGGCGATCCTCCAGGAGCCGATCCCGCTCGAGGAGACCGCGGAGTTCGGCATCGTCGAGCGCTTCAGGACCTCCCGGTCATCGAACAACGGGGACGACGCGGCAGAGTTCGCGCGCGAGTTCGACGCGCAGCTCGGTGGGCTGACGTCACGGCTGGCGGGCTGGTCTGCCGGCAACGAGGAGATCCTCGCGCAGTCGGTGCGCGAGGTGTTTGGCCTGGCTCGAGGCCGGATGACGGATGACGAGGCGATCGCCCTGGCCCTCGACCCGGCCAAGAACAGCTATCTGGGCGAGACGCTGAACACGACGACCCACTCCAAGCTGACGCGCGCGCTCTTTCATCCTCATTACACTTTCAGGAAGAAGCTGTCGCACACGGGCGACTCGCAGAACCAGCGCCACCGGATGACGCCCGGCTCTCGCCCGATCCTTGCGTCGCACTTCACCGGCGAGCCGGACTTCATCACCCCGCCGATTGTGACGCTCGATGCGCGCGTGCACAGCGCCTATGTCGCGGCCATGGAGAAGGCCTGGGACGGGATCAACCGGCTGCGTACCCTGGGAACCCCGGAGGAGTTCACGCTCTATCTGCTGCCCAACGCCGCCTCGATACGGTTCACCGAATCGACGGATCTGCTCAACCTCAGACACAAGCTGGCGATGAGGCTCTGCTACAACGCGCAGGAGGAGATCTGGCGCGCGAGCCTGGACGAGGCGCTTCAGATCCGCGAGGTCAACCCCCGCATCGGGATGTACCTCCTGCCCCCCTGCACGCTGCGCCAGATGTCGAAGACCACGCCGCTTTGCCCGGAGGGAAAGCGATACTGCGGCGAGCGCGTCTGGACCTACAAGCTGGAGGAATATCGGAGACTGATCTGACCTCGCCGGTGCTCGAAAGGCCCGAACGCGTCTTCCTTGACACCCTTGCCGGGCGCCAATAAAGTGCTCACTCGCTGAGAACAACCATGATTCGAGAAGGAGAATCCCTCATGGCGATCCCCAAGGTGGGCGAGCAGGCGCCCGATTTCAATCTCAAAGACCAGGACGGCAAGGACGTCAAGCTCTCCGAGTTTCGCGGCAAGAAGAACGTGCTGCTGGCCTTCTTCCCTCTCGCGTTCACGCCGGTCTGCTCCTGTCAGGTCCCCCAGTACAAGGAGGATCTGAAGAAGTTCAACGATCTCGACACCCAGGTGCTGGCCGTCTCGGTGGACAGCGTCCCGGCGCACAAGGCCTGGACCGACACGATGGGGGGGATCACTTACCCGGTGCTGTCCGACTTCTACCCTCACGGTGATGTCGCCAGGAAGTACGGGGTCCTGAGGGAGCAGGGGTTCTCCGAGCGCGCCCTGTTCGTCATCGACAAGCAGGGGGTCGTGAGGTTCGCGCAGGTGCACGAGCTGAAGATGCAGCCGGACAACAACGTCGTCCTCAACGAGCTGAGGAAGCTCGGCTAGGAGCCCGTCCGAGTCATGGCTTGGGCCGCGCAGCCGGGGCTTGCGAGCCGCAGACGAGGAGCGAGCAGGAGCGCGATTCTGGTAATCGCCGACGACGAGCGACGAAGTATCCGGCCGCAATCCCCGGCTGCCCGGAGGGTTGCGGCGGCGCGCCGCAACGCGACCCGAGCCATGACTCGGACGGGCTCCTAGCGGGCCGCGACTCTGTCTCCGAGGTTCAGCTCCCTGGCCGAGAGGGTGACCTTCGCCGTCGCGGTGTGCTTCTGCGTTCTCAGCACGACGATCTGCCCCAGCACGGTCTGGGCGTAGTCGCCCGGGTCGAACCCCTCCTTGGCGCGGCGCTTCTCGGCGCGGGCTTGGGGGCTGTCGATGTAGCTCTCGGTGGAGTAGAACGACACGGGTCCTCCCCACTCCCTGAAGACCGTCAGGACGTCGCCCGGCTGAAGTCCATTGTCGGATCCGAGATCGATGTTGACGATATCGCCGGCGCCGATTGAAGCTTTGTCCGGGAAGACATCCACGATGTAGCCGGAGTTGCCGGTATCCAGGCGCACGCCGTACCGCCTGAACTCGCCGGGCGTGGTCAACGGGACCGGTATCTCCTGGTACGGGATCAACGGCATCCCCACCTCGATGCTGTCGCATGTATGCACGATCTCGGCCGTCGCGCTCGCCTCCTGCAGTGCGATCACTCTCACGCGGCCCACCATCCGGATGCTCTCACCGACGTCCTCGGCGAAGATCGGATGCGGCACGACCCCCTCCTTCACGACGATCGTGAACTCGTCTCCGGGAGTGAGGCGGCCGTCCATGCCACGGCTCAGATAGACGATGTCTCCCTCGGCGAAGATGGTCCGCGCGCCGTCCTCACGGTCATTGATGTACAGCTCCGGCTCGACGAAGGAATCGACGATGAAGCTGGAGCAGTTGACGTCGTTCGGGTCCGCCACGGGCGCCAGCACCGGCCCTGTCGGTACGAGCCGGGCTGGCGACGGAGCCTCCGCTCCCGGGGGCAAATCGGTAGGAGAACCTGGAAGCACAGGAGGGGTCTGCGGTGTTGTCGAGGTGGCGGGCGGCTCGAGCATCTCGATGCTCGGCCCCGGCCCTTTCTCGCTGATGACGGTGGGCTTGCCCGGGATCAGGAGCGGGTCTCCGGGATAGATCCAGTGCGAGTCGGTGATGTACTGGTTGACGTCCCAGATCTGGGGCCACAGGAAGGGGTTCTCGAGGTACTTGGCCGAAAGGTCCCACAGCGTGTCGCCCGGGACGATCAAGTGAATCTTGGAGCCCTGGGGGAAGCTCTCGGGGCTGGGAGGATCATAGGGGGTCCAGTGATCCCCCACGAACTTTCCGCTGCGAGGAGGGCTCGTGGACCCGGCCCGCTCCTCGGCCGCGATGGTTCCCATGGCGACTGTCGCGGCGGCGACTACGGCCAGCGCGTACGCGGCCACGGATAGACTCGGCTTCTCCATCAGGATGCCTCCTCGGTGAATCTTGGGTTCAAACCGATGAACTCTTTTGTTTACCGGCGGTTACGCTTGCCTCCACCTCCGCGTTCTCCACCCCGCACCGGCGCGGCCGAATATATGTGGCGGGCAGAGCCGAGGCAAGGCCGAGATGAAGTGGCGAGGGGCTATCTGGGACGGGCCTTGAGATGGGCAATCTGCTGGCGGGCCACGGTGGCGGCCTCTGTGCCCGGATAGGCTTCCGAGACGGTGCGGAAGCTGTCGAGGGCCAGCTCCCGCTGCTCCAGGCCGAGGTGTGAGAAGGCGATCTTGAGAAAGGCCGAAGGGACCTGGTCGCCGAAGGGAAAGTCGTTCACGACCCTGCGATACTCCGAGATCGCCTCCTCGTACCTGCCCATCTGGAAGAGGCACTCCCCCACCCCGAACTGCGCGTCATCGGCGAGAGCGTCCTGGGGGTAGCGGGCCACGATGTCGCGAAAGGCGGCCATGGCCGCGGCCTGATCTCCGGAGTCCAGCTTGCGCTTGCCGGACATCATGAGCTGGCCGGCCGAAGAGAGCGGATCCGCGCCTGTTTGCGGCAGAGGTCCCGTCGTGTATCGCGACGCGTCGGTGATCGGCTCGGAGTAAACGACCCGGGAGGCGGCCTGGCTGGGCTGGCTCTCCCTCAAGGGGCTAGCTCCGGAGTCGATCGCCGCCGCAGATTCAGCCGCGACGCTCCCTGTGCCGGCCTCGGCCTGCATCTCGAGGCGCACTCTCGCTTCCGCGAGGTCCTTTCGGAGCTGGAAGTTCTCGCGCTGGAGCCTCTCGATCTCCGCCCTCTGGGATGTCACGGAGCGGTTCGCCGCGCAACCGGGCGCCAGCAGGGCCAGGATCACGACGGCAGTCAATGGGGTCCGCAGGCGGGGCGCCGTGGACGATGCGTCACGACGCGAGGAACGTCTCATCGCAGCGAATCTTAGACACCGCCGCCTGGACTTGTCAACGCACGGTAGAAAGTGAGCGCTGCACGGCCGTACACTGCAGTGCGGAACGGCTCGAGACGCTCGGGTCTCGGAGCGATCGTGTCCGACTCATGCTCTGCGACCAGGATCGAGCTGTCCCGAACCAGCATGCTGCGCGACAGGAGTCTCAAAGCGCGCTCCAGCTCCCCGCCCGCGTACGGCGGGTCCAGATAGACGACATCAAAGCGCCTCCCCTCCCGCTCCAGCACCGCCACGCTCCGCGCCACATCGTGAGGTAGCACGCGGGCTCGACCCGCGAGATGGTCCAGCGCCTCCAGATTCAACCGGAGCACATTCACCACCTCGCGCTGCTTCTCGATGAAGGTGGCCGAGGCGCACCCTCGGCTCAGCGCCTCGATCCCGACAGCCCCTGTGCCTGCGTACACATCCAGGAAATCCGCGTCGAGGATCCTGTCACCCAGAATATCGAACAGCGCCTCGCGGACACGCTCAGCGGTCGGGCGCACGGTTTCCCCTTCGAGCGTGTGCAGCTTCCGTCCCTTGAGCGCTCCAGCGATGATCCTGAGCCGACCGCGACCCATGGTTCCTCCCCAATGCGTGACTTCACCAACCCTTCCGGAGGGGTCAGATTTGGAAAATGCCCGTCCTGAGCGTTGATTCAGGCGATCCCCTCTGGTATGCTTCGCCTATCTGCAGCGCCGACTCCCGGTCCTGATCCTCCTTCCTGGACGGGCTGGCACGCATCGCCATTGATGGTATCAGGAGATTCTCTGCTCCCGACATCGTCGGGCAGGTTTGACCGGATTCCAGCTTGCACGAAGGGTGAGGATTCCTAGATTCACCCAACCTCGCCAGTCCCATAGCGCCATGCGTGACCGAAGGAGCCGATTCCACCCAACCCCACCAAACTCATGACGCGACGCAAACTCGAGGAGAAGACCGACCTCCCGGTGGTGAAGGACGCCTGGCAGCCGTCGCTGCTCGCGGGACAGATCGTCCTGGTCACGTCGCGCAATGTCCAGGGAGAGGCGCACGCCGCCTCCAAGAGCTGGATCACCATCGTGGCCTCCTCTCCGCCGATGCTGGGACTCTGCTGCCGCTTGTCCCACAGGACAGCCATCAATATCCTGGAGACAAGGGAGTTTGTCGTGAACATCCCGGGCGAGGAGCTGGCGTCGCGCGTCTGGCAGGCCGGGGACACCGTCGCCTCGGCCATTGAGCAGGCGGAGCCCGTGGCCTGGAGCTTCATCCCGGCCTCGAGGGTCTCCGTGCCCCGGGTGCAGGAGTGCCGCGGGCACATCGAGTGCCAGCTCGACTCGACCAAGAGGTTCAACGACGAGGAGATGATCTTCTTCGCCCGAATCGTGGCGGTCTCGATGGATGGGTCGCTGCTGAAGGGGTCCCCCCAGGAGAGGTATCGTGGGCTCAGGTCACTGCTGTTTCTGGAGGGAGACCTGTTCACGGTGATCGATCAAGCGCGGAAGCTCCCGACGTGAGGGGGGCCTTTGGCCTCCTTTCTCTTTTTACGATGTGGCGGGACACGCGCCTGGTCGTTTTGACATCGGTGATCGCGGCGATCCATGCCGCGGCCCTCATTCCTTTCAAGCCGATCGTGATCCTGCCCGGAGTCACGGAGGTCCGTCCCGGGATGGTCCTGCCCATCGTCTTCTCGATCCTGTTCGGCCCGGCGGCAGCCTGGGGCACGGCGATCGGCAACACCATGGGAGACATGTTCGGGAGTCTGGGGCCGGGAACCCTCTTTGGCTTTCTGGGCAACCTCCTTTACGGCTTCATTCCGTATCGGGTCTGGGAGGTCTGGCGCGGCGGGGCGCCCGATTTTCGGCGCGTCACCGGCTGGGCGGTCTACCTGCTGGCGGCCCTGGCCTCCTCGGCAGCGTGCGCGCTGGCCATCGGATGGGGGATCCACCTGCTGCGGCTCTTCCCTTTCGTGACGACCGCGGGGATCATCCTCGTGAACAACCTCCTGGTCGGACTGCTGCTGGGGCCACCGCTGCTGGTCGCGCTGTACCCGCGGGTGGCTCGAATGAACCTGCTTTACAGGGACTTGAGCGACGAGAGCCTGACGAGCCACACGGAGGGACGGAAACGGATGACGCGGGTGATCTCACGGGGCGCGGGACTGGCCGTCGCGGCCGCGGGCATCTCGGGGATCGCCGCCGGTTATCTCGCGGCCGCCTCCGGTGGGACCGACACCGCGATCACCGCCGCGGCCGGGCCTTTCCTGCTGGCGGTGCTACTGGCAAGCCTGCTGCTTTGACTCCCGCTCATCGAGCGCGCGGGGCACGAGGCTCCATGTTGTACAGGAAGCGAGCGGTGATCCCCTCCGAGTCCTTGGGGAACTCTTCGGGAAGCGGAGGCAGCGGGCTGGACGCTTCCAGCGCCACGGTGGCACAGGTATCGAACGCCGGGGTGCCCGAGGAGTCGATCAGGGTGATCCCTGTGACCTGGCCGTCACGCATGATCCGGAAGCGGACCGTCACGACTCCTTGCAGTCCCGCCCATGCGGCCGGAGGCCAACCCTGCGTCCAGTTGGTCCAGATGATCCAGTAGATCTTTCGAGCGTAAGGCCCCCAGTCGAAGCCCGGCGTGTCGAAGGAGAGACCCCCTGTCGGCCCCGCCAGACCGCCGGTTGGATTATCGAACTTGAGCGGAGCGCCGCCGGATAAACCGAGCGACATCTTCCCCAGAGCCTCTCTCAACCCGGTGCCACCGCTGCCGCCTCGCTTCGGCACCAGAAACTCGCTCCGGCCGGAGGAGAGGGCTGAGTCAGACTTGGAGGCGTCCCCCTCGGGTGCCTGCGAGCTCTGGAGCTGGGAGCCAGCCATCTCCTGTTGCGTTGCCTGTGAGCTGCCGTCCGCCCCCGGCTCGGGCGCAGCCTGTGCCCTGTGAGGGATGGGCGGCGCGACAAACCGGTTGGGGTTGTTTCCCTGGGAGAACGGCTCCTCGTTCTCCGGAGGTGGCGCCCGCTCCGGCCGCCGCTCGGACCTGACCTCGCGGCCCGAGTCGCCAAGCGTCAGCTCCCGGGACTCAGGGGCGGCCGGCTCGGTCAGAAACTCCAGCGGGATCGGCGCGTTGGCGTCTCGGGGCGCCGCGAAGGTGAAAGTCCCCGGTCTGAATGTGTCAGGGAAGATGAGGAAGTAGATGATCACGCACGCGTGGGCCAGCAGGCTCCCCAACACGGCCTCGCGGAAAGTGACAGCGGTTTTCTCGGGCATCCTTCATCACACGAGCCGGGACAAAGTGATCCTAACTTGGCGCCTCGTTTCAAGAATGCGAGACACTACAGCCTCGATGCGAGCGAATGAAACCGGCGGCGCAGCGCCATCATGTCGGTCGCATCCGATGCCACGGGGTGAACACGGTTGGTGAGCAGGACATAGACGCGCGGCCGGACCGGGTCGATCCAGACGGAGGTTCCGGTGAAGCCATTGTGTCCGAAAGCCCGCGCGGGCAGATCCGGCCCGGCGGCCGTTTCTCCGCGCGACGCGATCCGGAAGGCGAACGACCTCGCCTCGTTCAGTCCCGATGTCTGATCCTCCGACGAGAGATGGATGTCCTGAGAGGCCAACAGACCCTTAGCCGTCTCCGCTTTGTCTCCAAGATACTCCAGCGCGATCGTGGCAGTGTCGGTGACGGTGGCGAACAGTCCCGCATTGCCGGCGACCCCTCCGAGGACCCAGGCGTTCTGGTCATGCACCTGGCCGCGGATCACTCCTTGCCGGAAACCCATGTACGCTTTGGCCCGATCTCCCGACAGGAAGCGTTCATGGTTGCACGAATCCTCCGTGGCCGCTACACGGCCCAGCCACTCGCGCGGCGGGTTGAAGGCGGTGTCCTTGAGCCCCAGGGGGATCAAGATCATCTGGGCCAGCAGCGCGTCGAGCGGCGCCGAGGCGCACCGGCGCAGGATCTCTCCCAGCATGATGTACCCCGCGCAGGAGTAAACCACGGTGGTCCCCGGCCGTGCCTCAGGCATCGTGTCGCGAAGCTGATGCAGGTATTCCGCCGGCGTGGATCCCTTCAGGTAGAAAGGGACCCATGCCGGCATCCCCGAGGTGTGCGTGAGAAGATGCCGCAGCGTGATGTCCCGTTTGTCCAGCCGATCGATCTCGGGCAGGAAGCGCCACGCCGGCTGATCGGGTGACAGGTCCAGCTCGCGCCGGAGCGCCAGATACAGATATGAGGTGACCAGCGGCTTGGTGAGAGACGCCAGGTCATAGACCGTGGACAAGGTGGCTTCGATCCTCTCGGGAGTCGCCACCGCATGGCCCATCGCTCCTCGGGCCAGCAGTCCGCGCGGCCCGGCGATGGCGTAGGCGGCCGAGGGGATCTCTCCGGCGTCAATCCGGCCCTGAAGGAACGCCTCGACCTCCTGGATCGCGTCAGGCATGCTCGGATAGTGTAGTGTCTTCGGAAGCGTCTTGAGCACCGCGGGCGTCGATGCGCCCGGCGGGCAAACGTCTCTTATG
>Ga0187893_10014883_pt1 | contig 10516 bp, 21 predicted proteins | sample MA1701074metaG_FD_139574 | JGI IMG/M metagenome (GOLD analysis project Ga0187893, IMG submission 139574) | White microbial mat communities from a basaltic lava cave in the Kipuka Kanohina Cave System on the Island of Hawaii, USA - MA170107-4 metaG ...
CCGGCGAAGATGATGATCGAGATGCCGTTGCCCAGGCCGCGCTCGGTCACCTGCTCCCCGAGCCACATCAGGAACATCGTGCCGGTGACCAGCGTGGTCACGGTGGTGATGCGGAACATGAGCCCCGGCTCGAGCACCAGGTTGGGCTGCGACTCCAGGGCGATCGAGATGCCGGTGGCCTGGAACAGCGCCAGCAGCACGGTGCCGTAGCGGGTGTACTGCGTGATCTTGCGCCGGCCGCTTTCGCCCTCCTTGCGCAGCTGGTCGAGCTGCGGGCTGACCGCGGTCATCAGCTGCATGATGATCGACGCCGAGATGTACGGCATGATCCCGAGGGCGAAGATGGTGAAGCGCGACAGCGCACCCCCGGAGAACATGTTGAACATGCCGAGGATCCCTCCCTGCTGCCCCTTGAAGAGCTCGGCGAGCACGTTCGGGTCGATGCCCGGCACCGGGATGTGTGCGCCGACGCGGAACACGAACAGCGCGCCGAGGAGGAACAGCAGCCTGCGCTTCAGGTCGCCATAGCGCCCGGTCTTGCCGGGGGTGGGAAGCGTCGCCAAGGAGCTATTCCTTCTGCGCCCCGGGTTCGGGCGCCTTGGCTTGCAGCGACTCGGGTTCGGGCGCTTTCGCCGGCGGCGCCTCGACGCTGCCGCCCGCCGCCTCGATCGCGGCGCGCGCGCCCTTGCTTGCCCGGATGCCTTTCAGCGTCACCTTGCGCGCGAGCTTGCCCGAGAGGATCACCTTCGCCGCAAGCGCTTCGCGCGGCACGACGCCTTCGGCACGCAGCGCGGCCAGATCGATCTCCGCTGCTTTCATGCGCGCAAGGTCGGACAGGCGCACTTCGGCGGTGGCTTCGCGTTTGGGCGAGGTGAAGCCGCGCTTCGGCAGGCGGCGGTGCAGCGGCATCTGGCCGCCCTCGAAGCCGAGCTTGTGGAAGCCGCCCGCGCGCGCTTTCTGGCCCTTGTGGCCGAGGCCCGCGGTCTTGCCCCAACCGGAGCCGACGCCGCGCCCGACGCGATGCCGCGCGCGCTTGGCGCCCGGCGCGGGTTTCAGCGTATTGAGTCGCACTGTCTTTGTCCCTTATTCGATCCGGACCAGGTACTTCACCCGGTCGATCATGCCGCGCACCGCGGCGGTGTCGGCGAGCTCCACCGTCTGGTGGATGCGCTTCAGCCCCAGGCCGCGCACAGTGGCGCGGTGCCCGGACTTGCAGCCTGCGAGCCCCCTGACCAGCTTCACCCGGATCTTGTCCTGTGCCATGGCGCGTCCTAGGCGAGGATCTCCTCGACCTTCTTGCCGCGCTTGGCGGCGATCTCGGCGGGCGTGCTCATCGCCTGCAGGCCGTTGAGCGTCGCGCGCACCACGTTGTACGGGTTGGTCGAGCCGAAGCACTTGGCGAGCACGTTGGTGATGCCCATCACCTCGAACACCGCGCGCATCGGGCCGCCGGCGATGATGCCGGTGCCCTCGGACGCGGGCTGCATCAGAACCTTGGCCGAGCCGTGGCGCCCGGTCACCGCGTGGTGCAGGGTACCGTTCTTCAGGCTCACCTTGATCATGCGGCGGCGCGCTTCCTCCATCGCTTTTTGCACCGCAACCGGGACTTCGCGCGCCTTGCCCTTGCCCATGCCGATGCGGCCGTCGCCGTCACCGACCACGGTGAGCGCGGCGAAGCCGAGCACGCGCCCGCCTTTGACGACCTTGGTGACGCGGTTGACGGCGACCATCTTCTCGCGCAGGCCGTCGCCGCGGTCCTCCGACTGCGGCGCCCTGCCCTGCATCCGTCCTTGCATTCTCGCCATCGCGACCCCTCAGAATTTGAGCCCGCCGGCGCGCGCCGCCTCGGCGAGCGCCTTCACGCGCCCGTGGTATCGATAGCCGGCGCGGTCGAACGCGACCCGCTCGATGCCGGCCGTCTTCGCCTTCTCGGCGATGCGCCGGCCGACGGCTTCCGCGGCCTTGCGGTTGCCGCCGTTGGCAAGCGAGCCGCGCAGGTCCTTTTCCGCGCTCGACGCGCTCGCCAGCACCCGATCGCCGCCCGGGGAGATGATCTGGGCGTAGATGTGCAGGTTGGTGCGGTGCACCGTCAGCCGCAGCACGCCGAGCTCCCGGATCTTGAGCCGGGTCTGGCGGGCGCGGCGCAGGCGCGCCGGGTTCTTGTCGATCATGTCGGCGCTCCGCTACTTTTTCTTGGTCTCTTTCAGCGCCACGCTCTCGCCCGCGTAGCGCACACCCTTGCCCTTGTAGGGCTCGGGCGGCTTGACGCTGCGGATCTCGGCTGCGACCTGGCCGACGAGCTGCTTGTCGATGCCGCTGATCACGACCTCCGTCTGGGTCGGCGTCGCCACCTTGATCCCCTTGGGCATCTGGTGCACCACGGGGTGCGAGAAGCCGAGCGAGAGGTTGAGCTTGTCGCCCTGCGCCTGCGCGCGGTAGCCCACCCCGGCGAGCGTGAGCTTGCGCTCGAACCCCTTGCTCACGCCCGCGACCATGTTGGCGACGAGCGCGCGCATGGTGCCCGACATGGCGTTGGCATGGCGCGAGTTGCCGAGCGCCCTGCACTTCAGGTGATCGCCGTCCTTCTCGATGCCGACGTTGGGGTCCAGCTCGCGCGCGAGCGTCCCCAGCGGCCCCTTGACCGAGATCTGCGCCGCGCTGATCGACACCTCCACGCCCTGGGGGACGCTGATCGGGTTCCTGGCGATGCGGGACACGGCTCGCTCCCTAGGCGACGATGCAGAGCACTTCGCCGCCGACCCCGGTGGCGCGCGCCTTGCGGTCGGTCATCACGCCGCGCGAGGTCGACACGATCGCCACGCCCAGCCCGTTCATCACGCGCGGCAGCTCGTCGCGCCCCCGGTAGACGCGCAATCCCGGCTTTGAAATCCGCTCGAGGCGCTCGATCACGGGCTTGCCGGCGTAGTACCGCAGCGCGATGCGCAGCTGCTTCTTGGCGCTCTCCTCGCGCTCCGCATAGTCCTCGATGTAGCCCTCGTCCTTCAGCACCTGGGCGATCGCCACCTTGACTTTGGAGCTCGGCATGCTCACCTCCACCTGCCCCACCATCTGGGCATTGCGGATGCGGCTCAGCATGTCGGCGATCGGGTCGGTCATGCTCATCGCGCCCTCCCTACCAGCTCGCCTTGATCACGCCCGGCACCTCGCCGCGCAGCGCCAGCTCGCGCAGCTTGTTGCGCGCCAGCCCGAACTTGCGGTACACGCCGCGCGGCCGGCCGGTCAGCGCGCAGCGGTTGCGCAGCCGGGTGGGCGAGGCGTCGCGCGGCAGCTTCTGCAGCCTGGCGCGCGCCGCGTCCCTGTCCTCGTCGGACGCGCGGGCGTCGTGCAGGATCTCGAGCAGCGCCGCGCGCTTGGCCTTGAACTTCTCGACCGTCTTGCGGCGCTTCTGTTCGCGGAGCTTCACAGCGAGCTTGGCCATGTCGTGGTGCCTCTCAGTTCTTGAAGGGGAAGCGGAACGCCGCGAGCAGCGCGCGCGCCTCCTCGTCGCTCTTCGCCGTGGTGGTGATGGCGATGTTCAACCCCCGGATGGCGTCGATCTTGTCGTACTCGATCTCGGGAAAGATGATCTGCTCCTTGATGCCGAGGCTGTAGTTGCCGCGGCCGTCGAAGGCGCGGTTGGAGACGCCGCGGAAGTCCCGGATGCGCGGGATCGCGATATTCACCAGCCGGTCGAGGAACTCGTACATCATCGCGCCGCGCAGCGTCACCATGCAGCCGACGGGGAAGCCGGCGCGGATCTTGAAGTTGGCGATCGACTTGCGCGACTTGGTGACCACCGGCTTCTGGCCCGAGATCCTCGTCATGTCGCCGAGCGCGTGGTCGAGCACCTTGCGGTCGCTCGTGGTCTCGCCCACGCCCATGTTGAGCGTGATCTTGTGGATGCGCGGCACCTGCATCACCGTCTTGTAGCCGAACTTGGCCATCAGCTCGGGCACCACCTTCTCGCGGTAGTGCTGCGCCAGGCGCGCCGGCGGCGCCGGGAGGCGCGGCCTGGCCGCAGCCGCTTCGGCCTTCGCGCCGCCGGGCGCCTCCCGGCGCGGCGCCTCGGCCTTCGGCGCAGGCTTGCCGCGGGCGTCCTGCCTGTCCGCGCCCTTCTTCGGTGCTTCCTTGTGCGCCTCCTTTTGCGGTGCGATTTCCTTCGCCATTGCGCGCTTCCTACAGATCCACCTGCTCGCCGTTCGAGCGGTACACGCGCACTTTGCGCCCGTCGCCCAGCGTCTTGAAGCCGACCCGGTCCGCCTTCTGCGTCGCCGGGTTGAACAGCGCCACGTTGGAGACATGGATCGGCATGTCCTTGTCGACGATCCCGCCGGTCACGCCGCGCATCGGGTTCGGCCGCTGGTGCTTCTTCACGCGGTTGACCCCTTCGACGACCAGATGCTCGTCGTCCACGCGCCGCAGCACCGTGCCGCGCTTGCCCTTGTCGCGACCGGCGATCACCACCACCTCGTCGCCCTTGCGGATCCGCTGCATGCCTGGCTCCAACCGGGTCCCGCTCAGATCACTTCCGGGGCGAGCGAGACGATCTTCATGAAGCGCTCGGTGCGCAACTCGCGCGTCACCGGCCCGAAGATACGCGTCCCGATCGGCTCCAGCTTGTTGGTGAGCAGCACCACCGCGTTCGAGTCGAAGCGGACGAGCGAGCCGTCCGACCTGCGCACCCCCTTGGCGGTGCGCACCACCACGGCGTCGTAGACCTCGCCTTTCTTCACCCGGCCGCGCGGCGCCGCGTCCTTGACGCTCACCTTGATCACGTCGCCGATCGAGGCGTAACGGCGCTTCGAACCGCCCATCACCTTGATGCACATGACGGCGCGCGCGCCGGTGTTGTCGGCGACGTCGAGCACGGACTGCATCTGAATCATGGCTTTGCGGTTCCTCCAACTTGCGGACCCCGGCCGACACGCCTTCGGACCCGCAGTCTTGGACCCCGTCCGGGGCTGAAAAAGGGGCGAATTCTAGCGGAGAATCCGCGATCCGCGCAATCTCAGACCGCTTTCGACTTCTCGAGCAGCCGCGTCACCGTCCAGGACTTGGTGCGCGACATCGGCCTGCACTCCGCGATCTCCACCAGATCACCCTGCCGCGCCTCGCCCGTGGCGCTGTGCGCATGATACTTGCGGCTGCGCGTCACGATCTTGCCGACCGTCGGGTGCTTGACGCGACGCTCGACGCGCACCACCACGGTCTTCTGCATCTTGTCGCTCACCACGCGCCCGACCAGCGTGCGCTGGTTCCTGGCGGTGCTTGCCTCCGGTTGCTCGCTCATCTTGCGGCCTTCTCCTTCAGCACGGTGCGCACGCGCGCGATGTCCCGCCGCACCTTGGTCATCTGGCTGGTGTTGGCCAGCTGCTGCGTCGCGTGCTGCATGCGCAGGCCGAATTGCGCCTTGAGCAGCTCCTCGAGCTCCTTGTGGAGCTCGTCGGCCGACTTGGCGCGCAGCTCGCTCGCTTTCATCGCCTATCCCAGCATGCGGTGCACCACCGCGGTCTTGAACGGGAGCTTGGCTGCAGCGAGCGCGAACGCCTCGCGCGCTAGTGACTCGTCGACGCCATCCATCTCGTAGATGATCTTTCCGGGCTGGATCTCGCAGACGAAGTACTCGGGATTGCCCTTGCCGTTGCCCATGCGCACCTCGGCGGGCTTGCGCGAGACCGGCTTGTCCGGGAAAACGCGGATCCAGATCCGCCCGCCGCGCTTGATGTGGCGCGACAGCGTCCGGCGCGCGGCCTCGAGCTGGCGCGCCGTGAGGCGCCCGCGCCCGACCGCCTTCAGGCCGTACTCGCCGAAGGCGACGCGCGCGCCGCGCGTCGCGACGCCGGTGTTGCGCCCCTTCTGTTGCTTGCGGTACTTGGTGCGTGCCGGTTGCAGCATCGCTCAGATCCCCCTCATTCCTTCTTCTCGCCGGCCTCGCCCTTCGCCACCTTGCGCACGCGCTTGATCGTGGTCTTGGGCTTGGCCGCGGCGTCCTTCCTGGCCGCCCGCGGCGCCGCGCTCTTCCTCTCGCCCTCGGGCTTGGCAGGGGCCGGCTCGGCTTTCGCCGTCGAGGCTTGCGGCTTTTCCGGCGCCGCTTCCGGCTTGCCGGCCGCCGCCTCGGGCTTGTCGCGCGCGGCGGAGCGCTTCGCGCCCACCTTCGGGGCGGGCTTCTTGGCCCGCTTGGGCTGGGCCGGCTCCTCGGCCACCGCGGCCGCAGGCGCGGGCGCCGCGGCGGGCAGCTGCGCCTGGGCCTCGCCGCGCGGCATGACCTCGCCGCGGTACACCCAGACCTTGATGCCGATCACGCCATAGGTCGTTTTCGCCTCGCCGAAGCCGTAATCGATGTCGGCGCGCAGGGTGTGCAGCGGAACGCGCCCCTCCCGGTACCACTCGGTGCGCGCGATCTCGTGGCCGTTCAGGCGCCCCGAGCTCATGATCTTGACGCCCTGGGCGCCGAGGCGCATGGCGTTCTGCATCGCCCGCTTCATTGCCCGCCGGAACATGATGCGCTTCTCAAGCTGCTGCGCGATCGAATCCGCGATCAGCTGCGCGTCGGTCTCGGGCTTGCGGATCTCCTCGATGTTCACATGCACCTGCTGCACGCCCATGATGCGCCGCAACTCGGCCTTCAGCGCCTCGATCTCCTCGCCCTTCTTGCCGATCACGACGCCCGGCCGGGCAGAGTAGATGGTGATGCGGGCGTCCTTCGCCGGGCGCTCGATCAGCACGCGACCGACGGACGCGTGCGCGAGCTTGCGCTTCAGGAAAGTGCGCACCTTGACGTCCTCGGCAAGCATCGGCCCGAAGCCGCGGTTGCCGGCGTACCAGCGCGAGCTCCAGTTGCGGTTGACCGCGAGCCGGAAGCCGATCGGATGAATCTTCTGTCCCATGGCCTAGTCCCCGACCGTGATGTAGATGTGGCAGGTGTGCTTATGCACCCGGGTGCCGCGCCCCTTGGCGCGGGCGTGAAAGCGCTTGAGGAAGCTGCCGCGCTCGACCGAGACTCTCTTCACCCTGAGCGCGTCGATGTCCGCGCCGTCGTTGTGCTCGGCGTTGGCGATCGCCGACTCGAGCAGCTTCTTCAGCAGCGCGGCGCCTTTCTTCGGCGAGAAGGCGAGAATGTGGATCGCCTGATCGACCGGCTTGCCGCGGATCAGGTCCGCCACCAGCCGTCCTTTCTGCGCCGAGAGCCGCACGCCGCGCAGGATCGCCCGCGTCTCGCTCGCCATGGCCTACTTCTTCGCCGGCCCCGCCGCCGGTGCGGCGGGGGCGGCGGCGGTCGCGGCCGCAGGCGCCGCTTCGGTCGCGGCCGCAGGCGCGGGAGCGCCGGGTGCGCCCCTGCGCGCCGCCCGCTCGGCCTCGAGCGCTTCGAGGGTGCGCTTGCCGGCGGCGGAATGGCTCTTGAAGATGCGCGTCATCGCAAACTCTCCGAGCTTGTGGCCGACCATGTTCTCCGTGACGTAGACCGGCACGTGCTGCCTGCCGTTGTGCACGGCGAGCGTCAGGCCGACGAAGTCGGGCACGATGGTCGAGCGGCGCGACCAGGTCTTGATCGGCCGCTTGTCGCTCGTGTCGCGGGCCACCGCGACCTTGCGCAGCAGATGGTGGTCGACGAACGGGCCCTTCTTGATGGAACGCGTCATGCTGGATTCCCCGTCACGCCCGGCGCCGGTCGCGCACGATCATGACCTGCGTGCGCTTGTTGCGCCGCGTCTTGAAGCCCTTGCTCTTTACCCCCCAGGGCGACTGCGGAGGGCCGGCCGCCGCGGTGCGGCCCTCGCCGCCGCCGTGCGGATGGTCGATCGGGTTCATCGCCACGCCGCGTACCGTCGGGCGCACGCCGCGCCAGCGCATGCGGCCGGCCTTGCCGATCGACTCCAGGTTGTGCTCCTCGTTGCCGACCTCGCCGATGGTCGCGCGGCAGTCGACGTGCACCTTGCGGATCTCGCCGGAGCGCAGCCGGAGCTGCGCGTACGAGCCTTCGCGGGCGAGCAGCTGCGCCGAGGCGCCTGCCGAGCGCGCTAGCTGCGCGCCCTTGCCGGGCAGCATTTCCACGCAGTGGACGGTGGTGCCCACCGGGATGTTGCGCAGCGGCAGCGTGTTGCCCGGCTTGATCGGCGCTTCGGCTCCCGACTGCAGCTGCGCGCCGACCGTGATTCCCTTGGGCGCGACGACGTAGCGCCTCTCGCCGTCGGCGTACAGCAGCAGCGCCAGGTGGGCGCTGCGGTTGGGGTCGTAGTCGAGGCGTTCGACGCGCGCCGGTACGCCGTCCTTGTCGCGCTTGAAGTCGACGATGCGGTAGTGCTGCTTGTGGCCCCCGCCCTTGTGCCGCATCGTGATGCGGCCGGCGTTGTTGCGGCCGATGGTCTTGGACTGCTTCGCCGTGAGGGGCCAGTACGGCTCGCCCTTGTGCAGCCCGGGGGTCACCGCCTTGACGAACGCGCGGCGGCCGGGGGAAGTGGGCTTGACCTTGATCAGCGGCATCTGGTTTATTGCGTCGCCGCGAAGTTGATTTCCTGGCCGGCGGCGAGGCGCACGTAGGCCTTCTTCCAGTTGCGCCGGCGCCCCGGGGTGCGTCCGAAGCGCTTCTCCTTGCCCTTGACGCGCGACACCGTGACCGTATCCACCTTGGTCTTGAACAGCAGCTCGACCGCGGCCTTGATCTCGGGCTTGGTCGCGCCGTCGGCGACGCGGAACACGTACTGCCGGTTCTTGTCCGCGACCCGCGTGCTCTTTTCCGAGACCACCGGCGCGAGCACCACGTTCATGAGCTGGGCGGGAGCGTACTTGCGCGCGGCGGTCACTTGAGCAGCTCCTCCAGCTGCGCCACCGCCTTCTTCGTCAGCAGCACGTTCGGCGAGCGGACCAGCGCCACCGGGTTCGCCTGCCGCACCGCGATCACCTCCACCTGCGGAAGGTTGCGTGCGGAGAGTTCCAGGTTGCGGTCGACCTCGTCGGTGATCACCAGCAGCTGCTCGAATCCCAGCGACCTGACCTTCCGCGCGAGGAGCCTTGTCTTCGGCTGCTCGAGCCGGAACTCCTCGACCACGCGGATGCGGTCCTCGCGCGCCAGCTGCGACAGGATCGAGGCCATCCCCGCGCGGTACATGCGCCGGTTGACCTTGTGCGAGAAATTCTCCTCGGGCGAGGCCGGGAAGATCTTGCCGCCGCCCCGCCACAGCGGGCTCGAGGTCATGCCGGCGCGGGCCCGGCCGGTGCCTTTCTGCCGCCACGGCTTGCGCGTCGAGTGGCGCACCGCGCCGCGATCCTTCTGCGCGCGCGTGCCGGCGCGCGCGTTGGCCTCGTAGGCGACCACGACCTGGTGCACGAGCGCCTCGTTGAAGGCGCGCCCGAAGACGCCGTCGGCGGCGCGCACCGTGCCGGATGCGCCTTTTTCGCCGATCAGCTTGAGATCCATGGGGGCTCGCCTCAGCCCTTCACCGCGGCGCGCACCACCACGTCGCGACCGCTCGACCCGGGAACCGATCCCCGCACCAGCAGCAGCTGCCGCTCGGGATCGACGCGCACGACTACCAGGTTCTGCACCGTGCGGCGGGCGTCGCCCAGATGCCCGGCCATGCGCTTGCCGGGAAAAACGCGCCCCGGATCCTGTCGCTGACCGGTCGAGCCGGGCGTGTTGGTCGTGACCGAGTTGCCGTGGGTGGCGCGGTTGGAGGAAAAGTGGTGCCGCTTGATGACCCCGGCGAAGCCCTTGCCGATGCTGGTGCCCTGCACGTCCACCTTCTGCCCGACCTTGAAGATCTCGACGCCGATCTTCGCCCCGACCTTCAGGCTCGCGACCTCCTCGGGCCGGGCGCGGAACTCGCGCAGCGCCCTGCCCGCTTCGACGGCGGCTTTGGCGTAGTGGCCTTGCAGCGGCCGGTTGACGCGATTCGCGCGCCGCTTGCCGAAGGCCACCTGCACCGCGGAATAGCCGTCCTTCGCGGCGGTCTTGATCTGGGTCACGCGGTTGTCGGACACGTCGAGCACCGTCACCGGCAGGGCGTCGCCCTCGTCGGTGAAGAGCCGCATCATGCCGATCTTGCGGCCGAGCAGTCCGATCGTCATCGCCCGGCTCTCATTGCACCTTGATTTCCACGTCCACCCCCGCGGGCAGGTCGAGCTTCATGAGCGCGTCCACGGTCTTGTCGGTCGGATCGATGATGTCCATCAGCCGCAGGTGGGTGCGGATCTCGAGCTGGTCGCGCGAGGTCTTGTCGACATGCGGCGAGCGCAGCAGGTCGAAGCGCTGCTTGCGCGTCGGCAGCGGCACCGGGCCGCGCACCACTGCGCCGGTGCGCTTCGCCGTATCGACGATCTCGAGCGCCGACTGGTCGATCAGCCGGTAGTCGAACGCCTTCAGCCGGATTCTGATTCTCTGGCTCTGCATTTATTCGATCACTTTCGCCACCACGCCTGCGCCCACGGTCTTGCCGCCCTCGCGGATCGCAAAGCGCAGCCCCTGCTCCATCGCCACCGGGGTGATCAGCGTCACCACCATCTTCACGTTGTCCCCCGG
>Ga0187893_10014884_pt1 | contig 10516 bp, 9 predicted proteins | sample MA1701074metaG_FD_139574 | JGI IMG/M metagenome (GOLD analysis project Ga0187893, IMG submission 139574) | White microbial mat communities from a basaltic lava cave in the Kipuka Kanohina Cave System on the Island of Hawaii, USA - MA170107-4 metaG ...
CGACGCGGAGCTTTTTGTAAAGGAAACCGTGCGGTCGGCGATGTGCGTTCCCCTGCAAAGCCAGGGCGTCGTTATCGGCTATCTGTTGCTGATCAACAAAAATGGCAATGGCGAATTTGACGATGCCGCGTTGCATTTGCTGGAGAAAACGGCGGTCATCGCGGCGCCGTTTTTGAGCAACGTTCAAAAAATTCAAGAATATTTTGCCGCGCCGTTGCCTGAAGCGGCGCTTTTGAGCAAATATGCGCCGTTGGGTTTGTTGGGCAAAAGCAAGCTCTTCGTCGAGCTGCTCAAAGCCATTGAAGCGGCGGCACGTTGTGACGTGCGCGTACTGCTCGAAGGCAAGACCGGAACCGGCAAAGAACTCGTGGCGCGCGATTCACAAGTTGAGCGAGCGCAGCAGCCAGCCGTTTATTGCGCTCGACTGCGGCGCGATTCCGCCCAACTTGATTGAAAGCGAGCTGTTCGGATATGTGAAGGGCGCTTTCACCGGCGCGACGCGCGACCGCACCGGACTGATTGCGGAAGCCGATCAAGGCAGTTTGTTCATGGACGAGATTGCGAACTTGCCGCTGGAGATGCAGGCCAAGCTCATGCGCGTTTTGCAGGAGGGCGAGGTGCGGCCGGTGGGCAGCAATCGCAGCCATAAGATCGATGTGCGCATCATCTCAGCCTCGAGCGTGACGCTGCGCGATCTCGTGGCGCAGCAAAAATTCCGCGAAGATTTGTATTACCGCTTGCTGGTTTATCCGGTGCAGATTCCCTCTCTCGAAGAACGCCGCGAAGACATTGTTCTGCTGGCGGAGCATTTTCTTAAAAATTTTGCCAAACAACAGCGCAAGCCGGCGCAATCTTTTGACGAAATCGAGACACGCCTTTCGCCTTTCACCCTTCGCTCTTTCTCTTTCCTCTTGACAATTTTTAAAATTTGACTTAACTATAAACGTCAAGAGGAAGTGTTTTTTCATGCGAGCATTTGATAAGACAATTTATTTTTTAGCCGCGTTTTGTTGTACGCTGCTGATTGCCACACCGATCTCCTCACAACCGCAGAATATTCGCATCGAGCGCATCACCATGGCGCAGGGCTTGTCGCAAGGCTCGATCTTTGCGATCCTTCAAGATCACAAGGGCTTCGTTTGGGTCGGCACACAGGACGGGCTGAACAAATACGACGGCTATGGGTTCAAATCTTCCGGCATGACCCGCAAGATTCCACTTCGCTCAGCAATAATTGGATTCGCGAGCTTTACGAAGATCGCTCGCAGACGATTTGGGTGGGAACTGATAATGGCTTGAATCGCCTGGATCGTGGCCGGGAACGATTCATCCGATACATGCATGATCCTGACAATCCGCACAGCCTGAGCTGGCGGGGCGTCACAAGTATTTATGAGGATCGTTTGGAAACGCTTTGGATCGGCACCAGTCGAGGTCTCAATCGCCTTGATCGCCCGACCGGGACGTTTCGACGCTATCTCAACGATCCGAACGATCCAAACAGTTTAAGCGACAATCGCGTGAGGTCAATTTATGAAGATCGCGGCGGTAATCTCTGGATTGGCACGACGAATGGATTAAATCGGCTCGATCGCCCGAAAGAGCCTTTGGGCCGGACGGAAACGTTCACCCGCTATTTTCACCACCCTGAAGACCAAACCACGATCAGCGGCAATAACATCGCGGCAATTTATGAAGATCATTTGGGCACACTCTGGATTGGGACAAATGGGCTTAATCGTTTCAATCGTGAGTCCCAAACCTTTGTCCGCTATCAACACGATCCCACCAACCCCACCAGCTTGAGCCATAACTGGGCAGGGCCGATCTGTGAAGACTCCACGGGAGCGCTCTGGAACGGAACGATGGATGGATTGAACCGTTTCCACCGTGAGACCGAAAGCTTCACGCGTTACTATCACCAGCCCGGAAATCCCAACAGTCTCAGCTACAGCCTCATTGTCTCGCTCTTTGCCGGCCGCGCGAACATACTTTGGGTGGGCGCGTTGAATGGCCTTAATCGCATCGAGCTTAATCCCTCGCAGTTTGTGACGTATCGGCATGAGCCGAACAATCCCAACAGCCTGAATGATAATTTTGTCTATTCCGTTTACGAAGACCGTGAAGGCGTATTGTGGATTGGGACCTTTGGCCAAGGCTTGAACAAATTTGATTCGCGCCGCAACAAGTTTACGCACTACAAACATGTTCCCGCCAATCCCAAGAGCTTGAGCAATGATCAAGTCGTAGCGATCTACGAGGATCGTTCTGGCATTTTGTGGATCGGGACAAATAACGGCCTCAACGCTTTCGATCGAAGCACTGAGACCTTTACCCGCTATCTACCCAATGCGGACGACTCAACAAGCCTATCCGGCAATGAAATAATTGCCATTACGGAAGATTCGTATGGCGCGCTCTGGATTGGGACAAACCGTGGGTTAAACCGATTCGACCGTCCGCAAGGCTACGCCCGCCCGGGGCCTTTTAGCCGGACGGGAACTTTTAAACGATACTTATCTCCGCCCACCGGTCGTCAAATTACCGGGCTAAATATCATTCGCGCCATTCATGAAGCGGCGAACGGAATTTTTTGGCTGGCCACTAGCAGTGGCTTGATCAAATTCGATCTGGTCTCTGAAAAGCTCGTCGTTTATCGGAACGACGAAGATCGTCCCAATCTGCTCACCAATAACAATTGCATAACGCTTTGCGAAGACAAAACCGGTGTGCTGTGCATCGGCACGAGCGAAGGCTTGAATCGCTTCGATCCTAAAACCGAAACGATTACGCGTTATTACGTAAAAGATGGCCTTCCCAACAACTTCATTTACGGCATTTTGGGTGATGAGCAAGGCCGGCTGTGGATCAGCACGAACAAAGGGCTGTCCTGTTTTGACGAGCGCCTGCCGCTCGGGAAGAAATTCAAAAACTATGACGCGCGAGACGGCTTGCAAGGCGACGAATTCAATCAGCGCGCGTGTTTCAAAAGCAAGAGCGGTGAATTGTTCTTCGGCGGCACCGACGGCTTGACGCGCTTTCATCCTGATCGCATTCATGACAATCGACGCGTGCCGCCGGTGGTGCTGACGGGGTTCAAGAAATATGACCAACGTGTTCTGTTTGATCGCGACATTTCGGAAGTGGACAATATCGAATTGGATTACACCGACAAAGCGTTTTCGTTCGAGTTCGCCAGCCTCAATTACACCAACACGGCGAAGAATCAGTATGCCTACATGATGGAAGGCTTTGAGAAAGATTGGATCTATTGCGGCAACCGGCGCGTCGCCTATTACACTAATCTTGATCCGGGCGATTATCTTTTTCGCGCCAAAGGCTCGAACAACGACGGCGTGTGGAATGAAAAGGGCATCGCGATCAAGATCAAAATTCATCCGCCGTTTTGGGCGACGTGGTGGTTTCGCGTTTTGTCGGCGCTGGCCATTATCGGGATCGTCGGCGCGCTGTACGAGCGCCGCATTTCCGGTTTGCGAAAAGCCAAAACCGCTCAGGAAGAATTTTCCAAGCGGCTCATTGCGACGCAAGAAGCCGAGCGCAAGCGCATTGCTTCCGAGCTGCACGATAGCTTGGGGCAAAATTTGCTGATCATTAAAAACGGCCTGCAGCAATATACCAATGCAATGGCGCAGCAGGGCCAATCTCCGAATGGCCTGGACGATTTATCCGAGGTGGCGCAAGCGGCGATCAATGAAGCGCGGGAAATTTCTTATAATCTTCACCCACACCAGCTTGACCGGCTGGGCTTGAAAAAAGCGCTGGTATCGATGATCAACAAAATCGCCCAATCGTCGGTGTTGCGGATCGATTGGGAGATCGACGATGTGAGCGGCCTTTTTTCTAAAGAAGCCGAAATCAATCTCTTCCGTCTTGTGCAGGAGGGTTTGAATAATATCGTCAAACATGCGGCTGCCACTGCGGCGACGATTCAAATCAAAAAGACGGATACTAAAATCGAAATCCTTGTGGCCGATAACGGCAAAGGTTTTGACGCCGATCTTCATTCAACGAATCCGGCAGCGCAAAAAGGATTTGGCTTGTCCGGGATGGCGGAAAGAGCGAGAATTTTGCTCGGCGAATTTTTTATTGAGTCGGAGGCGGGCAAGGGAACGAGGCTTCGGGTCGGCATACCCGTTTGTCTACAGCGAGCAAAAATTTTTCCAACGGATTAAAAAACGACCAACGGATAAAAGCCGCCAACTGTTTTATCATTACCATGAAAATCTTAATCGCCGACGATCACCCCATTTTCCGGCAAGGCTTGTTGAAAATCCTCGAAGCCGATGCGGCGTTCGAGATTGTCGCAGAGACCGGCGACGGCACGGAAGCATTGGCGTTGATCAAAAAACTTCGCCCCGATATTGCGGTGTTGGATATTTCCATGCCGCAACTGAGCGGCCTTGAGATCGCTCGGCAGGTGCAACAAGAGAACCTGCCGATTCGTCTGGTGATCTTGACGATGTATAAAGAAGAAGAGTATTTCGACGAGGCGATGGATTTGGGAGTGAAAGGTTATTTATTGAAAGAGAATGCGGTCAGTGATTTGCGCAACTGCGTGCAAGCCGTGGCTGCCGGCAAATATTATGTGAGTTCGGTTATTTCCGGCTATTTGATCAATCGCGATGCGCGACAGAAAGCGCTGGCCAAAGAAAAACCGGCGTTGGGTTTGTTGACGGACACCGAGCGGCGCATTTTGAAGTTGCTTGTCCAAAACAAAACCAGCCGCGAGATTGCCGCAGAGTTGCACGTGAGCTATCGCACCGTGCAGAATCATCGCATGAATATGTGCGCCAAGCTCGATCTCAAAGGCCACAACAAGCTCTTGCAGTTTGCGCTGGAGCATAAGGCGGAGCTGTAAGCTCAGCGCGTATTTCCTCAATTCTCTTCGCACGAACTCTCCCTGTCATGGAAGCATCTTTTTTGTTGTCGAGCAAAGTGCCAAGGCGAAAACAGATCCTTCTAGCATAACAATTCTCGTGAGGGAATCCGTTAAACCTTCACAAATCTCCAGAAAAATTTTTCCCTTCCTTTCGCATACAAATCATAGAATCACGAATCGCCGCAAGTAGCACGTGAAGTCGAGCTCGCGCCCTACAAAGAACAAAAATTTTCACGCAAAGACGCAGAGCCGCAAAGATATCGCAAAGAAAAGTTTTGCGGGTTCTTTACGTCTTTGCGAGAGGTTTTTCCTTTTTGGCTTTAGCACGTCCAGCTTATGTGATCGAAAGCTTTGTCAAAAATTGAGCACAAGTACTCACCCCAAATTGAGTACCTGCCTCTATGGTTTTTCCTTGCCGAAATTCGTTTCTTTGAAATACAAAAACCAAACGAGGCCGATCATGCGGATCATGATTGTCGAAGACAATGCCAAGATGCGGGCCATGATTAAGCAGGTGCTCATGAAGAATTTTCCAAATATCGAGGCGATCCATGAATGTGAAGACGGCAGCGAAGCGGTGAGGCAATATGCGCCATTTCAACCGGACTGGGTGCTAATGGACGTTGAATTGAAAACATTGGATGGCTTGGCGGCGACGGCGAAGATTACGAGCGCTAATCCGCAGGCTAAAGTCATCATCGTGACGAACTACGATTATCCGGAATACCGCGAGGCCGCGAAAAACGCCGGCGCTTGTGATTTTGTTTTGAAAGAAAATCTCTGGAATATTCCCGCGATAATTGACGCAAAATCTCTTTAACTAAAGGAGGTACTATGAAATCTGCGCAACTCTTTTACAAGCTTTCTTTTTTAGTCACTTTGTTGACTATGGCGAGCCGCGTTGATTTGCACGCGCAAACCACCGTGAGCGATTACGCCACCGGACTCACGCTGCCCATCGGCCTCGAGATCGATAACCAGGGACGGCTCTGGGTGGCAGAGCAGGGCACCGGCAACAATGATAGCCGGATTTCCGTGGTGACGACGGATCGAATGGTTCATTCATTCCTCACCGGACTCCCTTCCGAGATTGTTGAGGGTCCGACGGGTGCTCAACACCTCTATTTAGACGCCAACGGCAATTTAATGATCCTGCAAGGTGAGGGCTCGAATTTACTTTCCGAATCGGTTTTAACGATTAGCACTGCCGGATACGCGCCGGGAGACACCTCGCGAAAGCTTGACGATCTGAAGGCGATTCACAAGATTGGCCGATTCTCTTTGAGCCGCGGTGCGAGAACAACCAATCCATATACGCTGGCCGTCGGGCCAGAGAGCAATTTCTTTATTGTCGATGCTGGCTTCAACGGCATTGTGAAACAGGAACGATGCACGGGCAATCTCAGCGTGTTTGCAGCCTTTGCTCCGGTCCGTAATCCCACGCCCGTTGGCCCGCCCGTGATGGACGCCGTTCCGACGGGAATCGTTTTCCGCAACAATAAATTTTATATCGGCGGCTTTGTCGGATTTCCCTTTCTACCAGACAGTTCGCGGATTTATGAAGTGGATCTCAACGGCAACGTTTCCGTCCTCAAAAGAGGCCTCACGGCCGTGGTCGATTTGGCGGTCGATCCGCGCGACGGCAATTTGGTGTTCTTGCAATTTGGGCGATTTGCCTTTGCCCCGCCGCCGCCGGATTTCAGGCCCAATACCGGCGGCCTTTTCAAGCTTCGCTCCGGCGGGCGCGTCGACACGCTCGCAGTTGGGCTGAATTTTCCCAGCGGCATGCGCTTCGCCGCCAATGGCGACCTCTTTGTCTCCAGCTTGGTCGATGGCAAGATTCTGAAAATTACCTTCCCGACCACCGCCGTCACAACGCGACCAAACACAACATTGCCCAAAAATCTCACGCTGGAACAAAACTATCCAAATCCTTTCAACCCGGTGACGAAGATCAGGTATGCGCTTCCGAAAGCGAGCCGTGTCGTGCTCAAAATTTTCAACTTGCAAGGGCAGGAGATGCGAACGCTATTGAATGAAGAGAAATCTGCCGGCGCGTTTGAAGCGTTATGGGACGGCAAGGACGATACCGGCCGTCAAATGTCCAGTGGAACGTATCTGTACCAGATCGAGGCGCAAGGATTGGCGCAGACAAAGAAGATGGTGCTGTTGCAATAAACAAAGGAAAAGAGCTAGGGCGAAAGGTTATTGGTGATAAGCGGACCATTCTCCCTCGCCTTTCGCCCTTGGCGATCAAACTTTCAAAAAAAGAGCGCAAAATGAAAAAATTCTTGAAAATTTTTGGCGGTATCGTGCTGGCGTTGTTGGTGCTCATTGGCGCCGGCTTGATTTATTTCGTTTTCAGTTATCCCAAATCTGAACCGGCGTCCAATATCAAAATTGAGCTGACGACCGAGCGGATCAAACGCGGCGAGTACTTGGCGAACCACGTGACGCCCTGCTTCTACTGTCATTCAACACCCAATTACAATTACTATTCCGGCCCGATTGTCTCCGGCACGAAAGGCAAGGGAGGAACAAAAATCGAAGAGGGAGGCCTCGGCAAGGTTTATATTCCTAACATCACGCCGGCGGCTTTGGGAAATTGGAGCGATGGCGAAATTATCCGCGCCATTACTGCCGGCGTGAATAAAGAAGGCAAGGCGCTTTTTCCCATGATGCCATATACTGAATACCAGCTTATGCCCGAAGAAGATATGCAGGCCATCGTGGCGTATCTGAGAACTTTGCCGCCAATTCCGAACGACGTGCCGAAATCACAGCTCGCTTTTCCGCTGAATTTGATTGTGCGCGCGTTTCCGAAACCGTACAAGCCTGCGCCTCGGCCGGCGACTGCAGACACGGTGGCTTATGGAAAATATCTCAGCAAAATTTCTGGATGCGAATTTTGCCATTCACAAATAGATGGCACCGGCAATCCACTTCCGGGTCTTGAGTTCGCCGGTGGAGCGGAATTCCCGATTGATATGGGAAATCCTCAGTCAAACAAAGTTCGTTCCGCCAATATCACACCGGAGATCGACACCGGCATCGGTGCATGGGATAAGGCTTATTTCATTGGTCGTTTCAAAGAATACGCAGATTCAACGAACAGCTACATCTCGGTTGCCAAAGGCGGCGAGAATACAGCGATGCCGTGGACGATATACGCGGGAATGACCGAAGAAGATTTGGGCGCGATCTACACTTATTTGCGCACGGTGAAGCCGGTGAGGAATCAGGTGGAGAAGCATCCGAAGACGAATGGTGGAGGGCGATAGGCGAAGGGAGATGCGCGCCCTTCGCCTTTCGCAGTTCCGGCTTCAAGACAATAGTTTCAACTCATTCAAATCATTTCGCACGGAGGTATATCATGAAAACACTTGCAAAACTCTCACTCATGGCTTTGGCCGCCCTCAGCCTCATGTTGGCGGCGTGCAGCAAAGACCAGATGTCGAGTCCCACCGGTCCGGAGGGAACACCACCGAAGTCCTCTCTGCAAAAAGCAGGTGCCACGACGATGGGAATTCTTGAACCACCAACATCTGTAACAGATGTCGGCATGTTCAAGGGTATTCGTTACAACAAGTACAAAGGTCGCTTTGCAGGCCAGAACAGTCAAGGGCTGGCCTACAGTGTGCCTTATGAGATTACTGCACCGGCAAACCTTGCTCAAGGGATAGGACGTCTGATTGTCGAGCCGCCGCACTTTAGCAGCGGACTGTTGGCGCGTGAGGGTTTTCTCGGACCTGAATTTCTCTTTGGCCACGGCTTCGTCCATACAAGTGTCGGCTACAGCCACTTTAGGCGGCGAATCCTCGATCCGAATCCAGGCTTTGAAGTTCTGGTTAATGGTCAGCCGGCGCCATCGCCGCCGCCACCGCCAGCCCCTCCGCTTTGGGAACCTTATACAGATCGTGAGATTATCGCGGACTTTGCGAGAGCACTCCGGCAGAATCCTTATGGACTTGTGGGGAGTATTCAGAAGGTCTACAGTATGGGATTTTCGGATTCGGGCGAGGCGGTGCGCCGAATTTTAGAAGCAGAGTATGGACAGGACCTGTTTGACCTTTGGTTTCCTGGCACGACTGCATCCTTTAATCCGATTGAGGGCCGAGGACGAGTCATTATTTTTAACAGCGAGGCTGATTTTCAACCGGTGAATGCTGTCTCCCCGAGCTATCGCCGATACGTGACCGCAGGCTGTCCGCACATTCCCGACACTGAGATTACTCGTCAACAATTTCCAGGCCCGTTTCCACCGCCAATCGCTGGGACGACTCCGCTTAATTGGAACCCCTTCATGCGAGCGCTCTTCGTCGCCGGGGATGCCTGGGTTACACGTGGCCAAGAGCCTCCACCGAGCACGGTGTTGGCGCTGACGCCTTCGGGCGAAATCGCTCGCGATGAGAAAGGAAATGCTCTCGGTGGAATCCGTCATCCGGCTTTGGAATTGGGCGAAGCCCATTTTATCGCCTCGCAAAATATCAATGGCTGGCCTTTGTTTGGCGGGTACGATCAGGTCAGCGCAATCGGTGATGAGGGCTTCTTTGCGGATTTCAACGCCTACAAGGCCGCATTCGACAACGCGGCAAAAGCCTTGGTTGACGCCGGCTTCTTGCTGAAAGATGATGAAAAGGATTTAACCAAGAATGCCAAGCTCATGCGACCCTACACTATCACACAAAATTATCAGGCCGGGCGATTCGTGCCTTAGTTCAAATAAAAACGCAAGGCGAAACGAACGTCTTGCGTTTTTTGTTTTAATCCATTAAATTTAAATTAGTAAAAAAGGGCGAGGAGAGAAATGCAATGGGTGCGCTTTTCTCTCCTCGCCTCTTTGCATTATGGTCGCGAACATTTTATGGAAATGTCGATGTCACGCTTTGCCCGACTTCGCGAAATCCAACAGCTTGATCCGGGGCGCAACATTTCTGCTGCGCTTTTTATTATTGAAAAGGCAGTCTCATTGCACGGGATTGCCTTTTGGTTTTACGCAAATCGCTTCGTCAAGACAGCTCAAAATTTTGCTTGCTTTTTTGGGGAAAGTGCGTACTCTTTAAAAGTGCAAATTGGGTTAATCTAATGATCAATCAAACGATTTTCGAATTTGCCAGATTAAAGCCCAAGAATCTTTGGCTTCGATCTTGAGTGATGGAAACATTTCCAGGCGCAATTTAAAGGAGCAAGCATGTTCAAATCCGATTTACTGCAAAATAAAGTCATTTTAGTCACCGGCGGGGGTTCGGGTCTCGGACTATCGATGGCGAAACGTTTTGCCGAGCTTGGGGCGACGCTGGTGATTTGTGGCCGTACGCCGGAACGATTGGCCGGCGGGGCGGCAGAGATTCAACAAGCCGGCAGTGGCCGCGAGGTATTCACCTTTTCCTGCGACGTGCGCGATTATCAAGCCGTCGAAAAGATGATGGCAGCAATCATCGAAAGAGCCGGCGTGCCGAATGTTCTCGTAAATAATGCGGCGGGAAATTTTCTCGCGGCGACTGAAGATTTGTCGCCCGGCGGTTTTGACGCCGTCGTGAAAATTGTGCTCTACGGAGCTTTTAATTGCACGCAAACGCTCGCAAAGCATTGGATTGCGAAAAAAACTCCCGGCAC
>Ga0187893_10014885_pt1 | contig 10515 bp, 9 predicted proteins | sample MA1701074metaG_FD_139574 | JGI IMG/M metagenome (GOLD analysis project Ga0187893, IMG submission 139574) | White microbial mat communities from a basaltic lava cave in the Kipuka Kanohina Cave System on the Island of Hawaii, USA - MA170107-4 metaG ...
CCTCGGCCGCGCGCTCGGCGGCCGTGCCGCGCGTGCCCATCTCGCCCTGCGTGAGGTCGCATGCGCCGACCGCGCAGCCCTGCTCGACGAGTTTCGCCAGCGTGCCGCCGCACGTGATCTCGGTGTCGTCGCGGTGCGCGGCGAACGCCATCACGTCGAGTTTCATGGCGGGGCGGGGACGGAGCTACGCCTTGTTCTCCGGCTGCTTCGGCGGCTCCGCGGGCTTGGCGGGCTCCGGCTCGTTCCCCTCGCGCAGCCCCTTCTTGAACTCGCCGATCCCCTGGCCCATGCCGCGCATGAGGGCGGGGATCTTCGAGGCCCCGAAGAGGAGCACGATCACGAGCACGACCACCATCAGCTCCCATCCTGACGGCATCCCGAGCAACATGGGCATGGCCACTCCTATCTGGTCTCCTAATACTGGCGCGGAGGGGGATCGGTGTCAATCCCGCGCTCACCTGATGTAACACGGGAGGGGCGGCGGTTCGTCGCGGAAAAACTACTTCGCCTTCTTGGACAACGTCAGGACGTTTCCGCCCTTGGGATGGTTCTTCAGCTCGAACTTGTCCATGATGTCGCGGGCCGACTGGAAGAGCTGGCGCCCGCTGTCGTCGGTGCGGGAGGGCGCGAGCGACTGTCCGTAGTCGGCGAACCGCAGCTCGATCTCGCTCTCGGCCGTCACCATCATGACGTGGTAGATGTTGTTGTCGTTGTTGCCGTAGGAATAGCGGCGGATCGTGCCGACGGTGTCCTTCACGGCGCCGAGCACGTCGTTGAGCGTCCCGTCGTGGAAGCCCGCGCGCTTGGCGACGATCTTGACGAACTCGAGCAGGCCCGTCGTGCACTCGTCGCTGAAGTTGAGCGCGAGCTGCACGGGCACGGCCTTGCGGCGCGGCAGGAAGCTCGCCTTGCCGCCGCCCACGTAGTTGAAGAGCGTGAAGCAGCGCGGGCACTTGTACGTGCCCACGTCCCTGACCGCGAGCATCGCCTTGCACGACTGGCACTCGACGTGGATCTGGTCCGCGTCCACGGCGTGCGCCGGCGCCGCGTGACGCACGGGCTCGGCGGGAGTGACGGTCGCGCGCGAGGTCGGCGGCGGACCCGCCCGCGTGGGCTCCTGGGACTTGAGGACGACGGTCTGGTCGGTCGGGCTGGCGATCGGCTCGGCGGTGAAGTGCTTGAGCGCCTCGTCGCGCGTCGGGTAGATCTTGAAGAACGCGTTGAGGCCGAGCATGTCGAAGACGACCTTGACCTTGGGCTGCACCTTGACGAGCGAGATGCCGCCCTTGCCGCCCTGCACGGAGTCGGACAGGTTGATGAGGTAGCCCAGGCCCGTCGAGTTGACGTACTTCACGCTCTCCATGTCGAGGATGAAGCGCGTGATGCCGCGCTCCTTCACCGTGTTGAGGTGCGTCTGGAACGTGATGACGGTGTTCGCGTCGATCGAGCCGTTGAGTACGACGAGGGCCGTGTTGGGCAGCCCCTTGATCTCCTGGACCTGAATGGTCAGATCAGGCACCCGCCGCTCCTTCCCCTATGGGTATCGCCAGAGGGAGGCTCCATTCTACCCCAACGCGCCCCCCGCCGCCGCCTTCCGCCGGAAAAATGATAGCCCTGCCCAAAATGGGTGTCAAGCGGGCGTCATGGGGAGTTCTAGGAAGATTCTCGCAGGCGCCCCGCCCACTACTTTCATCGACGATCCGGCGCCGCGAATGCAGCGCGCGCGCCGTCCGATGTTCGTGCCTCTCCCGAAAAGCAGACGGCCCCGGCCGTTTCCGGCCGGGGCCGCGCAAGCTTGGTACCGTCGTTCCGGTCTAGATGTCCTGGGGCTTCACGGTCTTGCGGCCGTTGTCCTTCGCGCGCTTGGCCGCGTCCTTGAGCAGTCCCTCGACCTTCGCGCTCAGCGTGGCGACGGCGTCGCCGCTGAACCGCAGGTCCTTGCCGCCGAACTTCTTCGCGGCTTCCTTCACCTTCGACTGGACGACGAGCAGGTCTCCCATGTCTCTTCCTTTCGCCCCCGGGGGGCCTTAAAACGGTGCCCAGAAAAACGTGGCCTAGAACCCTCTCAAACGGTGCAAATCTTACGGTTTACGAGAGGACTGTCAACAAATATCGCGCACGGGACCCGTCGTTCCGCCGCGCGGGTCCGTATTTATTGAGTAGCGGGGTCCGAACCCCAGGCCTATAATTTCCGTTGAGCGCTGCATGATTCCGCGCGCCGCGCCGGCGCCCGCCGGCCTCCAACGAGAGACGATGGCGATCACCCGCGAAGATCTCTACCTCATCCAGTCGCTTCGCAAGAACGTCGAGGGCGTCATCATCGGCAAGGCGGACATCGTTCGCCTGGCCATCACCGCGCTGCTGGCCCGCGGCCACCTCCTCATCGAGGACATCCCGGGGATCGGCAAGACCGCCCTCGCCCGCGCGCTCGCCCGCTCCATCGCCTGCACCTTCAAGCGCATCCAGTTCACCCCGGACATCCTCCCCGGCGACGTCACCGGCATCTCCGTCTTCGACCCGGACAAGAAGGACTTCAGCTTCAAGCCGGGCCCCATCTTCGCCAACATCATCCTCGCCGACGAGATCAACCGCGCCACGCCGCGCACCCAGTCGTCCCTCCTGGAAGCGATGAACGAGTTCCGCGTCAGCGTCGACGGCACCACGCACCCGCTCCCCGCCCCGTTCCTCGTCATCGCCACCCAGAACCCGCTCGAGTTCACGGGCACGTACCCGCTCCCCGAGTCGCAGCTCGACCGCTTCCTCATGGTGCTCAAGATGGGCTACCCGACGCCCGACGAGGAGAAGCAGATCCTCCTCTCGCGCCGCGGCGAGGACCCCGTCGAGAAGCTCCAGCCCGCGCTCACCGCCGACGAGGTCGCGCGCCTCTCCGAAAAGGTCCGCGACGTGCGGCTGGACGACGCGCTCACCGCCTACATCGTCGAGATCGCCAACCGCACCCGCACCGACAAGACGCTCATCGCGGGCGTCTCGCCGCGCGGGTCGATCCACCTCTCTCGCGCCGCGCAGGCCTACGCGATGATCGACGGCCGCGACTACGCGACGCCCGACGACGTGAAGGCCGTCGCGCTGCCCGTCCTCTCCCACCGCGTGCTCGAGAAGCGCCAGCGCGCGTCGGCCGACGGGCGCGTCAGCGTCCACCAGGTCCTGCGCAAGATCCTCCAGGAAGTCCCGGTTCCGCAGTAGCGGGAGTCCGCGATGAAACCCCTCTCGCGCAGCTTCCGCGTCAACGTGCGCGGAGGCGTGTTCCTCCTCCTCACCCTCGCCGTCGGCTACGCCGCGGTGCACAAGGGGAGCAACCTCCTCTTCATGATCTTCAGCGTCCTCGCGGCGATCTTCGTCACCTCGCTCGCGCTCACGCTGCTCATGGTGCGGCGCGTCGAGATCACCCGCGTGCTGCCCGACTCCGTCCACGCGAACGAGCCGTTCGCGTACGCCGTGCGCGTGCGCAACACGCGCCGGATGCTGCCGCTCTTCTGCCTGAAGATCGAGGACCGCGTCATCTGGGACACCCGCCCGGCGCCGGTCCAGCCGACGCCGGTCCACGTCCCGATCGCCGCCCCGCGCGAACGCGTGCGCGCGACGGCCTTCGCGACGGCGACGCAGCGCGGCTGGGCCAGGTTCGCCAGCGTCGATCTCACCGCCGAGTTCCCGCCCGGCCTCGTCACGTACCGGGTGACGCTCCCGGCCGAGGACCAGATGCTCGTCTACCCGCGCGAGGGCGCGCTCCAGCGGCGCGTCCTCAACCCGTACCTCTCGCGCGTCGAGTTCCTCGACCTCGTCGCCACCGCCACCACGCGCGGGAGCGAGGACTTCGCGGGCGTCCGCGAGTACCGCCCCGGCGACAACCCGCGGTGGATCCACTGGAGGCTCTCGGCGCGCGTCCCGGGGCGCACGCTCCTCAAGGAGTTCGAGGACACGCGCGTGCGCGACGCGCTCATCCTCCTGGAGACGTTCGTGCCGAACCCCGCGGACACGCGCCGCGCGTCGCGGCTCGAACGCGCCATCTCCTTCAGCGCCGCGCTCGCCGAGGCGCTCCTCGCCGAGAACTACCTCGTCCGGTTCCGCGCGTTCGTCCCGGATCCCGCCGAGGTCGTCCTCGAGCCGCGCAAGGGCGCCATCGCGGAGCTCAAGCACGCGCTCGCGACGCTCCACGCGTCGCGCACCCACGCCGCGTCGGAGCTCGTGAAGGAGCCGGACCCGTCGCGCGACGAGGTCTACTTCCTCCTGCGCATCGGCGACGAGCCGGTGGCGCTCCCCGTTCCGCCCGAGCGCGTCGTGGAAATCCACGCGGACGACATGCGCTCGATGATGTATTACGCGAGTTGACCATGGATGCCGCCGATAGATCGCTGTTCACCCCCATTTCGCGCGACGTCCGCGCGCGGGCGGCGCTCTATCTCTCCGTCGTCCTCTCGTACCTGGCCGCGGTGCAGAACGATCCGCTCGCGGGCGCGATGGTCCTCGTCTTCTTCCTCGCCTCGCTCTGGAGTCTCGGGTTCGAGCACCGGTTCCTGCGACCGTTCTTCCCGTCGGTCATGAAGATCGGCCTCATCGTCACGGGCTCGGCCGTCTTCATCGCGTTCTTCCTCACCGGCCTCGCGCGCCCCGCGGAGACGTTCGCCAACGCGATCGCCCGGTTCCTCTTCTGGAACGCGACGGTCTTCGTGCTCTCGCGGAACAAGACCGAGTACGACGTGTGGACGCTCGGCATCATCGACGTGTCGCTCTTCATGATCTCCGGCGCGTTCGTGCAGCCGCCCGCGTTCCTCTTGCTGTTCCTCGCGTCGCTCGTCTGCGCGCTCTACGCGTTCCAGCGGCTGGCGCTTCTGCGCTGCGGGCCCGCGGGCGAGCAGGCGTCCCACGGCCCGGGCATCCTGCTCGTGCAGGCGACGGTCGTCGTCGAGATCGCCGCGCTCGTCTTCTTCTTCTTCCCGCGGCAGGTGTTCCCGTCGCGGCCGGCCACGCGCGGCGGAGCGCCCGGCGAGGAGGAGCCGATCGGCCCGGACGTCGCCACCGGCGGCGGCGATCGCCGCACCGGACTGGCGAACCCCAACGAGCTCGCGCTCGAGAGCATGCGCGGCCTCAAGAACGACCTCCGCGTCGCGCTCAAGATGCGCGCGACCGCGGCCTCGGAGCAGAGCCGCTACACGCCCGGCCAGCCCGTCTACCTGCGCGGGGCGACGTACGAGCGGTACGAGCGCGGCACGTGGCACGCGAACTACGAGCCGCGCGAGCAGGCCGCCAACGCCGAGGGCTGGATCGTCGTGCGGCCCGACGTGCGCCGCCCGGACGAGCTCCACCAGACCATCGTGGCCGTGCCGGCGGGCGGAGACGCCGTCGTCTGCGCGGGCGAGCCGATGCGCTTCAAGACGCCGAAGGCGCGCTACGACGCGGGCGGCACGTTCTTCTTCGTCGACCGGCACGACGCGACCGTGGAGTACGCCATCGTCGGCGCGTTCGTGCCCGACGCCGCGGAGCGCGACATCCGCCAGCAGCAGCCCGCCCGCGTGCCGCGGCTCGTCGAACTCCCCGCGGGACTCGACCGGCTGCGCGCGAAGGCGCGCGAGGTCACGGCGCGCGAGCGGACCGCCGTCGACCGCGTCATCGCGCTGCGCCAGTGGCTGCACCACGAGGCGCGGCTCACGTACTCGATGGCGGCGTTTGCCGCCCCGGCCGGCGCCGATCCGGTCGAGCACTTCGTCTTCGAGAAGCGCGAAGGCTACTGCATGCACTTCGCGAGCGCGCTCACGCTCATGCTCCGCGCGATCGGCATCCCCGCGCGCCTCGTCGGGGGCTACCACGCGAAGGACTACGACTGGGCCAAGCAGGAGTACATCGTCCGCCACATGGACGCGCACGCGTGGGTCGAGGTGCCGTTCGCCGGGCAGGGCTGGGTCCGCTTCGACTGCACGCCGGAGGACACGACCGGCCTCTCCAAGCCGCCGGAGCTGCCGGCCGTGCCCACGGGCGAAGACCCTCAGAAGAAGGCCGAGGAGGAGGCGAAGCGCAAGAAGGAGGACCTCGAGAAGCAGCGATGGGACCGCTACCTCGTCGACTACGACCCCGGCGCGCAGGCGAGCGCCGCGCGTTCGCTCGTCGGCGCCGTCGGCGGCTTCATCGCCGCCGTCGCGCGGTTCGTCGCGCAGCCGCTGGTCGCGCTGCTCATCGGCCTCCTGGCGCTCGCCGCGTTCGTGGGGTACCTGCTGCTGCCGCGCGAGCACAAGCAGCGCCTGCGCCAGGTGCTCGGCGGTTTCCGCGACCGCTCGAGCGTGGACTTCTACCGCGACTTCCTGTGGCTCGCGTCGAAGCGCGGCGTGACCAAGTCGAACGGGCTCACGGGCCGGGAATTCGCGGCGATCGCCGCGCTCAAGCTGCCGGCGGACGCCGTGTCGCTCCTCACCGACGCGTTCTACGAAGTGCGCTACGGCGGACGGCCGCTGTCGGGCGACGACCGCAAGCGCGTGAGGAAGGCGCTGGCCGCGATTGAGAAGTCCGGAAGTCCCGGGCCCCAGGTCCCAGGTCAGGACGCCAGGTGAGCGTCGCCGGCAGGGTCCCGACGTCGGACGTGGGACGTGGGACTCGGGACTTCAAGGTTGGCGCTAGCCGACTTTGATCGGCGAACTCGGTCTCCCGTTCACGAAGAGGTCGTCCCACTCGCGGTAGAGCTTCGCGTGGACCGAGCGCTCCTCGGCCTGGTACTCGGCGGGCGGGATGCGCACCGCGGCCAGCACGTCCGACCGCGAGCCCGTGATGAGCGGGTCCACGCGCCGCATGACGGTGTCCTTCTTCCCGTCGCGCGGAGGGGGCAGCTCTCCGCGCGCGCCGCCGTAAATCTTGTCGACCGCCGCCTTCACCTGCCCCTCGTCCGCCTGCAGCACCTTGACCTTCAGTCCGGTGACCCGGCGGAGCTCCTGGATCGCGGCGCGGTTGAAGTAGTTCGGCTTCGCCACGCACAGGATCCCGCCGATGCGCGCCACGGGCACGAGCTCGTGCTTGCGCGCCAGGTCCTCGGGCACCGCGCGCACCGCGTCCACGTGGAAGTCCACCTGGCGGAGGTCCGCGATGCGCGGGATGCGGAAGTCGGTCGCCAGGAACACGGCGAGCTCCTGGCGCTTCGGGTGCCTGCTGCTCTCCAGGGCCACCGAGAGCGCCGTCCCCTTCACGCCGCTCTCCGAGATCGCGCGCACCAGTTCCTCCTGGGTGACCACTCCTTCCTCCAGGAGCAGATCGCCGACGCGCTCGATCTCTTCGTTCGTCGCCATGGACCCCTCGCGATGCACCGTAAGTATAGCGTCCTCTCGCGGATTTACGAATTCGGAATTACGATCAGGCGGTGTCCCGTCGCGGCTTCACGTTCGAACTCGGCGCGTCGCTCGCGGGCGCCGTCGTCCCGTTCGTGCTCGGCGGACTCGGCGCGACGCTCAGCGTGACGCGCATCAACGTCGAGCTCCTCCGGCGCGCGCGCGGCGGCACCTCCTTCATCGGCGTCCTCTGGCACGAGGACCTCCCGTTCTGGGGCACGCTCTTCCGCGGCAGCGGCTTCACCGTCCTCGTGAGCCGGAGCCGCGACGGCGAGATCGGCACGCGCGTCGCCCACCGCCTCGGCGTCCGCACCGTGCGCGGCTCGTCCTCCCGCGGCGGCGAGGAGGCGCTCCAGGAGATCGTCGACCGCCTGCGCGCCGGCGGCTCGGTCGGCTTCATCGCCGACGGTCCCCGCGGACCGCGCCACGAACTCAAGATCGGGCCGGTCGTCGCGGCGAAGGTCTCGGGCCGCCCGATCGTGCCGATCGCGTGCGCGATGCGGGGGTTCGTGCGCGCCCGCTCGTGGGACCGCACGCGCGTGCCCCTCCCGTTCGCGCGCGTCGTCGCCATCGGCGGCGATCCCGTCCCCGTGCCGGCCGGCGCGTCGCGCGACGAGTGCGAGCGGCTGCGCGCGCGCATCCAGGACGAGATGCTCCGGCTCGAGGGCGTCGCCGCCCGGCGGCTATGAGCCGCGACGCTTCGGCGGCATCACGTACCAGTGGCCGCCGTCGCGCGCCCAGATGCTGTCGAACGCGGCGCTCGTCCGCGCCACCCCGTCCGCGCCCCTGCCGTGCAGCTCGCACGTGACCGTCACGCGCGGACCCTGCGGCGTGATGAGCTGCACGTCGATGGCCGCGACCGCCACGTAGTCCAGGCTTCCGCCGGCCCAGCGCTCGCGCGTCTCCTCGAACATCTTCTCGCGCTGCGCCTTCCAGTCGGCCTCCGTCATCTTGGGCGGCGGGCGCGGCATGAGGAAGTCGCGGAGCGCCTTCTCGTCCCTCCGCTGCATCGCCGACGCGAACTCCTCGAACCGCGGCCGCACGTCGTTCGCGGGGCCGACCTCCCGGGGCGCGCGGCTTCTCAGTTTCTCGAGCGCCTGGTCGTAGCCGCGCACGACACCCGTTTCCGCGGGCGGATCCGCCGTCTTCGGCGGATCCGGCGGCGGCTCGACCGTCGCGGGCGGCGGCGCCGGCGCCTGCTTCTCCGCGTCCGCGATGGCCGTCGCCGGCGGACGCATCGCGATCCACACGATGAGCGCGACCGCCGCGGCGGCCGCCAGCCCGAGCGGGATCGCCAGTGCGCTCCTCCGGGGAGCGGGCGCCACCGTCCGCGCCGTCGCCGACGAGATCGTGCCGAGCGCCGCCGCGAGATCCTCCGCCGACGGGTACCGCGCGGCCGGTTCCTTCGCCATCATCTTCGCGATGACGGCGCTCACCGCGACCGGCACCTCGGGGTTCACCTCGTGCGGCGGCTTCGGATGCTCCTGCACGTGCTTGATGCAGATCGACAGCGGCGTCAGCCCGTCGAAGCACCGCCGGCCCGTGACGAGGTGGTAGAACGTCGCGCCCAGCGCGTAGATGTCCGTGCGCGCGTCCACCCTCTGGCCCTGCGCCTGCTCCGGCGCCATGTAGTGCGGCGTGCCGACGATCTGACCGGTCGACGAGATCGATTGCCCCGACTCGACGTTGCGCGCGAGGCCGAAGTCGAGCACCTTCACCTGCCCGTCCCTCGAGATGAGCACGTTCGCGGGCTTGATGTCGCGGTGGATGATCCCCGCCTTGTGCGCCGCCGCGAGCGCCGTCGCGATCCGCCGCACGAGCTGCACGGCCTGGTCGACCGGGAGCCTCCCCTTCTGCTCGAGGATCCGGTCGACCGACTGCCCGTCGACGTACTGCATCACGATGTAGTGGCCGCCCGGGAACTCGCTCACGTCGTACACCTGCACGATGTTCGCGTGCTCCAGCTTCGCGGCCGTGCGCGCCTCGCGCTTGAAGCGCTCGACGTTCTCCTCGCTCCCGAGGAGGCCCGCCGCCATCACCTTGACCGCGACCGGCTTGTCGAGCCCGAGGTGCCGCGCGAGGTAGACGGCGCCCATCCCGCCCGCGCCCAGCTTGCGCTGGATCTCGCAGTTGCCGAGCTTCGTCCCGATGAGCGGGTCCTGCTTCTCCGCGGCGACCATGGTCACGATCTTTTCAACACGCGGACCGCGCGTTGAGTTCGCGTATTATATCCGCATGCCGGCGGCCCTCCTCGCTCTTCTTCTGGCGCAGGCGTCGATCGACGCGAAGGACGCGCGCCTGGAAGACGTCTTCGCGGATCTCGCGAAGCAGACAGGCGAGCGCTTCCTCGTCGACTCCGTGATCCGCGACGGGAAGGTGACCGTCGCCTTCAAGGACGTCCGCGCGCTCGAGGCGGCCGTGCTCGTCTGCCGCGCCCACGGCGCCGCGCGGCTCGTCGCGCCGATGCACGGCGGGGCCTTCCTGGTCTCGCCCGCCCCCGCGGCCGACGGGCCGGGCGCCGCGAGCGGACCGTTCTGGCTCCGCCTCACGGGCGCGCGCAGCACCCGGACGACGGACTTCCGCGGCGGCCGGTCGGAGCTCTTCGCGCTCGACCTCCAGCTCCTCTGGGAGCGGAAGACCACGCCCGCGTGCGTGCGCCTCCGCGTCGTCGAGGCGGCCGACGACACGGGAGCCGCGCTCGCGCGCGACGCCGTGCCCGACGCGGTGCGCACCCTGGGCAAGCCCGCGCAGATCCTCGCCGTCGTCGCGCAACTCAAGCATCCCGCCGCGGGCGCGAAGAAGATCGCGAAGCTCGCCGTCGAGGCCGAGACGTGGACGACCGCCGCGACCGTCGCCATCGCGGTGGGCGACCTCGCGGTGGGCACGGGCGCCGACTTCGAGGGCGGACGCGCGTCGATCGCCCGCTCGTCGCGGGCCGCCGCCGCGTGGACGGGCGTGCTCGAGGTGAAGATGCCGAAGTCCGACGACGGCGCGCCGCTCGCGCCGGCCGACCGGCTCCGCGACATCGCGCTCACGGCGGACGACGGGAAGTCGCACCCCGCGTCCATCGTCACGTCGCTCGCCCGCGACGGGAAGCTCAACGTCGAGCTGGTCGCGACCGACGTGCCGCGCGAGGCGAAGCTCACCGGCCTCAGGGCGTCGTGGATCGTCCGCTTCGAGCGCGCGGCCCATC
>Ga0187893_10014886_pt1 | contig 10515 bp, 9 predicted proteins | sample MA1701074metaG_FD_139574 | JGI IMG/M metagenome (GOLD analysis project Ga0187893, IMG submission 139574) | White microbial mat communities from a basaltic lava cave in the Kipuka Kanohina Cave System on the Island of Hawaii, USA - MA170107-4 metaG ...
AACTCGTTGCCGTCGGGGTCCCGAAAGATGGCGAACTTGCCCCAGGCCATCTCGCGTGGCCGCTCCGGGAAGGCTACGCCGCGCCCGGCCATTTCCTGGTACGTCTTTTCGAGGTCGTCGCACTCGAATACGATCGAGGGCTTGCGCTGTTCCCAATCCTCCATCATCTCCCTGGGGTAGAGCACCAGGCACGACTGAGCCCCTCTTGGGCCCACTTCGATCCAGCGTGCTGTGGCGGTCATCGGCCGGTTGAGGTACACTTCAAACCCGACCTGCGTCGTCCAGAACTCCACGGCTTCGTCCTGGTACTCGACGTAGACGGCCGCGGTCGCGATCTTCGCAATCATACATGCCTCCTTAGCCGAGGGACAGACACACAACGCCGATCACCATGACGGCCGCCGCTCCCAGCCGCCGCGGCGCATCGCCCTCCGCAAGCAGCCCCGCCCCCAAGGCTGCACCGATCACGATGCTGACCTCGCGCAGCGGCGCCACATAGCTCACCGGCGTGAACGCCAGGGCCGTCAGCACCATCAGGTACGCTAAGGGGCTGAGGGCCGCGATCCAGAAGAGCTCGCGCGGGTGCGTACGCAGGCGTGTGCGCACGTGGTCCCATTCACGCACGGCGAACGGCGTCAGCAGGATTGTGCGGCCGAGTCCGCCACCCCATTCGAGAAGGATGGGATGAATGCCGACCGTGCTCACCCCGACCTTGTCCCACAAGGTGTACAGCGCGATGGTGCCGCCGGTTAGAAGCGCGTAGGCGATCGCGCCGCCGGACCCGCGCTCCCGCAGGCCGCGAACACCGCCGGTGATGACGAAGACGCCGACCGCGATGAGCGCGGCCCCCGCGAGAGCCAGCACGCTTGGACGCTCATGGAGGAACACAATCGCCCCCACGGTGGCCAGCACAGGACCGGTCCCCCGGGCGAGAGGGTAGACGAGTGAGAGCCCGCCGGCGCGATAGCCGCGGAAGAGGAGCACGAAGTAGGCCGTGTGCAACAGGGCCGTCCCGAGCATGAACACCAGCTGTCGGATCCCCAGGACCGGGTGGCGCACCAGGATGAGGCCAAGGGTCAGCGGGGCGTACAGGATCAACGAAAGCGCGGCGAACAGCCACGCGTCCGCGGAGGTGGCCCCGATCCGTTTGGCCAGGTAGTTCCACGCGGCGTGCAGGACCGCCGACGCCAACACCAGGGCCAGCGCGAGGCCGGTCATCCGCGGCGTGTCCAGAGCAACTTGTGGAGGGCCGAGTGATCCAGGTCGCCGTCACCCTGCGCCACGAGCGTTTCGAAGAGCCCGGTCGTACTCTCCAGATGCGGGAGACGCACTGAGGCCGCCTCCGCCAGACCCAGGGCCAGGCGGAGATCCTTGAGATGGGTGCGCGCGCGTCCGCCCGGCGTATAGGTGCGATTGATCATCCGCGTGCCGTGGACCTGCAGCACCCTTGAGTCCGCGAAGCCTCCCTGCAGCGCCCGCTGCACCAGCGCGGGGTCGATGCCGCACTTCTCGGCGAGCGTCAGCGCCTCGGCGACCGCCTCGATGGCCAGCCCCACGATGACCTGATTGATGGCCTTGACCGTGTGGCCGGCACCCGGGCCGCCGACGCGCACGACACGACCCAGCGCATCAAGGACCGGCTTCACCCGGGCCAGGTCCTCCTCGGTCCCTGCGGCCATGATGGCCAGCGTCCCGGTCGCCGCCCCCTCCGGGCCGCCGGAGACGGGCGCGTCCACCCACCCGATCCCCCGTTCGGCGAGCCGCTTGGCGTGCGCCTGCGAGTGCGAGGGATCGGACGAACCCATGTCGAGGACGAGCCGGCCCGACGACAGATGCGGCTCCAGGCCTTCGAGGACCTGATCTGTGGCGGCGGAGTCGGCAAGCATCAGCAAGCACACATCGGCACCCGCAGCTTCCTTGAGACTGTGGCACGGAGGAACGCCGGCCTTCAGGTCCGGAGGGAGTGGCGATCGGTTCCAACCTCGTACCTGAAGGCCGGCGGACAAAAGGCGGCGGGACATGGGACGGCCCATCAGCCCGAGTCCCAGCACGCAGACCGAGGTGCTCATGTGTGGCGCTCCTGAGTTGTGTTCGTGCCGAGCGGCGGATCTAGCGTGCCGGCGCGGGTTTTAGCATCAGGCTGACCCGGCGGTTCACTGCTTTCAGCGTCGCCCTGACGACCGCGGTGGCGAGCCCGTGAGGGGCCAGCACCGTGCCGGCGTGGCGGTCCTCGATGCCTCCGATGAAGCCCAGGTCCACAATGGCGGTGACCTGTGTATCTGTCGCCGTCCGAATGATGCGAACGTCGACGACAGCCGCACGCCACCCTTCGGCCAGCGCCCGGTTGATCGCCTGGACCGTGGCGGCAGCCAGCAGTCGAGTCTCGGCGTCTCCCAGTTCGGGGCCGCTGGCTTCTCCGCTGAAGCGCTGTGTTTCCAACCCCAACTCGACCTGTGCTGTTACCTGCCCTGCCTGGCTGGTGAGCGTCACGCGATTGAGGAAGAGCCGCGCCTCTCTGGCGGTAGCCACCGCGGTGCCGACGGGCAGGTTTCGGGATTTCTCGGTTTTGGCCTGGGTCGTCTGGCGGCTGGCGATCGTGATCAGGTCGTCCACCGTCGCTTCAAAGTGCACGTCGTGACGCTCGGTCGTTCGCTTGCCGCCGGCGATCCCCATCGACGCCGAGATCCGAAACCCGGCGGCTGCGCCGGGCACCGGGAGGGTCCCGATCACCTCGACGGCTCGCCGGCCGAGCGCTTCGGCCTGATCGCGGCGGCGGGTGGTCAAAAGCGCGAACTCGTCACCGGCGTATCGACAGAGCAGATCGAACGAGGCGTCGGTGATCCCCAGGAGCGCGCGGGCGATGGCCTTGATGACATTGTCGCCGGCGACGTGTCCGAGCTGCTTGTTGACCTGGCCAAAATTGTCGAGGTCGAGGAAGATGATCGCGATCTCACGGCCCGCCTTGAGGTATTCTATCGCCCGCTCGCGCAGCGTGACCGCCCAGGGCAGTTCTGTGAGCGGATCGAGCGGCCGGTCCAACGCCCTCAGGATAGCCTCGGTCGTGATCAGGCCCACCATCCGGCCGTCGTCGACCACCGGGAGCTGGGTGACGCGCCGGCTCTCCATCAGCGAAAAGGCGCTCGCGATCGGCGTATGGCTCGAAACGCTGCTGACCTCTCGCTGCATGATATCCCGAATCGGACGGTACGGGAGTGCCCGCAAGAGCTCGCGCATGGTCACAAGCCCGACCAATCGCGTATCTTCCACCACTGGGATCGCGTTGGCGTCCTGGTCGAGCATGAGGGCGACAGCGTCCGCCACGTTGCGACCGGCGTCGATGGTCGCGACACCCGTGGTCATGACCTGCTCTACGGTCTTCATCGGGGTCCCTGGCCCGGCAAACCAAGGTGACCGATTTGCGAAGGGTAGTCATATGGTTCGACGAGAAAAGGAGATGTACCTGGCAACTCGAAGGTGGCTGTGATCACCTCGCGCTGTGAAGCCATTATCCGAATCCTGGCCTCTGCTCGTGTTGCTCAGTGCCGGGCGCTACCTGGCATTTGTCGCCCGGCTGAGCATCGTGCCGTTCTATCCGGAGCTGATGGCCCGATTCACCACGACGTACACCGGCGCCGGCGCGCTGCTCTCGGCGTTCTTTCTCGGCTACATCGCGTGTCTCATCCCGGCGGGGTCGGCGGCCGACCGCTGGTCGCCCAGCCGGCAGATCCTGCTGGGCCTCCTGCTGATGGTCGGCTCGGGCGGCGCGGTCGCCATGGCGCCGTCCTACGGCACGGTGCTCGCCGCCCGCGTGGCGGAAGGCGCTTCGGTCGCCCTGATCTACACGGCCTCGCTCAAACTGGTCGCGACCAGTTTTCCGCGCGCGATCCGGGGACGCGCCGTGGCTATCATGGAGATGTCCACCGGCCTCGGGACGCTGACCGCCTTGACGGCTCTCCCGGTGCTCAGCCAGTGGATCGACTATCGGTACCTGCTGTTGGGCCTCCCCATGCTGTGCATCGGGGTGGTCGGTGTCTTGCCCTTCCTCCGGTTGACTCACCCGCGGCCCTCCGACGGCGCCGGCCCTGCCCGCGTACCCCTGCACGCGCTGCTGGATCGCAACCTCGCGTTCATCACCCTGACCGCGCTGCTCGGTTTGTTCATCGTCACGGGCGTGCTCGGATGGCTGCCGACGCACCTGACGCAGAGCCTCGGGTATTCCAAGGCGGGCGCGGGCATCGTGACCGGCGTGGTCCTCGCGGGCCAGCTGATGGGAGTGTATCCGGTAGGCAGCCTGTCCGACCGACTGCGGCGCCGGCGACCGTTCATCTTCGCGGGTACGGTCGGCCTGATCGCGGCGGTCCTGGGCCTCGTGGTCGTGGGCAGCGGCATCTGGATGTACGCCCTGGCCTTCTTCCTGGGCCTGGGGCTCTCGTGCAGTGTCACGCCGCTGACGATCTTGACCATGGAGCTCTACGGGCCGGAGCGCGCCGGTGTGATTGGCGCGGTCGCGGTCGCGTCGGCCCAGGCCGGATCGGGACTCGCGGGTGTCGTGTTCGGATGGGTCCTGGACCAGACAGGGAGTTTCACAGCGATATGGCTGTGCTCGGCGGGGCTTGGCGTCTTGCGGCTGTTGACCATCTCACGCATCCGAGAGGTTACGGCATGAGCGCTCCGTGCCCCGGCATTCAGGGCTTCTGCTTCCACTTCTACACCGAATCCCTGGCAATGCAATCGTTCTGATGGAGGGTCGGGGATCGTCAGAACGTGCGCGGCGGGGTAGACCCGGGAGCAGCGCAAGCGGCCTGGCATTCGTTGCTTCGCTTCGTGGCAGGCTAGAGCAGGTTGTCGGGAAGTTCATTGGGATTCTGTAGGGAGTATGACGGCAGATACAGCGGCGTGATCACCTGTGACGCTCTACCCGGTCAGACCGCGAAGCGACTCCAGACCGGCTTCGCGCTGAGGATTGCTAAGGGTCGAGTTCAGTACAAACGTGAGGTCCTACAGCCGGACAGTAATCAGCGCCTGGCCGCCCAGCAGCGCGAGGTCCGCCGGGTTCAGGATGGCGCGGTGGCCTGGACGAGGCCGCCAAGTCCGCGTTCGAGCCCGACGATGGGCTTGCCGACCACCGTCTCCAGCCGGAAGTAGCGGTCGAGGCGGATCTCGCCGGGGCGCTCGCTGCGAAACAGATTCAACAGGTCGTACACGATCCCGGGGTCGGGGATCTCCCAAATGTGGTAGAAGTTCCACAGCCGCGCGCCAGGCTGCCCCACCATGTTCAGTTCATCGTCGACGGTAACGATGAGCCGGCATCCCATCGTCTGCCACTCCTTGTGGACCTCGATCCAGCGTCGAAAGACCCCGTTTTTCTCTTCCTGCGACGCCACCGACCAGCCGTCCTGGAACGCGCCGCGGACGATCATCCGCCATGGCCACGGCCGTTGCGGTGAATCCGCCATCGTGTCTCCTCCGACGCTCTGTTCTCACGATCGGTGTCGCCGTCGGCTCATGCGAGCGTGCCGAGTCCGAGCAGCATATCGCCTTTGCGCCGGGCCGGCGTGGTAATGACGCCCAAGATCGCGGCATCCTCGATCGCGATCACCGGGCCCAGCGGCTCATCGAACATGCCCCGCATCTCTCCCACCTGCTGGCCCTTGCGGATCACCTCGCCCTTGCGCACCGACGGATACCAGAACCCCTCCGCGGGCGCGACCGTGCCCGCAAAGCCGTGCAGCACCATCGGGGCGTGCGGCGGGTCCGGCGGTCCTGGCAGCATGCCGGCGTGGCGCAGCGCGTTGTGCAGCCCGCCGTAGAGCACGCGGACCTCGGCCTCATCCAGCTCGCCGTGGCTGCCGGCTTCCGCCAGCACCGCCACGATCCCGTGGCTGGCGGCGATCGGGTGCAGGCCGGCGTGGTCCATCGGTAGCTCCGCCGGCGCCGGACGCCGCACGAAGAACGGCATGTTGAGCGCCCGCCCCAAGGCTTCGGCCTGCGCGTCGACGTTGGTGTTGCCCGTCAGGTTGACCTGTCCATAGTCGACGAGCTCTTCCTCGAGATCGCCGCCGTGGATGTCGATTACGTAGTCCGCGGTTTTGGCGAGGTGATCCCATACGAGGAACGTCATCCGCTCGGTGTGGGACCCCGCCGGATCGCCGGGGAACTCGCGCCCGGGGTTCCTCTCGTCGATGGGGTTCACGTGCGCGGCGAGTCCGTAGAAGGCGGGCAGGTTGAGACAGGGGACCGTGATGAGGGTGCCGCGGAGCTCTTCGGCGCTGAGCGTGCGGAAGATGCGCTTGCACGCTTCAATGCCGACGTATTCTGAACCGTGGACGCCCGCGACCATGAGCATGGTCGGACCGTCCCGCCCTCCGTGGATGGTCGCGACGGGGACGCGGATGCCTTCGTCCGCCGGTCCTCGAGTCTCTAGAAAGCGGGTGACCTTGCCTGCACGCGCCAACGCAGAGCCTCCACTATATGGATGATGTCACCAGGCGTTCAAGCTCGGCGACGCGGTACTCGAGCAGCGCCTCGCCGATCTCCGCGGTCGATCCCCGTGCGTCGCCGAGGATGCCGTTCGGACTCATCGAGCTCATCGGCGGGGCGACAGCCGCGCGCCATCGGATCGAGATGTCGCCCATGAAGCCCTCTTCGGCCTTCGCCATCGTCACAAGATCAGGATGGCACGCCAGCATCATCGACGTCTCGCCCTGTCCCGCGTGGAACCCCACGCGCGCGGCGTCCAGGCCCAGCGCCGCGCAGGTGCGCTCGAGCGCGCCTGCCACCACCGCGGGGTCGGTCTCCGATGCCACGAAGCGCACGTGCGGCATCCGCGCGCGCAGCGTCGGAAGGATCTCACCGAGCGGGCGGATGTTGCCGCCGTGGCTGGCGATGATGACGATCTCCGTGAAGCCGTGGGCGGCCAGCGACTCGCAGTACTCGATGAACAGCGGCTTCAGCGTCTCCGGCGAGATGCTGACGGTGCCGGCGTGGGACATCTGGCCCGCGGACGCGCCCACCGTGATCGCCGGCGCGACCAGCGTCCGTCCGAGGCGCCGGGCCAGCCGCGTCGCGAGCGCATAGCCCAACAGCGTGTCGGTGGCGATGGCCATGTGGGGGCCGTGCTGCTCCATGGCGCCCGCGGCAAAGACCACACGGGTGCAGCCGGCGGCCACCGCGTCACGCACGTCCTCGAACGTCATCCGCTCGATCAGGATCTGATCCATGGCGCCTCCGACGCTTAGACTGACGTGCTCATCCTGGGATCGAGCGCGTCCCGCAGGCCGTCGCCGAGAAAGTTGAGGCTCAGGATCGTGAGCAAGATGCAGACGCCGGCCGAGACCCATAGCCACGGCATCCCTCGAATCACGGTCAGCGACAGCGCCTCGTTCAGCATGTTGCCCCACGACGCGATCGGCTGCGGGACGCCTACGCCGAGAAAGCTCAGGCTGGCCTCGAGGAGTATCGCGCGGCCGATGTCGAGGGTCGCGTTGACCGTCATCGACGCCGCCGAATTGGGCAGCAGGTGCAGGGCCACGACCCGGAGGTCCGATGCGCCGAGCGACCGCGCGGCCGCGACGAACTCGGCGGTCCGGAGCCGCAGGAACTCGGCGCGGACGATGCGGCAGATGCGCGGCCACGAGAACAGGCTGATCACCAGGATGATGGTTGTCACCGACGGACCGATGACCACGGCGGCCGTGATCAGAAGGAACAGGACGGGGAAGGCCAGCACCGCGTCGGTCACCCGCATCAGGGCGTTGTCCACCGCGCCGCCGAGAAAGCCGGCGACGGCGCCCAGCGCGGCCCCGATCGCCGTCGAGATCACGGCCACCGACAGGCCGATAAGGAGCGAGACCCGGCTCCCGAAGATCAGCCGGCTCAACACGTCGCGGCCGAACTTGTCCGTGCCTAGGAGATGGTCGGCGGACGGCGGCTCCCAGATCCGGATGCGTCCGGCGGACGATCGGAACACTTCGAACGGGTCGTAGGGCGCGAGCCACGGCGCAAGCACCGCCGCGGCCACCAGCAGTCCCAGCACGCCGACGCCGAACGCGGCTAGGCGGTGCCGCAGGAGCCTCCGCCACGCGTTACCGAGGATCATCACTCGTACCGGATCCGTGGATCGGCCAGGCCGTACAGCACGTCGGCGACCAGGCTTCCCATCAGGACGGAGAGCGCGGCGAAGAGATTGATGGCCATCACCACGGGATAGTCGCGCGAGAAGATCGATTGGACCCCCAGCTGTCCAAGCCCCGGCCACGAGAAGATCGCTTCGACGATGAATGAGCCGCTGAACAGAAACGGGAGGAGCAACCCGAGGATCGTGATGATGGGGATCAGCGCGTTGCGCAGCGCGTGCCGGTAGACGACGGTGCCGTCTCGGAGCCCCTTGGCGCGCGCGGTCCGCACGTAGTCGGCGGACAGCACCTCGATCATGCCGGACCGCGTGAAGCGCACGATCGTGGCGATGGTGCTGAGCGCCAGGACCGACGCGGGGAGGACGAGGTGGCGCGCATGGTCGACGACGAGCGGCCATCCGTCGTAGCCCGACGCGATCGTCGCCATCCCCATGGGCGGCAGCCAGTCCAGGGTGACGGCGAAGACGTAGATGGCGCCAATGGCGAAGAAGAAGGTGGGGACGGAGAGACCGATGAACGCGAGCACCGTCAGCACGTAGTCCAGCAGCGAGTAGCGCCGCACGGCGGAGATCACGCCCACCGGCACGCCGATCACGAAGCTCACGACAATCGCGGTGCCCGCCAGCACGAGCGTCGGCCCCAGGCGAGACGTGATCAAGCTGGAGACCGGCCGGCCGCCCTTGGTCGAGTACCCCAGGTTGCCGGTCATGACCTCGCGCAGCCAGACGACGTACTGCACCACGAGCGGCCGATCGAGACCCAACTGCCGCTCGCGCGCGAGGATTTCAGCGGGGGGCACATCGGGGCTGACCATCGCGCTCATGGGATTGCCCGGGGTCAGCTGCATCACGATGAAGACGATCATCGTGATCAATACGACGATCGGGGCCATGTGGATCAGGCGCCGCGCGATGTAGGCCGTCACTGAACCTGGGGATCTGCTCAGGTACGCGCACGCGGCAGTGCGTGCGAGAAGGGGAGCGGACCCGTCGCGCGGGTGCGCTCCCCTTCGTCAACTACCGTTTGATCCACCACTCCATGACATTTTGGGTGACGCCGTTCACGCCGGGCTCGAAGTTCTGCAGCCGCTCGTGGTGAGCGTACAGATCCACGCTGGAGTAGAGTGGAATCCACGGAATGTCGTCGGCCAGGAGCGCCATGATCCGCTTGTAGATCGCCGTCCGCTCCGACAGATCCATAGTTCCCAGCTGCATCTTGAAGAACCGGTCGACCTGGCGGTTGCAGTACTGCGTAAAGTTGAAGCCCTTCGGCGGCTGCTGATCGCACCCGTAGTGCAAATCGGCGAGCGGCTCGGTCAGCAGGGTCCGCGACAGCAGCCAGGTTTGCAGCTCTTGCCCGGTCGGCGGTCGGGGCACGTTGCGCGTTCGCGGGAGCAGCTTCGTGGCGACCATCGTCGGCCAGTCGAGCTTGACCAGGTCTATCCCGACGCCGACCTTCCGCAGGTCCTGCTGGATCAGGGGGACGTAGTTGCTCATGACCGGCGTGCTGTACACCATCTCGAACAGCAGGGTCTGGCCGTCCTTTTCCCGGATCCCGGTGCTCGAGTTGACCACCCAGCCGAGCTCCTCGAAGATCCGCGCGGCCCGGCCCGGATCGTAGGCGTAGCCCTTTGCGTCGGGATTGTAGGACCACATCGGGATGGGCATCGGGACTTGCACGACCTTGCAGAAGCCCTGGAGCGCGCTGAGGCAGATCTCCTTGCGATCGATCGCGTGCGCGAACGCCTGGCGCATCCGCTTCTGCCGGAGCAGGGGGTTCGCCATGTTGAACCCCATGTAGAAGAAGGTATTGGCCTGCATCTGCTTGACCTGGATCTGGCGCTGGGCCTTCACGGCGTTCGCTTCCGTTACCGGGAGGGCCATGGCGTCGATCCGGCCGGCGATCAGCGAAGAGACCAGCGCGTTCTCTTCTCCCAGCACCCAGATGATGCGCTCGACGTTCGGACGGCCGCCGAAGTACTCGGGGTTTGCCTCCAGTTCGACGAACTGCTGAGGGGCCACGCGGGCGACCTTGAACGGGCCGGTGCCGATCGGTCGGTCGATGTTCGTGGGGTGCTTGTCCCACTGCGCGGGATCGACGTCTCCGAGGATGTGCGCCGGAATGATCGGGTGCGTGAAGTTCGACATGACCGGCCCGTGCACTTGCTCCAAGGTGAACTGGACGGTCTGGTCGTCGATGACGCGGATCCCCTCGACGTCGTTGGCCCGGCGCTCGCGGTACGCCTGCGCGCCCTTGAATGCGCTGGCGAACGCGACCTGCCCGCCGGCGTAGTTGGGGTGGGCAAGGCTCTTGAACGTGAAGGCGACGTCGCGGGCCGTGAACGGCGTGCCATCGTGCCAGCGCACACCCCGGCGAATGC
>Ga0187893_10014887_pt1 | contig 10514 bp, 11 predicted proteins | sample MA1701074metaG_FD_139574 | JGI IMG/M metagenome (GOLD analysis project Ga0187893, IMG submission 139574) | White microbial mat communities from a basaltic lava cave in the Kipuka Kanohina Cave System on the Island of Hawaii, USA - MA170107-4 metaG ...
CATACGCAAAAGTGTTAGGGGCGAGCCATTTCACAATCAAGCGCTTGAACTAAGCGAGAGTGGCTCTCGCTTCTCTTAGCATGATGGGTAAACTGGGAATAGAATATGCCGATGGCCTTTTCGGCCTGGTAGGTCTGTTCAACTGAGTGATGGACTGTTCCCTGTTTGGCAGAAACTGCTTCTTCAAAAGATTTTAGTACGTTTTTGACCCCTTTTGCAAGCTGCGGGGCTATGGTATCTCGAGTAAAGGGCACCTCTTTTGACAACTTTTCATTTTGATCTTGGTAGAATGCCACTTCGTTCCATGCCTGGATATGGAGTGTGCCATGATCGGTATGCACCTCCATAGATTCTTGTATAGCTTCATCTTTGCTCTTTGCAACTGGCCAGTTTGCATAGACAGTTACGGGAATTTTGCGCTGATCAGAAAGTAGTAAGTCAAGGCGAATGTGCGCTTCTGTATCATCGATGTCGCCCAGGCGATTAAGATTTGCGCATATTCCGCCCTTTACTTCAAATTTTGGCTTATACTCAGAGAATAGATATAAAATTCGAGCCAGTAAATGGCAACCATTAGTCAGCAGTACTCCGTGGCCAACCTTTTCTTTTTTAAAGAGCCACCAGTCGCGCTCTTCATTTTTTATCGGAAACACTACGCTATCGTGTATAGAGATAATGCTATGTATATCATGCTCAGAGAGCCGCTCTTTTGCTAATCGGATGTTGTCATAAAAGCAATGGGTAATATTTACTACTACTACCGATGTAGCTTTATGCTTTTGGATTTTACGATAGATCTCATCAGCTTCGGCCTCAGAGCTGCCCATTGGCTTTTCAAGAATAACATGCTTTTTTTGCTTTAAACACTCTTTTAATATGGCTAAATGCTGGCTATGCGGCGTACAGATGATAACAGCATCTACGCTCGGATGCGAAATAAGCTCACTGCGACTCTGAAAAAATTTATCCGATTTAAACGCAGTATTGTCGACATCATGCACGCCTACGAGCTCCCAATTTTGGGCCTGAGCAAGCTCTGCATACATCTGGCCCATGTAGCCATATCCGACAATTGCAATTTTCATTACTGCTTCCTGTTTATGCAAATCAACGCAAAGTCTAACAACTCTTAGATTTTAAAACATCTTCAAAACGCCTCTTTACTAATGTGCGACGCTTTACATTTAGTACACGATATCGACATATATGTCAAGATCGGGTATTGTACTAAAGATATTTAGAACTTATTTGGAAGTTCTATGCGGCCCACGATAAATTCACAGACTGCTGTCAGGTGGTTTCGATAGACTGCTGGGGTCTTTTGTAGCTCGTGGAGGCCATAGAGCCAGCCAACAAAGTCTACAACAGCCTCCCAGATAAAGGTATCTGGAAGAGTAATAGTTTTTGTGAGCGAGTCGCCCCAGTTGCCACTAAGGAGGCTTTGAAAATAATTTGGCGTCAATGTACCCAGGCGTAAAAGGATAGACCGATGCACAACAATTCGGTTTGCCCCTACCACTATTTCTAGATAGTCTTTAGAGAGTTTTTTATTATGAGCATTGATCGCCTGTAGGAGGGCTTGATGATCATGTCGGATCCAATGGAGCGTAATACCGGCCTGGTTTTGATAGCGGCTTCCATACCTTACGCCAGAATTATGTTCAAAGTAGCCTTTGGCAGTAAAAATAGCGTTGGAGACGGCTTTTCGTTTAAGCGCTGATATATACCCATCTTCTTTAGGCAGCTGGTGTAGATAGCGATTTGCCTCGTGGATTATACCAAAGTAGCAGAGGGAAATAAGCTCATCGGCCGTTCGTTCCAGATTATAGGGAATATCGGGAGGAAGACCCTTCATACCGTACCCGGGTAACAGAACGCCAACTCGTCTAAAGAGCTCTCGTCCTGTAGCATAGACAAAAAGATCCTCGAGCCGCTCTATGGACACTTCAAAAGCAGTGATGCAGCGTACGCGTTCATGAGTTGTAACTTGCTGGAAGATTGCGCGCACTTGCAATATGGCTAAAGCAAGCTTTTGAAGCAACTCGGTACAATCTGTATCATATGCTTGCTTAAGTTGCGCTCTGAACGCATTTTCTCGCTCAAAATTAGGCTCGCATTTTTCGTAGGGGTTAAAGCCCAAGGTTGAAATAAGCTCCACGCCACGATCGTAGTCTCTAAAGTCCTGCTGAAGCGTGCGCACTATCGACATTAGAGAAGACTGCTGAGGATCAATATTGCCCTGCAGCTGCACAACCCGTGCTCTATCTTCTTCAACAAAGATGCCTTCAGACGTACGAGATCTAATGGAGTGTAGTTGACGCTCTATATGATGAAGCTGTTTTCGCCTATTGAGTCCTTCTACTGTAGATTTACACGCTTGTCTTGCCTCATGCCAGTGATCTTCAACTTCTTCTCTTATGCATTGAGGGATTACGGTATATACCATTCCCCGCTTATATTCGTCACAAAGTGGATCCAGCTGTTTATCGATTGCCTCAAGCATGCGAAAACGTGAAGTGTAATCAGCGCGACTTGCTGTTCCAGAGATTATACGAAGCACTTCGGCCAGAGGCAATTTTAAGCCTCGAGAGGTATGAGCAAACACTTTTCCACCAAAGGAAAGAGAAATCTGCAGTCCATCTCGTTCAAACGCTGAAAATTGATTACGCTCTATCGCTGTCATAAAGATTCTCCATTGTTGTATATACTCGACTTTGCAACTTTTAGGCGGCGATTTCTCCTCAGAGGACTTCCATCTCTGATTTAATTTCCCGGGATGGCGTGTTTAAGCCTATCCCGGGAAATTAAATCAGAGCTAAAAGCCCGCTGAGGAGAAATCGCTCGCCAAAAAGTTGCAAAGTCGAGATATAGTTTCCTAATAACTTCCCAAAAATTGTATTGCATTAATACTACATGATGTTTATGAAAAAGAGATATGAAAAAAGCACTCTATATTGTTGCGGCCATATTCTTTAGCCTCTTAGCCTGTACGCTCTTTACAGGGCTTTGGCTCTCCTACCCTGTGCTTGCAAGCGATACGCCAACTCCCTTTTTGGCAAATCTGGCAGGGTTTCTTCTGACTACGTTTATTAGCATCTATCTCTTTATTGCTGCAAAGCAGGCGTAAGCGTTTTTACTTGAGCATCTCCACAAGCTGTGAAGCATAGTAGGGGCCTAAAATAAGTTTACCCGTATCAAGACTAAACCAGCCTGGCATAAGTTCAGAAATGCCACTTTTGTCTCGGGCGTGCATGGCGCTTTGAGGATCAAAGGGGTCAGCATCGCCTTCAGAGTAGATAACACCCGCTCGCACTTCTAAAAGCGTAGCATGACAAATGTTTGGTATATAGCCACTCACCCCCTCAACTATTTTGTTACCTAGCACTTTTTTTTCTTCAGTCATCTGATCGGAGGTAATCATCTGTTCCCAATGTTCCGGGGGGGCTATTTCAGCTGTCTGGCTATAATTTGTAACAGGGGCATAGGTACAAAAGGCAGTGCCATCCCTCGAATTTGCCATCATTGCAAAAGGCCCTCGCACAAACATCATCGAATGGGTATCAACCATGTTGTCCGGCAGCTGCACTTTGGCAAGAACTTTAAGCCTATTTGTAAAGTCAAAACTTGGTTTATGACCCAAAAAACTATCAATTTTATGGCGATATTCCCATGCAGCATTTATCACCCGGTCGGCTTTTACTGAAGGGTTATTTTTGAAGAAAAGCTCAAACTGTTCGCCCTCTTTTTTTGCATCGACCACTTCATGGTCTGTTAAAATAGTGATGTTTTTAGCTTCTTTTAGTTGATGATTTATAGTGGCAACAAGTTTTGGTATATTTATCAGCTGCTCTTTTGTTTGAATGCCCAAAACTATCTGATTTTTGTCTACTTCGTCTTCATACTCTTGTTCATGGAGCACGCGATAGTAGAGGTCAGGATATTTTGCTTGTAAGAGCTGACAAATATGTAAATACTCTTCTGCCGAAACTTGCGAATCTTTCACTACAAAATAGCGGGCGCCCGGATCTTCAATTCGCATATCGCAAAACATGCAATCAAAATGGTTTGACCCTTCGATCATCTGGTAGCCTGTAGCAAGATCTGTGTAGTGAAAGCCGAGCGCTGATCTTCCCGGATTCATTGCGCTTGTGCGACTCATTGGGGCTTTTGCTTTATCAATAAGAACAACAGTGCGTCCAGCAGCTGCAAGTTTGAGTGCAGCACAAGAGCCGCCAATACCGGCGCCTATTATGCATATACGCACGGAGCACCTCTTTTTTTGCCCTCAAGTATAAAAAAAGGGCAAAAGAGGCATAACCGGACAAGTACCTACAGAACTTTGTACGGTGTGATACTATTACTCAAAATATCCAATGGTGTGCAAAAGCTTTGCTATGTGGTAAAGATCTGCCTTGTTATCGGCATTTAGTTTGAGCTTTGCATGTTCTAGGTAAGACTCAACTGTGCGTGTGCTGAGGACGAGCATATCTCCAATTTCTCGACAATTTAATCCTTCATAGAGCCCTTTAAGGCAGTCGAGCTCTCGAGGTGCAAGGCGTGAGACCTCTTTGTATTTGAGAAGGCCCAAGGTGTCTAAAAAGAGCAACTTGTCATGATTTGTGGTCTGCTTTTGTAAGCCCTTTGGGGCAAGATTATAGGCAGTGCCAAGTTCTTCTGGCAGATCAACAAGTGTATCTTTGCATGATTTTAGATAGGGCTTTATTTCTGACAGAAAATAGGCATTAAATTTTTTTAGTAGTGGAAGATTATTAATAATTCGTTCGCTAAATTCTGCCCCTTTTGATGTGTCGCTTGCATACCCAAACCGCAGAAGTTCTTTACCTTTTTTCATCACAAGGCTCATTCCAAGATTTACATTCAGCGTGCTGGCACATGAATCAAGAGTTTCTTGAAATTTGGGGTCTAAAATACTTCGATAGGAATAAAAACCGGGCTGGATAAATTTTGGGTTATGAAAAAATGGACTATGCAGATAAAGCTTTGCAGCATGGTAGTACTCATGCATTTCAGGATTGCTGCCTATACTAAAGTATCCACCGTCGGCAGTGGTATGACTATACCAGAAGTAGTGCACATCCAAATAGCGATGGAGAGGATCACACAATTTTTTAATTAATTGTGATTCTTTGACTGTAAACTTGTCGACCATCTCTTCTGCTGTTGACATAGTTTTTTCCCTCTTGACTTAAAGCATACACTAATTGTTATTTTGAGAAGTACCGTATTTTCTACGGTAGGTTAATGTGTTTTAGCGTTTCTGCCCACTCTTCAGAAGAACTTGGAACTGTAAACTTCCTGAAAAGGTTAATGGCGTCGTCGACTGAATAGTCACGGCTTATTTCATGAAAGCCGTTTTGAACGACAAAAAATAATTCGGGGTTTTTGGCTTTTAGTAGCTGTAAATCATCATGTGAGCGGGCAAAGCCTATACTAAAGGCATAAGACACCCATTCAAGATATTTTGGCACTGTAAATCGTGAAACAACATCATCCAAAAATTGTTCGATGTGTGCCCTGCTCCAGTCACCTCGCAGATAAAGATCCAAAATAACACTTGGATTTGCAGCCAAGTACTGCCACTTCGCCTTTTTTGATGCATCATTAAAGCTTTTATCTATACTCGGGTTGTGGCGCACAAACTTTTTGGCCGCCTCATAGCGAAATTCTGCATGTCTGCCTATGGCTACTTTAGGATAATCGCGTCCGTAATCTACGCAGATAACTTCATCCTGCTGGATTGCATCGAGCGTAGCAACTGAGAGTTCATCAACGCCTTGATGTGAATGACGACTAAGCGCAGCATTAGGAAACCCATGATTTACCATGGCGCCATAACTTCGAAACTCTTTTGCATCGACGTTGTCTAGCTGATAATCGCTCTCTTTCTGCTCATCTACCCCCATACAGCCATGATAGTGACAAATTGGCTGCCCTCTTTTAAGGGCAACTCGCGCCACTAACCCCAAATTCACAAAGGCATTTTCCCCTTCAATATGCACAAGCCGCAAGTTATCATCTGTGGGATGTGGGACATAAAGCGATGTATGTTCCTTCAATGCTACCCATTTGTTGGGATGGGTATTGATAAAATGTCTATCTGGAAAGGTATAGGAGGCATAGCAAGCGCCAGTGATTTCAAAGAATTCCTTAGCAGAAATCATTTTATCAACACCCTCTTTTGTGCGATAGTGCAATCTGCCGGTAAATGGCGGGGGCGGCACATCGAGCGTTGGCCTATAAAATGGGGCTACAGGGTTCATTCAAAAAGCCTTTTCTTTTCAGGCGCGACTTGTGACTGGTAGGAGTAGATATCAACCGTTTGGCCGGCTGTTAAGGTGAGCGTAGCCTCAACCTGTTGGCTGCCCTTTTTTACAACAAGTTTATACTGATCATTTGGGTCTTTTGGAATGTGAAGGCAGCAGTTTTTTTCTTTTCTAAAATCTATAGTAATATCGGCTCCCGCCTCAGAGGCACGAGTAAGCACCATTTGGCATTTATTCATGCGATCATGCATAAGACGCAGCCTAATCTCTTTGCTGCAGAGTGGGCTTTTTAAAAGCTCTTGTACGCTGGCTCGCCCTTCATAGCGAAGCATAGAGGCTAAAAGCGTATTCCACTCCGCAATTTGAAGAGCTGTTGCCCCCTTTTTCTCAAGTGCCGCTGTTAGGCGCGCGGACCATGTTCCTGTAGTCATGGCAGGCCACTTTGGCTTCATCTCTTGTTTGTCATCAAAGAAAAGACCGCTATCTTCGCATGCGTCCAAATATTCTTTAGTTGGCGTGCCTAATTGCTCCACAATCTGCTGCAGGATATATTCACCATTTTCTGGCTCTTGGTGAAGTGTGGAAAAGAGTTTTTCACCCACAATCAGCTCAAAGAAGAGACAGCCTGTAGCCCAGATGTTATAGGAAGAGTCAATCTCCTTGCCAAGTAGCGCTTCGGGTGCAACATTTTCAAGCGTGACACTCGGCTCGGTTTCTGAGGGCTCACCCAGTAATCTGAGCGACTCTAAATCGATAATGCTCAGCGAGCGAGATGCAGGGTTCCAGATAAGGTTTTCGGGCTTTATGTCCCAATTAATTAGCCCCTTATCTTCTAAATCTTCTAGTATCTCAAACTGCTGACATGCTATAGCCTCAATTTCGCTAAGAGCGCGCGCAGGGCCATCGGCAAGGGTTTTTCCGGCTACTTCGTCCATAACAACGCAGTACTCATCATGAGTGCGCTCTATCTCGCCGCGATAGCGCACTGCATGGGGAATCTCAAACTGTAGGCCATTTACCTCAGCTTGGGCAACCAACTTATCAAATACAGTTTTTACTGCAAGGGGAGATTCTGTCTGAACCGAAAAACCCCTATTGACCACACCAGAGCCCCCTTCACCAAGGACTTTATCAGAAATTTTAAATCGCCCATTATCATATATAATCTTGCATGGGCTGCCATTATAAGGACTAATACTCATATTAGTTAGTATTATAACAGCAGAGGAATTAAAATGAAATATTTTTGTTGCCAACGACTGCTTTATTATGTATAATAGCGTTGATTTTAAAAGGATTGCTTTATGACAGGCTACGGAGCCCCAATCAAACGCTATACAACTGACGCCTTGCAAGCCACACTCCTTCAAGAGAGGCATGATTCTGCTGCCCTAATCAAAGACAAAGAGCTTTTTTGGGCCCTTTTCTGTAAAACGATGTGTGAAACCGGTAAACCAAAACTGGATCTATCATTCATTCAAGAAAAAGATCTTATTGTAATGAATGCCCGTGAACATGCATACGGAAGCATTAGAGAAGCAGTTGAAGGGATACGTCAGCTCTTTGAACGAGGATTTAATGAGAAAAGATCGATATGCATACTTCCCATTCACCCAGGAGTAATTTCAAATTATAGCTTTATTATAGAGCCTTCTCCCAACGTTATAGATCTAACACATGCTGAAGAAACTATACTATACACATTCATTGATGTTATCCGCCCGGCCATGGCACCCCTTGCAAAAAAACTAGGGGCAATATGTACCCCTCAAAGAATAGCTCAAAAAATAGTATACGCCACCGATCTCCATACAACAGTGACTACAGACGCCTTTTGTATTACTTGGGATAAAAAAAAGCACCTTATCTACCCCATACCCCCTCAAAAGCCAGAGGAAGGGCCTGAATTATGCAGCGTTCTCTATGAGCAGTATAAGCAGCAAAAGCTCTGCGATTTTACTCTGGTTGATAGAGAAGGCAGATCGGTAAAACTCCACTCTGTGATTCTGCATACCTACGGGGGAGAATCATTCCAGAAGTTACTTACCAACGCAATGCAAGAAAAAGAGAGCAAAACAATCACCTTTCCAGAATATTCCATCGAGACACTCGAGCTTTTTGCCGAATATCTCTATCTCGGTGCTGCTGCCTTTGCAGAAGCTTTATATGCAAAAGAGACAGCCGATGGCGCAGCCCTTTTTGAATTTGCCTCAAACTGGCAGGTACTGCCCCTTATCGACTGCGCAACAAATCTTATAAGCGTTGCAGACATCGATAAAGAAGATCTCGAATCGATAAACGCCCTCGCCGAACGCTACAACAATAAACACCTCAAGCAGCTTGTTGCACACTTTAAAGAGCAGCAGCCGGCTCCCTTGGAGGCGGGTGTTGAGGAGGTGGATTAGTGCTTACTACCTATCAAATGGGGTTAAGCAGTCAATAATTTCACGTTTATTTTTCCTGTAGATAGTAAAATCTTTGTCCAGCGTTAAGATTTTAGCCTCCTCATAAAGCTCTGCCATCCTAACTAAGCATGCGTCAGCGAGAGACATGGGAACATTTTCATACTTATGAATAAGTGCCTTAAGCGCTTTTGCCTCAAGATTGAGATTGAATTCAGTTTGGATTAAATTGCGCTCAATCATTTCTAAAATGATCTCGCGACCGCTTGGTATATGTCGCGTCAAAAAACAGGCTTCAGAAATTACTGCCTGACATGTAAGAAGCGGACCTACAATTTCTTGGAACCGCTTTTTAGCCCATCCATGATACTTATCACTATAGTTGAGGTAGGCAACAAGTGGACCTGTATCTATGATAATCAACTCTGTCATTGACCATATCCCTCTAAGTGGGCTGGATTTTCTGATAAATCTTCAGGTCCACAAAGAGATCCACATAAGTCTTTTGATAAAGAATAGATGCTAACCACTGGAGTTGTCCCTTTTTGGAGGATATAAAACTCTAAGGCTTGACGCAGAAGGTCTGATTTGGGGATCTTTCTAAGTTTAGATTCCCCAGTCAGCAATTTTGCCAGCTTTTCAGGGCACTTGAATGTAATTGTTTTCATGAGCTCTCTCCGGTATTACCTTATACCTTTCATTGTATTACCTTATTTATTTTTTGTCAAATTCACGACGTATATAATCTCGTTGCACATTATACGTACACGTACTATACTCATACGTATAGTCAACCATAAGGAGAGTACTATGTTTACACCAAAGCTTGGAATTGTGCTGTTATTTGTCGAAAGCCCTGCTAAAAGCTGTGAGTTTTATAAGATGCTACTGCAAAAAGAGCCGCTGGAGGCATCGCCCACATTTTGTCTGTTTCAGCTGGAAAATGGCGTGCAGCTGGGCTGCTGGTCGCGCCATACCGCGGAGCCTCGTGTGACGAGCCTTCCGGCTACAAGCGAGATCTGTTTTAGCGATGAAGAGGTCGACAAGGTATTTGAAGCCATGAAAGCGAAGAATATCCCTGTACTTCAAGAAGTGACTGATATGGATTTTGGCCGCACATTTGTTGCGGCAGATCCTGACGGCCATAGAATACGCATCTACAAGCTGCACTAAGCGAAAGGCTAAGGTCTAAAGGCTAAAGGCTAAAAAATTTATCCTTTAGCCTTTATCTTTTAGCCTTTATACTTTAGCCCTTAGCCTTTACTAAAATGATGGGGAGAGGAACTTGAACCTAAACTTTTCTGAAATTAGCGAACATAACGGTCCAGAAGATAGCCCTGGCTATCTTCTCTGGAAGGCAAGTACGATTTGGCGAAGAGGCATAGAATCTGCGCTAAAGCCACTGGGACTCACCCATCCGCAATTTGTCGTGCTTGCCGCTGTCGGCTGGCTTACAAGCTCAAAACAGGTAGAAATCGCCTCATTTTGCGGGCTTGATCCCAATACCACATCGCAGATCGTGCGATCTCTTGAAACCAAAAAGCTTATCAAGCGTGCGGCAGAAGATGGCAGAAGCAAAAGCACAAGCCTCACGCCTCTCGGCGTAAAACTGCTGCGTAAAGCGTTGCCAATTGTAGAACAAGAAGATAAAAGGTTTTTTAATAAAATAAATATTAAGGCCTCTTTTTTGCAGGCTCTTGGGGACTTGGCTATAATATGACAAAAATGGTATTATTTAGTCTTTGGTATTAATAAAATTAAGGAGATAGTTTATGAGTTATCCAATAGGCGTTAATGTTCCAAGTTATACAGGTGCAATAAGAGCTGG
>Ga0187893_10014888_pt1 | contig 10513 bp, 11 predicted proteins | sample MA1701074metaG_FD_139574 | JGI IMG/M metagenome (GOLD analysis project Ga0187893, IMG submission 139574) | White microbial mat communities from a basaltic lava cave in the Kipuka Kanohina Cave System on the Island of Hawaii, USA - MA170107-4 metaG ...
CACCTGGCAGCGCGCGCGCCTCGCTTCGCGCGGCGACAAGTACGCCTGGCGCACGTTCACGTTCGACTACCAGCCGCAGCGCTTCGGCTATCTGACGTTCCTCGCGCGCGCCTGGGACGACCGGGGCAACGCCCAGCCGATGGTCTCCACCTGGAACCCGCTCGGCTACTTCTGGAACGGGGTGCACCGGGTCGGGGTGCTGGTTGAAGCGTAAGCCGCCACCGGCGCCGACGGCGGCCGCTGCGGCGGCCGCTTTCGTTTCGGCGCTGGCGCTCGCGCAGGGCGAGCCGCTGGTCTCCGGCCCGGGGGCGGGGCTCACGCTGCAGAAGTGCCAGATCTGCCACGAGATCGGGCACGTGACGCGCGCGCGGCTCTCGCGCGGCGAGTGGGCCGACAACCTGCGGAACATGCGCGAGCGCGGCGCGCCGCTCACCGACGCCGAGATCGAGATCATCCTCAACTACCTCGCCGCCTACTACAGTCGCGACCCCGCCCCGCCGCCCGCGCCCGACACGCTTGCCGCCGCCGCGCCGGCGAGCGGCGCGCCGCCGGAGATCGACGCGCTGCTCAATGCGCACGCCTGCAGCGCCTGCCATGCGCTCGACAAGCGCGTCGTCGGTCCGTCGTTCCGCGAGATCGCGCAGCGCTACGCGAGCGACGCGGGGGCGGCGGTGCGGCTCGCCGCCAAGATCCGCGCCGGCGGCCAGGGCGCATGGGGCCAGGTGCCGATGCCGCCCGCTTCCGGAATTGCCGAAGCGGATCTCGCGCGCCTCGTCGGCTGGGTGCTGGCGCAGAAGTAATCTGCTATCGTTCGCCGCATGCTGAAGCGCGTCGCGCTCGTCGTGCTGTGCGCGCTGTTCGCCGCGGCGGCGCAGGCGCAGCTCAAGCCGCCGAAGGAAAAGCCCCAGGCCGCGGCGAAGGCGAAAGCCAAGCCGGCGGCCGCCAAGGTGGACACGAAGATCATCGAGCAGATCTTCGCCTGCCTGCAGCCCGGGCTGCCGCAGGACTGGAAGAAGGCCTGGGTTGTCGTCACCGAGCTCGCGAGCGACGGCACGACGCGCAAGTTCGAAGCGCAGTTCTTCTACGCCACCGCGATGGCCGACGACAAGGGGGAGCCGCTCAAGCCCTGCGACGCCGAGGCGGTGGCGAAGGACGTCTATCGCCTCAACGACAGCTTGAAGCCCGAGCAGCGCCAGTGGAAGGCGGCGCGGCTGGTCATCACGAGCGAGGGCGACTTCGAGCTGAAGTACGACTACGCGAAGTAGCTACGCTTTTCTCAGGAAGTCGAAGTCGCAGCCTTGCTCGGCCTGCAGCACGTGCTGCATGTAGAGGCGCGCGTAGCCGCGCGGCGGCGTGTCGGCAGGCGGCCGCCAGGAGGCGCGGCGCTTCGCCAGCTCGGCTTCCTCCACCCTTAAGTCGATCGCGCGCCCCTTGACCGACAGCCGGATGCGGTCGCCGTCGCGCACCAGCGCGAGCGGTCCGCCGACCGCGGCCTCCGGCGAGACGTGCAGCACGATTGTGCCGTAGGCGGTGCCGCTCATGCGCGCGTCCGAGATCCGCACCATGTCCTTCACGCCCGCGCGCGCGAGCTTCGCCGGGATGGGCAGGTAGCCCGCCTCGGGCATGGCGTAGCCTGACCTCGGCCCGGCGTTCTGCAGCACGAGAAAATCCTCGGCCTTGACATCGAGCGCCGGATCGTCGATGCGCGCGGCGAGGTCATCGAGCGACTTGAACACCACGGCACGCCCTTCGCACTCGAACAGCGCAGGGTCCGCCGCCGAGCGCTTGAGGATCGCGCCGTTCGGCGCCAGGGAGCCGAACAGCGCCACCAGCCCGCCGTGCGGCGCGATCGGGTCGGCGAGCGGCCGCACCACGGCGCGATCGACCCAGGGCGGCCCGCCTTGCTCCTCGTGCGCCAGCCGCTCGCCGAGCGTTTCGCCGGCAACGGTCGGGCAGTCCAGGTGCAGCAGGGACTTCAGCTCGCGCAGCACGGCGCCGAGGCCGCCCGCGCCGTGCAGGTCCGACATGTAGTGCTGGCCGGTGGGCTTGAGATCGACCAGCACCGGCGTCGAGTCCGAGAGCTCGTTCAGGCGCCGCAGGTCCACCTCGACTCCGACGCGCCCGGCGATCGCGGTCAGGTGCACGATGGCGTTGGTCGAGCCGCCCACCGCGAGCAGAACGCGCAGCGCGTTCTCGACCGATTTCTGCGTGATCACCTGCGAGGGGCGGACCGGGTTGCGCGCGAGAGCGACCGCGCGCGCGCCGCTCGCCTCGCCTGCGCGCAGCCGGTCGGCGTGCACCGCGGGAATCGCCGCGGTCCCGGGCAGCGTCATGCCGAGCGCCTCGGCGATCGAGGCCATGGTCGAGGCGGTGCCCATCACCGCGCAGGTGCCCGCGGTGGTGGCGAGGGCGCCTTCGATCTCGCCGATCGCTTCCTCGCCCACCTTGCCCGCGCGGTGCAGCGCCCAGAAGCGGCGGCAATCGGTGCAGGCGCCGAGCCGCTCGCCGCGGAACGAGGTCGGCATCATCGGCCCGGCGAGCAGCTGCACCGCGGGCACGTCCGCGCTCGCCGCGCCCATCAGCTGCGCCGGCACGGTCTTGTCGCAGCCGCCCACCAGCACCACCGCGTCCATCGGCTGCGCCCGCACCATCTCCTCGACGTCCATTGCCATGAGATTGCGGAACATCATCGAGGTGGGATGGAGGAACACCTCGCCGAGCGAGGTGGTCGGGAACTCGAGCGGCAGCCCGCCCGCGGCGAGCACGCCGCGCTTCACCGCCTCGATCAGCTCGGGAAAGTGCCGGTGGCAGTTGTTGAACTCGCTTGCCGAGCTGGCGATCCCGACCACGGGGCGCGCGAGCATCTCGCCCGAGTAGCCCATGCTCTTGGCGAACGAGCGCCGCAGGTAGAGCGAGAACCCGGCATCGCCGTAGCTGGTGAGGCCGCGCGCAAGTCCCTTGGGCTCTTCCTGCGCCATGCGGCCGATTCTATCTCATAAGCTGTTGATTTTTATTGTTGGGATTCATCCCATACGCATGGCAGACGATTGCGTGGTTGCCTTCCCACCAGTCGCTTCGCTATGGTTCGGCCATGGAGGGATCGATCGAGGTCGGATCCGGCGGCGGCCTGCTCGACAGCATCTCCGACTTCTGCCGCCGCAGCGGCATCGCCGAGTCCACTTTCGGCCGCCGCGCGGTCAACGACGGCAAGTTCGTCGCGCGCCTGCGCAACGGCGCGCGCATCACGCCCGAGACGCTCGAGCGCGTCAGCCACTTCCTGGCGCGCCACGGCACCGCGGCACCGCGGGCGCCGCGCGAGCTGCTGCCGCTGATCCGCGTCGCCGGGCGCGCCGCGCCGGCGCCCGCGGGAGGCGAAGGCGCGCCGTCGCGCAACTTCCGCTTCTTCGACAACCGCCAGAAATACCTGCTGTTCGTGCATACCTGTGGCGAGAAGGAGATGATCGCCCGGCGCGTCGGCATGGAGCTCGCCCACCTGCACCCGCGGCCGCCGGCCGTGCGCGTGTTCGACGCCGGGATGGGCGACGGCACGGTGCTCACGCGTGTCATGCGCGAGATGCACCGGCGTTTCCCGACCATGCCGTTCTACCTCGTGGGCAAGGAGATCAGCCTCGAGGACGTGCGCCTGTCGCTCGAGAAGATGGCCGACCGGCTCTACGAGCATCCGGCCACCGCCCTGGTGGTCACCAACATGTACTACACGGAGGCGCCGTGGCTCGCGCCGCGCGCGGTGAGCGCCGCCACCTCGCTCGTCTGGCACGAGGTCGCGCTGCGCGGCGGCACGGCCCATGAGTTCGGCGAGCAGATCGCGGCGCTGGAGCCGTTTCTCGCCAGGAACTGGCAGGCGCGTCACAGTCCCAAGTCCGGCAACCCGATCTACGAGCGTCCGGTCGCCCTGGTGCTGTACCGCGAGGACTTCCGCTTCCTGCTGGATGAGGTGATCCCGCGCCAGGGCAAGGCGCGCGCCCAGTACGACCTGGTGATCGCCTCGCAGCCCTACCGCGCGCGCGTTCCGGTCGAGTTCAAGGCCGCGCGCGTCATCGGGCCGCTCGCGCGCGCGCTCGGGCCGGGCGGGCGACTGCTCGGCATCCATTCCTGCGGCCGCGACCCGGGCATGGAGATCGTGCGCGGGATCTGGCCCGAAGAGAACCCGTTCACCGCCGGGCGCCACGACGTGCTGCGCGCGGTGCGGGCCGAGCTCGGCAGGGATGCGCGCCGTTACAACTTCAACGCCTACGCCGACGCGCGCGCCGAGTTCCGCTACGAAATGCACACGCTGCCGAGCGAGATCGCCGAGTCGATCGGCACCTCGACGCTGTTCGCCGCCTGGAACGCCGCGGTCTACGTCGCCCAGATCGACGACGAGCGCCTCGCGCAGGTGGTCGGCGAGCGCCGCTACCTGGACGCCACGCGGGAGGTCCTGCAGGCCCACGGCGGCCTGTGGTTCCGCGACGAATCGTACGTCGTTTCGCGCAAGAGGGACTGAGCCATGAGCGTCGAAGCTGCACGACTTGCGGGCACGTTCGAAGCCGGCCCGGAGCGCGGCGTTGCGGAGCTGCTCGCCTGCGGCTCGCTCGAGATGAGCCCGGACCGCGCCGCCGATGCGCGCGCCATCGCCGCCCTGCTCCCCGCGGGCACGCGCGTCTACGTCAATCACCTGCCGCAGCACGCGCTCGCGGACTCGCTTGCCGCGCTCGCGGCGCTGCACGCGTCGGGCCTCGAGCCGGTGCCGCACGTCGCCGCGCGCCGCGTGGCATCGCGGGCGGAGCTCGCCGCGTTCGCGGCGCGCGCGGTGCGCGACTGCGGCGTGTCCAAGGTGCTGCTCATCGGCGGCGACGAGCCGCGGCCGCTGGGACCCTATGCGAGCGGCGCGGAGGTCCTGCGCGAGGGCCTGCTCGCCGAGTCCGGGGTGCGCGAGATCGCGCTGCCGGGCTACCCCGAGGGACACCCGCAGATCCGCCGCGCCACGCTCGAGCGCGCGCTCGCGGAGAAGCTCGCGCTCGCCGCGGCGCAAGGCATGGGCGCCTACGTGGTGACGCAGTTCTCGTTCGCGCCGGCGCGCATCGTCGAGTACCTGAGCGAGCTCGCGCGCCAGGCTCGCGCGGTCCCGATCTACGTCGGGCTCGCCGGGCCGACCGAGGCGCGCACGCTGCTGCGCTTCGCGCAGCGCTGCGGCGTGAGCGCCTCGTTGCGCGCGCTGCGCGCGCAGGGCATGGGCGCGGTGCGCCTCGTCACCCACACCGATCCGGGCGAGCAGCTCGCCGCGGTCGAGCACTACATCCGCGCGCGCCCCGCGGGCAACGTCGTCGGCGCGCACCTCTTCAGCTTCGGCAGCGCGCTGCGCTCCGCGGAGTGGATGAACCGCGTGATCGCGGCACCGGCGGGCGCCGCCTAGCCGCCGAACTCCGAGCGCAGCAGCTTCGCCGCCTCGACCATGGCGCGCATCTTGCCGAAGGCGACTTCGCGCGGCAGGTACTTCACGGGCTTGCGCGTGTGCTTCCTGAGGAACAGCAGGTCCTCGACCTCGACCGGGTGCTTGCGCCGGATCCGGCCCACGATGCGCGGCACCGGGTTCGGGTGGCCGGAGCGGTCGAGCGCCGTGCCGGGGTTGTCGAGGTCGACGCCCTCGAGCGCGGTAGCGAAGCGGTTGGAGTAGCTCTCGCGCCGGATCTCGCCGTCGGTGATGATGTCGAGGCCCGCCGCCTCCTGCGCCCGGATCGCAAGCAGCGTCGCATCGTCCTGCGCCTCGGCGAGCAGCGGCTCCGGAATCCGCCACAGCTCCCGCGCGCGCACGCGCGGCGGGAAGCGCCCGGCGAGCTTCTCGCGGTCGATCAGCCACTCGGGCTGCGGGTAGCTGCCGACCAGTGACGTCGGAAAGAGCATCGTTCCGTTTCTCCTCCAGTGCTTTTGACGATCTCGTGATTTCCCGCGCCTTATCGCGGTTGCGGGAAATCACGAGACCCCGTCGACGAATTTTGGCGCAATCCGGCGCAGCCGTGCCGGGTCGATCCGCCCGCTCCTCTGGATATAGCTCCAGGCGAGCTCGCGCGGCGCCAGCCGCATGTGCTCCGGGAAGCGCTCGTACCAGGCGCCGCTCGCGTCGGCCGCGGCGAGGAGCTTCTGGAGCACCGGCCGCCGTGCCGCTTCGAACGCCGCGAGCGCCTCGCGCAGTTCGCCGGGATGCTCGCGCAGCGCGCCGGCGAGCGCGATCGCGTCCTCCATCGCGAGGCGCGTTCCCGAGCCGATCGAGAAATGCGCGGTATGCAGCGCGTCGCCGATCAAGACCGTGTTACCGGCCGACCAGCGCGCGTTGCGCACCGTGGGGAAACTGCGCCAGATCGAGCGGTTCGAGACCAGCGGCTGGCCGGCGAGCGTGTCGCGGAACACGCGCTCGCAGTAGGCGCGCGTCGCTGCCTCGTCCATCGCCGCGAACCCTGCCCGCCGCCAGGTGGCAGCATCGCACTCGACCACGAAGGTGCTCATGTCGGGGGCGTGCCGGTAGTGGTGCGCGTTGAAGGTGCCGTCGGCGCTCTCGACGAAAGTCTGGGTGAGCGTCTCGAAGCGCATGCCTGTCCCGTACCAGGCGAACCTGTTGCCGAGGTGAGCGACGGTCGTGCCCAAGCGCTCGCCGCGGCAGCGCCGGACAAACGAGTTCGCGCCGTCGGCCGCCACCACGAGGTCGTAGCCTTCGAGCTCCTGCGGCCAGGCGAGCGCGCGCTGGTACTCGGGCTCGACCCGGACGCTGGCAACGCGCTCGCGCAGGAGCCGCAGCAGCGTGAGCCGGCCGATCGCGGCAAAGCCGATGCCGTCGATCGTGACGCGCTCGCCGCGGTGCACGACCGCAAGGTCGGTCCAGCTCTGCATCGCAGGCGCGATGAGCGCGAAGGTTTCCGGATCGTCCGCGCGCAGGAACTCGAGCGCGCGGTCGGAGAAGACGACGCCGAAGCCGAAGGTCGAGTCCGGCGGGTTCTGCTCCAGGACGCGGACGCGCGCGTCCGGCCGCTGGCGCTTCAGCAGATACGTGAAATAGAGCCCGGCCGGGCCGGCGCCTGCGACGAGAACGCGCACGCCTAGGCCGGACCCCCGGGCACCGACGTCAGCCGGTCGAGGATCAGCCCGTAGAAGCGGTCCGCCGGCGCGAGGTAGCGCCAGCCGAGCTGCACGCCGCAGCGCGCGCAGAGCGCGACCTGCCAGGCGTAGCCCGCAAACCAGGTGTGCTCGAGCGTCGCTTCGCCGAGCGCCGCGCAGCCGCCCGCCTTGCCGAAGCAGCCGATGCGAAAGGTGAACCCGTGCGGGTTGGTACAGGTGTGCTCGTGCGCGCCGTGCACGCGGATGCGCTCGTCCTGGTGCGTGACCGGATGCCGGCATTGCGCGCAGAACAGGCGCTTTTCCCTTTTCGCCTCGTCCGCGGTGCCGGAGCCAACCTTCCTCTCGCGCCGCGGCCTGGCGCCCGTGCGGACGAAGAAGAAGCCGGGCAGCGCGAGGTCCATGCGAGGGATCGTACGAGCGTAGAATAGCCGCTCGGCCGGAGGAGGACACCTATGAGACAACTGCTCAGCGCGGCGCTCGCCGCGGCGCTCGCGCTCGCCGCGCCTGCGACCCGCGCCCAGGAAGCAACCCTCAAGCTCGTTTCCGCGTTCCCCGAGAACAGCAACTACGTCGTCTACCTGCTCGAGTGGGTCAAGAAGGTCAACGCCGAGGGCAAGGGCGTGCTGCAGGTCAACTTCATCGGCGGGCCGAAGGCGATGCCGACTTTCGAGGTCGGGACCGCGGTGAAGAACGGCGTGGTCGAGCTGGCGATGAACACCGGCGCCTTCTACACCAACCTGATGCCGGAATCCGATGCGCTCAAGCTCGCGCAGCTGACCGCGGCCGAGCAGCGCCAGAACGGCGCCTACGCCTACATCAACGAGGTGTGGCGCAGGAAGGCGAGCCTGGTGTATCTCGCGCGCATGCTCGAGCACACGCCGTTCCACATCTATCTCACCAGGAAGATCGACAAGCCCGATCTCTCCGGCCTCAAGATCCGCATCACGCCCGTGTACCGCGATTTCTTCGCCTCCATGGGCGCGACGCTGATCCAGACGCCGCCGGGCGAGGTGTACACCGCGCTCGAGCGCGGCGTGGTGGACGGCTACGGCTGGCCGATCCACGGCATCTTCGATCTCAACTGGCACGAGAAGACGAAGTTCCGCGTCGACCCGGGCTTCTACAATGCGGAGGTCTCGATCATCGGCAACCTCGCCGCCTACGAGAAGCTGAGCGCCGCGCAGCGCGCCTTCCTCGACCGCCAGGCGCTCGCGCTGGAGCAGCAGAACGACCACTGGAAGCGCTTCAACGAGGCCGAGACCAAGCGCCAGCGCGAAGCCGGCATCCAGGTGGTCGGCTTCGACGCCGCCACCGCCAGGGCCTACCAGGACAAGGCCTACGAGGTGGGCTGGGCCGGCATCATCAAGGCGGCGCCCGACACCGGGCCGCAGCTGAAGAAGCTCCTCTCGAAGTAGCGCCGGGCGCGTCGCGCCTGCTGCCGCGTCGCCGATGGGGCGCGCCTATCGGCTGCTGATCCACGGCATGGCGGTCGCGGCCGCGCTGCTGCTCGGCGCGACCGCGCTCGCGGTCACCGCGGACGTCGTGGCGCGCAACCTGCGCCTCGGCGCCAACCCCTGGATCCTGGAGGCGTCCGAGTACGTGCTGCCGCTTGCGACCTTTCTCGCCGCGCCGTGGCTGCTGGCGCGCAACGAGCACGTGCGGCTCGACGTGCTGCTGCGCATGACGCGCGCCGGGGTGGCGCGCTGGCTCGAGCGCATTGCCAACGTGCTCGGCCTCGCGATCTGCGCGGTGTTCGTCGTCTACGGCCTGCGCACCCTGCTCGACTCGGCGCGCCAGGGCTCGATGGTGCTGAAGAGCGTGGTGTTCCCGGAGTGGTGGCTGTTCGTGCCGGTGCCGCTGTGCTTCGCGCTGCTCGCGGTCGAGTTCGTCCTGCGCCTGGCGCGGCGATGACTTGGTGGCTCGCGGCGCTGGTCCTCTTCGGCTCGGTGTGCGGCCTGTTCGCGCTCGCGGTCCCCGCGGCCTTCGCTTTCTTCGGCGTCAACATCGTCGGCGCCTGGGCCTGGCTCGGCAAGGACGCCGGCCTGATCCAGCTGGTGCGCAACGGCGTGGCCGCGATCTCCAGCTTCTCGCTCACCCCGATCCCGTTCTTCATCCTGATGGGCGAGGTGCTGTTCCACACCGGCGTCGCGCTCAAGGCGATCGACGCCATCGACCGGCTGATCTGGCGCGTGCCCGGCAGGCTCGCGGTGGTCGCGGTGGTCGCCGGCACCGTCTTCTCCGCGATCTCCGGCTCCACCATCGCCACCACGGCGCTGCTGGGAAGCGTGCTCCTGCCCGAGATGCTGCGCCGCGGCTACCACCCCAACATGGCGATGGGGCCGATCATGGCGATCGGCGGCGTCGACATGCTGATCCCGCCTTCCGCGCTCGCGGTGCTGCTCGGCAGCCTGGCGGGAATCTCCATCTCGCAGCTGCTGATCGCCGGCATCCTGCCGGGCGCGCTGATGTCGCTGATGTTCGTCGCCTGGATCGTGTACCGCGCGCTCGCCGATCCCGCGCTCGCGCCCGCCTTCGAGCACGAGGAGCTGCCCGCCTGGGAGCGCTGGAAGCCGCTGATCCTCTACGTGATGCCGCTCGTGCTGATCTTCGTCGTCGTGGTCGCGGCGATCGCGGCAGGCTGGGCGACGCCCACCGAGTCGGCCGCGCTCGGCGCCGTGGCGACGGTGGCCGTGGCCTGGCTTTACCGGGCGCTCACCTGGTCGAACCTGATGCGCGCCCTCATGGGAACCGCGGGGATCTCGGGCGCGATCCTGTTCATCATCGTCGGCGCGACCACGTTCGCCCAGATCCTCACCTTCTCCGGGGCGACCGGGGGGCTGGTGGAGGCGATCCGCGAGGCCGCGCCCGGCCCCTGGGTGGTGCTCGCCGCGATGATGCTGATCCTGCTCGTGCTGGGCTGCTTCGTCGACCAGGTGAGCATGATGCTGATCTGCCTGCCGTTCTTCATGCCGCTGGTGGCGGCCTACCAGTTTGATCCGGTCTGGTTCGGCGTCCTGTTCCTGATCTGCATGCAGCTGGGGCTGCTCACGCCGCCCTTCGGCATGCTGCTCTTCACCATGCAGAGCGTGGCGCCCAAGAGCATCGCAATGCGCCAGATCTACGGGGCAGTCACGCCCTACGTGCTGATGGGGCTGATCGCCCTGGTCCTGGTGATGCTATTCCCTGCGCTCGCCACCTGGCTTCCGCGCGTATTGATGGGAAAATAGCCGCCGCATGGAACGCTCGTTCCGCGAAGAAGTGAAGCTGCTGCGCCTGGGCGACGGCGAGGTCTTCCGCGGCGAGGGCATCCTCGCGGTGACCAAGGCGCTGCTGCAGTCCGGGGTCGCCTACGTCGGCGGCTACCAGGGCGCGCCGGTGTCGCACATGATGGACGTGCTGAACGACG
>Ga0187893_10014889_pt1 | contig 10513 bp, 8 predicted proteins | sample MA1701074metaG_FD_139574 | JGI IMG/M metagenome (GOLD analysis project Ga0187893, IMG submission 139574) | White microbial mat communities from a basaltic lava cave in the Kipuka Kanohina Cave System on the Island of Hawaii, USA - MA170107-4 metaG ...
CCCGCTCGGCTCCCTGGAAGTCGGCCCCGGGATCCTGCGGGTCCTGGAACAGCCCCAGCGACAGCTCCGGGTAGAGCTCCCCCGGCACCAGGGCCCAGCGCGCCGGGCCGATGTCGATCACGGCCACCTCGGAGCGCATGCCGAAGAACCCGGGGCGCAGCGCCGTCGGGTCGGGAAGCTCCGACGGCAGCAGCCCCTCCCCGTCCGCGTCGAGCGGCCAGAGCCTGCGCGGGTGGATGAGGCCGATCGACAGACCGGTCACGAAGCGGACATTGTCGAGCGGGACCATGATGTCGCGCTGGCGCACGTGGATGGCGGCGGACGCGGCCGGGCCACGCTCCCTGGATTCCCGCAGCGCGGCGAGGGCGATCTCGCCGATCTTCTCTCCCACAAGCTCGGCGCGGCGGGCCCGGGTCTCCGGGGCCTGGCCGGTCAGCGGATCCGTCACGCGCACGCGGCCCGAGCCGATCTGGCCCCCCAGCGCCCCGCTCGTATAGATGCAGACGCCTCCCCACTCCCGCTCCATCAGGGCCACGGTCCCGCGCGGAAAGTCCGCCGAAAGCTCCGCGTTCTCCTTGCCGGCGACGCTCGGGTGGCTGTTCCAGTTCACGACGGTCGCGATGGGCCGGCGATCCTGGCGGCCCACCAGCCCCATCGCCAGGACCGTGTCGTCGGTCAGCTCCGGCAGACGCGTGTCCTTCGACATCCCCGGCGCGCTCGATGCGCCCACGTAGATCTCCGCGGGGCGCCGGCTGCGCCACGCCTCCGCGATCGCGTCGACGGCCCGGGCGCGCACGTGGGCGACATACTCCGCGTCGACCGACGAGCCGATCGGGAGCCACAACCCGATCACGTCGGGGCCGGCGTGCGTGTGCGTGCTCACCACGGCGAGGTGATCCAGGTCGACCTCAGGGTGACGCGCGCGCAGCTCCTCGCGCACCTTCCGGACATCGTCGTTGATAAAACCGATGAGATCGAGCACCACCAGGCCGATGCCCCCGCCGCGATCGTCGGTCACGACCACGGCGCGCGCGAACAGCTCGTCGTTGACACCGGTTGCGGGCAAGCCGCGCGAGAGCCCACCCACGTAGACGGTGCGACCCGGATCGGCGAGGGCGGGCGTGATGACGCGCACCGCGGCTCCGGCGTGCAGTCCCCCCTCGTCCGACGCCGCCGCCGAGGCCGGGGGAGCGGACCGCGTTTCCGTTCCGGGCGCGGAATGGCCCGCGCAGCCGCCCAGGGCGGCCCCCAGCGCAATTCCGGTCATTGCGACCTTCCACTGCGCCCGCGCAAGTCCTTTGAATGCCATCGATTCGGCCCTCTGCGACTCCCCCCGCCGATTTACCTCAGGGGGAGGACTGTGCTAGATTGTGACGTCCGCGCGGGTTGCCGGCCCGTGCAGTTGCGGGTGGTCGGCACCGACTGAGGGGAGTCCCGCGCGCCCCCCGGTTGATTCGATGCGACGTCAGCAGACCGGGGGCCGAGCCCACGCAGTGGACGTGGGCACGTGCCCGGATCGACGGCACCCTTCTCGTCATTGAGGGAACCGTCTCCCGCCTCGAGGATGACGACGGGCACAAATATAGGTGGTCCCGAAAGAAGGGGCTTGGTGCTGATCTTGTGAGAAATCGCTCGAAGGGACGTCCGCGCCATCACGGCGGGCCGCGGCACCACGCCGCTCACGATCCCCACGGCCAGAATTCCCCGAATAGCGCGCCGCAGCACGGTGGCGGGGGTCGTCCCCAGCGGCGCGGCCGCCGCCGCGGCCGGGGTCATCGCGGAGGAGGCGGCGGGGGTCCGAGGCCGGAACAGCATTCGATGCTCCGGCAGGGCGTGCCGGGACCGGCGCCCGGCGAGACGGCCGAGGGGCTCCTCGAGGTGATGTCCTCGGGGCACGGCTTCCTGAGGCGCAAGGAAAACAGCTACCTCCCCTCCACCGGCGACATCTTCGTCCCCGCGAATTCCATCCGCAACACGATCTACCGATCGGGCACGCTGCTGCGCGGTGTCGTGCAGCCCGGCCGCGGGCCACAGGGCCACCCGATGGTCCAGGACGTCTCGCCCGTCAACGGCATGCCCGTCGGGCGCGACTTCATCCCGTTCGAGCACCTCACCTCCATCGCGCCGAACCGCAGGCTGCGGCTCGAGACCGTCTCATCCGAGATGTCGATGCGCGTGCTGGACCTCATCTGCCCCATCGGCTTCGGCCAGCGCGGCCTGGTGGTCGCGGCACCGAAGACCGGAAAGACGACGCTGCTCAAGAAGATGGCCGCCAGCATCTCGACCAATCACCCCGAGGCCAAGCTCATCGTCCTGCTCATCGACGAACGTCCCGAGGAGGTCACCGATTTCCGCCGCTCGGTGAAGGGCGAGGTCATCGCCTCCTCTTCCGACGAGATGTCCCACCAGCACGTCAACGTCGCCGAGATCGTGTTCGAGCACGCGCGGCGCGAGGTGGAACACGGGCGCGACATCGTCATTCTGCTCGATTCGCTCACGCGGCTCGCGCGCGCCTACAACCGCGAGCAGCGCGGCTCGGGCAAGATCATGACGGGCGGCATCGACTCGCGCACGATGGAGAAGCCGCGCTACTTCTTCGGCTCGGCGCGGCAGGCGGAGGAGGGGGGCAGCCTCACGATCATCGCCTCGGCGCTCGTGGACACGGGCAGCCGGATGGACGAGGTCATCTTCCAGGAGTTCAAGGGGACCGGCAACATGGAACTGGTGCTCGACAGGGGACTGTTCGAGCGGCGGATCTTCCCCGCCGTGGACATCAGCCTCTCGGGCACGCGGCGCGAGGAGCTACTCTTCACGAAGGAGGAGCTGGTCAAGGCGACGCTGCTGCGCCGCGTCCTGGGCTCCGTCAAGCCGGTCGAAGCGATGCAGCTCCTGCTCGACAAGCTGTCCAAGTTCCCCACCAACGCCGATTTCCTCAAGAGCTTCCAGGCGGCATAAGATCGCCAACCCCGGCAGGCGCTCCGCGCGAGCGAAGGGAGGTGAAGCGATGAAGACGTCCCGCGTCCCGCCACGGCGCGCACACCGCTACGGTCATGGCCGCATCGAGATCCGCCCCATGCGCGGCCGCGAGCGGACGGCCGATCTCATCGACACCTATTTCAACGCCTACAACGCCGCGCGCGTGCGCGAGATCTGCCGCCTGCTGACCGGGAAGGTCCTCAAGCCGCGGGTCACCGTGGGTCTGTCGCTTTCCGGCGCGATGATCCCGGCCGGGCTCGGCTCCGCGCTGATCCCCCTGATCGAGAGGGGGTTCATCGACTACATCGTCAGCACGGGCGCGAACCTCTACCACGACACGCACTTCGGCCTGGGCTTCGATCTGTTCAAGAGCACGCCGTTTCTCGACGACGTCACGCTCTACAACGACCGCGTGATCCGGATCTACGACATCACCCTCGACCTGGACACGTTGCTCGAGTCCGATCGCTTCGTCTACCTCGCCATCGATCGGCCGGAGTTCCAGATGCGCATGGGCACCTCGGAGCTGCACTACAAGCTCGGCGCGCTGGTGGATCACCTCGAGAAGAAGAACAACCGCCGCAACACGACGCTGCTGGCGGCCGCGTACCGGGCGCAGGTCCCCATCTACACCTCCTCGCCGGGCGACAGCACGATCGGCCTGAACATGGCGGCGCGGGCGCTGGTGGGTGGCTCGCTCGAGATCGACGTCTCACGTGACGTGAACGAGTCCACGGCGCTCGTTTACGAGGCGAAGCGCCGCGGATTGTCGGCGGTGATCATCCTGGGAGGTGGCAGCCCGAAGAACTTCATCCTCCAGACCGAGCCGCAGCTCCAGGAGGTCCTCGGGCTGGACGTCAAGGGGCACGACTTCTTCGTCCAGGTCACCGACGCGCGGCCCGACACGGGCGGATTGTCCGGCGCCACCCCGGCGGAGGCCGTGTCGTGGGGGAAGGTGGATCCGAAGAGGCTCCCCGACAGCGTCGTCTGCTACGGCGACAGCGCGATGGTGTTCCCGCTCATCGCCTCGTACGTCCTCACCCGCTGCCGGAAGCGGCCGCTCAAACGCCTCTACGCGCGGCGCGACGCGCTGATGGACAATCTCCGGGAGGTCTACCGCAAGCGTCTGATGCGCGGGCACCGGGGAGCGCGCGGCGTGAGCGCGTCCCCGCGGCACCAGCCGTCTACGGCGTCGCGGCGGTGAGGCTCGCTGCGTCGAAGGGCACGGCCGCGGTGAAGATGGTCTCGGGCAGCTCGGAGAACACTTCGATGCCGTCGAGCGCTATCTGCACTTCGCCCCCCGGCTGAGACTTCCGCAGCGAGAACTTCATCCCGGAAACCGTCGTCCATTCCGACCAGTCGAAGGCAACCGGCGTCACGTTCTTGCCCTTGGGCACGAAGGCGACGTTCTCGATCAGCTTCGTCGCACGGTTGACGTAGAAGCGAAACTTCACGTCGGGGCTGTCCTCGAAGGCGGCCGTGATCTGATCGTAAACGACGTCCCCCGCCGGCTTTTCGCCCTCATAGCGCAGCTTCGCGCCCGGCTCCTTGAGGCGGAACGGGGTGATGAGCCACAGCTCGTCCTCGTTGAAGTACTTGAGCGCGTCGGCGACGATCTTGTCGCCGTTCTCGCCCGTGACCTCCTGTCCTTCCAGGGTGGCCTGACCCTGCCGCGTCGCATGATCGAGGATGACGACCACGGGCTTGCGGGTCCTGGTCGTGAAGGTCTCCAGATGGGACCGTTTCGACTGGCGATCCCAGATGTGGATTCGCTCCTCGACGACCTCGGTGCCGTGGACCTTCGTGTAGCGGAACTTGAGATAGCGGACCTTGTGGAACGCCGCGCCGCCGATCGTCTCGAGAACCTCGTCCGCGATCACGACGGCCTTCCCGTCGGACTGCGCGGGGTCGAACGCAGCCTGCGCCACGAGGCTGCCGCCCATGGCGGCCGCCAGCGCGAGGCACGGTACAAGATGCCGGAGCGGCATCCTCATGGTTCATTCCTCCTATTGCTGCCCTTCAGCGGAACGCCGGGCCGGGCCGGTGGTCTGGAAGGATGGCGGATTATAGCGCCTCGCCGGGAGTCCGCGGCGAGCGCGGCGGCCTGCCGGGCTCGTGAGGCCCCACGTAGGGCCGCAGCCTCCGGCTGCGCGACGGGTGGCGGAGCTTGCGCAGCGCCTTGGATTCGATCTGACGGATCCTCTCGCGGGTGACCGCGAAGCACTGTCCGACCTCCTCCAGCGTGCGCTCGGAGCCGTCGTCGAGGCCGAAGCGCATCTTCACGACCTTCTCCTCGCGCGGCGAGAGGGTCTTGAGCACCGTGTCGGTGTTCTTCCTGAGGGCTTCCAGCATGGCCATGTCGAGCGGCGAGACCAGCGATGGATCCTCGATGAAGTCCCCGAGGCGCGAGTCCTCCTCTTCGCCGATGGGCGTCTCCAGCGAGACCGGCTCCTGCGCGATCTTGAGCACCTTGCGGACCTTGCCGACCGGGATCCCCATCCGCATGGCGATCTCCTCGGGGGTCGGCTCGCGGCCCACTTCCTGGACCAGAGTGCGCGACACGCGCACGAGCTTGTTGATCGTCTCGATCATGTGGACCGGGATCCGGATCGTGCGCGCCTGATCGGCGATCGCGCGCGTGATGGCCTGCCGTATCCACCACGTCGCGTAGGTGGAGAACTTGTAGCCCCGCCGGTGCTCGAACTTCTCGACCGCCTTCATGAGGCCGATGTTCCCCTCCTGGATGAGATCCAGGAACTGGAGCCCGCGGTTCGTGTACTTCTTGGCGATCGACACGACCAGACGCAGGTTGGCCTCGATGAGATCGCCCTTGGCGCGCAGGGCTTCGGCGTCTCCCCTGTCGATCCGCGCCAGCGTGCGATCCAGCTCGGCGAGCCGGCAGCCGAACAGCTCCTCCAGGACGCCGAGCTCGCGCTGCGCTTCGATGCGCGAGCGCCGCATGAGCCGCTTCGCCTTGTCGCCCCGGGCCTGCTTGTGGCGTCTGTCGAGGTCGGCCAGCTCCACCTGGAGATCGCGCATCTCGGCGGCCGCCTTCACGAGCATCGTTACCAGGCGCTGTACCTGCGATTCCGAGATCCGGATCTCGCGCACGATGCGGCCGGTCCTGACGCGGGCACGGGAGAGCTGCCAGGAAGCGGCGCGCCACGCGCGCGCGCCCTGCTTGAGCGAATCGCGACGGCGCCGCAGGCGCTGCATCTCGCGCAGCGAGCGCGTCAGCCGCGGCAGGATGCGCTGGACCTGGGAGCGGCTGGCGCGGTTTTCGTCGTCCTTGCCGTTCAGATAGATCCCCTCGATCGGCGTGGCGCTTCCGCCGCGGACCACCTGGCCGATCCGGACGATCTCCATGACGATCCCCTGGTTCCGCGACAAGGACCGCAGGATCTTCTGCTCGCCGCGCTCGATGCGCCGCGCGATCCGGATCTCGCCCTCCTTGTTGAGCAGCGCGACGGTGCCCATCTCGCGCAGGTACATGCGCACAGGATCGTTGGTCTTCTCGAGATCGAGCGTCGTGATCTCGGGGCGCGCGGGATCCTCCCGGGGTGCGTCGCCGTTGCCCGCGGCCTCGTGATCACGCGCCTTTCCGGCGAGCGGGGAATCCACCAGCTCGATCCCCTGCTCGCTGAGGAACATCAGCAGTTCGTCGATGTCCTCCGAGGAGTTCATGTCATCGGGGAGCAGGTCGTTCACCTCGTCGTAATTGAGGTAGCCCTTCTCGCGTCCGATGGAGATCAGCCTGTGGATTTCCTTGTACTTGTCCTCGATATCCAAAGTCTCTCCTCTCCCGCTCCCCGGTGCCCCGCGGGCCGATCAAGCCAACGAATCGATCTCCCTGCTCAATTCCACCTTCCTGCGCAGCAGCTCCTCGAGCTGCGATGCGTCGGTCGCCGATTCCATCTCCTTCTGGAGCCTGTCGCGCTCCCGCTTCAGCAGACGCATCCTCATGGATTCGATGCAATGGAGCGCCTCGGTCCTTCCGACCGCCGGCGCCTGCTCGACGGCAAGCATCGCCAGCTCCGATCGGACCGGCTCGTCGAGCAGCTCCGCCAGCGTTCCGTAGGAGACATCCCCGCCTTCGGCCTCCAGTCCATGGACGGCGCGCACGATCGCCTCGATCGGAGAGCCGGCGAGAGCGTCGTCGGGAAGCTGCCCGAGCAGCTCGGCGCGCAGATCGACCGATTCGACCAGCGCCCTCACCAGACGCCCCTCGGCCGTCGTCAGCCGGACCGGGGCGGGCGAGCGCACGCCGGGCACGCGCGGACGCGCCTCCTTGAGCAGCGCGTCACGGATCTCGGAGAGCAGCAGGGCATCGTCGAGGGCGAGGCGCTCCGCCATCGTATTGATGCAACCCGAACGCTCCACGCGATCGGGGACTTTCGCGATGACGGGGAGCATCTCCTTGACCACCCGGCTCTTGATCTCCCGATCCAGCTCGCGCCCCGCGACGGCCTGCTCGAGCAGGTAGTCGAAATGAGACGGCGCCTGCGTGGCGAGGGCGCGGTAGGCGTCCACCCCGGCGGCGCGGACGAACTCGTCGGGATCCTGACCCGAGGCGATCCGCAGCACGCGCACGCTGAACCCCAGCGCGATGAGCAGGTCGATGCTGCGGCGCGTCGCCATGGCGCCGGCCGCGTCGGGGTCGTAGTTCATGACAACCCGGTCGGCGAACCGCCGGAGCACGAGCGCCTGCTGCTCGGTGAACGACGTGCCGCACGTGGCCACGACGTTGCCGATGCCGGCCTGCAGCAGGCTGGCGAAATCGAAGTAGCCCTCGACGACGATCGCCTCGCCCGTGTCGCGGATGGCACCGCGCGTGAGGTCCAGCCCGTAGAGCGTCTCGCGCTTGTTGTAGACGGGAGTGTCGGCGGAATTGAGATACTTCGGCTCGCCCTGGCCGATCAATCTGCCGCCAAAGCCCACGACCTCCCCCGAGAGGTTGCGGATGGGGAACACGACGCGGCCACGGAAGCGATCGAAGGTGGAGGAGCGCCCTTCCTTGCGGGAAAGCAGGCCTCCGGTGACGAGCGGCTCGACGCCGAAGCCGCGGCGCACCAGATGATCGCGCAGACCGTCCCAGGAGTCGGCCGCGAAACCCATCTGGAGCCGTTCGACGGTTTCCCCGGTGGTGCCGCGGGTCCGCAGGTAGCGGCGCGCGGCCGCGCCCTCGTCCGCGCTCTTGAGCAGCTCGTGAAAGTACGCGGCGGCTTCGCGGTGCGCCGCGAGGATCGTCTCGCGCTCCGAACGCTGGCCGGGGCGCTGTTCGGGGATGGCGATCCCGGCCCTGCGCGCCAGCAACCGCGCCGCTTCGAGGAACTCCACGTTCTCGCGAAGCATGACGAACTTGAAGACGTCGCCGCCGGTCTGGCAGCCGAAGCAGTAGAAGAGGCCTTTTTCGTCGTCGAGATAGAAGGAGGGGGTCTTCTCGGCGTGGAAGGGGCAGAGGCCGCGGAACTTCCTCCCCGCCCGCTTCAACGGGACCGATTCGGAGATGAGCGCAACGACATCGACAGCCGACCGAACCTTGTCGACGAAGTCGCTGCTTGCCGCGCTTGCCAAGGTCCCTCCGGAACTGCGGCCGCGCTGCCCCCTGGGGCGGTACGTTCCGCTGGACCTCTTGGCAGGTTTGCCTTCATGAGGGCGGGGGTGCAGGAGAGCGAAGGACCTGCCTGTCCGTCGCTCCCCTGTTCAGCGTTTCAGTCGCCGATCGGAACCCCTACCCGTTGAACTTCCTCTCCTGTGCCAGGCGCTTCAGAAGCTTCTTGCGCGCTGCCAGGGCCTTGCGCTTGCGCTTCGCACTCGGCTTCTCGTAGTGCTGGCGCTTCTTGAGCTCGCTCAGGATCCCGGATTTCTCGCACTTGCGCTTGAAGCGGCGCAGCGCGTTCTCCAGGCTCTCGTCTTCGCGTACCTTGATGAGCGGCATCCGCGTTTGATCCCTCCCTTCGTCAGGATTTCAGATGCCGTGCTGCCGGCGGTTCCTGTGACGGAGCCGACCGGCACTCCCCCTCCGCAGCGCGCGGTGGCACAAAAACAGCCCATTGACCTCGTCGATCCCGGCCAAGTGGGAAGTCGAGAGGCCGTTCGGGCATCGATTTTTGTGCTGTGGCGCCCCTGCAGGCGGAAAGCGGAGGGAATATATCGCCACATCCGTACACTGTCAACCAAACGAAACATTCAGTGTCAGGCGAACATGCCACATAACATTCTGACAGAGAAAGAGTTACAGCCAACACCCTTCCCCTGCCCTCATGTTTTGAGGCCTGCCGTCATGTGACTGACACTCCTGAGGGGTCGCCCTTTTTGGCGACCGAGGGGGAGCTACCTGGAGCGCCCCAGGCTCAGGATCTGGCTGGCCGCGTACCCTGCTCCGAAACCATTGTCGATATTGACCACTACGGTTCCCGAGGAGCAGGAATTAAGCATGCCCAGGAGGGCGGCAACCCCACCGAAGGAGGCTCCATATCCCTGACTGGTCGGCACCGCGATGACCGGCACCGAGACCAGCCCCCCCACGACGCTCGGCAGGGCCCCCTCCATTCCGGCGACCACGACGATGACGCGCGCCTGGCGCAGCAGGGGACCCTGCTGGAGCAGGCGGTGAATGCCGGCCACCCCCACGTCATACGCGCGCCTGGCTTCGTTGCCCATGATCTCCGCGGTGACCGCCGCCTCCTCGGCAACCGGGATGTCCGAGGTCCCGGCCGTGAGCACGAGCAGCCCCTTGCGCTTCGTCCGCACGCGCCCGGGGGGCTCGACGGTGATGCAGCGGGCCTGCGGATGGAAGGTTGCGGCGGGGGCGTGCTCCACCGCGCGCAGGTAGAGACCCTCGGTGGCGTGCGTCACGAGGATCGGATGGCGCCGGGGGACGATGCGCTCGAGGATCCCCAGCACCTGCTCGTCGGTCTTGCCGCGCCCGAAGATGACCTCCGGGAAGCCTCTTCGCAGCGCCCGGTGCGTGTCGTAACGAGCGAACCCCAGATCCTCCGTGGGGAGTCCGCGCAGCTTCTCCATGGCCTCCGCCACGCCGATGCGGCGCGAGCGGATCGCGAGGATCAATCGTCTGACATCTTCGGGGTTCATGGGTGCGGCATTATATTATGAGCGCATCATGGGACCTGCCTCGTCGAAGGAGCTGACGGTCGCCGTCACGGGCGCCAGCGGCACGCTGTGCGCCCTGCGCCTCATACGCGCCCTGGCGGGGCATCCGGACGTCCGGCAGGTGAACGTCGTGATCTCCTCAGCGGCGCTGCGCGTGGCCCGGGTGGAGGTGGGCCCCGAAGACGCGTCCCTCGATCGGATGCGTCAGATCATCGCGGGGGATGCCCGGACGATCCGGTGGCACGACGAGCAGGACGTGGGAGCCTCGATCGCCAGCGGCTCTCATCCCCAGCACGGCACGGCCATCGTCCCCTGCAGCACGGGGACGCTGGGCGCCATCGCCTCGGGGGCGACGCGAAACCTCATCCACCGCGCGGCCGAGGTGGCGCTCAAGGAGCGCAGGACCCTCATCCTCGGAGTGCGG
>Ga0187893_10014890_pt1 | contig 10513 bp, 9 predicted proteins | sample MA1701074metaG_FD_139574 | JGI IMG/M metagenome (GOLD analysis project Ga0187893, IMG submission 139574) | White microbial mat communities from a basaltic lava cave in the Kipuka Kanohina Cave System on the Island of Hawaii, USA - MA170107-4 metaG ...
CTTGGCTGTCGATGCGCCGTTTCATCCGCTCGGTGTGGGACTCGGGTCTGTGGGTTCGCCCGGTGAAGAACACCACCTGGCGCACCGGGGTCCGGTCGGGATGGCGCAGGCACTGCGCTCGCAGGGGGCAGGGGCCGCACACCCGCTTGGCCCCGGTGAACTTCACTGCTTCTCTGCCCTGAATCAGGCAGCGGCTGCCGTTCTGGTAGAGAAACTGCCCAGCCGGGCAGATGCACACCTTCGAGCCTTCGTCGTAGTGGAAATCCTCGGGACCGAATAACACCGGTTTGTTCTCACTGCGCGTCTTGTCCCACAGCGCATCGGGCTTGGACTTGTGCCTGGCCTGCTCGGCGAAGCGCTCATCGCGGGCTCGCATGCCGTTGTCTGCGATCAGGGCATTGACTTCCAGTTCGTCCAGGGCTTTGAGGTTGGCTTCACTGTGATAGCCCGCATCGGCGCTCACGATCGATGCTTCTTCGATCAGATCCTGCATCGCCTCGACCACGGCAATGAGCAGTTCTTGCTCTGAGCCCGTGCCGTGGGCCTGGGCCTCGACGATGATCTGGTGAGTGCTGTCCACCGCCGCCACCCCGCTGTAGCCCTGGATGACACCCTTGCCGGTGGCCATCTTGGCCGAGTCCTTGTCGGTGCGGTTGCTCTTGCGAATCGCCCCCCTGGCCCCGCGCCGGTCTTCTGGATTGTCCTTGAGCCACTGCCGGATCTGGGCCGCATCTTTGCGCAGGCGTTCGATACGCCCGGCCTCCTTCTTGCGCAAGTCCGGTTCGAGCGCGCGCTCATCGTTGTCGCGGTGGCGCGCGAGCATGCGCCTGACCTGAAGCTCGATCCTGGCCGCCTCGCGCTCGAACTCCGCACGGGTGCCGCTCCTGGCCTTGGCTGCGTTAGCGGGCAGCTTTACCCCGTCGATGGCGAACATCTCCCGCCCGATCAGCCCTTGGGCGTCGCAGATGAACAGCACCTAGGTAAAGACATCGGCAATCTCCTCGCCCAGCTCCCGGATGAAGGCAGCCAGGGTGGTGAAGTGCGGGGTACTATCTCCGGACAGGGCGATGAACACCACGTTCTCCCGGCAAGCCCGCTCGATCTCCCGGCTGCTGACGATGCCCCGGGAGTAGGCAAACAGAATGAGCTTCAGCAGCGTGGCGGGCGGGTAGGCGGGTGCGCCGGTTTCATCGTTGCAAAAGCGCTCATCCAATCCTGACAGATCCAGCTCGTGGTCGAGCAGATGGTTGAGCGCGTGTTCAAAGCTACCAGGGAGCAGTTGTTGCGAAAGGTCGACAGGAAGAAATCTTGGGGACGTATCGACTACCTTGTAGCGGGCCATCGTCGCATCGGCTCCTCGGGAATCGCAACGCCACGATCTTGCGGCACGCACATGACAGGAGCAATATCTCGGGAGACTTTTTATACAGCTTCGTTAGGGCTCATGTTCACACGAGCGCTCATTGCATTTCTGCTGTTGCCGGGATTGGCGGCCTTCATCATCCCCGCCGCTTGGCTCTGGTACACGGGTCGCACTCAGCTCGATCAGCCCATCGGGGTGGTTGTTTTTGCGGTCGGCTTTGTCGGCCTCTTATGGTGCGTGAGGGATTTCTACGTGTCTGGCAAGGGGACGCTCGCTCCATGGGCGCCACCCCAGAAACTGGTAATCGGCGGCCTATACCGCTACAGCCGCAATCCGATGTATGTGTCGGTCGCGCTGGTGCTGCTCGGGTGGGCTGTCTCGTTTGGCGCACCGGCCCTGTACATCTACACGCTTCTCGTCGTCACGGCTTTTCACATTCGCATAGTGCGCGGCGAGGAGCCATGGTTGGCACGCACGCATGGCAGTGACTGGCAGCGCTACGTCAGTCAGGTTCCTCGTTGGTTCTGGTGAGGGCGACCCAATGAGCCCCAACAACGGCATGCAGGCGACGGGCAAGAAGCCGCCCGCGCCTGATGCCGGACGTTGGGCGTCCTCTCGAGAGACCTCGCATTGAAGCATTACCGCAACAACGACCAGGTCCCGCGCCTCCGTCTCAATTCCCCGAGCGGTAGCGTGGTGGCGGGGTCATAGCGTGGTGGCGGGGTCAGGTCTTGGAGTATCAGTTTTTCGAGCCCACAAACTACGTCAGAATCGTAGCGTGGTGGCGGGGTCAGGTCTTGGAGTATCAGTTTTTCGAGCCCACAAACTACGTCAGAATGGAGCCTGCACAGAGGAGGAAGCATCGCATGGCCGTCCTACGCATCGCCAAGATGGGCAACCCGATACTTCTGCAGAAAGCGGCGGCGATCGCCGACCCAACTGCTCCCGAGATCCGCCGCCTAGCCGCCGACATGCGGGACACCCTCGAAGACATCGGCGCCAGCGGTCTCGCCGCCCCGCAAGTCTTCGAAAGCAAGCGGCTGGTGGTCTACCGCATTCTCGCCTCGCGCATTCCCAAGGGCTCCGGCCTCGAGCCGCGTCCCTGGACCACGCTCGTCAACCCCGTGATCACACCGAAGACCGAAGCCAAGACACTCGTCTGGGAACGCTGCCTGAGCATCCCCGGCCTGCACGGCAAAGTGCCGCGCTACCCGCACATCAGCATCACCTACCAGACCCTGGAAGGCAAGACGGTCACGCACGACGCCCACAGCTCCTGGGCCGCGATCCTGCAGCACGAGATCGACCACCTGGACGGCATCGTCTACCCGATGCGCATGACCGACCTCTCGCTGCTCGCCTACAACGACGAGCCCGGACCGCTCACGCGCGAAGTCATGGCAGACCGGAGCGGTATCGACCCGCTGTTCATCGACCTGGTGGAGCGCTGGCCGGGCCGTGAACGCTGGTTTGGAAATGTAACCACTAACGATCGCCAATGACGCGTTCTCCGATACAGCAGATTCCCCGAGCGCGGTTCTATGAGGAGGGCGCCTATCCGTGGCACATCGAGATGGTGCCCAAAACATGGCGCAACCCGCCGGAACCGCACCCCGCGTGGCAGCGCGCCATCTTCGTGGTGCATGGCATTGGCTCCCAGACGCAGGCAGAGGTCGCCGTAGGGGTCAGGTCTTGCAAAACTTCATAGCTCGACGGCAATCCGTTGCAGCATGGTTTCGCGGACCTGGCTCGCTAGCATCTATAAATTACGTTAGGCGCCGAACATCGGGGCTTGAATGGTCTTTGCGGAGCTGAAGTATCAGAAGCACTACTCGGATATTCATGCCGAGTTACTTGCCTTTATCGAACGCCACTTCTCGCGGGTGCAGTCTGGACACCAGGGCGATTCCTGGATTTGGATTCTGGATGGCGAAGATAAGGTTGCTATTGATACCTTCACGTCAATGAAACATCAGATCAAGTCACCCAGGGCGGGCGCGCATGTGCAGAAGGTCATCGAGACCCTGCAACGCGAGTTTCAGCTACGAGTGTACGAAGAGCCAGAGCTCGAGGCACATGAAGACGCTTAGCACCTGTGCCATCGCGACCGCCAGGTCGGCAACGGCGACACCTGACAGCGCGTTGGTGACCGACGCCTATTCTTCGCCGCTACGCGATCAGCGCGGCGCGGCACAACGCGGACGTTAGGAGCGCGCCTCCTGTGGAGTAGCTGCGAGACCGAGGTCGGACCAAGACAATAAAGTCGATCTGCGGCGCGGAGTGCGTTGGATATATAGTGGCTCCTCCGCATTCCGGGCCAGGCCGCAAAGCTTCCCCGCTGGCGAGCAAAGAGAAATGTCGTGCGCGTGACATATCGCTCAACAAAGTCACTCCCGAAGTACCCGGTCCTGAAGCTGTATCGGGCGCTCGATTGGTCGGCCGCAAAGCGGCCAAGTCGCCTGTTGAGGGCGATCGCACGGTCTGATTCCGTGGTAACGGCTTGGGTCAACGGTTCACTCGTCGGACTAGGAAATGCGATTTCTGACGGTGCGCTCGTAGTCTACTATCCTCATCTGCTCGTCCTCCCCGAGTACCAGCGCCAAGGCATCGGCCGGAAAATCATGAAACGCCTCATGGCTCGATACCACGGGTTTCACCAACACATACTCGTGGCCGAATCAAAGGCCACTGGGTTCTACCGAGCTTGCGGCTTCAGACGAGCAGGGAAGACCATGCCAATGTGGATTTTTGAAGGCGCAGAGCATGGATAAGAGCCACAGAAAACCGGTTTCGGTCAAATTGAAGATGTGTCCGTTCGCGCCGAGCGCGAGTGCTAGAGATGGCGATGGCGGTGACATCGCCTGATCCCCCCCTTGGCGAGCTCATCTGTGCGCTCTCGCTGGCCTGCGATCTTGGTAATAACTTCCCGCTTGAGAAGGGCCTCAGGAATACCGTACTCGCTACTCGCCTTGGGAGGGCGCTCGGGCTCAGCGGCGATCAGCTGTCGCATGTCTACTATGTCTCGCTTCTGCGATTCGTCGGTTGCGCGGCCTTCGCTGTCGAAGCCGCGCGGAGGTTTGGCGACGACAACGCGCTGCGAGGCGCGATGGCGCCGGTCGACTTCGCGAGACCCGGCGAAGTGCTCAGGCAGGCAGCCAGCCTCGGCAAGGGTCCAATGGGACGCTTGCGTTCCGTTGCGCGCTTCCTGGCGGCCGGCAAGTCGTTCGGCGAAGGACTCATAGGATCCGACTGCGAAGTCATGGCGCGGGCGGCTGCGCGGCTGGGTCTCGCTCCAGCTGTGTCGAAGGGTCTGAGCGACGCCTACGAGCGATGGGATGGCAAGGGAGGACCGCGTGGCGTAAGTGGCGAGGCGATCCATGTGAGCGCCCGGCTTGTCCATGCGGCACACGAGGTCGAGCTCCACCACCGTATCGGCGGCCCCGATGCTGCGCTGAATATGATCCGCCGCGGCAGTGGAACGTGGTTCGATCCTTCGATCGTCGCCGTTTTCGAAGCGAGGGCTCCAGACCTCCTGCCCATTCTCGATCTCGAATCGGTTTGGGATCTCGCACTGGCAGAGGAGCCTGAACCCCGGCTGCACTGCCCTCCCGGGCAGCTCGACGCACTCGCCTGCACCTTCGCGGACATCGTGGATCTGAAATCCTCGTACACGCTCGGGCATTCGTCCGCAGTCGCTGCGATCGCCCGACGCGCAGGCGAAGACCTCGCGCTCGCTGAAAGCGATCTTCGCGAGCTGGTGCTCGCCAGCCTGTTGCACGACCTCGGGAGGCTGAGTGTGCCGACGGGCATCTGGGACAAGAAGGGCTCGCTCAACGCCGGCGAATGGGAGCGCGTTCGTCTCCATGCCTATTACACCGAGCGCGTGCTCACGCAGTCGCCGCTGTTTGCCAGCGTGGCGCGCATAGCCGGCCTGCACCACGAGCGACTCGACGGTCGCGGATATCATCGAGCCGCGCCTGCCGCCGCGCAGCCGGCAACAGTGCGAGTTCTCGCAGCCGCCGACGTCTACCAGGCATTGACCGAGGAGCGACCCCATCGCGCGGCGCACCCACCGGAGCGCGCGGCTGAGGAGCTCATGTGCATGGTGGAAGCCGGCGCGCTCGACGCCGAAGCCGCGAGGGCGGTCTGCCGGGCGGCGGGGCACAAAGTGAAGCGTGGCACCGGCTACCCGGCGGGCCTGACAGTTCGCGAGGTCGAAGTGCTGCGGCACCTCGCTCGAGGCCTGTCGGAGAAGGAGATCGGCAAGGCTCTCTTCATCGCGCCGGGGACCGTGCACAGCCACGTGATGCACATATACGAGAAGACGGGGCTTTCGACGCGTGCCGGTGTAGCCCTCTTTGCCATGGAGCACGGGCTGCTCCCGGGCTAGCCGCAAAATCTACTGTTCAGTGGATACCGGGCGTTCCCGCCGCGCAGTACCTTGCCTTCAAAGGAGGCAAGACCATGAAACTGCACCTCGGCGTAACCCTTATCCTGATCGCGCTCACTACTTCCGCGCTGGCGGCCGCCGGCGTGAGGACGGGCACCGTTCGAGTCAACGAAGCCGCGCTCTACTACGAGGTTCAGGGCAGCGGACCAGTACTTCTGATGATCTCGGGCGCTACCGGCGACGCGGGACATTTCGCTCGCGTGGCTCCGCTGCTGGCCGAGACTTACACAGTGGTGACCTACGACCGCCGAGGCAATTCACGGAGCCCCGCCACCGATCAGACCTCCCTCGAGCAACAGGCCGACGACGCGGCCGAGCTTCTGCGGTCGCTGCGGCTTTCGCCGGCCACGGTCTTCGGCACGAGCGGCGGCGCCATCATTGCGCTCAAGCTGGCCCTGCGGCGCCCGGAAGTCTGCCGGACCGTGATCGTGCACGAGCCGCCGTTCATGGCTGTCCTCCCGAACGCCGCGGAAGCCGGCAAGGAGTTTCAATTGGCGGTGGAGAGCGCGCTCAAAGAGCGCGGACCCAAGGGGGCGATGGAGATGTTCATCCGCATGAACGCGGGTGACGCCGCCTTCGATGGCCTCGAGCAGGCTCTCAAGGCGCGAATGCTGGACAACGGTGAGCGCTTCTTCGCGTTCGAACTGCCGATGTTCATGTCCTGGATCCCGAGCGAGGCTGAGCTTCGCGCCGCGCCCGTCCCGATTCGCGTCCTGACAGGCGCGGATAACCGCGGGACCGACTACTACGCGACATCGGAGTGGTTGGCCCAGCGGCTCGGCACGGAACTCGGCAAGCTGCCGGGACGACACGTCCCCTATTTCACCGACCCGGCCGCGATGGCGACCGAATTGAAGGCACTGATCGACCTGCCGGAATAGCGTATTACCTGGCGTACGGCGAAGCGAACCTGGAAATCGCGACTCCGCTACGTCAAGGGCTGCCGTTGAACCGTGATCGAGGACCATGTGTCAGCTCGACCAGGGTTGCGCCCAGCCGCACCGGCCACTCAGCGTCACCCGCCGGAAACTAGCCCGACGAACGGGGGTGCGAACAGCAGGTACAGTCCGATGCCGACGCCGATCATCGGTACCGCGTCCAGCAGGCCGGCGACGACGAACAGCTTGATCTGCAATGCAGGCATGAGTTCAGGCTGACGCGCCGCCCCTTCAAGAAAGCGCCCGCCCAGCAGTCCGAGGCCGATCGCGGAGCCCAGCGCACCGGCTCCGATCAGGATCGCCACCGCGATCGCGATGTGGCTCAGTAGCAGCGACAGTTCCATTCGTTTCTCCTCGACCGCGAGTGCACGTCACGGGCCCAGAGTAGGCGGGCTCCTGCACGCCGGCAATTACCCACGAGGTAATTGCGCGGCCGTACGTTGCTGGTGAACTGTCGCAGAACGCTGATGCAGCGGCACATGCCAAATTGCTGAGGTCGAATGGGTCACCGAATTGAGGGTCATGCGTGGGATTCTCAGTGACTCGATCTTGTCGCCGTTCAATCGGAACACATGCTCGAGCTGGACAGGGCTTCCGGGAAGTTTCGGGTGACCCGGGCGGGCATTGTCACGCTCGAGCCCTTCATCGCGACATCCAGGGATTGACCGGGCAAGGAAACCGGGCCGGCTTGACCTGCCGCAAACGAACCGCGTGCGGTCGTGCCAGTCTAAGGCGCATAATTGCAGGCCCACCGGGATAGCCGCCGCCAATCCCGCAGATGACCAAACTCAATTTCACAACGTGCCCACTCTGAAGGTGGATTGGGGACGAGAACACGACCGGAGGAAACCATGGACATGAAGACCAGGGACCAGAGCGCGGGCAAGTGCCCGTTCAACCACACCGCCGGCGTCGGCAGGACGAACCGCGACTGGTGGCCGAACCAGCTGCGGCTGGAACTGCTGCACCAGCACTCCTCGAAGTCCGACCCGATGGGCAAGGGTTTCAACTATGCGAAGGAATTCAAGAGCCTCGACTACAAGGCGCTCAAGAAGGACCTGGTCAAGCTGATGACCGACTCGCAGGAGTGGTGGCCGGCGGACTTCGGCCACTACGGCCCGCAGTTCATCCGCATGGCATGGCACGCCGCGGGCACCTACCGCATCCAGGACGGGCGCGGCGGCGGCGGCCGGGGGCAGCAGCGCTTCGCCCCGCTCAACAGCTGGCCCGACAACGTCAACATCGACAAGTCGCGCCGCCTGCTGTGGCCGATCAAGCAGAAGTACGGCAAGAAGATCTCCTGGGCCGACCTCATCATCCTGGCCGGCAACGTCGCGCTGGAGTCGATGGGCTTCAAGACCTTCGGTTTCGGCGGCGGCCGCGCGGACGTGTGGGAGCCAGACGATGACGTCAACTGGGGAGCCGAGATCGAATGGCTCGGCGTGGACAAGCGCTTCAGCGGCGACCGCGACCTCGAAACGCCGTTCGGCGCCACCCACATGGGCCTGATCTACGTCAATCCGCAAGGCCCGGACGCGGGCGGCGACTACATGGCCGCCGCCAAGGACATCCGCGCCACCTTCGGCCGCATGGCGATGAACGACGAGGAGACCGTCGCCCTCATCGCCGGGGGCCATACGTTCGGCAAGTGCCATGGCGCCGCGCCGGAATCGCACAAGGGCGCGGAGCCGGAAGGCGCGCCGCTGGAAGCGCAGGGCCTGGGCTGGATGAGCGACTACGGCACGGGCCACGGCGCCGACACGGTTTCCAGCGGCATCGAGGTGACCTGGACCAAGACCCCGGCGAAGTGGAGCAACAACTACCTGGAGAACCTGTTCAACTACGAGTGGGAACAGGTCAAGTCGCCCGCTGGCGCCAGGCAATGGGTGGCCAAGAACGCGCCGGAGGTGATTCCCGATGCGCACGTCCCGGGCAAGAAGCACAAGCCGACCATGCTGACCACCGACCTGACGATGCGCTTCGACCCGGAATTCGGCAAGATCTCGCGCCGGTTTCTCGAGGATCCCGAGGCCTTCGCCGATGCCTTCGCGCGCGCTTGGTTCAAGCTGACGCACCGGGACATGGGCCCGCGCGCCCGCTACCTGGGACCGGAAGTGCCGAAGGAAGCGCTGATCTGGCAGGACCCGATTCCCGCGGTCAATCACAAGCTGATCGGCGACAAGGAGATCGCTGACCTGAAGAAGAAGATCCTCGCCTCGAAGCTGTCGGTGTCGCAGCTCGTCTCGACGGCCTGGGCGTCGGCGTCCACCTTCCGCGGCTCCGACAAGCGCGGCGGCGCCAACGGCGCGCGCATCCGTCTTGCGCCGATGAAGGACTGGGAAGTGAACCAGCCGGCGCAGCTTGGGAAGGTGCTGAAGACCCTCGAGGGCATCCAGGCGGACTTCAACAAGAAGGCCAATGGTGGCAAGAAGGTTTCGCTCGCCGACCTGATCGTGCTCGCGGGCTGCGCGGGCGTCGAGCAGGCCGCAGCCAAGGCCGGCGTCAAGGTGAAGGTGCCATTCAAGCCCGGCCGCATGGACGCGAAGCAGGACCAGACCGACGTCGACTCCTTCGCGCCGCTCGAGCCGATCGCCGATGGCTTCCGCAATTACCTGAACGGCGACTACTCGGTCAGCCCCGAGGCCATGCTGGTCGACAAGGCGCAGCTCCTGACGCTCACGGCGCCCGAGATGACGGTGCTGGTCGGCGGCATGCGCATGCTGGGGACCAACACCAACGGCGCGAAGCATGGTGTGGTCACCTCCAAGCCGGAGACGCTGACCAATGACTTCTTCGTGAACCTGCTCGACATGCGCACGGAGTGGAAGCCGGCCGCGAGCGCCGAAGGCGTGTACGAGGCGCACGACCGCAAGAGCGGCAAGGTCAAGTGGACCGGCACGCGCGTCGATCTCGTCTTCGGCTCGAACTCGCAGCTGCGGGCGCTGGCCGAGGTCTATGCCGGCGCCGATGCGAAGGAGAAGTTCGTGCAGGACTTCGTCGCGGCGTGGGACAAGGTAATGAACCTCGACCGCTTCGACCTGGCTTGATCTCGGAACGAACGTCTTCAAGAGCCGATTGCGGAACGGCAAGCGGTCTTCATAGGCCGAGCGCGCGACCACCACGCGTTCTACTGGCGTAAGCGAAAGGCGGCACGCGGTCCGAACGGGCCGTCGTGCCGCTTCTCTTTGGTCATAGTGAAGCTGGTGGCTGGTGTCTCGTGGCGCTTCTCACCAACCAACCGGAATCCAGGCGTTAGCGTTCGAGCAGTGCCTTGGCCGCCCAGCGCGCGTCGCGTGCGCGTTGCGGCCCATCCTGTTCGCTTGCCGCCACCGCGCCATCGAACAGCACCAATAGCGCACCGGCGATCGCCTTCGGATTCGCCACGCCGGCGGCTTTGACCCACTCGGTAAAGCGCGCCAGCATCCACTCGCGCTGGGAAGCGGCAACCAGCCGTGCGGGATGGCCGGCGTCGGCGATCTCGCATACCACGTGCTGCATCGGGCAGCCGCGGAAATCGGGCTTCTCCACCCACTCGACGACCCAGTCGAAAATTCTCAGCGCACGTTCCGCCGGGGGGATCGTCGCCACCCAGGCGTCGATGCCGGACCGCGACTCGGCGACGCGACGCTCCAAGTAGGCGGCCACCAGCTCGTCCTTGCAGCCGAAATGCGAGTAGAGCGACGCCTTGGCCGCCGCGGCTTCGTCCAGCACGCGATCAATGCCGATCGCACGCACCCCCTCGGTGTAGAAGAGGCGGTCGGC
>Ga0187893_10014892_pt1 | contig 10511 bp, 4 predicted proteins | sample MA1701074metaG_FD_139574 | JGI IMG/M metagenome (GOLD analysis project Ga0187893, IMG submission 139574) | White microbial mat communities from a basaltic lava cave in the Kipuka Kanohina Cave System on the Island of Hawaii, USA - MA170107-4 metaG ...
CACCTACCGCGAGCGGAAACCCATGGTGATGGACGAAGACAATTGCGCCAGCCTCTATCGGGACGAAGTCGGCTGGACGATCCATCGCAAACGAGCCTGGACGGCTTTGCTGAGCGGCTCGCATTATGACTACATCGATTTTTCCATCAACGTAGGCGCTGAAGCGGGAACAGAAGCATCCCGCGCCAAGATTCGCACCTGGATGAAGAACCTCTCCGAGTTTTTTCATACCTTCGACTTTGTGCGCTCTCGGCCACTAACCAACTGGCTGCAGAACAAACCCGCCGGCACTGTTGAGTCAGCCTTAGGAATTGAAGGCGAGGAGTACCTTGTTTATCTGGCAGATGCACGAGAAATTACTGACCCAGCAGCCAATTCATCTATTCAAGCGACGCTCAAGTTGCCTCTCCCTGCCGGACGTTACGAGATAAGAGTCTATTCGCCCTCCAGCGGTGGCTACTCACCTGCGATTTGGATCCAGAGTACCGGTCTGGCAGAAATCGATCTACCTCCCTTCAATGAGGACATTGTCATCCGAGTCCGTTCACGACCTCGTCCGTGAAGGGTTCCAGTCGATAGTCAGCTCGGACGGAGCCCCCGCGCTCTCGCAACGCCGACTCTCGGCTTCCTTGCGGAGGCAAGCAACACGATGATCTCTGCTGCAGTCCGACAAATGGAGGTTTCAAGCAATCGACCCTGAAATGCTGGCGTTGATTCCCGTGATTCTAGGGGGTGACAGCGTCTCCAGAGACCCCAGCCCGCCGAACCGGCCAAGGCCTCCGTCTATCAGATTGAATAGGGTCAACCGTCAAGGACCAGAGCTCCAGGAGGGTCCGCTGGCCGCAGCCATCCGGGATAGTTTTGGATCAGGAATGAGCTGCGCGCCGCAGCATGAGCGAATCCATTTCTGAAGGGGAGATGAACGAGTCATTCGGGTAAAAGCGGTGAAGGTTCTCCGCAGTCACGAGCTTGTGCTCGACAAAAACGGCCGGCGGCACGTGTTTCTTTTCGAGAAGATTCAAGGCCATCTCCATGAGAACGTCTCCATAGCGCTCCGGGAAATAGCCCACCGATCCGACTAGTCGCGATCCCGGGCGCCGCATTTCCAGTCGCGCCTCCACACTAGCGTTTTGCCCAATGACGGCGCAGTATTCGCTGCGACCCGCTTCTTCGAAAGCTCGCAAGGCTCCAATCGCGCTTGGGTCATTGATGGCCCCGATCAGGGTACGCCGCGGAGCGCACATCCTGATATGCCTGCGCACAACGTCCATACTCCGCGAGAATTGACCGTTCCCATTCAAGCGTTTGACCTTGGCCGCAGGGACCGGACCTACGGTTTCCCGCAGTCCGTCCAACATGCCTGTCAGCCGAGAGGCCGGTAACGGTCCGGCGCGAGGAAGTTCCAGAAGGAGAACCTCCTCGAATTGGCCCTTCCAGTTTTCCTGAACCCAGCGTCCCAGGTGCCGGCCCCCCATCACTCCGGCAGTGAAGTTGTTGGCTCCGAAAAAGGTCGCGCCTGGGTGAGGGATCTCGATAGCAATCACCGGAATGCCGGCCTGCTGGTACATGGAGGAGATGACCGGAGCGATCTGCTCGTCAGTCTGAAACTCCATAACGAGGTCGACGCCTTCTTTAATGAGGAGGCTGGCGTTTCTAATTGCCGCCTTTCGCGAGTAGCGGTTATCGACTTCAACCAGAATGATTTCTTCCCGAACCGCTGCCTGTCGGACGCTATCGGTTACCTCTCGCGAAAAAGAGAACTCAGTGCTCTGCGCGGCGTAACCAATCCTGGTTTGCTTCTGGCAGACAAACCGGATTCGAGAGCGATACTCGTAGCGCCCGATTCTCTCGACGAGCCCTTTGGTGGACAGCGTTCGCAGGATTCGCAGCGTCGTGGCGTTGTCCAAGGCAACCCGCGAAGCCACATCCATGAGTCGCAGCAGCTCGGTCTCGTTACGGAAGGCCCGCAACACATCACATGCGCGGCTTACGGTTTGTAGTGCGCCAGAGGCTTCTTTTTTCATTAGGTGAAAGACCAAGGTCATCCTAGCACAAATCCAGAAGATCGCATGGCGAATAGAAAATTGAGCAGGACTACAGCAGGCTTACATTTCTCTGACCTGATTTCGCGACCATCAGTTTTTACCCACTGAAATTGTTTGCCCAGTCCATTTTTTTATTGCCAGATTTCAGCCTCAGGTGCAAACTCCACACACATTGAGAGATTCCCATCTCGAACGTACCAGCCGGTAGCCCTCCGGTGTACGTGAAGTTGCTGTTTCCACGGCGTTGAGTCCAGGCTTAGTGCTCAAGTTAGGTTAGGACACAACCTGACTGCAGATCGTCTTGGCAGTTTCGCTGGAGATTCACACAAACTTAGAATGTGCCTGTTTTGTCGTTGCTGTGTTGTTCCACAACTGTTCAGTGGGATACGACCCTTGTTGGTCGTGCCCACCTCTGAGGAGGCCATCTTGGTTAGCAAACTGAAAAACACCCTCGGCATCGTCGCCGTCTCGATTCTCATCACAGGACTTCTTGTAGCCCAGAGCGAGCGCGGAACGATTCGCGGAACTGTCACCGACAGCTCTGGATCGGTGATGCCGGGAGTCACCGTCAAGGCCGTGAGTGTTGATACCGGCATTGAAACTTCCACCGTGAGTACGGACGCGGGCTTGTACAGTATTCCGCAACTCAAGCCCGGCAACTACTTTGTGGAAGCTGAGCGCAGTGGCTTCAAAAAGTTGAAACGCGAAAACGTCACGGTGGCGATTTCGGGAACGGTCGGACTAGACCTGCAGTTGGAAGTGGGTGAGGTCACACAGGAAGTTTCGGTGACCGAGGCAGCGCCTCAATTGAAGAGCGAGACTAGCGAAGTTGCCACTGGAGTGAGTCCGAAGGCGTTTCTCGATCTTCCGTTGAATGCGAGCGGTGGCCGGTCGGCTGAGTCCTTTATCTTCCTGGCTCCTGGAACTACGGGTAACACTTTCGATGCCCATATCAACGGCAGCCAGACCTTGTCGAAGGAAATTCAGCTCGAAGGTCTTAGCATGACGATTGCGGAAGTAGGCGGCGATCCCAGGGTCATGACCATGCCTCCGGATGCTCTTCAAGAGATGTCCATCGCCACGGGCAGTTACTCTGCGGAGTTTGGGAACAGCGGTGGCGGAGTGGAACGCTTCACAATTCGATCTGGCACCAACAATTTTCACGGGAATCTCTACGAGTTCCTCCGCAACGACAAGCTTGACGCGCGCGATTTTTTTCAAGCTTCGCGATCCGTCAATCGCCAGAACGAGTACGGGGGCAGCATTGGCGGTCCGATTCTCAAGAACAAGACCTTTTTCTTCTTCAACCTGAACTATTTTAAATTCCGCTCCGGTCCTTCCAATCAAATCGGCTCGGTGCCAACGCCTGCTTTTAAGAATGGGGACCTGTCAGCGCTACGGAATCCGGACGGAAGTCTCATCCAGCTGTATGATCCGGCCACAACTCGATCGGATGGAGCCGGTGGGTTCACACGCGATCCATTCCCCGGAAATATCATTCCGGCTGGTCGCATCAGTGCAGTCTCGAGGAAGGTTCTCACGTTCATTCCAGATCCCAAGACCGCTGGGATCTTCAATAATTATCTCGCGACTGAAAACAGCCGGAACGATAATCGCAACTTCACCTTCAAGATCGACCATCAGTTAGCGTCCAATCATCGTCTCAGCGGTGCCTGGAACGATGGCAAGAACACCGACTCAGGTCCGGTCGCAGTTCTGCCCCATCCAGTCTCCGCCACGCGCAATGGAGTGTTAGGCCCGGCCCAAAAGACACTTCGGCTATCGCATGACTGGGTAGTAACTCCGACGATTGTGAACCACCTGTCGGCAGGTCATACACGGCAGTATCAGCGGTTGGAGTCCGAGGAAGAGGGAGGCAATTGGGCCCAGCAATTGGGCATTACCGGCGTAGCCAATGGTGCGTTCCCAACCATCAACGCGGGGTTCCTCGCCGGAGGCTTGGCTTGGGGCGAAAATCAGCAGCTGCTGGTTACCGTCTCCAATACCTTTTTGCTTGCCGACAGCCTTTCCATGGTGAAAGGGAAGCACAACCTGAAGTTCGGGTTTGATTTCCGAAAGTACCAGAACAATCAAGCGGTTCCCAGCAGCTCAGGAACCTTCACGTTTAACCGCAATGAGACGGCCTTCCCTTCTGCGGCTTTGAGACCGACCACCGGGCATCCCTTTGCCAGCTTCCTGCTCGGTCAGGTGGACAGCGGCAGTTACAGCATCAACGAGGTCACCCGCGGGATGCGTTACCCCTATTTTGCGGGTTACTTCCAGGATGACTTCAAGATGAGGCCAAACTTCACCTTGAACATTGGACTGAGGTGGGACTACCTCCCCAACATCACTGAGGTGAACAACATATACACAGTCATGGATCCGACTCTTCCGAATCCCGCCGCAGGCGGCCGACCGGGCGCCATAGCTTATGCAAGCGACGATCGGCAAGCTCTCGTTAATGGGACCTCTTATAACAATTGGGGCCCACGAGTCGGGTTTGCGTGGCAACCCATGAAGAAGCTGGTGGTGCGCTCTGCCTACGGCATCAGCTATTACCCAACCGGCGCACAGGGTGGGGGCAATGCCAAACCTTCGGGGCTGGGGTTTACAGCGAATCCTACCTTCTTCTCTCAGGATTTGGGACTAACGCCTGGATTCATTTGGGACAATGGTTTCCCTCAGAACTACACGCGACCTCCGATCATCGATCCTGGATTTGGAGTCGTCAGCGGTAGTCCTATTGGTGTTCCCTTTTATGACCCGAATGCCAAAGAACCGACCAACAGACAGGACTGGAACTTCGGGATTCAATATCAGTTAGCCGATAACTGGCTCCTCGATGCTTCGTATGTGGGATCCAAGTCCACGCGCCTGGCCACCGGGGTTGTGAACTACAATCAAGTGGATTCCAGGTATCTGAACCTTGGCGAGCTGCTCACTCGAAATATCGCCGATCCAGCCGTGGTGGCGGCAGGGTTCAGCCGCCCCTATCCGAGCTTCAACGGGAGCTTGGCCCAGTCCCTCAGACCGTTCCCGCAGTATTCTGGCCTTGGGGCTGCAAACTCGGCAAATTTTGGGAATATGACGTATAACTCCCTGCAGATGAAAGTGGAGAAGCAGTTTTCTCAGGGGTTGTTCTTCCTTTCATCTTTTACCTGGTCGAAGACATTGACGGATTCCTCTTCCGCTCTTTCGGGATTCTTCTCTACTAGTGCCCGGGACAATTACAACCGGAAACTCGAAAAAGGACTGGCTCAGTTTGATGTCCCGGCACGTCTCGTCGTGGCATTCAACTATGAGTTGCCGATCGGCCCTGGTAAGCCCGCTGCAGGAGGCGTGACAGGCGCTGCGGCTAAAATTCTGGGAGGCTGGCAGATCAATGGCATCATGGCCTACCAGTCAGGAACGCCAATTGGAGTCGGTGTTGCGAATACATTGCCTCTATTCAACTCTCGTAACCTTCCCAACATCGTTCCCGGAGTGGATCCCAAGCTGGACACGAGCAACTTTGATCCTGCAAGGGATCTCTACCTGAACATCAAAGCGTTTCAAGAGCCGGCGCCCTTCACCTTTGGTAATGCCCCAAGTCTGCTCAACGTACGGGCCTTCCCAAGCTATAACGAGGACTTCGGCATCATGAAGCGCACCTACATCCGGGAGCAGATGAACATCGAGTTTCGCTTTGAGATGTTTAACGCCTTTAATCGGCATATCTTTGGCGCTCCCAGCGGGGCCAACGTCAGCGACTTGCCTACGTTTGGGAAGATTACTTCGGCGAGTGCAGGAAGGAGAGGGCAGTTTGCGCTGAAGTTTAACTTCTGAAACTTCTGAGTTCTTGAAGTCTCTCAAAACGCCACGACGAAGTCTCGTTCGTCGTGGCGTTTGTTTTTTGGATGCAACGTGCGTTTATGGAGGCTCAACTTTTGTCCCCCTTTTCCAAGGGAATCGAAGCTTTGAGAAAGCTTCGCCGCGCTGTTTGCGGCAGGGGGTCTAAACGAAGACCCCCTCTTAATCTCCCCCTTATGCGCTTCGCAAGGGGGAGAAAGGGTTGTTCCACCCACTGCCTTTAGATGGGCAAATGGCGTATCATGAGAGCTGACAACTTATGAGGAAGCTCACCTTCATTCTGGCTTTTTTTCTTGCCTGTATCCAGGCGCAGGCGGCAGACCGCACCGACTTCTTCGAAACGAAGATCCGTCCGTTGCTGATCGCGCGTTGCGCCTCGTGCCACGGGGATAAGGTTCAGATGGGAGGAATTCAGCTTGCTTCGAAGGATGGGTTGCATCGGTCTGGTGTTGTGGTGCCGGGCGATGTGACTGCGAGTCGCCTCGTCCAAGCGGTCCGGCAAACTGGCAAGATCAAGATGCCACCCGATGCGAAACTGGCGGATCGGGAACTGCAGGCGATCGAACAGTGGGTGGCTGAGGGAGCCTTCTGGCCGGAAGCATCCTCCATCAGTCCTCCCTCCAATGCCGCAACGCATTGGGCCTTCAGGCCTGTGAAGAAACCTAGTGCCCCGGACATTAAGGCTAACGGGTGGCCTCGCTCTGACATCGACCGATTCATTCTTGCCAAGCTGGAAGAAAAGAAGCTTGCTCCGGTTGCCGACGCCGGCAAATACCAGTTGCTGCGCCGTGCCACCTTGGATTTGACAGGATTGCTGCCGACCGCCGAGGAGATTGTGGAATTTGAAAAAGACTCTTCTCCACAGGCTTTCGAACGTGTGGTCGACCGCCTCTTGGCGAGTCCAACCTATGGTGAGCGGTGGGGACGCCACTGGCTCGACGTCACCTACTGGGCCGACACGACTGGCGTCGGTCGCAGAATTCCGCTACGAGACGCCTGGCGCTATCGCGATTATGTGATCCAGTCCTTCAATGCAGACAAGCCGTATGACCGCTTCATCCGGGAGCAAATTGCGGGGCCCGGAGGCAAGTCCTCCGGCGAGAAGGAGAAGCCTCCTACTCCGGAAGAACAGGCGGCGACAGGCTTCCTGGTGCTTGGCCCATGGGCCTGGTTCGCGTATGACCGGGAACAGCTTCGCGTTGATGTGGCAGACCTGCAGGTGGATCTGGTCGGCCGAACATTTCTCGGCATGACGGTGGGATGCGCACGCTGCCACGACCACAAGTTCGACCCGATTCCGAACAAAGACTACTTCGCTTTGGCTGGCATCTTCCTCAGCACGAAAACGCTGTCGTCGAGCAACATGGACGGAGGCATCAATACCGTCCACCTTCCCGAGACGTTGGAGAATGTAAAGCAGTACGCTGCCGATCTGGAGGTTTGGGAGCGTAAGGTTGCCGAACTGGAAGAAACAGAGAAGGTGAACACCAAGGATCGGGAAGACCTTCAAAAGAGCATTGCCGCGCTTAAGGAGAAACCCAGCGGCCCAGAGATCGAAGCTGAAGTCAAGGCACTCGAAGAGAAACTGGCGACGGTTCGCAAGAGAAGTGGGACAGCCGGCGACCGGCAGATTCTTCCCTTCACCAAATACATGAGGCCGCGGCTGCCTGACGTCTACGCGGCCGCGGATATGGACTTTCCTCAGAATGCACGTATCACCATACGTGGGGATGCGCACCAGTTGGGTGATTCCGTACCCCGTGGGTTTTTGACTGCAGTTAACTTTGAACCCACCACAGACATCGATCCTCAAGGCAGCGGCCGCAAGGAATTAGCTGAGTGGATCGCGAATCCAAGCAATCCTCTGACCGCTCGCGTTTACGTGAATCGGATTTGGCATCATCTTTTTGGCGACGGGATTGTGCGGACGACCGACAACTTTGGTACGCGCGGCGAACTCCCCACTCATCCGGAGTTGCTCGACTACCTCGCAGCTCACCTTGTAGAAAACGGTTGGTCGACTAAGAAGTTGATTCGTGAGATCGTGCTGAGCCGCGCCTACCAATTGGCCAGCACTCAGGACACCAAGGCCAATGAGGTTGATCCTGATAACCGCTTGCTGTGGCGGGCAAACCGCCGCAGGTTGGAAGTTGAGGCGATCCGGGATGCCATTCTACAGGTTAGTGAACGTCTGGATTTGAGCCGGGGCGGACCGTCCTTGCCGCTCACCGCCCAGAACGTCCACACCATTGCCCCCTTCTTCCTGGAGGAAGATTCCGTCATCGAAGATCGCGTCAAGAATCGAAGAACTGTGTATCAGCCGATTCTTCGTGGTGGTCAATTGACCGATGTCGATATTCTGAACCTGTTCGACTTTGCGGATCCGGACCAGGTGGTGGGAACGCGGGCTCAAACCGTGGTACCCACCCAGACTCTGTACCTTTTGAACTCACCTGCCATCAGGGACGCTGCACGAGCCATGGCCGAGGTCGCCATCAAAGACTCCGCTTTGAATGACGACGGACGAGTTTCAAAGATTATCCTGACAGCGCTGAGCCGTCCCGCCGAAGAGCACGACCGGCAACAGGCGCGGCAATTCGTCTCTGGCTTCCAGTCTGAAGTAGCGAAGCTTGGCGGAGAATCTGATTCGTTACTGGAAGCGTGGACGCGCTACTGCCAAGCGATTCTCGTCTCGAGCGAGTTTCTGTATAGGAGGTGAACCATGTTCCATCCGGTTCAACCATTTCCAACGACACGCCGTGATTTTCTGAAGTCCATCGGAGGAGGCTTCGCTTCGGTCGCGATGTCTGCGATGGCTGCCGAGCAGGCCGCAGCGGACGTGCTGCAGAATCCGTTAAGTCCCAAGGCACCCCATTTCGCACCCAAGGCAAAGCGCATCATCCTGCTTTGGATGCAGGGCGGTCCCTCCCAAATGGACCTGTTCGATTACAAGCCGCGCCTGAAAAGCGAGGCTGGAAATCAAATCCCGTTCAAATTGAGCTCCAGCGATGTGCGCTTTGAGAAGTCCGCGCGCCTGATGCCTCCTGTCGCTGAGTTCAAGCAAACCGGTGAAAGCGGCATGTGGGTGTCGGATATGATGCCCCGTCTCAGCGAAAAAATAGACGAGTTGTGTTTTCTTCGCGCGCTGCAGACGGACAGCCCGGCCCATCCGGGAGCCATTCGTCTCTTTCAAAGCGGATCCCTGCAGTTTGTCCGCCCGTCGCTGGGTTCATGGATTCTGTACGGTTTGGGAACTGAGAATCAGAACCTGCCCGGGTTCGTCGTCATCAGTCCCATGCTCTACGGCGACGATGGAAGTACCCTGGATTTCTCCAACGTGTTCCTGCCAGCCGTGTACCAAGGGACACGAATCGGCGACGCCCGCACTCCAGTGAAAGACTCAAAGATCGGCTATCTGACCGATCCCAACCTGCCCCTGAACTTACAGCGCCAACACTTGGATCTGATTCAGGCCCGCAATCGGATGGATCAGGAAATCGGCGGCGAGGATCGCAACGTCGAAGGCTTGATTCAATCCTACGAACTTGCGTTCCGCATGCAGATGGAAGCGCCTTCCGTTCTCGACTTCTCCAAGGAATCGAACGCGACGCTTGATCTGTATGGGATTGGCGACAAGGAAACCGATAATTTTGGTCGAAAGTGTCTGATGGCTCGCCGATTGGCCGAGGCCGGGGTTCGCTATATCCAGGTTACGGATAACGGTTGGGATCACCATACCAAGATCGGCGAACTACTGCGAAAGAGCGCGCGAGGAATCGACAAGCCGCTGACAGGATTTCTGACCGACCTCAAAGCACGAGGGCTGCTCGACGACACTCTTGTCATTTGGACTGGCGAGTTCGGGCGCACGCCTTATGATCAGTCCGCTGCTGGCGCAAAGGACGACAAGCCCGGCCGGGATCACAATCCCTATTGCTGGACCATGTGGATGACCGGCGCGGGCGTGAAACCGGGCATGGTTTACGGCGAGACGGATGAATATGCGTGGAAAGCGATCGACGGCAAGGTGCACGTGCACGATCTGCATGCCACGATCCTGCACCTGCTCGGCCTCAATCACGAAAAATTGACTTATCGATACAGCGGCAGAGACTTCCGTTTGACCGACGTCCATGGTCGCGTGGTAAAGGAGATTCTCACTTGATCATTTGTGCGTTGTTGGCTGTCTGCCTCCTCTCTGCATCTGTGTCCGCCGCTGGAATCGAGGTTCGGAATGACATCGAGTTTGCGCGACCCGATGGCGAGCCATTGCTCATGGATGTTCACATCCCGCCGGGACCAGGCACTCACGCAGCGGTGATTTTGGTCCATGGAGGGGGTTGGTTTGCGGGCAGCAAGCAAGCCAACTTCATCCAACCATTGTTCAAGCCGTTGGACGAAAGTGGTCTGGCATGGTTTAGCATCGACTATCGGCTTGCACCCAAGCACCCCTACCCCGCAGCTGTACGCGACGTTGAAGCGGCGATTCGGCATATCAAAACCCACGCACGAGACTATCGAATCGATCCCAAGCGGATCGCCCTCATGGGTGAATCTGCAGGCGGACACCTGGTAGCATTGGTTGCCACGCGCGCGACACCAGAAACCAGAGTG
>Ga0187893_10014893_pt1 | contig 10511 bp, 4 predicted proteins | sample MA1701074metaG_FD_139574 | JGI IMG/M metagenome (GOLD analysis project Ga0187893, IMG submission 139574) | White microbial mat communities from a basaltic lava cave in the Kipuka Kanohina Cave System on the Island of Hawaii, USA - MA170107-4 metaG ...
ACCATCTGCAGGATGCCGCCGTGACCGTAGTAGTCGACCTCCGCCTCCCCGTCGATCCGGACGCGGGCGCGGAAGGAGATCTCGCCGCCGTCTTCGTCCCGGGCGGCAACCGTCAACTCCTGCCCGGGCGAGATCCGGCCGGCGAGCCCGGCGATCTCGAACGTCTCGAGGCCGGTGAGCCCGAGCGTGGCCGCGGACTCCCCCTCGAGGAACTGCAAGGGCAGCACCCCCATACCGACCAGGTTGCTGCGATGGATCCGCTCGTAACTCTCCGCGATCGCCGCCCGGACCCCCAACAACGCCGGACCCTTCGCCGCCCAGTCACGCGACGATCCGCTCCCGTACTCCTTGCCGGCGAGCACCACGAGCGGCACGCCCTCCTGTCCGTACCGCATCGCCGCGTCGAACACCGTCATCGCCTCGCCGCTCGGCAGGTGCGTGGTCCACGGCCCCTCGATACCCGGTGCGAGCTCGTTGCGCAGACGGACGTTCGCGAACGTCCCGCGCATCATCACCTCGTGGTTGCCGCGCCGGGCTCCGTAGGAGTTGAAGTCCCGCTGCTGCACCCCTCGCTCGATCAGGTACCGTCCCGCCGGCGAGTCGGGCTTGATCGACCCCGCGGGCGAGATGTGGTCCGTCGTGATCGAGTCGCCCACCTTGACGAGGCAGCGAGCGCCGACGATGTCGGTCGCCGCTTCCGGCACAACCGCGAGCGCCTCGAAGAACGGCGGCTCGGCGACGTAGGTCGACGCCGGGTCCCACGCGTACACGGGACCCTCCAGCGTGGGGAGTGACCGCCAGCGCTCGTCCCCCTCGAAGATCCTGCCGTACTCGCGCTCGAACTGATCGGGCGAGACCGACGACGCGACCGCCTCACGCACCTCCTGTGGCGAGGGCCAGATGTCGCGCAGGTACACGGCCGTCCCGTCCGGCGCGTGTCCGAGCGGCTCGGTCGACAGATCCACCTCGACATGACCGGCCAACGCGTACGCGACGACCAGCGGCGGCGAAGCGAGGTAGCTCGCGCGCACGAGCGGGTGGATCCGGCCCTCGAAGTTGCGGTTGCCGGACAGGACCGCAACGACCGCGAGATCCGCGCCGGTCACGGCCTCGGCCACCTCATCGGGCAACGGGCCCGAGTTGCCGATGCAGGTCGTGCACCCGAACCCGACGAGGGAGAACCCGAGCTTGTCCAGGTACGGGGTCAGCCCGGCGGCGTCCAGGTACTCGGTCACCACGCGCGATCCGGGCGCGAGCGAGGTCTTCACCCACGGCTTGGTCTCGAGCCCGGCCTCGACGGCCTTGCGAGCGAGAAGGCCGGCCGCGAGCATGACCGACGGGTTCGACGTGTTCGTGCAGCTGGTGATCGCCGCGATCACGACCGAACCGTGGCGAACCGCCCCGTGGTTCAGCGGCACCGGCACCTCGGCCCCCGGCTCCACGGTCTCGCTCGGGTCGACCGCCACATCGGGACTTCCGCCTTCGTCCAGGAGGCGGCCGACCTCGGTCGGCTCGGGATCGGGCTCCAGCCGGTCACGGAAGGCCTCGACGAACGAGCCCCAGACGCCGGGCAAGGCCACCCGGTCCTGCGGTCGCTTCGGTCCGGCGACCGAGGGCTCCACCGTCGACAGATCGAGGTCGAGGGTCTCGCTGAACCGTGGCTCGGGATCGCCGTCGCGACGGAACAGGCCCTGCTCCTTCGTGTAGCGCTCGACGAGGTCGGTCCGGTCGCCGCGGCCGGTCTCGCGCAGGTACCGGAGCGTCACGACGTCCACCGGCCACAGCGCGGACGTCGCGCCGTACTCCGGGCACATGTTCGACAGCGTGGCGCGGTCCGGGAGCTCCAACGTCCCGCACCCGTCGCCGAAGAACTCGACGAACGTGCCGACCACCCCGTGCCCTCTGAGCGTCTGCGTGAGCAGCAGGACCAGGTCGGTGGCCGTCGTTCCCGCGGGGAGCGCACCGGTGACGCGGACGCCCAGGACCACCGGCGGCGACAGGAACATCGGTTGGCCGAGCATCGCCGCCTCGGCCTCGATGCCGCCGACCCCCCACCCGAGGACGCCGAGGCCGTTGACCATCGTCGTGTGGGAGTCCGTCCCCACGACCGTGTCCGGCAGGGCGACACCATCTCGAACCGCGACCACCGAGGCCAGATGCTCGAGGTTGACCTGGTGGCAGATGCCGGCGCCGGGCGGAACGACGCGGATGCGCTCGAACGCCTGCTGCGACCAGCGCAGCAGCGCGTATCGCTCACCGTTGCGCGAGTACTCCCACTCGATGTTCGCCTCGTAGGCCTGCGGCGAGCGGAACAGGTCCACCTGCACCGAGTGATCGATCACGAGATCGACGTCGACGCGGGGGTTCACCTTCGAGGGATCGCCGCCGGTCCGGGCGACCGCGGAGCGCATCGCCGCGAGGTCGACCACGGCCGGCACGCCCGTGAAGTCCTGCATCAGGACCCGTGCGGGCATGAACGCGAGGTTCGCCGGCGCCGCACCGGGCCATGCGGCGAGGGCCCGCACGTCGTCCTCGGAGACGTCGCGGGTGCCGGCCCGCCGCAGCAGGTTCTCGAGGAGGATCTTGACCGTGTGCGGAAGACCCTCGACTTCGCCGAGCCCGGAGATCGGGTAGTACTCGACCCGCCCGAAGTCGGTGTCCAGGCCGGCGCGGGTCTCGCTCACTCCCCCATGCTCCCAGAGCGCCCGGGGGCTCAGGTGCGCCGGCGCTCCTGCTCGATCGCCCGGCGATGCGCCAGGCGCGACTCGCGCCGGATCTTCGCCTCTCGCTGCCGTCGCTGCTGATCGTCGGTCTCGGCGAGGATCGGTGCCACGGGACGCGGCTTGCCGTCCTCGTCCAGCGCGACGAACACGAGGTATGCGCTCGACGTGTGCGTCCGCGTCCCGGTCCGTAGGTCCTCGGACTCGACGCGGACGCCGACCTCGAGCGAGGTCGTCCCGACATCGTTGACCGACGCCATCACCGCGACCGTGTCCCCGATGTGCGCCGGCGCGAGGAACGACATCTGGTCCATCGACACGGTGACACACATGCCGCCTGCGTGCTTGATGGCCGCCAACCCTGCCGCGGTGTCGACCAGCTTCATGATCACGCCGCCGTGAACGATCCCGCCGAGGTTCGTATCGGTGATCTCCATGAGCTGTACGAGCGTGACCTGGCTCGCCGCGACCGGCTTGGTGGGCTCCATGTCCGGATGCTATCGGTGGTGGCCATCGGCTTGCGACGGATCGTCCGTAGCATGGGTCGATGCGACGGCTTCTCGCCGCTCCCCTTCTCGTGGCCCTCGCGTTGGCCGCGTGCGCGAGCTCGGGCGAACCATCCCCCGGCGCGACCGCGACCGGGCCCACGTCCTCTGGGCCCTCGACCATCACGCTCCCGCCGACGCCAAGTCCCACAGGAAGCCCGTCCCCCCTCCCCACGCCCGAGCTCGAGCTCCCCGCCGACGCCCCGAGATCGGTCGAAGACCCCACGGAGATCGCTCGGATCGACGCGGGTGATCACGCCGCGATCCTGCCGCCAGGAGCCGAGGAGACCGCCGCCGTCAGCCACATGGAGCCGGGTGATCCGATCGAACAGATCGCCGTCGCGTGGAGACGCGGCGCCGATCCGTTCGCGTCCGAAGTCGGGCTCGTCGTGTGGCAGCGGTTCGATCAGACCCCCGAGTGGCGAGCGATCTACGCGTTCACGGACCGTCCGAGAGTGGGCGTCCTGGGGGTCCACGTCGCCGCGGCCGACCTCACCGCCGACGGCGTCGACGACCTGCTCACGGAGGAGCAACGCGGCGGGAGCGGAGCGTGCGCCACGTGGCGGGTGATCGCCTCGGCCGACGGAAGTGCGACGGAGATCCTCCGCCACGAGGGCTGCGACACGGAGATCTCGGCCGTCGACGGTTCGCTCGAGATCCTCGAGGCCGTCTTCCAGCCGGGCGACCCACACTGTTGTCCGAGCGCCTACAGCACCACGGTGCTCGCGTGGGACGGGCTGGCTTGGAAGGAGCTCTCCTCGGAGCTCGAGCCGGTGCCGTAGCCCTCCTGGCGGCACGCAGAGCCGCTGCCCACCGGGCACGATCCGGGTCGGTCGCCAACTCGTGCGCCGAACGGCTTACGTAGACCCACCCACACGCCGATACATCGAACGGTCCCAGCTTCCATCGGTTCGAGGTGAGGCGGTAAGTGGGTTGAGCGTTCCTCGTGGCGCCCAGCGTGCGGCGCTCGTCTTGCTCGCTCTCGCGCTGGCTGCGGCGTCGTTCTTCGCGTACCAGCAGGGAGAGCGGGCCGCCGACGAGCGCATCGCGGAACAGACGGCCTCGGCCGAGCACGTCGCGACGGCGCTCGCGTCCACGCTCACCCAGGACGACCTCGATGGTCCGGTCGGCGATGAGCGCTCCCAGGAGATCTCGGCGTACCTGGGCGGCGGCGTCCTGCGTCCGGAGGAGACGCTCACGGTCCTCAACAAGGGTGCGATGGTCGTGTTCGCCCCGGGACCCGAGCAGGACACCCTCGGCACCAGACGGTCGCGCACCAAGGTCACTCGCGCCCTCTCGCTCGGAACGCAGATCGAGCTGGGCGACGGGACCTTCGACGTCTTCGTCCCGGTGACGGTCGGCAACGGATCCGACAACGCCATCGTCCAGATCTCTCGTTCGTCCGAACCGATCGAAGCCGCTCGTCGCATCTGGATCATCGTCGCGCTGGTGGCCGCGGGATTCGCGGTGCTGGTGTTGGTGAGCGCCTTCATCCACGGGGGCCGTCTCGCGGGCTTCGGCGACGCGATCAGCCCCTCGCGGATGCTCGACATCGAACGGCGACATCAGAAGGAGCTCGAGGGTCTGGAGAAGACGCTCGAGCGCGCCCGGGGCGATGAGGCGGGGCTGCAGGAGATGCTGGAGCGGACCTCCAATGACCTCGACGCGCACAAGCGGGTCTTGAACGAGCTCGACGAGGCCCTCACCAAAGCAGAGGCTCGGGCGGGCGAGGCCGAGGGACAGCTCGCCGATGCCCGCAAGGCCGCCGCCGACGCGGAGACGCGCGCCAACCACGCCGAAGCCGGGGAGGGCGAGGCGCGAGCGAGGATCACCGCCTCCGAGGCCCGGGCCAAGGACGCCGAACGTCAGGCCCAGGACGCGACCACACGCGCGAAGCACGCCGAGGAGTGGGCCGAGGATCTGGCGGCACTGGGAGACGACCTGCAGCGCGCCGCGACCGGTGACGACGCCGAGTTCAAGAAGCTCCGCGAGGCTCTCGTGCAGACGAAGCGTGAGGCCGCCTCGGCACGCGATGCGAAGGGTGTTCTCGAAGAGCAGATCGCGACGCTCGAGTCGTTGGGCGGCTCGCTCCGCGCCGAACGCGATGGTCTCTCGACCGAACGGGATGCGCTCACAGCCGAACGTGACGAGCTGCTCTCGGAGCGATCGGCACTCGTCGAGGACGCGAAACGGCTCGAGCATGAACGCGGATCGGTGGAGAGCGAGCTCGCCTCCGCGCGTGAACAGCTCGACCGAACGAAGGGTGAGCTCGACGAGACCATCGCGAGCTCGAAGGTGCAGCTGGCAAACGCGCGTCGTGAGCTCGAGGAGGTCGGGGCCGAGGTGGCCGCCGCTCGAGGCGAGCTCGATGCTGCCAGGACGCGCGAAGCGCAGGCGAACACGGAGGTCGGATCGCTTCAGGCGGAGCTCGAGCAGGTGCGTGCGGATCTCGGGTCGGCCACCGCGGACGCCGAGGCCGCTCGGTCGGCGGCGCAGGCCACGAGCGCGCAGCTCGCGGGCGCGACCGGGGAGCTCGCGAACACCCGGCGGGAGGCCGAGGAGCTGGCGAAGCAGCTCGAGGAACAGACGGAGCGAGGCGCTGCCGCCGAGGCAAGGGTCGTCGAGCTGTTCCATCAGGTGCAGTCGCTCGAGCAGCGACCGGATCTGACCCCGGAGCTGGAATCGGCGCGAGGCGAGGTCGGGGAGCTCCAAAGCTCCCTCGAGGCCTCGAGCGAACGCATCCAGATCCTCGAGGGCGACCTCGCGGCTGCGCGTTCGGAGATCGAGCTCTCGCAGCGCGCGGGCGCCGAGGTCGCCGGCCGGCTCAACGAGCAGAAGCTCCGCGGGGACCGGGCCGAATCCGAGAGCGTGGAGCTCCGAGACGAGATCGCGGAGCTGACGAACGTCATCGCCGAGCTCGAAGGGCGGCCCGATCTCACAGCGGATCTCGAGGCGAGCGCGGCCCAGGTGGCCAAGCTCACGCAGCGGATCGCAGAGCTCGAGGCGAGGCCGGACCTCACCAGGGACCTGGAGTCGGTCAGGGGCGAAGCGGGGGGGCTGGCCGCGCAGCTGGAGACGGCGACGTCCGAGCTGGCAGCATCCCGCGCCGAGCTCGAGGCATCCAGGACCGAGACCGAGGCGGCCAAGGCCGAGCTCGAGACGGCACGAGCTGCGGTCGGCGAGACGCAAGCGGACGAGGAGACGCTCCGACAGGAGCTCGCTTCGGCACGAGCCGAGCTCGAGGCTTCTCGGAACGAGACCGGGACCTCGCGGACCCAGACCGAGGCCGCGAACATGGCCCTGGAAACCGTCAAGGCGGAGCTGGCGGCGGCGCAGGCGGGGCTCGAGGGCTCCGCGACGGAGCTCGCGCGCGTGACGGGCGAGCTCGCCCGGGTGTCCTCGGAGCTCGAGGCGACGACGAACGAGCTCGCGACGATCCGCTCCGCCGCGGGGAAGACCGAGGCCGATCAGCTCACGCTGCAGGCAGAGCTGCGAGCCACCTCGGAGGAGGCCGAGGCCCGGCGACGCGAGGACGAGGCGCTGCGTACGGAGCTCGAGGCCGGCCGGGTCGAAGACGCGAGGCTCCGTGCGGAGCTCGAGACGTGGCGTGTCGAGTCCGACGGCCTCCGCACGCAGCTCGACCTCGTCAAGGCCGAGGCGGACGGGCTCCGAGCTGAGTCCGCCTCGATCCGGGCCGGTGCCGAGAGCCTGCGTTCCGAGAGCACGGAGCTCCTCGCGGAGAAGGACCGGCTCATCGAGCAGCTGCAGAGCTCGGAGTGGTCGGCGGGACAGGAACGTGCACGCGCCGAAGACCTCGCACGGCGCCAGGCGGAGCTGCAGGCCCACGCGGACGACGTCGCGCGGAAGGCCGCGGAGGAGGCCATGGAGGCGCGGAGCCGGTTGATGGAGACCCAGGAGACCCTGGCTCGGTTCCAGGCGGAACTCGAACAGACGGCGACCCACTCGGTGACGGCCGCGCAGGTCGGCCTGGACGGCGACGACATCCAGGCGGCGGTGGATGCCCTCTCGACCGATGCGAAGCGCTCGCTCTCCGCCATCTTCGGTCTCGGGCGCATGATCTCGACCCACGCACCGGGGCAGGACGAGGGACGCCTGCTCCAGCAGCTGATGTCGCAGGCCCGCCGCATGGAGCACGCGCTCGCCGACATCCTCGATGCCGAGCGACTGGCGCGCGGGGACATCGTGCTCAAGCGGCGAAGCACCGAGATCGACACACTGATCCGGCGCGTCGTCCGTGAGTTCCCGCTCATCGAGGAGGGCCAGCTCGACGTGGTCGTGGACTCGGCCACGATCCAGGTGGATCCGGCGCGACTCGAGCGCCTCATCGACGACATGCTGACCACCGCCGTGACCCGCACCCCGCGTGGGGAGCGCGTGGTCCTGCGGCTCGAGCGCACCGGCGACGGCGTGGTGATCTCGGTCGAGGGCGGTGCGCCCTCGGGGACCGAGGTCGGCGCCGCAGCCACCTTCCTCGCCAAGCTGCACGGCGGCTGGACCTCTGCGGAGCAGCTCCCCGCAGAACGCGGCATCGCGCGCGTGTTCCTTCCGAACGCATGGTCGGACCGACCATCGGCACAGCTCGACGATGCCGACGCCGCCGAACCGGGGGACGAGGACCCGGCCTCGGATCCGACCGACCACGCCGCCGCGACCGCCTAGACCAGGGTCGCGCTGCTGCGACGCCTCCCGTCCTTGCGCACGAGGATCGAGGCCGGGAACTGATCCTTGACCCGCTCCGCGTGCGTGATCACGAACAGCTGATGGAACCTGGACGAGAGGGTCCCGAGCGTTCGAACCATGAGGTCCTTCCGCTCCTCGTCGAGTGAGCCGAGGACCTCGTCGAGCACCATCAGACCCACGTCGGCCCCGGACACCCGAGACAGGTGCGTGGAGATGGCGACGCGCAGGGCGAGGTTCGCCAGGTCCGACTCGGATCCGGAGAACCGATCGATCGGGAAGTACGTGTCGCCATCGGCGATCTGGATCGCGAGGCTCTCCTCGTCGACCTTGAGGTCGTCGTACTCGTGGTTCGTCAGCTCCCGGAACATCGCCTCCGCCTCGCGCGAGAGCTCCGGGCCCACCCGCGCGACGAGGTGATCGCGGAAGCCGTCCAGCAGCATCGCCACCCGCTCGACGTATCGCGCGTCCGACCGGAGCTCGTCGACCTTGTCCGCCGTCTCCTTCGCGAGCTCGAGGGCGACGACGGACTCCCCGACCGTCTTGTCCGCGTCCTTCGCCGCGTCGCTCGCGGAACGCTCGGCGGCACGGGCCTCCTCGAGCGCCCCCTCGGAACGACTCCGTTCGTCCGCCGACCGCGTGTACGCGTCGGGGTCGAACGAGATCTCGGTCGCCTGCAGGCTCAGTTCCACGAGCTCGGACGCGAGCGCGTCCACTCGCCGAGCCGCGGCCGCGAGGTCCAGCTCGAGCTGCGCAGCCGTCCGCTGCTCGAAGCCGAGCTCCGCGATCTGCTTGTCGAGGGCGACGGCGCGCTCGGACCTGGCCCGGAGCACGCGCAGTTCAGGAAGTTCGCCGTCGAACCGCTCGGCTATCGGCACGAGTTCCCTGCGGATCGCTTCGACGCGCTCGGCGAGCTCGGCGTGCCGCTCCGTCGCGCGTCGCGCCTGGTCCGCGGCCGAGGCCGCGGCGTCCAACGCCTTGGACGACTTCGCGAGCGCCGAACCCGCTCGCTTGTCCGACGCCGCCGCCGCCGTGACCGACCGCCTCGCCGAGGCGACCTCGGCCTTGCAGTGCTTGAGGTAGCCGGCGAAGTCGTCCTCGAGCGGACGGCCGCACGTCGGGCAGGGCTCGGCGGGATCTGCCTTGGCGGCTCGCGCGAGCCGTTCCTGCGCCTGCTCCACGAGCGTCGTGCACTGGCGGAGCTCGGCCTGGGTGACGAGGGCCGCGGTCTGCGCATCGGCATGTTCTGCCTGCGTCCGCGCGAGCCGCTCCAGCGCCTCCTCGACCTGGATCGCGGGGAGCGCGGCGACCTGCCGCTCGGCGGCCTCCAACGTCGACGCGAGTTCGGCCAGACGCATGCCGTCCCGAAGGCGCGCGTCGGCATCACCGAGTTCCTTCCGCTCCTCCTCCAGCTCGGGCAGCTCCGCCAGCCGTTCGAGGAGGCGCTCGTGCCGTTCGGCGAGTTCGTCGAGCTCGGCCTGGCGACCATCGCGCTGCTGCGTCTTGTCGGCGAGCAGGTCGGTGAGACGTTCGATCCGCTGACGTGCGGCGTCCAGCTCCTGGAACGCCTTCGAGGCCACCTTGGCCACGTCGGTGGCCGTCTTCAGCTCCTCCCGGGCGACCTTCGCGAGCCGCTTGGCGTCCGCTGCGACCCCGCGGCTCTCCTTCAGCTGCGCCTCGAGGGCGGCGACGTCCGGCACCGCCCCCTGCAGCTGCGAAGCGTTCTCTTTCGTCGCGCGGGCCTCCCGTCGCGCCACGATGCGCGCGTCGTCCACGGGCTTGATCCCAAGCAGGCGGAGGGCCATCTCCTTGCGTTTGCCGGTGGTCACGTCCGAGAACGCGTCGAGCTGCTTCTGCTCCGCGTACACCGACGCGCGGAAGACGTGGAGGTCCATGTGGAGGATCCGAGCCATCTCGGCGTCGACGTCGGTGACCCCGGAAGCGAGGAGCAGACCGCCGCCGTACAGCTCGGCCTCGGGCGTGTGACCTCGGCCCTTGATCGTGCGTCGGATCTCGAACTGCTGGCCCGCGTGCTCGAACACGAGGTGGACCACCCCGTCGTCCAAGGTCCCGTGGGTCCGGATGTGCTGCTTCTTCGTGCGGGTCGCGTCCACGCCGTAGCAGGCGAACGCGACGGACTCCATCAACGTGGACTTGCCCGACCCGTTCTCGCCGAAGATGCCGATGACGCGGGCCGGGAGCTCGAGGTGCAGGTCCTCGAACACGCGAGAGTTGCGCAGCGTGAGCTCGAGGACCCTCACACCGTCTCCCCGCGTGCGTCCTGGAGGAACCCGGCCCCGAGCGACACGACGCGTTCGCGTTCCAGTCCCGCGAGATCCTGCAGCTCGACGTAGGTGGCCCACTCCTGCTCGAGCGAGCCGATCGTTGGACCACCTTGCATCGCGAGCGCCTCGGCGCCGAAGTCCGGCTCCGCCTGCACCCAGAGCGCGCCCGGGACCGCCTCCTGGAACTGCTCGCTCGAGACCTGCCGGAACGACGCCGGGTCCACCTCGTTCAGGTAGACGCGCACGATCGAACCGTCTGGCGT
>Ga0187893_10014894_pt1 | contig 10509 bp, 7 predicted proteins | sample MA1701074metaG_FD_139574 | JGI IMG/M metagenome (GOLD analysis project Ga0187893, IMG submission 139574) | White microbial mat communities from a basaltic lava cave in the Kipuka Kanohina Cave System on the Island of Hawaii, USA - MA170107-4 metaG ...
AGCTCGGCCGGGCCGCGATCCCCGAGCTCGAAAAGGCGGCGAAGGCGGAGGACCTGGAGGTCCGCGACCGCGCCGCGCTGATCCTCAAGGCCATCCGGGGGGAATCGACGAGGGTCGAAGAGCCGGATCGGGAGGGGCCGCCGGAGCCGGCGCCGGGTCCGTCCGGCCTGAGCGTCCGCATGATCCTCCGGGTCCCGGGGGAGGACGGCTACGAGTTGGAGACGGGCGAGCGGGGGGTGAGGCTCAAGCTCGACCGGACGGGCGAAACGTTCGAGGCGCAAAACGTCGAGGAGTTCAAAAAAAAGTTTCCTGAGCAGTACGAAAAGTACCTCAAGAACGGCGTCGGCGGCGTGAGGATTTCGCGCGTCCCTCCGGCGCCCGCGCGTCCGAAGCCGGACAAAGGGGAGTTCACCCGGGAGGCGGACCGGACGCTGGCCGAAGTCCGCAAGCTCCTCGAAGACATGCAAAAGTGGCTGCGGGAGCTGGAGGACTGGCCGGACCCGGGTTCGTGGGACGCGTGGAACGACGACCTTCTGCAGGAGATGCGGAAGCTGGAGCGGATGCGGAAGGATTGGACCCGTCGCTTCCACGAGGAGATGGAGCGCGACCTCCCGTCCGGGCGCGGCGGCCGGCCGCCCACGGAGAATGAGGACGAGGGTCGTTTCGGGCTCATCATGAGTCCTCCCGATCCGGAGGCCAACCGCGCCGCCGGCATCCCCGAGGATGAAGGGGTGACGATCCTGAAGGTCTACGCGGACACCCCCGCCGCCAGGCTCGGGCTCCGCGAGGGGGATACCCTCCACAAGATCAACGGCAAGGCGGTTCTGAATGCGGTCCAGGCCCGTTCCGAATTCGGCCGAGCGCTCAAGGGGGAGGAGGTCAAGGCGGAGATCCTTCGGGGGGGGAAAAAGGAAGTCCTGTCGGCGCGGGCCGAGAATCTTCGCGATTAATGAAACCGACCACCGGCTGGACCATCGTCCTGCTGCTCTTCATGGCGGGGATCGGGGGCGGCATCGCCGTTTCCGGGCTGATGGGTCCGGCCCCGGCGACGAACCCGTCGCAGCCGTTCCGTCCGCCGGAGGCGCTGCTCAACCTCCAGGATTCCCTGGCCGCGGTGGCGGAGGTGTCCAAGCCCTCGGTCGTCCACATCACGACCAAGTACGAGACCTTCCGGTCGTCGCCCCGGTTCTATGAAATCCCCGAACAGACGGGCATCGGGTCGGGGGTCATCGTCTCCGCGAAGGACGGGACGATCCTGACGAACCACCATGTCGTCAAGGACGCCCGCGAAATCTTCGTGATGCTGCACGATGGGCGCGTGCACCGCGCCGGCGTCGTCGGGAGCGATCCGGAATCGGATGTCGCGGTGATCCGACTGGCGTCGCCGCCGTCGGGCCTGGTCGAGGCGCGGATGGGGGACTCGGACAAGCTTCGAGTCGGAGATTTCGTGCTCGCGGTCGGAAGCCCCTTCGGCCTTCACCACACGGTGACGTTCGGGATCGTCAGCGCGAAGGGACGAAAGGCGAGGCTCGTGACGTACGAGGACTACATCCAGACGACGGCGGACATCCACCCGGGCAACAGCGGCGGGCCGCTCGTGAACCTGTTCGGGCAGGTGGTGGGGATCAACGCGGCGATGGTGGTCGATCCGGCCGATTCGACCGCGAAGGAGAAGCGCTCGACGGGGATCAGTTTCGCGATCCCGATCAATCTCGTAAAGTGGGTGATGCAGCAGATCATCCGGGACGGCGGGGTGAGGCGCGGGTTCGTCGGGATCGGGGTGGGGGACTTTCAGGAGGCGACCGCGCGCGATCTGGGTTTTCAGAGCATGGCGCATCTGATGCAGGAGCTGGGGCTGGCCGAGCCGCGGGGGGCGATGATCACCCAGGTCTATGCGGGTTATCCCGCGGAAAAGGCGAATCTGGTGATCGGGGACGTCGTGACGCATTTCAACGGCGAGGCGATCAAGGACTCGGCGGAACTGATCCTGCGGGTGGGGCAGACGCGGCCGGGCGAGACGGTCAAGTTGCGGATCCTGCGGGCCGGACGGACGGAGCAGGAGGTGGTCCTGGCGGTGGCGGAGAAGCCGCTGGACCGGGCCTATCTCAAGCCGTCGCGGCGGTGAGGGGCCGCATGCCCTCTGGGAGGCTTTGCCTCCTGGAGGGTGTCCCGCTCTGCATCATGACACCCTCCAGGAGGCAAAGCCTCCCAGAGGGCATGCGGCCGCGACCTGGTCCCGGTACCGACGCCAGATCCTCTGCCACAGCTCCCCTCGCCTCACCGGCCGGCCCTCGATCGACGCCACCGGCAGCACTTCGTTCGTCGAGCTCGTGATGAAAGCCTCGCTGCACCCTCGAAGATCCCGCAGCGCAATGGGCCGCTCCCGAATCGGGATGCGCAGGCTTCGAATGATCCGCACGACCCGCGCCCGCGTGATTCCCGGCAGGATCCCGCAATCGACCGGAGGAGTAGAAATCGTGCCGCGCCTCGCCACGAACAAACTGCTGAGCGTTCCCTCAAGCAAACGCCCTTCCGAATCCACGTAGATCGCCTCGTCCGCCCGCCGCCGCCGCGCATGCGCGCGCGCCAGCATGTGCTCAAGATAATTCAACGTCTTGTGCCCCCGCAGCGGGCCCGAAGGCACGCGCGGCCAGGGCGCCAGGCAGAGCCGAACCCCCCGGACGCGCATCGCATCGGGAGAAGGCTCCAGCGTCCGGGCATGGAGGATCAAACTGGGCCGCCCGCCGTCGGGTCCCCCCGTCAGAGTGATTCGAAGCCCGACATCCACGCGCACCCGATTCGCCCGCAACAGCCGGGAGATCGCCCGTCGAATCCGCGCCGCCGTCAGATCCGCCCGAAGTCCGAGCCGCCTCACGGTCGGCCGCATGCGCGCAAGATGAGGCTCCAGGTCAAAGGGAAAACCCGCGTATATCCGCAGGGTCTCAAAGGCCCCCCAGCCGTAAAGCACCGCCCGATCGTCCGTGCGAATTGCAGGCGATGCCCGCGGAACAATCCGACCGTTCACCCAGGCCCAGGGGAGCAGCACAGAGCGTGATGATAGAGGCGGCCGCTCTCGGCGTGAAGTTTGTTGCAATCGGGGGGCGCGAGGTAAAATACACCCCTTGGAACTCAAAGGACTCCATCGGAAGAAGGAAGAGCTGATCCGGCAGTACTTGTCGCTGCAGGATGCCGCGGATCAGTACAACGCAAAGATCTATGAGGTCTGCTGCGAGATCGAGGCCCTCAACCTCATGATCGCGAAGGAGGAGAAAAGGAGGGCCAAAGCCGAATCGAAGGCCAGGACCAACGGCGCTCCGGCCCCGAAACCGGCTCCCACCAATTCCTGATCCGCTTGCGATCGCCTGGGACGGCTCGCACCCGGCGGACGGCTATTCCGGGACGACCAGCTTCCACCCCACGCGCAGCGGCGTCGTCGTCGATTGCAGCCGCTCCCGATTCGCCTTGACGATGCTTTCCATCATCGCGTAGGCGTGCCCGGGTGCGTACTTGCGGGCAATGTCCCACAGCGTGTCCCCGCTCTTGACTTCGTGCACTCGGCGGCCGACCGCGGCGGGCGCGTCCGGGGGCGCCTGTGGCGCGGCGGCCGGCGGCCGTTTGGGCACCAGGATCTGCTGCCCTGCGCGCAAGAGCTCGGGCGATCGGATCGTCTTCTGATTGAGTTTGAAAAGCTCCAAGGCGAACCCGATCGTGTTGTAGAACTTTTTCGAAATCCCCTCGAGCGTGTCGTTGAGCTGGACGGTGTATATGTCCGAATCCTTCGCCTCGGCCTCATCGCGAAGCCCTTTCCGGACCGCGTCGGGCGCCGGCGGAATCACGATCTCCCGGCCGACGGTCAGGAACTTGTCCTTCAGCTCGGGGTTGGCGTCCTGGATCTGCTTGTAATAGTGCCCCTTTCCCTTTCCGTAATATGACTCGGCGATCGTCCACCAGCGATCTCCGACGGCGACGATGTGCTTTTTGGGCGCTTCCGGAACCTGCGCGGCCCCCTTTTCGATCCTGTCCTGCCCCGGGGGCTCGGCGACCGGAGTCTGCGCGGGGGTCGATTCCGGCTTGGGAGGCTCCAGGATGTCCTTCAGCAGGTCCTCCAGCGTCGCGGGCTTCGAAGCGACCAACGTCTCCTCCACCGGCGGAGGCGGGGTGGCCGCAGGTGTCGGCGGTGACGTCGGCATCGGCTTTGGGCCGGCCGCGGCGGGCCCGTTCCCGCCCGGCGGCGACGAAAGCGCCAGATCGAAGATGATCAACCCGGCGATTCCCGCGACGATGAAGACGGCGACCAGGACCTTCGATTTGTTGGACATGATCCCCTCTCTCTAAATCCCCCGTCCATCAGTCTATGCGGGGGGCCCCGCCGCGCAAGGGGGGCCCGAGTCGCGACTGACTAGTGGCTCGCGTCCCCTACGCCGTCTTTTCAAACGACGGCCGCTCGCCCTTGTACCACCAGAGCAGGATCGGCGCGGCGATGTAAATCGACGAGTACGACCCAAAAATCAGGCCGACCACGAGGGGCAGCGCGAGCCCCGAAACGCCCCCGCTCGACGTCATGGTCGCGAAGTAGAGCGCCAACGCCGACACCCAAGCCGTCATCGCGGTGATGATCGTCCGGGAGAGCGTCTGGTTGACGCTGGCGTCGATGATCTCCGCGAAGGTCGACCGCTTCATGAGCAGGATGTTTTCGCGGATCCGGTCGAACGTCACGATCGTGTCGTTGATCGAATAGCCGATGATCGTGAGGATGCCCGCCAGCATCGACAGGTTCACCTCGAAACTGAGGCCGAGCGATGACGGCACGGCGAGATGGAACAGCAGCAGGCAGCCGAGCGTGACGAGCGCGTCGTGCACGAGCGCGATCACCGCTGCCGCGCCGAACTTGACCGAGTGGAACCGGACCCAGATGTACAGGATCATGAGGATCCACGACACCAGAATCGCCCAGACCGACGAGTCCCGGAGCTCGCGCGCCGCGGAGGGTCCCATCGTGTCGGACGATTCGAAGGGGTCCGTGGAGAGCGCAAAGGCCGGACTGGCCTTTCGGGCGGCCTCCTCCAGCGACCGTTGGAAGTCGGAGATCAGCTGGCGGCCATGGGCCTCGAAATCCTCCTTGGAGATCACGACCTCCACGCGCACGAACTCGCCGCGCGCTTCCCCTTCATGCACGCCCACGTACTTGAACCCCTGCGGGTTCGCGGCGACCTCGGACGGCGCGGCGGCGCGGAAGGCGTCGCGCACGCGATCGAGGCTGAATCCTTCCTTCTTCACGTTGACCGTAAAGCCCGCGCCCGCGCCTCGGTCCATGATCGTCCGCTTGGGCCCCGACAGGGCGTCGACGTCCAGGGTTTCGAAAGGCGGGGGCTGGATCTTGTCCGCGAAGGCACCGGCGAGGTTTTTCTTGAGCTCATCAAGGTTGTCGGCCGCCGTGGTGATCTTGAACAGCTTCGCCTTGCTCGCGCCGAGCACGGCGATCTCGGCAAGCGTCTTCTTTTCGGACGTGGTCGACATGATCTGGATCGCCGAGTCGCCGTACAGCGGCGCGCCGGAGGGGCCCCGGATATCGCCGACGATCTTCCGGACCTCCTTGATGTCCATTTCGGAGCTTGTGCGCATCGCGACGACGCTCCCCCCCTTGAAGTCGAACGCGAGCGCCTTGTCGAGGTAGAAGACCGCGAACAGGATGGACGCGGCGATCATCGCCCCGGAAACCGTGACCGCCGTGCGCATGTACTTGACGAATTTGAACTGGGGATTCGAGAGGACGTGCATCATAGTGAACGTTTTCAGCCCGCCCTTCGCCAGGAGCAGCCGGGTGATCAACTTGCCGCACGTGAGCGCGGTGAAGAGCGTAGTCAGGATGCCGAGGGCGAGCGTGATCGCGAAACCTTTGACCGAGCCGACTCCCATGAAGTAGAGCACGATCGCCACGATGATGGTGGTGAGGTTGCCGTCGATGATCGCGGAGAGAGCGCGCTCGTAGCCGTGCTCGAAGGCCTGCGTCGTGGTCTTGTTCTTCGCGAGTTCCTCCCGCACGCGTTCGAGCACCAGGATGTTCGCGTCGACCGCCATGCCGACCGTGAGGACGATGCCCGCGATGCCCGGCAGCGTGATCGTGGCACCCATCAACCCGAGAAGCGTCATCAGGAAGAGGAGGTTGAGCCCCAGCGTGATGACCGCGACGAAACCCGACGTCCGGTAGTAGACGATCATGAACGCCGCCACGAGAACGAAGCCGATCACGACCGCCAGAATGCCTCGCCAGATCGCGTCCTGCCCGAGGCTCGGCCCCACAAGGGATTCGAATTCCGGCATCCCCGGCGTGAACTTTTCGGGCGTCTGGGAAACGTCCAGGCGGCCGATGGGGTAGCTGAGTCCGCCGGTTTCAAGGACGACGGCGAGGTCCTTCGCTTCCTGCTCGGTGAATGAGCCGGTGATCTGCCCTTCCTGGTATATCGCGCCTTCGATCGAGGGGGCGGACTCGATCTTGCCGTCGAGCACAATCGCGATCCGGCGCTTGTCGGCGCTCCGATCCGGGAGCTTTCGATTGATCTCCCAGAGCCGCTTCGTCGCCTCGTGGAATCGCTTGGCGCCGTCTCCGCCGAGTCGGAAGGTAACAAGCCAGGCGTGGACGATGGCGCCGCCGTGGCCGACCTTGGCGTCGTGGCGCGTGCCGGAGCTTGTGACGTCTTCGCCGGTCGCGATCGGGGTCCGTAAGACCACGAGCCGCTCCTGTTCCCGAGCGTGCTGGCAGATCCGATAGGTCGTGTCGTCCGGGGGGAGACCCTTGTCGAGATACTTTTTCTGGATCTCCGGCTCGGCGACCTCCAGCAGCTCCAGGTGACCCAGGCGTTCGACGATCGCCTTGTACTGGCTCCACTCCGCCGAGTCGATGCCGGGCAGCTGGATCTGGATCTGGTCGTCCCCCCGCACGTTGAGCCACGGCTCCTTGAGGCCGCGGCGGTCGATGCGCTTTCGTATCTTTTCGAGAATCCGCTGGGTGACGCCCTTGTCGGCGATCCGCTTGCCGTGGTCGGCGTCGTAAACGCGGTAGATGACCTCCGCTCCCCCCTGAAGGTCGATGCCGAGGTTCAGCTTGAAGGTTTTTTCGAGCCACTCTTCGCCGGGCTTGTTCGGGATCGGCGCGAAGACGTAGGCGCAGAAGAGCGCGAGGACGACGAGGATCAGCAGCGAGGTGTTGAGGTCCTTGGTCATGGTCCGAGTCCCCTGTTATTTTTTCTCTTCGGAGGATTTGCTCTCGTTTTCTTCGTCGGCCTCCGAGTCCCCGTCCTTTTTCGAGGCCTCGTCCTCCTCCGCGTCGCCCTTTTGATCAAGGGCGACGACCGCACTTCTCAGGACTCGGATGGTGACGTCTTTTTTCTCGTCGATCAGCAGAAGCATCTCATTATCGCGGATCTTCACAATCCGGCCCTTGATGCCGCCGGAGGTGATGACCACGTCGCGCTTGCGAAGGTTGCCGATCATGCTCTCGCGCTCTCGGGCCTGTTTCTGTTGGGGGCGGATGAGGAGGAAGTAAAAGACGAAGAAGATGAGGCCCATCGGGACGAGCATCGTCCAGAGGCCGCCGTCCCCCTGGGGAGCCGGAGTTCCTCCCGGCGCCGGGGCGGGCTGGCCCTCCTGGATGAAGGTGAGGAGCCACCACGCGAACAAACTGATTCCCTCCTGCGCGAAAGTGGGGCCATTATACATTCGAGCCCCGTGGGTGCAACGACCTGCTTAAAGGCGCGCCCCGAGGTGTCGTAATTCAGCCTCCGCGGATCGAGCGTCGACGTAATGAACGGCGCGAAGGCCCGCCGCCGCGGCTGCCCGGACGTTTTCGAGGCGATCGTCGAGCAGGGCCGTCTCGCCGGGGTTTGTCCCGGCCTCGCGGATCGCATGCCGGAAGATCGCCGGATCGGGCTTGAGCAGCCGGCGGCCGATCCGGAGCGATTCGAGGGCGGAGAACAGGACGGGGTCGAACTCGCGGGACGCCGGGGTTGAGACGAGGTCATTCCACGCCCACTCGATGGCGCTGTTCGAGAGGATTCCGGTTCGGACCCCGGAGGCGCGGAGCCGCCGGGCCAGCCGCCAGGCGGAACGGAGCGGCCGGGTCATGCGGCGGGAGATCGTCTCTTCATAGAGTCGACGCCACCCCTCACCCCCCACGACCCGGCGAACCGCCTCAAAGGCCGGAATCTCTCCCGCGCAAGCCGAGCGGAGCAGGGCGTTGGTCGCCCGCGTCCGAGGCAGCCGCGCCCGCCGGAGGAGGTGTTTGGAGACGCTGGGGGCGAGGACGTTGCCCCAGTCGAAAAAGACGATCCGGAGCATCCCCGCGGTTATAGCAATGTCTCGTGGTTGACGGAAGCCCTCCGGGCTGCCACACTTGTAGATGTGACGGGACTCGTCTTCACCGCGCTCTTGGCGGTTCAGGACTGGAAGGCCAAGAGTTTCGAAGAGGATGGCATCCGGATCTCGGTGCCGGGGGACTGGACGGTCGGCGGCGCCTCGCGCGAGCCCAGGCTGCTGGTGGCCGCCGGGATCCGCGACGAGACCCTCAAGCCGGCTCCGTTGCTTCTTGTGTTTCATGACCGCGTCGGACGCCCTGGGACGCTCACGACGTTTCGGAAGGAGGTCCGAGAGGCCGTCGAGAAGGACGCGATCGAGTTCAAGCTGGTCGAAGAGCGGGACCTCAAGGTGAAGGCGTGGACGGGGTTTGTCATGGTCTTCACCGCGAAAACCGACAAGACCCCGGAAAAGGCCGTCGAGCTGGAGGGGGTCCGCGTGGGGCTGCTCCTGGCGCCGAGGCGCTACCTGCTTGTCGACGTGACCTATCCGAAAACCGCCTCCGACAAGCTCCGCCCGATCGCCGAAAAAGTCGCGCAAACCGTCGATCTCTTCGATCCGAAGGAGCCGGCGGCGGCGAAAAAGGGGGTGGAGGCGTTCAAGCCGATCCTCGAAAAATGGAGCTCGTTCCCGAGCGCCTTTTCGACCGAGCAAAAGCTGGACTATGACATCGGGAAGAAAACCGTCGGGACTTATACGCTATCGGTGAAGGACGAGTCCGTCGAGGGCAAGCCCGGATATCGGCTGGACCAGAAGCTGGCGATCGATCTGGAGAAGGAGGGCAAAACCGAGTCCAAAGCCGCCGGATTCGTGGCCTGTGACCTGTCTCTGCAGATCCTGGAGGTTTCAGACACGCGGGTTTCGGCGACGGGTGAGCGATTCGAATACTCGGCGACGGCGACGATCCGGGACGGTAAAGCCCAGGTGAAGCGCAAGATCCAGGGGGAGGAGTCCGCGGCCTCCTTCGAGGTGCCGAAGGGGACGATCCTGTACGATTTCCTGGACGTGATCCTGCTGCGGATCATCGAGTACGGCCGGAGCGATTTTCACATCCGGACGCTTTCAGTTTTCGATCCCGACACGCGGTTCCTTCGGATCGAGTGCTCGGAGCTGCAGAAAATCCGGATCGACGGCGAAAAATTCGACGCGCATGTGATCTTCGTGTCCAAGGGAGACGCTCCCCACGTGACGTACTACATCGAAGGGGGACGGGCCATCCTGCACATGAAGAACGCGCCCTTCTACATGAAGCGGGCCAAGTGATGTCACAGCAGGGTTGACCCCTGGTGTGACACTTTGAGGGGAGGGGGAAATGCTGACGGCGGCGGCGATTCTGATGGCGTCCCTGGCCGGCGGGGATGTACCTCTGGACGAAATCCTGGCCCGCGAGGGGCTTGCCGTCGAAGTCGATCCTGCGACGGGAGTCCGCACCATCGGCGCGGTCCGTTTCGCGCCGGGAATGTCGGTGGCCCTCATCGACGGCGTGCCGCTGCGCCTGTCGGCTCCGGTCCGCGTGGAGGGGGGCCGCATATGGCTGCCCGGGGAGCTGGCGGGTCGGCTCATGACCGACCGCCCCAAGCCGGCCGTGGAGCCCGCGCCGGCGTCGCCCCCAGCGCCTCCCGCCGCCAGGACGCTGCGACCCGGTTTCAAGGTCTGCCTGGATCCGGGCCACGGCGGGTCGTACAACGGCTGCGTAGGGGCCAGCGGTCGGGTTCATGAAAAGACCCTGGCGCTGTCGATTTCGCTGGAGCTGGCGCAGGCGCTCCGCGCCGCCGGGGCCGAAGTCGTGCTCACGCGCGCGACCGACAAGCAGCTGTCGGAAAACTACTACAAGGACCTGCAGGCCCGAGTGGACGCGGCGGACAAGTGCGACGCCTTTGTGTCGGTGCATCTGAACTGGAATCAGCAGCGCGACGTTCGCGGTTTCGAAGTTTATGTTGCCCGCGCGGCGAGCGACGCCTCGAAGAAACTGGCGCGCGGGATCCAGACGGAGCTCCGTCAGGCCGCCTCGACGATCGACCGCGGCGTGCGCGAAGCCGGCTTTTACGTCCTCAAGCACGCTTCGTGCCCCGCGGTGCTGGTCGAACTGGAATTTATCTCCAACCCCGACGGGGAGCGCGATATGATGACCCCGAGCCACCGCCTTCGGGTCGCGAGGGC
>Ga0187893_10014895_pt1 | contig 10509 bp, 10 predicted proteins | sample MA1701074metaG_FD_139574 | JGI IMG/M metagenome (GOLD analysis project Ga0187893, IMG submission 139574) | White microbial mat communities from a basaltic lava cave in the Kipuka Kanohina Cave System on the Island of Hawaii, USA - MA170107-4 metaG ...
CTTTCGGCGCCGGCGGCTTGTTTCAGGGCGCCGTCGCCGTGCCTGCGGGCGCGCCCGTCATGGTGCAGTTCGTCCGCGCCCCGCTTTGGGTGATCGTGCTCCCTCTGCTCTACCCGGCGGTGATGGCCGTCTTCCGCGGTCCCATGCGCCAGCGCCGCCGCAGAAAACGAAACCAATGCATCAAATGCGGCTACAACCTCACCGGCCTCACCGAACCCCGTTGCCCGGAATGCGGAACGCCGATTCAAAGTTCGGTGCCCCCGGTTTTCTCGTCGTTTTGCGGAAGGCAATGAGGCCGCGATGGTTTCCTCATTTCGAAATTCCTGGTTCCATTCCCTCTAACGATTAGCGCGAATAACTGCTCAATATCTCACTTGGATATTGACTTTGTTGTTGCTGTTCCCGGCAGTTTTGTCGTTCTTCATGCCCATCACCATCGGGCTCGGAATCATCTCCGACAGGCACGAGTTTGTAATGGCATGGCGTCCGGGCCAGGCTAAACGATATTGGGTTGGATCCAAACTGCACATTGAAAACTCGGCAGTGAATTTATGGTATGAAACACTCATCCCGGCGCGCCAGACTGATCTTAGTTGCGATTTCGGCGAACGCTGGTTTCGAATCACAATTTGGCACAATCAAACTGTTGCGGATGCGCCGAGCAAAGAGGTGCCCAAGCCTGGTCTCTTCCTGCAAAGGAACAACCAGGTAACCCTCACCAATGATTACGTATACCTTCATTTTGCCGTTCCATTGGTGATCCCCCTTGTGCCCATCGCTGCCTACCCCGTGTTTTGCTTGTGCAAAGCGACTGTCCGTACCCGTCGATTTTTCGGACACATTTGCACCGATTGCAAATATGATCTGACCGGCAACCTCTCCGGCATCTGCCCGGAATGCGGAACGAAAATCCAGCGCAGACCAGATGTCCCGCCAATCGTTCGTGATCTATTCTTCGCGGCAGTCCCGTATCTACTCGAGTTTGTCCTCTGCTCCGCGTTCCTCTCGTGCCTTGTAGTTAGGTCGATCCAATTTCGTTTCTACCACGATCCCACAAGGCCTTTGGCTTACTCGTACGCCAACCCGGAATCGTTGGAAGTATTTGATTGGGTGCTGCGATTTCCCCGGATGAGCCTTCACACCCACGAAGTATCCCTGCCCAACTGCGTCCCGCCCATGATATTCTCAACTCCACTGTTGATGCTGCTAGCTTGGAGGCGTTTTCGCCGTCTGCAATGTTCGCGCGTAGGAACTTGTGCATATTGCGGTTACAACCTCATCGGCAATGTTTCCGGCGTCGGCCCAGAATGCGGAACGTCGATCCGAACCCAGAGCGCAAGCGACGGGCGGTTGTAAGCGAACGTACGATACGGACGACTCAATCTGGTGACAGGACGTGGCATGAAATTCCAAATCGATCAAGGCATCGAAATCCTCGCCTCAACGCCCGGCGTCCTGCGTTCAATGCTCGCGGGCCTCGGCGACCTTTGGATCACGGGCAACTACGGCGAAGGAACCTTCTCTCCCTTCGACGTGGTGGGCCACCTGATCCACGGCGAACGCACCGACTGGATTCCGCGGGCGAAGATCATCCTCGCACACGGCGAATCCCAACCCTTCGAACCCTTCGACCGCTACGCCATGTTCGAGGAAAGCAAGGGCCGATCCATCGCCGAACTGCTCGACACCTTCGAATCCCTTCGCCGCGAAAACATCCAGACTCTTGGGGACCTCAACCTGACCCCCGAACGGCTCAACTTTCGCGGGACGCACCCCGCCCTGGGTCCGGTGACCCTGGGTCAACTATTGGCGACCTGGGTTGTCCACGACCTCAACCACCTTGCTCAGATCGCCAAGGCCATGGCCTTCCAATACGCCGATAACGTCGGCCCCTGGCGCGAATATCTCACCATTTTCGAAAACCAGCCCGTCCGCCGCGAAAAATCCTGAAAATCACGTCGCCACGGCACGCAAATTGCAGGCCGTTTCCACGTGCGATGAAGACCTCGGAAGTCTTCGTGTTGTCCGTCCTGCTCGGAGCGGCCTACTCCGGCCTGGGGGTCCTCGCCCTCTGGATCAAGGGCTGCTGGCACGGCGAATCCCCCCCATCGAAGTCGCTCTCGGATGGATTCTTCTCTTCCCCGGCGCGGTATCCGGTGCCCTGATGGGAACCCTCTGCTACCCGCTGCTTTGGCTGTTGCTGCGAAAGAAAGAACTGAAACGCGCCGCCAAGCCCATGCTCATCGCCGCCTGCGCGGTTGAGATCGTCTACATGATTTTCGGCGAGCCGACCTGGGGACTCCTTATCGGGTGGATTTCCTGCGTCGCCGTCGCGGCCATCCTCTGGCGGAAACTGCCCAACGTGTACGAGGGAATCGGGAGATGCTATCGCTGCGGATACAACCTGAAAGGAAACGTCTCCGGCCGATGCCCCGAATGCGGAACGACAATCGCCAATTCGTAGCGTGCATCTCGATGCACCTCCGTCCTACCCCCGCAACACCCACCGAAACATCTCGCCGACCTTCGCCCCCTTGCCCTGCATGAGAATCCCCACGCGGAAAATGCGCGAAGCCGCGAAGACACAGAACGTGGTCATCAGCAGTACCCCGATTACGCCCACCACCGGCTGCCACAACGGAATCCCCGGCGGAACGGCCTGACGAACGATCATCAACATCGGCGTCGCCGTCGGAATCAGCGAAAGCGTCAGCGACATCGTCGAAGACGGTTCCCTCACCACGTTGATCCAGACGAACATCGGGGCGACCGCGATCAGCATCACCGGCGTTATCATGCTCTGTGATTCCTTCAGGTCCGAAACCGCCGCCCCCACCGCCGTGAAGATGGACCCGTACATCAACACCGACAGCGACAAGTACAGCACGAACCACCACACCACGTGCGCCGGAAAAAACGAAGCGTACCCGGCCTGCCGGATCGCGTAGTACGCGCCGACGAGGTACACCGTCGCCACGGTCAGAGACACGCCGGCCATCCCCACCAGCTTGCCCATCATCAATTGAAACGGCGGAACCGATCCGAGCAGCACCTCGGCGATGCGAAGCGTTTTTTCCTCGAGCACGCTGTTCACCAGCGGCGAGGCCCCGATCATGATGATCATCAGCATCAGCATCATCAGGCCCATGGGCACGAAAATGTTGGCGAGCTCATTGGTTTGCTCGGCCTTTTTGATCTGCCCGGATTCGTCGACGGAAACCAGACCGAGATTGCCCACGAAGGCGTATTTCGTCACCTCGCCGACGACCTTCGGATCGAGATTCGCCCGCTGCATGCGGACCTCGCGGATGCGGTTATTCAATGGTTCGCGAACCCAGTTCTGGACGTCGTCGTATGTCGGACGATTGGAATAGTAATTGATGGTCGCGTGCTCCGGGTCGCCACCGCCGCCGATCGCGTCGGCGCCGATGATGATGAAGGCCATGATGTCGTTTGAATCGTTGTTGCGAATCCTCTCGGAAAGCGCCAGACCCACGCGCGACGGGTCCTCACCCGCGGGATCGACCTTCTCAAACAGGAAGCGGGGCTTGACCTGCTTTCGGGCGGGACCCTCGCCATCGAAAATCTTGGTTTCATTTCGCACGGTCGCCTCTCGGGCGAGGGCGTCGAACAATTCGCCGGTGTAATCCGCGACCGCGACCTTCTTATCACCGATATCCACCTTGTCGCGGAGGAGAACCTGCACCGCAATGCTGCCGCCCCAGATGATCGGCATCATCAGCATCGTGAAAATGAACGCCTTGGTCTTGACGGCGGCCTGATACTCGCGGACGGCGACCACGATCATCTTACGCATGGACCGCCTCCATCCCCGCCGCGCCCATTCCGACGTCCTTCGATTCCGGTCGCGCGATCCGCACGAAAATGTCGTGCAGCGACGGACGCGAAAGCTCAAAATGCGTCACCCGCCCGCGCTCCATCAATTCCGCGAGAACGTCCTGCGTGTCCGTGCCCGGGGCGATGCGAAGCTCCTGCAACCGGCCGAAATCGTTGACCTTTTCCACTCCGGGCAATCGCGAAGGATCGAACCCGTTGGCCCCGTCGAGCTTCACGCGGATCGTGTCCTGTCCGTACCGGTCCTGAATCGACTCCAGCGTCCCGTCGAGCACCTTGTTGCCCTTGTGGATCATGAAGATGAAGTCGCACATTCTCTCCGCCGCGGACATGTCGTGCGTGGAAAAAATGACCGTGGCGCCGCGTTTTTTCAAGTCCAGCACCGCCTCCCGCAGCACATCAGCATTGACCGGATCCAATCCGCTAAAGGGTTCGTCGAGGACGACAAGTTCGGGATTGGCGATGACCGCCGATATAAACTGCACCTTTTGCGACATGCCCTTGGAGAGCGTTTCGACTTTTTTGTCCGCCCATGCGGAAAGGTCCAGCCGCTCCAGCCACGCCGAGACCGCGCCTTTGAAATCGCGCAGACCTTTCAATTCCGCGTAGAACCGCAGAATGTCCCGCACCTTCATTTTCTTGTAGAGGCCGCGCTCCTCGGGCAGGTATCCGATCCGGTCGCTCGCGGCCTCGGAAAAGTTCTCGCCCCACACGCGGATCACGCCCGAACCGGCGTCGGGATGATAAATCCGCATGATCATCCGCAGCGTCGTGGTCTTTCCCGAGCCGTTGGGGCCGATGAAGCCATAGATTGACCCTTGTGGAACGTGCAGGGAAAGACCGTTCACCGCGACGTGCGCGCCGAAGGTCTTGGTGACGTTGTCAATCTCGACGACGTTCATGGATGCTCGCCGGACCGCCGAGGACTCGCCAAAATTCGAGGTACGCCTATCGAATCACGTGCGTCTCGGGCATCAACACGACGGCCGTTTCCTGCTGGATCAACTCGACCTTTCGCAGGGCCTCGACGAACGCCCGCGCTCGCAGCGGATCAACGACGCCGATCGTCCGCACCATCTCCGTAACCATGGGAAGTCCCAGCAATGTGGTTCCGACCGCCGCCGAGCCCTCGGCCACCTCTTCCTCCTTGTGGGGAAGGAACATGTTGAAGATGTTGGGCGGTTCAGGAATGACGCGAAGCTCATATTCGCCGAGTCCCGCTTTTTGTGCGGCGAATTTCACGGCGTCCTCGAATCCGCCGATCTTGTCCACCAGTCCATATTCCAGCGCCTGGGCGCCGGTAAATACCCGCCCGCCGGCAAGCTCGTCGATCGGTTTGGTCAGTTTCTTTCCGCGAATAGTCGTCACGTGCCCCTTGAAAATGCCGTACACGTAGTCCATATACTGGCGGATCTTCGCGCGTTCCGCGTCGCTGAACTTGGACGCGCTGCTCATCATGCCCGCCATCTTTCCCCGCTGGTTGGGGTGCCATTTCACGCCCAGCTTGTCCCATCCGCCGGTGGTGACGATTTTTCCGCCGAGCACTCCGATCGACGCGGTGATGGTCCCCGCGTCGGCGAAAATGGTGTCCGCGGCGCAGGTGACGTAATAGCCGCCGCTGCCGGCGACGCTGCCCATCGACACCACAATGGGTTTCTTCGCGGCGACGCGCTTGGCTGCGTCGAGAATGATTTCGGATGCCAGCGCGGATCCGCCCGGCGAATCGACGCGAAGCACGACGGCTTTCACGGTGTCATCTTCCGCGGCTTTGTCCAGCGCCCGGCGAATCGTCGTACTGTACGCCCCTTCGGATCCGCCGAAGGGACTCGGCTGGGCCGCCCCAACTTGTATCGCGCCTTCCACATACACCACCGCAACGCTGGGTTCGGTGTATTCCTTGGGCGTCGGATTCAGTAGCTGCATGAGAAATGTGAACATGGCGAAGGGGTCTTCCGGCGGCTTGAACTCATCCGTGTCGCCGTAGTCGGTGACGATCTCCACGCCCTCGCCGTATCGCTTTTTCAGGTCGGCGACGAAATCCTGCCGGTGCTTGATGGAGTCGATCAGTCCGGCGGCAAGAGCCCCTTCGGCGCTGTAGGGACCGTTGTCGATCAGCTCACGAACTTTTTCCGACGTCCAGCCCTTGCTCTTGGCGATCCGGTCCACGAGGGAGGCGTACAACCCGTCGAACAGCCAGTTCATCATCTGCTTGGCCGGTTCGGAAGGACCCGAGCGCATGAACGTTTCCGCCGCGGTCTTGAAGTCGCCGCATTGCTCGATGTCCGGCGTGCAACCGATCTTTTCCAGCGCCCCGCGCAGGTAGAGAGATTCGCCGTAGAGACCCAGCAGCCACAGGTCGCCCGTGGGAACGAGGCTGATGTGCGACGCGCCGGTTGCTAGGGCGTAGGTCAGCGTGGAAAGCTGCTCGGCGTGCACGAATACGGGTTTGTCCACCGCGGCGAAGCGGCGCATGGCCTCATGGACCTCTTCCAACTGGCCCAGGCCCATTTGTGCCTGCTGCAAATCCACGACGACGGCTACCACGTTGGAGTCCTGTCGCGCCTCCTTGAATCGTTCGAGAAGACCCTTCAGCGAAAGAGGCGGATCGCTGCCGAAAAGCGGCGGGAATTCCGTCGGTGTTTCCACCAGCGGGCCCTTGAGCTTGAAGTAAGCGATCTGCTTGGATTCCTCGTCGCCGCCGCCCATGACGGCGCGGCCCAGCTTCTTGAGGTCCTCCAACTGCCCCATCGCCGGAGGCGCAACCGCCAGCAGGACCAGCGTGATCGATACAAAAAGAGTTCGAACGGTTCTGATTGCTTTTCCAGTTTTCACGATGCTCGCTCCTGTATAACGCGACGGCGAAAGGGATCGTCGTTTCCTGCTCCTATCGTACCCCTGACGCGGGACCCTGCAAAGGCAATCCCTCGCCGATGACAACTCTTTACAGGCGCGCTACCCGGGCGTTTTTGTGTCGGTCGATGTCACGGGCGGCGCGACAAGTTGCGACGCGCGGCGTCGCGGTCCGATCATCATCACCGTGAAACCGAGCATCAGCGCCGCAAGACCGATCCACTGATATTCGACGCGCGGTTTCAGGTATTCGTATCCGCCGTATCGAATCGCGGGAAGGGCCACCGCGAAAAAGACCCATCCGATAAATGCCCTCCAAAGTCCCACACCGGGTCCCAGAAGCAAAATCCACGTGACGAACAGGAGAATCACTTCGCGCACCCAGGGGAATACGGCGACGCCGTAGGCAAAGGCCTTGGGCAATTCCAGCAATCCCCGCCATTGCCATTGCAGGCCGCGATCGGTGACCACGACGGTTTTCGTTTTGCCGGGTCCCATCCATTCGGCTTCGGGCGTTTTGACCCACACGTGGGCGAAATCAGTGACGATCCGGGCGTCGAAGCCGAATCGGCGCATCAGCGCCGCCGCGACCACCGCCCGGCCGTCACAGTCCTCTTTGCCTTTTTGCATCACTTCCTCGACCGTGGGGAAGTAGTCGGCCTGTCCCCAGGTGTTCCAGTCCCAGTCGTAGGGGACTTTTTCGTAGACGAATTTTTCGATGCGGCGAAGTTTTTCCTTCGGAGTCGACAGGGCATCGACAGAGGGGCGGATTTCCTCAACCAACGGATCGAGAACTTTCTGCTCGCCCACGATCAGGGCGTTGGGATCGCGCCAATGCTGAAGGTGCCGCCAGAGGAGATTCGGGAACGGGAAGCAGACGATCAGCGCCGCGACGGCAAAGATCAGCCACTTCATCGGCCAGCGCTTCATCCAGTGGCGTGCGTTGATCCAGCGAAAAAGGCTCATGGTCGGCTCCGTCGCGCTTACGGTGAATCGCTTCCGTTTATACCCGCCAAGCCGGGGATTGCGAACGACCATCGTCCGCCCACCGTCTTGGCTCGGATTAACCTAATAACTCCGCAGGCGCCCTACAAAAAAATTTCGGAATGGTTGGCGCCCAGTTTTTGGGATGAAATCGCGGGTTTTTCGGCGATTTGGTAAGTTGGGCCAGTGATGTCGAGCTCTCGTCCAAGATCGCGACGGTCGGTGACTGACTCGGATACTTTGTCAAGCTGCGCGATGTGCGGCTCGACCCGTATCCAACGCCAGCGCGTCGAGGTGCACCTGAAAAACGGGCGAGGCTGCGTGGTTGCGGCCGAGGTGTGCCGGAATTGCGGCGAGCGCTTTTTGAACCGCGCCGCGGCCGGGGAAATCCTGACTGCCGAACATCGAAAAGCGACTCGCCCCAAGAGCAACTACAAAGCCCGACCTTGAATCAATAGGGAGCGGCGGGAAATCAAACGCCCGTTCGCCTTTCGCGCTTGCCAGTCGCTATCATACCGCCCATGCGCATCCTTTTCGTACACACGTACTATCCGGAGTTTCTCGCCGGGCTTTGCGCCGAAGATTCCAAGCTCGCCGAGAGCGGGTACGACGAACAGCTTCGCCGCATATTTGAATCCGGATTCGGCGTGGCCGACGCCTATTCGCACCACTTGCAGCTACTTGGCAGCGACGTGGCGGACGTGATCTGCAACGCGGACCGGCTTCAAAACCGCTGGGCTGCGGACTGCGGCCTAAAAAACCTGAGCGACAATCCGCACGATCGCCGGCGGCGGATCGTGGCCGCACAGATCGAATCCATACGGCCCGACGTGCTTTTCGTGTTTGAATGGTGTCCGCTCGGCGACGCATTTCTCACGGAAATGAAGTCGCGGGTGAGGCTCCTCGTCGGTCAGATCGCATCGCCGCTTCCCGCGAACCGCACGTTCGCGGCCTACGACCTGATGATTTCCTCTTATCCGCCCATTGTCGAGCACTTTCGTGGGAACGGTCTTCGGGCGGAATACCTCAAGCTGGCGTTCGACTCCCGCGTGCTGGAGCGCATCGAACCGGCCGAATTCGCCCACGACGTATCTTTCGTGGGCGGCTTCGCGCCATCCCACGAGGACCGCGTTCCCTTCCTCGAGGCTTTGCTGCGTGAATTCAAGGTGGACATCTTCGGATACGGTCTGGAGCGCGTCCCGGCGAACTCGCCCATCCATGAGCATTACCGCGGCGGAGCGTGGGGTTGGAAGATGTATGAAGTTCTGAGCCGGTCGCGGATCACGCTCAATATGCACGCCCGGATCGAAATCCCCGGTCAGCGCGGCGGTCGATACGCCAACAATATGCGGCTCTATGAAGCCACCGGCGCGGGAACCTGCCTGTTCACAGAGGCCCGCGAGAACCTCGCCGAGATGTTCGACCCCGAATTCGAACTCGTGACTTTCGCCGATCCGGCCGACTGCATTTTCAGGATGCGGAACGTGCTTTCGGATGTGGCTCGCCGCGCCGCTATCGCGCGAGCGGGTCAGGCCCGGACCCTTCGAGATCACACCTACTCAATCCGAATGGCTGAGCTGAAACGTTTCCTCGAAAACCGCTAGTGCCATCTCGTTTTCGTGTTGAAACGCGACCCCCTCATTACCCCGTTGTTAAGGGGGGAGGCTGCGAATCGAACGGTTCAGGCAGATAGGGCAATGCCCTGACTTCAGTAGTTTCAAAACTTTTTGAAACAATTGAAACGAATGAAAGAGTTATCGGGCGTAATCGTCATTTATCGGTCCCTTTGAGTCCTCTTCCCATTGCAGCCGATAGGTGATTCGAGGCCTATTCTGGGAACTTAATTAGCCTCGGTGATTCAAAGGCGTCGGGAAAAAATCGCGCATGAAAAGTGAATCCATGGCCACTGTCGTTACCCCTCCCAGACGCTCCAAAATTCCGGTTTGCACACCTGTTCTCGACGGGGCAGAGCGGGAGTACGCCGTTGATTGCCTCGATACGAACTGGATTTCCTCCCTCGGTCCATATATCCCCAGGTTTGAGAAGGAGTTCTCCGGAGTTTGCGGCGCGAGATACGGCGTGGCGTGCAGCAACGGGACGACGGCGTTGCACTTGGCATTGGAAGCGCTCGACATCGGTCCCGGCGACGAGGTTATTGTCCCCGCGTTCACACTTATCGTCTCGGCGAACGTTGTCTGCCTGACCGGGGCGACGCCCGTACCGGTCGACGTTTGCCCCGATACGTGGTGCATCGATCCGGTGCTCATCGAAGCAAAGATCACGCCGCGAACGAAAGCGATCATGGCGGTCCACATGTACGGACACCCGTGCGAGATGGACGCGATCCTGGCGATCGGCAACCGGCATCGGCTCAAGGTGATCGAGGACGCGGCGCAGGCACACGGGGCGACGTATCGGGGGCGCGTGGTCGGCGGAATCGGTCACGTGGGCTGCTTCAGCTTCTACGCCAACAAGATTCTGACCACCGGCGAGGGCGGGATGTTGGTGACGAGTGATGAAGGAATCGCGGAGCGAGCCGTCCTTCTGCGCAATCAAGCCTTTGAAGAAGAGCGATTCGTTCATCGGCACGTAGGCTTCAATTATCGAATGACGAACATTCAGGCCGCGATCGGAGTCGGGCAGACTTGCCGTCTTGGTGAGAAAGTCCGCCGGAAACGCGAAATCGCCGCCTTTTACGACGCCCTGCTCAAAAATGAAACCGGTTTTCGAACGCCCGTTGAATCGCCGGGTTGCGAATCGGTTTACTGGATGTACGGCGTGGTGCTCGAGCCGGCGTTCGGCCGAAGCAAGAAAGAAGTC
>Ga0187893_10014896_pt1 | contig 10509 bp, 8 predicted proteins | sample MA1701074metaG_FD_139574 | JGI IMG/M metagenome (GOLD analysis project Ga0187893, IMG submission 139574) | White microbial mat communities from a basaltic lava cave in the Kipuka Kanohina Cave System on the Island of Hawaii, USA - MA170107-4 metaG ...
CCGCAGGCGAGAACCCTGGCGGCGATGCCCTCTGTGCTCAAGGGCGCCGTGCGAGTGATTACCGGAAGGTAGCGGAGGGAATCGGCAAGATGGCGAACCATGTCATCGGCAAGCGGGGACCACGCCTCGATGCGCTCGAGAAGGTGACCGGAACGGCAACGTACACCGCGGACATGCCCTCAGAAGGGGCATTGATCGGGAAGGTTCTCCGCAGCTCGATGGCGCACGCGCGGGTGCTGCAGGTCGATACGGAGAAGGCCCGACGCCTTCCCGGAGTCAAGGCCATCTTCACCGCTCGCGATACCACGGGGCAGAAATTCGGCTTGCTCATCGAAGACGAAGTGCTGCTCGCGACAGATCGTGTGAGACATATCGGGGAGGAGATTGCCGCGGTCGTCGCAGTCGACGAGGAGACAGCGGAGGAAGCACTGAGTCTGATTCGCGTGGACTACGATGAATTGCCGGCCGTCTTCGACGCCACCGAGGCGATGGACGAAGGCGCGCCGCTCCTGCATGACGTGCCGAACAATATCGCGGTTCACCATGACATTGGGCGAGGAAAGATCGAGGAAGCCCTGGTCAGAGCCGATTTCGTCTTTGAGGACACGTACGAGACGCAAATTGTCCATCAGGGATACCTTGAGCCGACGTCCTGCATCGCGGAGGCCTCTCGTGGGCGCGTGAGCGTCTGGGCCCCGTTTCAGTCGGTGTTCTACGCACGAGAGCTCATTGGCAAGGCGCTCGGCCTGACACCGAGTCGTGTGCGATGTGTGCAGGCAACGGTTGGCGGCGCGTTCGGGGGGAAGCTCGACTCGAAGATCTTTCCTCTCACGGCCTTCATGAGCTACAAGACGGGACGCAGGGTCCGTATGACGTACTCGCGGTACGAGGAGTTTGCCGCGGCCCGGCCGAGAGTCCCGATGAAGATCACGCTTCGGACCGGGGTCATGCGCGACGGGAAGATCATGGGGCGTCATACCAAGGTCGTCGCGAACAACGGTGCCTACACGAGCCTCGCGAAAATGATTCCGGTCGGGGCCGCCATCCGGAACGATTGCATTTACCGCATCCAGCACACGCGGAATGAAGTGTTCCTCGTCTACACGAATTGTCTGGCGACCGGGCAGTTTCGCGGCTATGGGAATCCCCAGGGGATGTACGCGGCGGAGTCACAGCTCGATGCGATCGCCGAGCGAATCGGTATCGATCCTCTCGAGTTTCGCCTCATCAACGCTGTGGAGGCGGGGGACACGACGGCTCATGGGTGGGAGCTGGGAACGTGTGGATTGAAGGAGTGTATCCGTCGGGCAGGCGCGGCAGCCGGATGGCAGGAAAAGCGTAAGCTGCCAAGACAGAATGGTCCGATTCGCAGAGGCATCGGGATCGCGTGCACGACGCACAACTCGGGGGCGAAGGTCTTTGGCGACTATGACACGGCCTCGGTGATCGTGAAGCTGAACGAAGACGGCCGGGTCACGCTCATGACGGCTGAGACGGACTTGGGTCAGGGCGCCTATACGGCACTTGCCGTTATTGTGGCCGAAGAACTCGGTCTTGAGCTCAACGACATCGAGGTGGCCGGAATCGACACCGATTTGTCTCCGTATGGGCTCGGGGCGTTCGCAAGCCGGATCACCACCGTAGGAGGACACGCGGCAAAAATGGCGGCCGCTGATGCCAGGCGACAGTTGCTCGAGACCGCGGCCAAGGTGTGGAAGGGCCGTCCTGAGGACCTCGTGATTGCCGGCGGAGTGATCAGCACCGGCAAGCCCGGCGCCCCCCGGCTGACGCTCGCCGAGGCCGCGAAGCTACGGTTGCATACGCCGGGTGGGATCCCGGTCCTCGGCGTCGGGGTGTTTGGGGCCGACACGGTGTCGCCTGATCCAAAGACGAAGTACGGTAACTACTCGCTGGCCTATTCCTTCGCCGCCCAGATCGCCGAGGTGGAGGTCGACATCGAGACCGGACGCACGCGCGTGCTTCGCGTCTATGCGGCCCACGACCTGGGGAAGGCCATCTACCCGCCGGGCGCCGAGGGGCAAGTCGAGGGCGGAATCCTTCAAGGCATCGGCTTTGCTCTGTATGAGCGATACGTCGTGGAGCGTGGGCAGGTGATCAACCCCAATCTGGGGGACTACACGCTCCCGTCATTTCGCGATGCGCCTCGGGTGGAGACAATGTTCGTTGAGACCGAGGATCCTCGGGGACCGTACGGAGCCAAAGGCGTCGCCGAGACCGCGATCGAGCCGACCGCCGGCGCCGTCGCCAATGCGGTCGCCCACGCGACGGGTGTCCGCTTCAACAGCATCCCGTTGACGGCGGAAAAGATTTTCTTTGGGATCCAGAGTAGTCGGAAGGCAGCTTGCTGAGGCATCGTGATGCCGCTGGCGGTCCGTCGATTCGGGCAGGCGGCACTGGCGCCCTGCGCGCTGGTCGCGATTTGGGCAAGCCTAAGTTGGTTTGGCTTTGGTGACCCGATATACACACCAGCGCCGTCGGCGGTGGCGGTCGCGTTGATCAAGGCCGTCAGCTCAGGTGAGCTGATACGCCATACGAGCGCGAGCGCGATTCGAATGGCCGGCGGATTTGCCATTGCGCTCCTATTGGCGGTCCCGGCGGGATTGATTGTGGGCCGCTCTTCCCGGCTCCAGCAGTGTCTGTGGCCCACGCTGGAGACGTGCCGGCAAATTCCCCCCATTGCGCTGGTGCCCCTGGCCGTGCTCTGGCTCGGTATCGGCAACCCGGCGAAAATATTCTTGGTGGCGTACACGTGCTTCTGGCCGATTTTCTACAACGCCACCCTCGGGGCACAAGAGGTTCCGCCGATCCTCCTGAGCGCGGCGCGCGTGATGGAGCTGAGCCGGGTCCGGACAGGGTTGACCGTGACCCTGCCGGCATCATTGCCGGCCATCTTTGTCGGGGTGCGCGTGAGCCTCGCGTTGTCACTGATCATCCTGCTCGTCGCCGAGATGGTCGGCGCGAGTGAAGGGCTGGGCTTTTTCGTGATCTACGCCGAACGCAACTACGAAACAGCGAAGATGCTGGCCGGCATCATCACGATCGGCGTCTTGGGGTTTGGGCTGAATGCGGTAGCACGCGGTCTAGAGAGAATCGTGGTGCCGTACAACGTAGAGCCGACGTAGCGCGATGGCGACTGCTAGCGTCACGAAATCCGAGATGGGTCGGCCAACCGTGGCCACCCACCGCGTGGAGCGCTCGCTGCCGGCAATCCTCGGCGCGGTCGTGGTTCCCGCGGTGCTGCTGGGACTGTGGGAGATGGCTGGCAGGTTCAATCTCGTCGATGTGCGATTCGTGCCCACCCCGTCGGCAATCCTCGGCGCGATGATCAGGCTGATGTCCAGTGGTGAGTTGCCTGCATCCGGACTCAAGACACTGTTGCGGGTCGGTCAGGGATATGCCATCGGTGCGGGATTGGGCGTCGTGTTGGGACTTGCGTATGGACTCTGGGCGCCCCTCCGTCGCTTCGGAGGGACGTTGGTCGAGCTTGCTCGCCCCATACCGGGCGTGACATTGATTCCGCTCACAATCTTGTGGTTTGGGCTGGGTGAAGCCGCGAAGGTCTCGATCGTGAGCTGGGCCGTTTTCTTTCCGGTATTTCTGAACGCCGTTCTCGGATTTCGATCGATACCGCCGATTCTGGTCCAAGCGGCCCGCGTCACGGAGATACGGGGGTGGCGGTTGTTCTGGAAGGTGCTCCTGCCTGCGGCGATTCCCGCGATCTTCACGGGACTGCGCCTGAGTATCGGGTATGCGCTCATGTCTACCGCCGCGGTGGAGATGATTCTCGGCCCCGACGGGCTCGGGGCTGAGATTATCGACGCGCAACGAACGTTTCGGATCCCGGAGATGTTTGCTGCGATCGTGGCCTTCGCCGGCCTTGGCGCGATGAGCGCGATCGGCCTTCTTCAGGTTGAGCGGCTGCTGTTGAGCTACCGGAGGTAGTAAATGGCGTCGCAGAGAACAACAGGCAACGGAGCGATAAGGAGGAGGAGGACGACATGCTAAGGTTCCACCGCTTCGCAGGGGCGTGCGTGGTCGGCATGACTGTGCTCGCGATGCCCGTGGTGTCTGAACTACAGGCCGCGAAAACCAAGGTAGCCGTCTGGGTCGTTGCCGCAAACAATTCGGCGCCGATCTTTGTCGCGAAGGAGAAGGGTTATTTCGAGCAAGAGGGTTTGGATGTGCAGGTCTCGCTAGCGCCGTCTGGGCCGAAGGTGATCGAGCTACTGCATCTGGGCGAGATCCAGTTCGGCGGCGGCGCGGCGGCGGTGCCGATTCTCAGGGCGATCGACAAGGGGCTGAAGCTCGTCATGGTCGACGACAACGGAGGATACGACCGACGCAACCCTCAGCTCGGGGCCCTCGTCAAGAAGGGAAGCTCAATCAAGAGCCTTCGAGACTTGCGAGGCAAGCGGGTGGCGATTAATGCATTCGGTACGCACACGCACATGGTGATGCTCGCCGACGTGCTGCCGGCTGCGGGCCTCACGAAGGATGATCTGACGCTTGTCGAGCTTCCGTGGTCTCAGATGGCCCCTTCCGTCATCAGCGGTGCCATTGACGTGGGTATGGTCTGGGAGCCGTTTGCCACGAACCATCCAGCAGACACTGAGATTGTCTCGTGGCTCAGGGAGGCAATCCCGCCGGGCGACTATCCCCAGGGAGGGTACGCCTCCGCCATCAATATTGTGAACTCGGAATTCTTGAAAAAGAATCCGAATGTCGTGGAGGCGTGGCACCGGGCTTACAGAAAGGCGCTCGACTACTTTCGGCAGTCACCTCGGGAGTCAAACGAGATCGCGTCGAAGTACCTGAAACTCTCGGTGGACTTGCTCCAGAAGGTGCCGTACCCAATCTACACCCACGATGGATCGGTACCTGTAGGCCTTGTTCAGAAGACCGCGGATCGGATGAAAGGGTTGGGCTTCCTCGAGCGTCAGCTGGACGTCTCTCTGTACGTCTGGAAGCCTTCGCGATGAGCTAGAGATCACTACCGCATGACGCTTCAGCAGGGCGATGGTCTCGCGCGGCCGAGCGCGATCGAGCTCAAGGACTTGCGGATGAGCTTTCAGACGCGACGAGGCGAAGTCGTCGCGTTGAACGGCATTGACGTGACCGTTGGGGATCAGGAGTTCGTCGCGTTACTGGGCCCTAGTGGATGTGGCAAGTCGACACTGTTGTTTTTGGTCGCTGGGTTGCAGTTGCCGACCGGAGGAGAGGTGTGGTGTTACGGGCGCCGGGTCGAGAAGCCAGGGCGCGACCGTACGGTCATGTTCCAGGAATATGCACTCTTCCCTTGGCGGACCGTTCTCGGTAACGTCAGCATCGCACTGGAGGGACGCCGTGAGTTTTCTGACCCTGCGGCTGAGTCTCGACGGGCTTTACGATCGGTAGGTCTCTCTGAGTTCGAGCACGCATATCCGCATCAGCTGTCCGGGGGTATGAAGCAGCGGACCGCTCTCGCACGTTGTCTGGCCATGCGGCCGCGCGTGTTGCTCATGGATGAGCCGTTCGCAGCCGTTGACGCACAGACGCGTGAGAGCCTTCAGGCCGAGTTGCTACAGGTGTGGGCGCGCGAGAGAATGACAGTTCTCTTCGTTACCCACAGCATCGAAGAGGCGATCTATCTCGCTCAAAGGGTGCTGGTGATGAAATCGCGCCCTGGCCGCATCAAAGATGTGGTGGCGATCGACGAGCCATACCCGCGGGACTACAAATTCAGGACTTCCAAGTTGATGAATGACCTTCGTTTCCACATTTATCACCTGCTGCATGAAGAGGATACGCGCGGGTCCAGCGACGAAGTGGGTGTTGCGGGAGGCCCGGGTCCCGATCGAGCGGTTGGTGTGTACGACGGAGGAGAGCAATGAGCCGGGATGAGGTGCTGGTAAATGACTGGCACGTTGTGGCCCGGTCGGAGGACCTGGGGCGTGATCAGGTATTGCGGGCATCTCTCCTGAGCGAGGACCTCGTGCTATGGCGGTGCGATGGCGAACCGCGAGTATGGCAGGATCTGTGCGCTCACCGAGGTGCCCGTCTCTCCCTCGGACGAGTGCAGGACGCTAGACTGGTGTGTCCCTATCATGGCTGGGAATACAATGGCTTCGGCCAATGTGTCAGGATCCCGGCGCATCCAAAGCAAATTCCCCCCGCGCGAGCGAAGGCGTGCACTTACCGTGTGTGCGAGCGATACGGCGTCGTGTGGGCATCCTTGGGGCGCCCAGAAGGTGAGCCGTCGGCGATCCCCGAGTGGGAGAATGACAGATTCCGTGGAGTCCTCTGCGGGCCTTACGTGTACCAAGCGAGCGGTGTCCGGGCGGTGGAAAACTTTTTGGATCTCGCGCACTTTCCATTCGTCCATTCAGGCATGCTCGGCGATGCACACCAGACTGAAATGTCCGACTACGAGGTGGAGTGGAGCGCTGACGGCTTGATCGCGCGGGACATCGAGGTATGGCAGCCCTATCCCGACCCGACGGGCCAGCCGAAATACGCGCGGTATACGTACCAGGTCTTCCGGCCGCTCACCGCCTACATCTCGAAGAACACCGGCGGTGAGGACCGCTACTGTACGTTCATGGCAGTCACGCCGGCCAGCGAATTCAGGAGTGTCGCGTGGGTGTGGGTAATGCTCAACTACGGTGCCGATATCCCGGCCGAGAAAATCCGTGAACGCACGGATCGGGTATGGGGACAGGATATACCAATCGTTGAATCACAACGTCCGGAGCGACTGCCGCTGGATCTGCAGGCGGAGCTACATTTACGGTCCGATCGATTGGCGGTTGAATACCGGAGATGGCTGAAGCAATTGGGCGTCAATCTTGGCACGCGGTGAAGGACTGAGGTAGGAGCCTACCCGGAGGAGACATGCAGGATCAGAGAGTCTGCATTGTGACTGGCGCGGCCCAGGGCCTCGGACGGGAGTTTGCCGTCCGGCTCGCCGAGAAGGGGGCCGCTGTAGTGTGCGCCGACATTCAAGACGATGGTGGTCGGGAAACGGTCCAACAAATCGAGAAGAGTGGCGGCCGGGCGATGGCGATCAGGACAGATGTCACGTCGGTGCAGAGTACCGAGGCCATGGCTCGGCGCGTCGCGAGTGAATTCGACGGCATCGACGCTCTGGTCAACAATGCGGGTATCTATGCTGGACTGAAGCTACGGGCCCTGGACGAGCTCGATGTAGAGGAGTGGGATCGAGTTATGGCCGTCAACGTGCGTGGCGTCTGGCTTGCCACCAGGGCGGTACTTCCATACATGCGCCAGCGCGGGAAGGGAAAGATCGTGAACATCGCGTCGGGAGTGGCGATCAACGGGGCGCCATTCCTGCTGCACTATGTGGCCTCCAAGGGCGCGGTGGTGTCTCTCACTCGATCGATGGCACGTGAGCTCGGACAATACAACATCTGTGTGAACAGCGTCGCGCCGGGGCTGACCATGACACAGGCGAGCATCGACATCTTTCCGCCAGAAAGCATCGCGAAGAACTTTCAAAGTCGCTGTATCCAACGAGAGGAGCAACCCGAGGACGTCGCCGGAGCCGTAGCCTTTCTGGTGTCTGACGAGGCCGATCTGATCACCGGGCAGATGCTGGTCGTGAATGGCGGCCAGGCATTCCACTAGCCGACCGAGACGCGAGCGGAGAGAACAGAATGAAGGTGAGGGTGAACGGCATCGACATCAACTACACACTCGACGGTCCGGCCCACGCGCCGGTAGTCACACTCAGCCATTCGCTCGCGACCGATCTGTCGATGTGGGACTCGCAAGTGGCCGAGCTGTCCAAGCGCTATCGGGTGCTCCGCTACGACACGCGCGGCCACGGCGGCACTGATGCTCCTGCTGGTGCCTATACACTCGCGGAGCTTGCGGATGACGCGCGGGCTCTCCTGAGAGCGCTCGGCATTTCCCGCACGCAGTGGATCGGCCTGTCACTGGGCGGCATGGTCGGCCAGACCATCGCGCTCGACAGTGCCGCGCTCATCGCGGGCCTATGCCTCTGTGACACGTCTAGTCGGGTGCCTGTTGAGGCTCGACCGCTTTGGGCGGAGCGAATCAAGACGGCGATGACACAGGGGATGGAGCCGCTCGTCGAGCCGACCATCGGCCGATGGTTCACCTCGGGTTTCGTGGCCTCGCACAAGGCCATTGTCGACGGGGTGCGGGCGATGATCCGCCGCACGCCGCCAGCAGGCTACGCGGGCTGCTGCCATGCGATCTCGATGCTGGACCTGACGGACAGAATCAGCGCCATCACGCAACCGACCCTAATCGTGGTAGGCGAGGAAGACCAGGGTACGCCAGTGGCCGCATCGCGCGCCATCAACGAGCGCATCAAAGGGTCGGAGGTCGTCATCATCAAATCGGCGTCGCACCTATCGAACATCGAGCAACCGCAAGAGTTTACGACGGCGATCCTGACGTTTCTGAACAAGATCAGCTAGGCGATTCGGCACAGGGAGGGGCGCATGAGATCAACGCTCATCACCAACGGTACCATTGTCACCGCCTTTGACATGTATGTGGCAGATATCCTCATCGAGGATGGTCGCGTTCGTACGATCGGTGCCAATCTGCCTCGGACGCCTGACGCAGCGGTATACGATGCCACTGGCCTCCTCGTCCTACCCGGAGGCGTGGATCCTCATACGCACTTGGATTGGGATTTTGGGGCTGCTCGGACGGTCGACACGTTCGAGTCGGGGACGAAAGCGGCCGCGTTCGGCGGGACGACCACCCTCGTCGACTTCAGCAACCAGACGCGTGGGCAGGGACTGCTTGCAGGGCTGACCGATTGGCGCCGGCGTGCAGAGAGCGCCTGTATCGATGTGTCAACCCATATGATCGTGTTGGATGTCAATCAGCAGATCTTGGCCGATGTCGAAACGCTCATAAAGCGCGAGGGTGTGACCAGCTTTAAGCTCTTCACGGCGTACCCCGGAGTGTTGATGGTCGATGACGGGGCGCTCTTCAAGGTGATGCGAGTGGCGGGCCGCAATGGAGGCATGATCTGCGTGCATGCGGAGAACGGCCCGGTCATTCAAGTGCTGGTCGAAGAGGCGGTAGCTCGAGGTGAAAGGGCACCCAAATATCATGCTGTGACGAGACCGAGTTTGATGGAGGGAGAGGCGACGCACCGGGCGATCACGATCGCTGAACTCGCGGGCACGCCGATCTACATTGTCCACCTCTCGGCGGCTGAGGCTCTGAAGCGCGTTGGCGAAGCCCGGGAAAGAGGGTTGAACATCTATGCTGAGACCTGCCCGCACTATTTGTTCCTGACCGAAGAGGAGTACGAGAAACCAGGATTTGAGAGCGCCAGGTATGTCATGACACCGCCGCTGCGCTCGCGAGCGCATCAAGATGCGTTGTGGATGGGTCTTCGGACGAATCAGCTCCAGGTCGTGTCGACTGATCATTGCCCGTTTTGTTTCAACGAGCAGCCCTACGGTATGCGGTCCTCGAAGCAACAAGGGAAGGACGACTTCAGTAAGATACCGAACGGTGCGCCCGGCATCGAAACCCGTCTTTCGCTGCTCTACGATGGCGGGGTCCGGGGACATGGCTTGTCAATGAACCGGTTCGTGCAACTCACCTCCACTGTTCCTGCGAAGTTATTCGGCCTGTTCCCTCGCAAGGGGACGATTGCGGTTGGCTCGGATGCGGATATCGTGCTGTTCGATGCGAATGAGACATGGACGATTCGAGCGTCTGAAGGGCACGGTCGGGTCGACTATAGCCTCTTCGAAGGCCGCCAGGTTGTTGGACGAGTGAAAAGAGTTTGGCTTCGCGGCGAGTTGATCGTCGACGGCTCACATTGGATGGGCAAGGCGGGGATGGGTCAGTTCTTGTATCGCGGGGAGTGCGGCACTCTGTAGCGTTCCCAAGTCGCGCTCCGCCCCAGCAGCACGTGGCCGGCGCGCGCCAGCATGATGGCGTCGCGGGCGAGCCAGCCCGCGGTGTCGAAGCTCGGAGCGAGCGGCACCACACCGGCGACCGGCACCGCGCCGTCGGACGGCCGGAAGCCGTATACGCCGCAGACCTCTTCCGAGGGCGCTCGCAGCTCCTCGTCTACCGCTTCATGTTCGGGCCCGACTACACGGCGGGGTGTCCGTCCTGCTCGGCGATCGCGGACGGGTTCGACGGCTTCGTCGTCCACCTGGCCAACCACGACGTCACGCTTTCGGCGGTATCGCGGGCGCCTCTCGCGAAGCTGCAGGCGTACAAGCGGCGGATGGGGTGGACGTTTCCCTGGGCGTCCTCGCTCGGCAGCGACTTCAACTTCGACTTGAACGTCTGGTTCACCGAGGAGCAACAGCGCGAGGGGGTCGTCGAATACAATTACGGGCGCGAGGCGCCGCTGGTCCGGGAAGCCGGCGGCGAGGGGCCTGTCGCCGAGTTCGCGGCCATGGCCGGAACCGACGTGGCCACGTACACGCGCGAGAGGCCGGGCATGAGCGCGTTCGCGCTCGAGGACGGCGTCGTCTA
>Ga0187893_10014897_pt1 | contig 10509 bp, 12 predicted proteins | sample MA1701074metaG_FD_139574 | JGI IMG/M metagenome (GOLD analysis project Ga0187893, IMG submission 139574) | White microbial mat communities from a basaltic lava cave in the Kipuka Kanohina Cave System on the Island of Hawaii, USA - MA170107-4 metaG ...
CCGTGTGCGTGTCGCTCGGCCGCAGGGCCGGCCACTTGATGGATGCGGGTGCGAAATACACGTTGCCTTCGACGATCTGCGTTTCGTTGCCTTCGGCGAGAATGGCGCCGCGCCAGGTAGCCTTGCCCATGGAAGTCTCCTTTGACGAAGAGGTTCGCATCATGATCTATCGCGGGGGTTGCCACTGCGGGGCGGTTCAGTTCGAGGTTGAAGCGCCCGAGCGCATCGAGGCGGCCGATTGCAACTGCTCAATCTGCTCGAAATCCGGTTTCCTGCACCTGATCGTTCCGCGTTCCAGGTTCAAACTGTTGCGCGGCGAAGGGTCTCTTGCAACCTACACGTTCAACACCGGCGTCGCACAACACCGGTTCTGCCGGATTTGCGGCGTCAAGTCGTTCTACATTCCGCGCTCGAATCCGGACGGCTATGACGTCAATGTCCGCTGTCTGGAAACGCGGCCGCAGGAGTTGGTGGTCAAACCCTTTGACGGCAGGAACTGGGAGAAGAACGCGGTAGGACTGGCGCACTTGAGCCGCGTGTGAGCCGCAACTGCACCTGTCACGCCGCGCGGGCAAGACGGCCGCGTTCGAGTAGTTCGCGAAGCTGCGCAGGCACGAATGTCAGAAGGCGCGCCGCAAGCCGGGCTTCATTGCGGCTCCACCAGATGCCGGCATAGACGATCGCCAGGCCGATCATGGTCAGCGCGATCGGAAACAGCCACGAATCCTTGAATACGCGCCACGACAGATCGCCGAGAACGATCGCAACACCGAACGCGCCAAACACAGTGAACGTACGCCGCACCAGCACGGCACCCGCGAAGACCAGCGCGAGGTTGATCGCCAGATAGATGAACTTGCCGGCAAGCTTGTCCGATCCGAGCGAGGTCAGCCCGCCCCAGAACGCCAGCAAGCCGAACAGGTACAGCCAGAACGCGTAGTCCTGCGCGCTGCGCGAGCGCAGATCGACGAGGAACGCGAACAACACCATGATCAGCCCGAAGGCGAGCGAGAACCACTTGCGAAACAGCCACTCGCTCTCGCCCCATGGTTTGGCATCCGGCGCGATCAACAGCATTACGAGATCCATGCTCATGTACCACAGGGTCACCGCGATCGGCATCACGAGGAACGGCGTACGCCAGCGGTACAGCATCAGGCTGCCCGCTAGCAGCGTGGCCAGTTCGAGCGTCAACCAGCGCCAGTTGATCAGGTAGTGATACGCGCGATAGCCCTTGATGTTCGCGGCATCGGCCCAGAACCCGAGCGCCTGTTGCACGCCCCACGTGGCGAGCGGCACGAGTACGACAACGAAGGCGGCCATGATGCCGGTGGGGATCGCAAGACCCTGCTTTTCGAAACGCAGCGCCAGCTTGAACGCAACGCCTGCGTACAACAGCGCGATAAAGAAAATGCCCCAGCCGCCAAACGACTCCCAGCCGAGCGTCATGAAGAGCGACAGCGCGCCGATGGCCAGCATGCCGCCGAGGTAGTACAGAACATTGGCGAACGTGAAGCGCGGCGCCGGCGACGCCGCCGTGCCGCGCTCACTGAAGAAGAGCCACAGCCGGTCGGCCTGGTCGCTGGTGATGATGTCGGCTGCGGCGGCCTGCTTCAGATGGGACCTGTCGATCGTTGCCATATGCGCTCCTACCGTTGTTCGCTTGCGTGTACATCCCGCCACAACAGCATGTCGGCGAGTCGCTGCTCCTTGTCGTCGTCGAAGCCGCAGGTGGCGTCGAATGACGGCGGGTTTTCGTACGTGCCGAAGAGCCAGTCCCACCACACGATGTCGCCGTAGTTGTTTCGATGCCAGCCATATTGGTGATGAATCCGATGCATCTCCGGTCGCTGGAAGACCCAGCCCACCCACTGCGGAGTTCGCATATTCGTGTGATAGAAGAATTCGCCAAGCGCCGTGCAGGCGGTGTAAACCGCCGCTCCTTCAGCGTTCAGCCCCAGCACCGCGTAGACCAGCACACTCCCGAGGATCGAATTGAAGATCATTTCAATCGGGTGCTTGTAGAACGATGTGATGACCTCGATCCGTTGCGGGCTGTGGTGAATCTGATGGAACGTGCGCCACAGCAGGTCGGACTCGTGCCGCCAGCGATGCCACCAGTAGAAGACGAAAGTCGCGACAAAGTAGGCGAGCAGTCCGCCTGCGAACGGGCCCATCTGCTCCCTGAGCGGGAAGATCGAAACCGAAGAAAACCAGCGTTCCCAGGTGACGCCGGCAAGCAGCACGACGCTGAGTTGAACGAGGTTGACGGCAACGACGCGCAATGGCCAGCCTCGAACGCGCGGAAGTTCCCACCCGGAATACAGCCGTTCGAGAGCGAAACAGACGACAGCGACTCCACAGATCAACTCGAGCATTCGCGACTCCGATCTCTTGCGTCAAAGGTCACGGCGTGCATCGTGCCCACCGGCGCGATCGCGTGAAGCTGTTTGAAGCGGCGTGCCGGACCTTGGCACTTCCGGTAGCGGGCGGCGATACTTGCCGGCGTAACGACTCGTACCGGGAATTGCCCATGGCCCAGGCCGCAGCCGTCGTCGACGTTCTGAAACGCGAGCTGAAAGCGCGCGGCTTGACCTATGCCGATATCGCGCAGCGCATCGATATGTCGGAAGCCAATGTCAAGCGCATGTTCTCGGAGCGCAACTTCACGCTGGCACGACTGGACGAGATCTGCGCCGCGGCCGGCATCGCGTTCAGCGAACTCACGCGCGGGTTCAATCGCGAAGAACACCTGCTGACGCAGCTATCAGAAGCGCAGGAGCGGGAGATCGTCGACGATCCGAAACTGTTTCTGGTCGCGGTGGGTGTCCTGAACCTGATGAGCTACGACGACATGCTGCAGGCGTTCACGCTGTCGGCGGCCGAGATTGTCGGCCTGCTGTCGAGACTGAACCGCAGCGGCGTGATCGAGCTGCTGCCGAACAACCGCTTCAAGCTAAAGATCGCGCGCACGTTCGCATGGATTCCCAACGGGCCGATCCAGACCGCGTTCAAGACCAATACGCACGATTTTTTCGATTCGGACTTTGCCGGCGCCGCCGAAACGATGCTGCTGTTGAACGGCAGGCTGTCGCGCGCCAATGCGCTGGCGCTCGTCGACAAGCTGAAGCGGGTGGCGCGCGAATTTTCCGCGCAGCACATCGACGACGCGCAACTGCCGCTGCACGAACGCACGCCTATCAGCCTGCTGGTCGCGTGCCGCCCGTGGCAGCCTGCGTTTGTTCAGCCGTTTGTTCGCAAGGCGGCGCTGACGGGGCGGGTGATCAAGCGGGGTTAACGTTCAGCGCCCACACGCCGCGAGCGGCAATCGAACCGCCTGCAGCACGTCTCCGGTCGACTGGTTTTGCACAAACGCGACCAGCGCAAGCGACTCGCGTTTCGCATCGGCCGCGGCGAGCGAGATCCGGCCGGCGGCAAGCGGCAGCGCGCCGGACCAGTCGCGCGTCACATGATCGTTGGCCAGGGTCTCGCCGCGGTTTTCGCCGGCCTTGACGTTCGTCACGATGCCGTTCTGGGTCAGCGCGACGAAAAGGCGCACATCCTGCGCCTTGTGGCCGGGGCCGACCGACGCGCGCGCTTCAACGTCCACGCGTCCGGCGTCCGCCGGCGCGGCCGCCAGCTCGATCGACGCGGCGGCCGGTTTCGCATTGATGGTGCGCAGCGCAGTGTCGAGGCCTGCGCGATCCGACCAGCGCGGCGTCTCGCGACCGTGCACAAATACGCCGGGCGTGTAGACGGTGCGGTTGCGATTCAGGTCCGCAAGAAAGCGCTGGCGGTCGTTGAACTCGCGGCGTGCGAATGGATCCTTCCAGCCGATGTAGTCCCAGTAGCCGACGTGCAGTGCCAGCGGCACCGCACGCTCGTTATCGACGCGCGCGTTGAAGGTCGACAGCCAGCGGTCCGCCGGAGGGCAGCTGGAGCAACCCTGCGAGGTATAAAGCTCGACCAGCGCGACGGTGTGCGCGGGGCTTTTTACCTGACAGGTGCCGGCGGCGCCACTGAGTCCCGCTGCCAGTGCAATCGATTCGAGCAACATGGTTCCTCCCGCGGCGCCGAAATGCGGTTTGTCGCGCAGCATCGGCATTGCTTACAGATATCTGCTCTGAATACGTTCTCAATCCGGATGTTGGTGACCGCGCTTCTCGCCGGCTGCGCGGCGCCACGTGCTGGAGACCTGACGACAGCAACGCTAGCAGAGGCGATGGCGCAGCGCCCGATCGTGCTGCTCGGCGAGGTGCATGACAACGAAGTCCAGCACGCGGTGCGCGCCGCCGCGCTGCGCAGGCTGCTGGAACAAGGCGCGCGTCCGGCACTTGCGTTCGAGCAGTTCGACCGCGAGCGGCAATCGGACCTCGATCGCGCACGCAACCAATCCTTGCCGCCCGGGCGGCGGTCACGCGCCGACCATCTGATTGTGGAAGCCGGCGCCGCGCGCGGCTGGAACTGGAAGCTGTACCGGCCATATCTGCAACTTGCTATCGACTACGAGCTGCCGATCGTCGCCGCCAATCTGTCGCGTGCCGGCGCGCGGCGCGCGTCGCAACAGGGCTTCGCTGCGGTATTCGATTCGACGGTGCTTGTCGCAAACGGCCTCGATCGGCTGCCAGCAGCGTTTCTGCGCGGACATGAGCAGGCGGTCGATGCCGGACATTGCAAGCTGACGCCGGCGGCCATGCTGCCCGCACTGGCGCGCGCGCAGATTGCGCGCGATGTGGCGCTGGCGCGCGCGATTCGCCCGCATTTTGACAGGGGCGTCGTGCTTTTCGCCGGCAACGGCCACGCGCGCAACGACAATCGGCGTACCGTTTTTTCTGACGGCGGAGGAACGTGAACGGACTGTGACGATCGGTCTGATCGAGTCGGCCGATTCCACCAACATCGAAGCGGCGCCCTATGACGTTGCGCTGCGAACGCCCGCGCAAACGCGCAAGGATCCGTGCGTCGAACTGCGCGAGCGCCTCAGACCGTCCGGGCTCCGTCCACCGGCAACTCAACCCCGCTAATGAACTCCGCCGCATCGCTCGCGAGGAACAACGCAGCGGCGGCAACATCGGACGGGCGCGAGAACCGGCCCAGCGGAATCGTCGCGAGAAACTTTTTGCGGTTCTCAGGCGTGTCGGGCATCCCCATGAATTTTTGCAGCAAGCCGGTTTCGCCGATCACCGGGCATATCGCATTGACGCGGATGCCATCCGGGCCGAGTTCCACCGCCATTGACTTCGACAGCAAGTTCACCGCGCCCTTGCTGCCGTTGTACCAGGTCAAGCCCGGACGCGGGCGGATTCCGGCGGTGGAGCCGATGTTCAGAATCACGCCGCGCTTGCGTTTGCGCATCAAGGGCACGACGGCATGCGCCATGTGGAAGATCGATTTCACATTCACCGCATAGACGAAGTCGAAGGTGCGCTCGTCGACCTCGAGCATCGGCATGTTGTTGTGCGTTGTGCCCGCATTGTTGACGACAATGTCCGGCACACCGAACCGCTTTACGCAGGCGCCGATCAGCGCGTCGATATCGGCGCGCAGCGACACATCGCAGCGGACGAAAGACGTGTGCTCGCCGAGTTCGCGCACCAGCGCCTCGCCGCGCGCCGCGTCGAGATCGGCGATGACAACACGCGCGCCCTCATCGACGTAGGTCCTGACGATCCCTTCGCCGAATCCGCCGGCACCGCCCGTGACGACAGCGATCTTGTCTTGAAGCTGTTTCATGAAAGCACCCCTCTCAGCCGTGCCAGAGCACAACCGTATTGGTCGTGCTCACTTCTTCGAGCGCCATTGAATCTATGCTCGAGCAAGGCGATGCGGCGGCTCGCTGCTGCCAGACCGATGTGCGAGGCTTCCGCGGCTTTGGTCAGGCTGCGCAACTCGGCGGCTCGAACAAACAGGGCAAGGGAGTCGATGTCGGGGAGCATGCGCTGGCCGTGTCTACGCGCGCAGTTTGTCACCGATCAGCAGTACGTTCGCGAAAGGTGTCCCTGCGCTCATCGGCAGCACGCGCACGGAGAAGCCGGTCTCGCGCAGCAAATCGCGCCATTGATCGGCCGTGCGACAGAAAAGGCGCCGCTGCCAGTGTCCGCGCGCGAGTGTGACGATCCAGTCGCCGGTCAGCGTCAAACGAAAGCGCCAGCCCCGTGCGGCATCTCCCGTGCGCAAGAGCAGCCTGCCACCCGGGGAAAGCCGCTGGAATACGCGCGCGAGCACCTGGCGCTGCGCGTCATGCTCGATGTAGTGGAGCACATCGAAAATCGTCACTACATCGCATGACGGAAGATCATAGGTACGCAGGTCGCCAACATCGACACGACCGTCCGGGCCAAGCGCCACGCGCGCCGCGGCGATCGCATCGGCACGCAAATCAACGCCGTGCGCCGTCACACCGCGCGGGTGCTGCCCTCGCTCATCGGCAGCCGCCAGCAGCGCGAGCAATACGCCCTGCCCGCAGCCAAGATCGACGAGTCGCGTCCCGTCGTCGATGAGACCTTGTTCCAGCAACGCCGCGAACACCGGATCACCGCCCAGTTTGCCGCGCGCAAAGTGATACGGCGTTCGACCCGCGGCGCGGTAGCGTTCGGCCGCGGCATCGACCAGGGGGCGAAACCCGTCTTGCATCAATCGGCAATGGCGCTGCGCAGATCGATCGATCGCAGTCCCCGATGCGCGAGCGCCTGCAACAGATGCGGCAACACGTCAAGGATCACCCGCGACCCGCGGTGGCGGAGCAGCGCGACGCCATCGTGCAACAACACGATGCTGCCGGCGCGGACCGACGGTTGAAGGCGCCGCAGCACGTCTTCAGCGTCGTCGCTCAGCGTGTCGAACGCGCGTGAACTCCACATCGCACAGTGCACGCCAAGCGCGGCCAGCGCAGGTTCAAGCAGCGGTGTTCGCACACCGAACGGCGGTCGGAAAAACACCGGCGCCACTCCGGTCGCATCGAAAATCGCCTGCTGTGCGTTGGCGATGTCGCGCTGCCAGCGTCCCGAACCCCAGAAGCCCGCCAGCGGCGAGTGCGTGTGCGAATGGTTTTCAACGGCGTGTCCCCGGACGAGGATCTCGCGTGTCAGTTGCGGATGTCGCAGCACGCGTTCGCCGATGCAAAAGAACGTCGCGCGAGCGTCCGCCTGGTCCAGCGCGTCCAGCACCCTTGGCGTGACGTCGGGATCCGGGCCGTCGTCAAACGTCAGCGCGACCAGGTTGCGCGTTTCGAGCGACGAGGGCAGCCGGGCGAGCGCCGGTCCGAGCAATTGTCCCGCCGGCGCAAGCGTCTGGGCGGCGTTGAACAAATGATTGCCAGCGACAGCTGCCAAGGCCCACGGCCAGGACGACGGCAGCACCGCGACGGCCGCGGCCGCGCCCGCGTGCAAAGCGATACTTCCGACATGCAGCGCGGTAGGCCGAAAACGACGCGGACCGCTGGAGAAACGCGCAAGCGCATCGCCATCGGAGACATCGCCCGGCGTGGTTTCAGTGTTCAGGTTTACGCGCACGATATTCGGAAAAGATGCGCGCCTCGACATAGCGCTCGACCGCGGTGAATCCGGCCTGCGTCAAGCGTGCAAGCACAACCTGTGGCGGCACGCAGGCTTCTATGGTGTCCCAGTAGTAGCGCATCAGCGCGGGCATATCGCGCGAGCGTCCGAACATCCGCGCGAGCCATGGCACCACCCTGCGCAGGTAGAACTTGATCGCAAGCGCATCCAAGCGTTTCTGCGGCCGGGTGATTTCGAGCAGGCACACGCGACCGCCGGGCCGCAGCACGCGGAAGAATTCCGCGAACGCAGCGTCCAGATCCGCCACGTGGCGCAACGCGAATCCCATCGCGACGAAATCCACGCTGGCAGACGCGACGGGGAGCGACTCGGCGCCGGCCGCAACGCGCGGCGATGACGGCGAAACAGTGCTCGCCGCCAACATGCCAACGCTCGGATCGACGCCGATCACTCGCGCCGCATCGCGCGCGATCTCGATGGCCGCGCGGGCGGTCAATCCGGTTCCGGTGCCGACATCGAGGACGTCCATTCCTGGCGCGAGTCCGGCGCGTTGCAGCGCGCGGCGGCGATACCAGAGCCCGCTGCCGAAAGCCATCAGGCGCTCGATGCGGTCGTAGTCGCCGGCGGTGCGGTCGAACACGCCGCGCACCCATTGGGCGCGGCGCTGCTCGCCTGCGTAGTACGCGGACAAGGGTGCGTGCGGCGGGTGAGGAGCGACCGGCTCCATATCAACCATCCCAGCGCCGGAACACCAGCGATGTGTTGATGCCGCCGAACGCGAAGTTGTTGCTCATCACGTATTCGCAGTCGATCGCGCGCGCGCCGCCTTGCAGATAGTCGAGTGCTGCGCACCCGTTGTCGAGTTCGTCGAGATTGAGCGTCGGCGCAAACCGCCGCGCGCGCTGCATCTCGATCGTGATCCACGCTTCCAGGGCGCCGCATGCACCGAGCGTGTGGCCGATATGGCCCTTCAGCGAACTGGTGACGACGCGATCGCCGAACACCGCCGCCATCGCTTTCGATTCCGCCACGTCGCCGATCGCGGTGGCGGTGCCGTGCGCGTTGACGTAGCCGATCGCCTGGGGAGGCACACCGGCATCCGCGAGCGCTTGGGTCATGACCGCGCTCATCGATTCAATGCGCGGCTGCGTGACGTGTTCACCATCGCTGTTGGTGCCGAAGCCGACCACTTCCGCGTAGATGCGTGCGCCGCGCGCGCGCGCATGTTCTAGCTCCTCCAGCAGCAGTGTGGCCGCGCCTTCGCCGATCACCAGTCCATCGCGCGCGCGGTCGAATGGTCGCGGCGTGGACTGCGGGTCGTCATTGCGCCGGCTCGCTTCGCCGAGCGTGTCGAACACGATCGCCTGGGTCGGGCTCAGTTCTTCGGAGCCGCCGCAGATCATCGCGCGGCTGCGCCCGTAGCGAATCGACTCGAATCCATAGCCGATGCCTTGGCTGCCCGAGGTACACGCGCTCGAGGTCGGCACAATGCGCCCGCGGATGCCGAACTGCACGCCGATATTGATCGCCGCCGTGTGACTCATCATGCGCAGATAACGCGTCGCGTTGACCCCGCGCGTGGAGCGGCGCTCGAGCATCAATGCGAATTCCGTCACGTCGGCCGGCGAGCCGACGGACGAGCCGTAGGCGATACCGCATTCGCCGCTCGAAAGCAGCGGGTCGCCGTCCAGTCGCGCATCCGCCAGCGCGAGTTCGGTCGCACGCACGGCCAGCAATGCGACACGGCCCATCGTGCGCAGCGCCTTGCGCGTGTACTGCGGTGGCTGTTCGAAGCCGACGACCGGCGCGCCGATCCAGCTCGACATGCCTTCGATGCGCTCCCACTCGTCGATGCGACGCACGCCACTCGTGCCCCGCTCGAGCGCGGCGCGAAGTTCCTCCCACGACTGGCCGATGGGCGACAGCCCGGCCATGCCGGTGACGACAACGCGTCTCGGTGCCACTAGATCATGCCGCCGTTGACGCCGATCACCTGGCGCGTGATGTACGCGGCGTCCGGCGACAGCAGGAAACTCACGACGGCCGCCACTTCTTCGGGTTTGCCGATACGCCCGGCCGGAATCGCCTTCAGCATTTCACCGAGTTCCAGTTCGCGCGTCATGTCGGTTTCAATCAGACCGGGTGCGACGCAGTTCACCGTGATTGCGCGGCGGGCCAGCTCAACCGCAAGCGCCTTGCTCGCACCGATGACGCCGGCTTTCGACGCGCTGTAGTTGACCTGCCCGCGATTGCCGATCTGCCCGGCCACCGACGCGATCGTGACGATGCGGGCAGGCGCCCGCCGCCGCACCATCGGCATCACCAGTGGGTGCAAAACGTTATAGAACCCGTCGAGGTTGGTGCGGACCACACGGTCCCAGTCCGTGTCGGCCAGCGCCGGAAAAACGTTGTCGCGGGTAACGCCGGCATTGCAGACGACGCCATAAGGCGCGCCGTTTTCCTCGACGTAGCGATCCAGCGCAGCGGCCGTCGCAGCGCGATCGGCGATGTCGAAGCGAAGTGTTTTCGCCTGTCGCCCGAGCCTGGCGATCTCCACCGCCAACTCACCGATCGCGGCAGCCGAGTCGCGGTGATGCACGGCGAGATCGTAGCCATCGCGCGCGAGTCGAAGCGCGATCGCGCGGCCGATACCGCGGCTTGCACCGGTGACGAGGACCCTGTCCGTCATGGGCTAGTGGCCTGTAACAGTCGATTCGAGAGGGAAAGGCGTGCCTGCGCGAGCCGAGTGCCTCATTTGGCAAACCCAGCGAGCCGCGTCGCGTAGCCGACGCATACGCGGAAGCGCGGCGACAAAGCAATCGGCCGCGCCGGCGCGCAAGGCACTCGCGAATTGGCTGTTATAGGCCACTATTTCGCAGTGCCGCTTCGATCCTCTCTTTCAGCACCGCCGGCGTCTGATACAGCATCTGCCCGTTGTCCATGCGCACCGCCACTTGCACAGTGTGCGCTCGCGTGAGGCGGCGGCCGCTCGCCG
>Ga0187893_10014898_pt1 | contig 10508 bp, 11 predicted proteins | sample MA1701074metaG_FD_139574 | JGI IMG/M metagenome (GOLD analysis project Ga0187893, IMG submission 139574) | White microbial mat communities from a basaltic lava cave in the Kipuka Kanohina Cave System on the Island of Hawaii, USA - MA170107-4 metaG ...
GGCCGTGATCCGCTCGATGACCGGCTACGGTCAGGCCGCCCTGGAGCACGAGCTGCTGCGCGCCGCGGTCAGCGTGCGCAGCCTGAACCACCGCTTCCTGGAGGTGGGGCTGAACCTGTCGCGGCGCGTGCAGGCGTTGGAGCCGGAGGTCAAGGGCCTGGTCCAGGCCCGGCTGTCGCGCGGCAAGGTGGACCTGTCGTTGCGGGCGAGCCTCGCCGACGGCCCGGTTTCCCTGGTCGTCCACAAGCCACTCGTGACCGGGGCGGTCGCGGCATTACGCCAGCTGCGCGCCGAACACGAGTTGGCCGGGGAGGTGACGGTCGCGGACATCGCGCGACTGCCGGGAGCCTTCGAGGTGGTGGAGTCCGTCGAGGGCCTGGACGAGCAGAGCCGGCGTTCGATGTTGGGGCTCGTGGAGACGGCGCTCGACGGGCTGGACTCGATGCGCTGCGCCGAGGGCGCCCGGCTGGACCGGGAGCTGAGGCGCCTTTTGCAGGCCATCGAGGGCAGCGTGGCCGAGATCGAGCGTCTGCAGGCCGAGGGCAAGGCGGCGCGCCGAGAGGCGCTGGGCCAGAAGGCCCGGGAGCTGGCCACCGAGCTGGGGCTGGAGGATGCGCGCCTGTACGCCGAGGTGGTGCGCGCGACCGAGCGGATGGACGTCAGCGAGGAGCTGCAGCGGCTGCGCAGCCACGTGGCCCTGGCGCTGGAGCTGCTGTCGTCCTCCGAGCCCCAAGGCAAGCGCCTCGACTTCGTGGCCCAGGAGATGATCCGCGAGGCCAACACCGTGGGAAGCAAGGCCGCCCACGCGCCGCTCACCCACGCCGTGGTGGGCCTGAAGGCGGAGATCGAGAAACTTCGCGAGCAGGTGCAGAACGTTGAGTGAGCGCTCGCCGATCGTGGTCGTGGTCTCGGCCCCCTCCGGGGCGGGCAAGTCCACCGTCCTGGGTCGCATCCTGGAGGAGCTGCCCGGCCTGCGTTTCTCGGTCTCCCACACCACCCGCAAGCCGCGCGAGGGCGAGACCGACGGCGTGCACTACCACTTCGTCACCAAGAAGGGGTTCGAGGAGCTGAAGACGGCCGGCCGCATGCTCGAGTGGGCCCGGGTCCACGACCATCTCTACGGCACGAGCCACGCGGAGCTGGAGCGCGCCCGCAGGGAGGGCGTGGACCTGCTCCTCGACGTCGACGTGCAGGGCGCCGCCCAGGTCCGGACCAAGATCCCGGATGCGGTCTCGGTCTTCGTGTTGCCGCCGTCCTTCGAGGCGCTGCAGCGCCGGCTGCGTGGCCGGGGCTCGGAGAGCGAGCCCGCGATCGGCGGCCGCCTGAAGGCGGCGGCCGAGGAGGCCAGCCTGTTCCGCGAGTACGACCACACCCTCGTCAACGACGACCTCGACCGCTGCGTCGAGTCGCTGAAGTGCGTGATCCGGGCCGCGCGTTGCCGCACCAGCCGCATGCTGGTCGAGGCGGCTCGCATCCTGGAGACTTTTCCAAAGAAGTGAGGAGGACCTCAAGCCCATGTCGACTAATCTGATCCTGCCGAAGGACGTGGACAGCAAGTTCCGTTTCATCGCGGTGGCGGCGCAACGCGCCAAGCAGCTGCAGATCGGGGCCAAGCCTCGGGTCGAGACGCGCAGCCGCAAGCCCACCCGCATCGCGATGCAGGAGGTCCTGGCGGGAACGGTCTCCTGGGAGCTGCGGGACGAGGTCGAGCCGCCGGCTCCCGTCGGCGAAACGGCGTAGCGGCGCAGGAGACGGATCACCGGGAGGACTGGGGTGCCCAGGGTCGTCCTCGGCGTCACCGGCTGCATCGGGGCCTACAAGGCCTGCGAGGTGCTGCGGGAGTTGCAGAAGCGGGGTGCGGACGTCCACGTCGTGATGACCCAGAACGCCGCCCGCTTCGTGTCGCCGATGACCTTCGAGGCGTTGTCACGGCACCCCGTGTTCCTGGACCAGTTTGCGCTGGGGATGGAGGGCGAGATCCGCCACATCAGCCTGGCCGACGACGCCGACTTGCTGCTGGTGGCGCCCGCCACGGCCAACAGCCTGGGCAAGTTCGCTCGCGGCATCGCCGACGACGCCCTGTCGACGCTCTACACCGCCAGCAGGGCGCCGGTGCTGGTCGCCCCGGCGATGAACGTCAACATGTTCGAGCACCCTGCGGTCGTGGAGAACCTGGAGATCCTGGCCCGGCGTGGTGTGCGCTTCGTGGACCCGGGCTCGGGTTATCTGGCCTGCGGCTGGCTCGGCAAGGGCCGGCTGGCCGAACCCGCCGAGATCGTGGCCGCCGCCATGGCCCTGCTCGCGCGTGGCCGGGACCTCGAGGGGCACACCGTGCTGGTGACGGCGGGCCCCACCGTTGAGGACATCGACCCGGTCCGCTTCGTGTCGAACCGCTCCAGCGGGCGGATGGGCTACCGGCTGGCGGAGGCGGCGCGGGACCGGGGCGCGACGGTGGTCCTGGTCTCGGGCCCGACGACGCTGCCCGACCCGGCCGGCATCGAGACCGTGCGCGTGCGCTCGGCGGAGGAGATGGCGGCAGCGGTCGGCGAACGCGCGCCGGGGGCGACGATCGTCGCGATGGCGGCAGCCGTCTCGGATTGGCGGCCCAAACGTTTCGAGGCCCACAAGGTCAAGAAGCAGCGGGCGGAACTGAGCCTCGAGATGGAGCGCACACCCGACATCCTGGCGGGGCTGGGCGCGCGCAAGGGCAGCCGCTTCCTGATCGGCTTCGCCGCCGAGACGCAGCGCGTCCGGGAGTACGCCCGGCAGAAGCTCCAGGAGAAGAACCTCGACCTGATCGTCGGCAACGACGTCTCGAAGCAGGGCCAGGGGTTCGCCGCCGAGCAGAACGCGGCGCTGCTCATCGACCGCGAGGGCGAGCTGGCTGTCGGGCTGGTCGGCAAACGCGAGCTGGCCGAGCGCATCTGGGACAGGGTGGTCGCGCTGCGTGCGCTCGCCGGGACGGGAACGGCGGACCAGGGCGCCACAGAAACTCCGCGGAGGTAGGGGGGAATGGGGGAGCGCGACGGCGTCCTGGCCGACGTTGCCGAATACGGCCGCTTCCTCTCCAGCCTGACCGGCCTGGGAGCCCCCGCTGTGGAGGTCTCCGCCGCGGGCGTGTCCTCGCCGCCCGCCCAGGCCCCGGATCGGGCCGCGGGTCTCAAGGGGATCCGGGAGGATCTGGGTGACTGCCAGCGCTGCAAGCTTGCGGGCGGCCGCCGCAACATCGTGTTCGGCCAGGGCAACCCGGAGGCGGCCTTGATGTTCGTGGGCGAGGCGCCCGGGGCGGACGAGGACGAGCAGGGACTCGCCTTCGTCGGACGTGCGGGCCAGCTCCTCACCGACATCATCGAGAAGGGGCTGAAGACGCGCCGCAGCGACGTCTTCATCGCCAACGTGATCAAGTGCCGGCCGCCCCAGAACCGCAACCCGGAGCCCGACGAGATCCTGTCCTGCGCGCCCTTCCTGGAGCGGCAGATCCGGACCATCCGACCCAGGGTGATCGTGGGTCTCGGCAAGTTCGCCGCGCAGTGGTTGTTGCGCACGGCCACGCCCATCACGCGGCTGCGTGGCCAGCTCGGCGAGTGGGAGGGCATCCCCGTGATGCCGACCTACCATCCCGCTTACCTGCTGCGGAACCCGTCCTCCAAGAAAGAGCTCTGGGAGGACATGAAGGTCGTGATGGAGTTGCTGGCGCGGCCCTAGCGGGACCCGGGGGGGCGAGCGTCTGCAGCACAATGCCCCCCCTATGGATGAGCGCGTGGTGGCGGTGGCGGTGCCGCTGCCGATCCAGTCCAGCTTCTCGTTCCGGGTGCCCGAGAGCATGCCGCTGCCGGAGCGCGGCTGCCGCGTGCTGGTGCCGTTGTCCGGGCGGCGCGTGATCGGCGTGGTGAGCGGCCCGGGCGTGACCCGCGCCAACGGAGGCCGCGAGCTCGCGCTGAAGGACCTGATCGAGGTCATCGACGAAACACCGCTGGCCGCTCCGCCGCTGCTCGACCTCGCCGAGTGGATGGCCGCCCATTATCTGGCCCCGCCCGGAGAGTGTTACCGGCTGGTGCTGCCGCCCGCGGGCGTGCGCGCGAGCCGCACGGTGGCTCGGCTGGCGGTGAGGGCCGAAACGACTTCGGACGACCCGGTGCTCGAGTTGCTCCGTGACGGGCCTCTGCCGGTGTCGCAGCTGAGCGCGCGCCTGGGCCGGGACGCCTCGGCGCGTTTGGCGCGCCTCCGTGAACGTGGGCTCGTGACCGTGGAGCAGCGCATCGACGCGCCGGGCTTCAAGCTCGCGACGTTCGCCCTCGTCGGCGACGACCGGGTGGTCCCGAAGGGTCGTGCCCAGGCCGAGGTGCTCGAGCGGCTGAGGGCGTCGGGAGGGCGGGTGACGGTCGCGGACCTGGCGCGGGATCGTCCGCAGCTGAGGGCGGCGCTGCGCCGGCTGGGTCAGCGGGGCGCCGTGCGCCTGCAAGAGGAGCGCGAGGAGAGGCGCCCCGGCGAACTTCCGGCCGCCGCGGCCCCCACGCTTCTGGCTTCGGCAGACCAGTCCGCCTGCCTCGACAGCCTGCGGCCCAGCCTGACGCGAGGCGGCTTCGCGGCCTTCCTGCTCCACGGCGTGACCGGAAGCGGCAAGACCGAGGTCTACTTCCGTTGCGCAGAGATGGCACTCGGCTCGGGACGCGGCGTGTTGCTGCTGGTGCCCGAGATCGCCTTGACGCCGATGTTGGTGCGGGCGGCCGTGGGACGTTTCGGCGCCACGGTGTCGGTCCTGCACAGCGAGCTGGGCGCCGGCGAGCGACACGACCAGTGGTGGCGGATCCGGGAGGGCGAGGCCCGCGTCGTGGTGGGCGCGCGCTCCGCCCTGTTCGCCCCGATCGAGCGCCTCGGCCTGCTGGTCGTGGACGAGGAGCAGGAGGCCGCCTACAAGCAGGAGGAGAGCCCGCGTTACCACGGACGCGACGCCGCGGTGATGCGGGCGCGCCTGGAAGGGGCGCCCGTGATCCTGGGCTCCGCCACGCCGTCCCTCGAGTCCCACGCCAACGCCCTCGCCGGCAAGTACCAGCGCCTGACCATCCCGAACCGCCTGAGCCCGCGTGGCCTGCCGGTGGTCGAGATCGTGGACCGGCGCGAGATGCTGAAGGCGGGCGGCGACGCGATGCTGAGCCCTCGCCTGCTGGCCGCGGTCGCCGAACGGCTCGAGCGCCGGGAGCAGACCCTGCTGCTGCTGAACCGACGCGGCTGGGCCACCAGCCTGCTCTGCCGCGAGTGCGGGCACCAGGCCGAGTGCCCGAACTGCTCGGTCGCGCTCACCGCGCACCGCCGCGGGCGCTCCCTCGAGTGCCACTACTGCGGCTACCTGACCTCGGCTCCCTCGGCCTGCCCGCTGTGTAAAGGGGCGTACCTGAAGTTGTCCGGTTACGGCACCGAGCAGGTCGCCGAGGCGCTGGAGGCCGCGTTGCCGGCTGCGCGCGTGGGGCGCTTGGATCGCGACGCGGCGCGGCGCCGGGGGGCCGTGGCCCAGACGCTAGCGGCCTTCGAGGCGGGCCAACTCGACGTGCTGGTGGGGACGCAGATGATCGCGAAGGGCCACGACTTTCCCAACGTGACGCTGGTGGGCGTCGTGGACGCCGACGTGGGACTCGGCCTGCCCGACTTCCGCGCGGCCGAGCGCACCTTCCAGCTCCTGACCCAGGTCGCGGGGCGCGCCGGGCGCGGCGACCGGGCGGGCGAGGTGGTCCTGCAGAGCCACTGGCCCGACCATTACGCCCTGCGGCTGGCCTGCGAGCAGGACTACGCGGCGTTTTTCGAGCGCGAGATGGAGTTCCGGCGCACCATGGGTTACCCGCCGGACACCGCCCTCGTGAACGTGATCGTGCGCGATCGGCAGGCCGGCAAGGCCGCCCGCGAGGCGGACGCGATCGCCAGGGGGCTCCGGGCCCTCGCTCCGGGGCGTTTCCGTGTGTTGGGGCCCGCCCATGCTCCCTTGGCCCGCCTGCGCCAGGAACACCGCTTCCAGGTGCTGCTGAAGGGGCGCCGGGGGGCGATGCGCGAGGCGGTGAGGCGCGTGCTGGAGGAGCGCTACGGAAACCTGCGCTGGCCCGGGATCGCCGTGGACGTGGACCCGGTCAGCGTGATGTGAGGCGGGTCAGTAGCCGAGGGCCTCGAACAACTGTGACCACGAGATCATGATCGGGTGCGGCGTGAAGCAGACGGCGAACACCGCGTAGCCCAACAGGCCCACGGCGACTCGCCCCCGGCCCAGCGGCTCCGCGTCGTCGAGGGTCGGCGGGTGCGGCCGGCGGGCGAGCAGCCAGAGCAACAGCGTCCACAGGATCCAGGTGGGCCGGAAGTAGAGCAGGCCGAGGCAGGCCAGGAGTCCGGCCCGGGATACCCATTGGGCGCGCCGCGGGCTCAAGGCGTAGGTGACGTGGCCGCCGTCCAGTTGCCCCACGGGCATCATGTTGAGGGCGGTCACGAAGAGGCCGAACCAGGCCGCGAGTCCCAGGGGCCCGATGGAGAGGGTGGCACCCTCCGGAGTTGCTCCCTTGATCCAGAGTGCTGCGTACTCGAAGAGCAACGGCTCGCCCAGGTAACCGGGCCCCTCGCCGCCGTCGCGAAGCGGGGCCCAGCGGCCCTGCTCGATACCCAGCCAGAGCACCGGCAGGCAGACGACGAAGCCCGCCAGCGGTCCGGCGATGCCGATGTCGAAGAGCGCGCGGCGGTGGGGGATGGGAGACCGGATCCGGATGAAGGCGCCCAGGGTCCCGACCAGGCCGATGAAGGGCGCCGGTATGAAGTACGGGAGGGTCGAGTCCACGCGGTAGAGCCGGCACGCGATGTAGTGGCCGAACTCGTGGGCCAGCAGGACGGCGAGCAGCGCCCCGGCCAGCTCCAGTCCGGCCCGGACGTCGAGGACCTCGACCAGACGCCCGGCCTGCTCCACCACCTGGGCCGCGCCCGAGAGGAACACGCTCGCCGCCGTGGCCAGGAACAGGACGACGCTGCGGACGATCTCGGAGGCGGGCGGCGCCGGAAGCCTGGCTGGCTCACGGTAGCCGGGCCACGGCGCTGGCCACGGCGCTGGCTGGGCCAAGGATCCGCTACTGGCTCAGGTTCTGGAGGTCCTTGCCCGGCTTGAAGCGGATCGTACGGCCGGGTGGGATGCGGACCTCCTTGCCGGTGCGCGGGTTGCGGCCGATGCCCCGTTTGCGCGGCTTCACCTGGAACACTCCGAAGCCACGCAGCTCGATCCTTTCGCCCCGCATCATCGAGGTCTTCATGGCGTCGAGCACCGCCTCGACCGCCACCTCGGCCTTGACCTTGGTGATGTCGGCGGCCTTGGAGACCTCGTTGATGATGTCGACCTTGATCATGGGGAGTCCGTCCTCCGCGTCAATCGTAGTAAGTATAGCGCATGATCCCGATCCCGCGGCTGGCCCTGGTCGGGCGGCCGAACGTCGGCAAGTCCACCCTGTTCAACCGGATCTGCGGACGCCGCAAGGCGATCACGGACGGCCGGCCGGGCTCCACCCGGGATCGGAACTATGCCCAGACCTCGTGGCAGGGCGCGGCCTTCGAGCTGATCGATACCGGCGGGCTGCTTCTGGGTAGCGACGACCCGCTGCTGGGTCCCGCCGCGCAACAGGCCGAGCGGGCCATCGACGAGGCCGACCGCGTGGTGCTGCTGGTGGACGCCCGGGCCGGCCTGCTGCCCGACGACGCGGCCATCGCGGCGCGCCTGCGCAAGAAGGGCAAGCAGGTGCTGGTGGCCGTGAACAAGGCGGAGGGTCGCGACGACGACGCGGCGCTGGCCGAGTTCGCCTCGCTCGGATTCGCGAGCCTGGTCGCGCTCTCCGCCGAACACGGACAGGGCGTCGGCGACCTGCTCGACCAAGCCCTCGAGGGGCTGCCGCGCGTGGCCGGCGACGAACGCGAGCTGGCCCTGCGCATCGCCCTGGTCGGGCGGCCGAACGTCGGGAAGTCGTCGCTGCTGAACCGGCTGCTGGGCGAGGACCGCGCGGTGGTGTCCCCGATCCCCGGCACCACACGCGACAGCGTCGACAGCATCGTGGAGAGCGAGGGCGGGCGCTACCTGTTCGTGGACACGGCGGGCATCCGGCGCCAGCGGCTGCTCAAGGAGAACGTGGATCACGTCAGCGTGGTCCTGGCGCGGAAGGCGATCGAGCGTTGCGACGTGGCGGTTCTGGTCCTGGACTGCGTGGAGGGCCTGCGCGAGATGGATGCCACGATCGGCGGCTATGCCCAGCAGGCGGCGCGGGCCGTCGTGATCGCGGTCAACAAGTCGGACCTGGGTGTGGCGCAGAAGCTGAAGACGAAGGCCTTCGAGGAGGCGATCCGGAAGGACGAACTGAAGTTCCTGGCCTGGGCGCCGATCGTCTGGGTGTCGGCGAAGACGGGCCGGGGCGTGACCGGCCTGTTCGACGCGGCCCGGAGCGCCGCGTCCTCGTGGCGCCAGCGCGTGACGACCGGCCACTTGAACCGTGTGATCAGCCGGGCGGCGCGGGAGCACCTTCCGAGGGCCGCCAAAGGCGGAAATCCGGTGAGCATCCTCTATGCGGCGCAGGTGGGTGTCGCACCGCCCACGTTCCTGCTCTCGCTGAACCACGACGTGGACCTGCACTTTTCTTACAAACGCTACCTGGAGAATCGCTTACGGGCGGAGTTTGGCTTCGAGGGTTCGCCGATCCGGCTGAAAGTGCGCGTTCGGGCCCATTAGGGAGGGCCGAGTTGAGGTTTTCCTTGACATCCCTGGAGGCCATTCATATAATGCTTGAAGTTTCTCGTCTAAATATCTGTAATTTCAGCATCTTGTAGGCTTTCGCGGTGCCTCATGACCAAGGCCGACATTGCGCGCATCGTCTACGAGCGTCACGGGGGCATCTCGAACCGCGAGGCCGCCCGGCTGGTGGAGGTCATCTTCGATTCCATCAAGAACCGACTCGGGCACGGCGAGAAAGTCCAGATCACCGGTTTCGGAACGTTCCTGATCCGCCAGAAGAGGGAGAGACGCGGTCGCAACCCTCAGACGGGAGAGGAGATGCTGATTAGGCCCCGTTCATCGGTCGTGTTTCGGCCCTCGAAACTCTTCGGTACTCCCTCCGCCGAGTCGTGACCGTGCCGACGCTGGACAGGCGGATCCCCAACAAGCTGTTCTTCAAGATCGGCGAGGTCTGCGAGCTGACCGAGACCCAGCCCTACGTGCTGCGTTACTGGGAGTCGGAGTTCCCGGCCCTGGCGCCGGCCAAGAACAGCTCCGGGCAACGGATCTACCGGCGACGCGACATCGAGACCGTATTGCGCATCAAGGAACTGCTGTACGACGAGGGCTTCACCATCGCGGGGGCCAAGAAGCGTCTCGAGGTGGAGATGACCGGACGCCCGGAGACGCCGCAATCCCAGGCCGCCGAAGGCGTCAACGACGCGGGCCGCGCCGCGCTGGCGCAGGTGCGCGAACAACTCAAGGAGATTTTGACTCTCCTGGAGAGGAATGATAAGAATCGGGGCTGACTCTTTCGCTCCGGCCCTCGGGATGTAGCGCAGCCTGGTAGCGCACCTGCTTGGGGTGCAGGTGGTCGGCGGTTCAAATCCGCCCATCCCGACCATTCAGGCCTTGACACCCCTCATCCTCGTCACCAACGACGACGGCATCCACGCGCAGGGCATCCGTGCCCTCGCGTTGTCCCTGGCCGCCCTGGGGGAGGTCCACGTGGTGGCCCCCGACCGCGAGCAGAGCGCCTGCTCCCACTCGCTCACGCTCAAGAACCCGCTGCGCGTGGAGAAGCTGGAGGAGCGATTCCACGCGGTGGACGGCACGCCCGCGGACTGCGTCAACCTGGCCTGCGCCAAGCTGCTGCCGCGCCGCCCCGACCTGGTGTGCTCCGGGATCAACCGCGGCGGCAACCTCGGCGACGACGTGTTCTATTCGGGAACCGTCGGTGGGGCGCGGGAGGGCGTGTTCTTCGGCATCCCCTCGGTCGCGTTCTCGCTCGCCTCCAAGACCCAGGCCGACTACTCGCACGCCACGGCCTTCGCCGTCGCCCTTGCGAGCGCCGTGTTGAAGGACGGCTTGCCCCCGGCCACGCTGCTGAACGTCAACATCCCCGCCGGGGCGCCCCGGGGCGCCACGCTCACGGTGCAGGGCCGCCGCGACCACCTGGGCGAGGTGCTCGAGGGCCTGGACCCGCGGCGCCAGACCTACTACTGGATCGAGGAGGGCCGGGACCGCTGGCAGACCGACGAGATGGCCGACGTCAGCGCCGTCCGCAACGGCTTCATCTCGGTGACCCCGCTCCAGACCGACACGACCCATCACGCCGCCATGGCGAGCTTCCGCTCGTGGCTCGGCGCCTTCACCGTCAACGGCTGAGAACCTTGGCCCGGCTGACGGCGTCGTGGTAGAGTTCCGCTCTCGCGACTTTCGGGGCGTGGCTCAGCCTGGCTAGAGCGCTTGGTTCGGGACCAAGAGGTCCCCGGTTCGAATCCGGGCGCCCCGACCA
>Ga0187893_10014900_pt1 | contig 10508 bp, 10 predicted proteins | sample MA1701074metaG_FD_139574 | JGI IMG/M metagenome (GOLD analysis project Ga0187893, IMG submission 139574) | White microbial mat communities from a basaltic lava cave in the Kipuka Kanohina Cave System on the Island of Hawaii, USA - MA170107-4 metaG ...
GGGCCGGTCGTCCTGTCGAACCAGGCGACCTCACGGATCGTCAGGCTCTACAGGTCACTGGGCTTTGCACTTCGCTTCCTCAACGCACCGAGGATGATCAGTTGCACGGGGGATCGAACTCCCGCACGGGAGGTGCTTGCTCTCAAGAATCTCTAAGCTATGTCCCCGCGCGATACAGGAACAGGCACGGTCCTTGAGCAGATGATTCTGCCAGCGCTGCAGCGCGGCGGCTATATGCACAAAAAGCAGGTCAACGTTGGTGGCCGGCCCGGGGGCGGACGCCACTTCGTTGACGCCGTCGCCGAGAAAGATGGCAGGAAGTGGCTCGTGTCGCTCAAGTGGCAGCAGGTATCAGGGACTGCCGAGCAGAAAGTGCCCTTCGAGGTCATCTGCCTGGCCGACTCGGTCCAGACCGGCGGCTACGAGGCGGCCTACCTAGTTCTCGGTGGCGAAGGCTGGAAACTGAGGAACTTCTACACGGGTGGCGGGCTTCAGAAGTACCTCAACGGCTCGGCACGGGTGAACATCTTGACGTTAGAGGGCTTCGTGGCGCGGGCGAATCAGGGAAGGCTATAGTAGCCCGACTCTCAGGAGGTATCGAGATACCAGTTCGAGAAATACCGAACTCGAGAAAGGATCACGAATTGTGCATGCCGACCTGACGAGCATCAAGTCGCGCTTGGCGGATGAAAGCAAGTGGGTTGAATCCGCCGTTCAGGCCGGCCTCGCTCGCGTGAAGACCCAGATCCAACCACCGCTTTACTTCAGATATCGCAACGCTGCACTCGGACAGGCGTTTCCCGATGCTGAAGAACGCGCCTTTCTCGTCAACTTTGTGGCGAAGTATCAGCAACTTCCTGAGTTCCACCGGGTCGAGATCGCCCAGGATGATGAGTCAGGGCTGCACTTCGCCAATCTTGCCTACGCGCGCCACTGCCTGACCGAGTACCGTCCGGTCATCATGAATCACGGTGACGCGATCTACTATAAGCATGTCCATGTGTTCTGCCGCAAACCACTTTCTCACAAAGATCCCCATACAGGCACCGTCTTCTCCGTCCTCGCGAGCGATGGGCAGGATATTACCGACACGTATCTACAGCTGCTGGATGAGAGCCATAGCGCTATCGGAGTGATTTTCAAGCATGGTGAGTTCGACTATTTATATAACGGAGTGCTCCAGCACTCAGACTCCCGTTTCAGCGAGCGGCACGCGAAAGACTACTCCTCGGGTGAGATGAACTACCTGCTCTTTCGGCATGCGCTTCTTTTGAATTCAATCAAGGGTCTTTTGTTTCCTCATTACGTCTGTTGCTCACGACTGACTCCGTGCTTCCGACCCGGTAATCTATCGAGCCCCGTACGAGCTCGAATGGGTGGCCGCGACCTCCCAACTGGCTAGAACCTTCTTCTGCGCTCACGTTGCGCTCGCTGAACCATCCTTCCGGTGCCGAATCGCGATCACGGTCATGCTCACGGCAGCGAGGCAGGCGGCTGCCGCGCCCCACTGAAGCAAGGCTGGTCGTCGACATGCCGGCTGGTCTGCCAACGCCGAGTAGCCGCCGGGGCAGGCCAGATAGTTCAACTCTGCGGAGGTGATGGTCCATAGCACGAGCCAAACGGCGATGCCGTAGAGCACCGCGGCCGTGAACACCGCGAACCGCCGCCTACCTCGCGCCGAGGCCTCGATCAACTCTGGAATTCTCAACACCGTTATCGACTTGCAAGGTCCATGGTTTCAACCTGAAGTTCCCCTTCCTCGTCCATCGTCTCAGCCTCACGCCTTACAACCTTCCCTCCCCTGATGACGAATCTCACCTTGTAGGAACCTGAACCATCGCCGCCCTCGAGATTCAGCGTGACGCTGTCCTGACGGCTCGTGACGAACACTCCCGTGGGGAGCGACACATTGCTCAGATCAACCCACCCGCGCTTCGGAAGGTCCACGGACCTCTTATCCAAAGTCATGGTCATGCGTGACACGACACAGCGCGGGGCATAACCGTCCGTCCCGAGGAAGTCACGAGATTCGTAAGTGTCGGTTCCTTGAACTGGCCTACACTCAACCTCGACATCAAACGGCGTCTTGCTGGCGCAGCGAAGTCTTCCCTCCAAGTGGATGACGGAGTACTCCGCTAGAAGAGCTACTTACTCGCGCCAGCGGCCAGGACTTCCTTCAGCAACCTGAGACACGCGTCGCGTTTGCCGGCTAACTTGGCGTCTTTGACTGCGGATACCGCAGACAACGAGCGTTGCAAGGCATCTCGGTACTTACCTTCGTCCTCGATCTCAAACGGGCCGCGGCAGATAAACTCTAAGGAGATAGGCTCGAACGAGCGGGACAGTATGCGCTCAGGAGCGTTCGCGAGTGCGAAAGCGAGTGCGTTCGCGAGTTCTTCGCCGGGGTGCGCGTCCGCAGTGGGAGCCAGGCGGGAGGCGACATCAAGCCACTTCTCGCTTGCTTCGGCGATGCGATCCATCACGTAACCGAACGACTCATCGTCTTCGTACAGAGCAATGAGCGAAACGGGCTTGCCTTGCCTAACCGCCTCCAGAACCTGAGCAACCCGCGGCGGGACCGGCGTTGCGGCAACGGCCACTCCAACACACAAAACCGCGATGGCATTAGCAACGAGTATGCGATGGTTCACGGTTCCGGCTTGCCGCTGGTCAACTGCCAGATTCACGGCGCGTCCCTCTACTTCGACGGCGGCGGGCTGGCCGTGCGTTTTTGACGCTTTTCGTAGCCCACCTTCTCCTGCACAAGGTAATCCTTCAGGGCTGAGGAGATGTCGAGGGCCTGAAGCGATACCTCGTCGCCATGGCCAGAGGTGATGGAGGCGAGAGCCTTCTGAAACCTCGTATAGGGGGTGAGGGGGTGTGAAGGCTGGAGTTCGAGGAGCTTGTGAAGCAAGTCGGGAGAGTCCTTCCATCCGTAAAAGGCGCCGGCATAGCCGTAGTGACTTGTAGGAAACCGCTCCAAGAGTTGTGACGCTCCGAACTGAAGGCGAAGATGGAACTTGTTCTCTAGGCAGCAGCCGATTGGGAATTGTGGGGAGCGCACGTAATTCAGGGCTTCGTTGTCAACGGCGGAATCAGGTGTGACGATTTCGATGGTAACGGGTTCGGATACGACGTGACCGGTCCAGCATTCGAACTGCTGGACAGTCCGATTCTTGAAGACGAGCTTGAGAGGGAACTCCTCGCCTCCTTGCGGACGAAAGAGGCACTGCCCCGTGCTTCGCATCCCCGCACGAATGACTATGGACCCGGAAGGTGGAAGCCAGCGGCCGATCTCCATCTGGAAGAACCAGGACCGACCGGGCTTAAGCCAGACGAGCTCGGTGCTGGTTACATCAGCGTCGTAAGGGCTGAGTTCCGAGAGGTCCTCCTTGGTGGAGCCGGTCTCGATAAAGTACCTGTTAGCGCTGAAATTGCTCGCCGGAAGCAGGACAGGTTCTCGGCCTCCATTCTCGACCACCACGGTGATGAAGACGGGGCTGTAACTGAGTACTTGATCTGGGTAATCGACGACTCGAACGAGCACATCCGCCTGGGCCACTGGAGACGCGAAAAGCAAGAAAGTCAAGACTAACGCACGCTTCATGGCTGCGCTCCTATGGAGGCCACGTGCAGGCGTCTTGATTGAGGTCATCCACGTGCCCACGGATACAGTAGAGATCTTTCGACGGTGCGGCAAGGTTCGCATGAAAGCGGGCTGGGCCGATGAGGCGGTCCCGAGCCTCATTCATGAGGCACTTCTTCGCTACGTCGTGCCACGTATTTTGCAAATCGTGCCCGCCGGGATCCTCGGGCTTGTTGACATTCCACTGGTGGGCCAGTTCGTGGGCGGTGACATCGCTAAGGTAGTTCTGGAGTTGAGTGGCAGTACACCCCGTGCATGAGCTCTGGATCGCATCTCTGAAAATCCACGACCAATTCAGCGCGGTGTCACCCGTAGGGTTGTCGGCGCTAGTCAAACCGGCGAGGCCTGCATCTGGGGCAGCCAGCACGCCTGCGGTGACGAGTTGGACATGGTTTGCCTTGGGAATTACGGAGGGTTCCAAGTTCTTGAAAAAGGCGAAGGACCTCGCATCGATGTCGTTTCGAGCGATCACCGTCCAGGCGGGCACGAAGCTGCCACCATCTACAAACTGCCACTCGGTGAATGGATCGTCGAAGGTTCTCGAGAGCACCTTCGAAGTCGGGGAGATCTCGTGGAAGCCCCCGGATACCTTCGCGACAAAACTGTAGGGGGTGGCCCCCCCAGGAGGATCGGGTCCGACGTATGGGTAGCTGTTTGCGAGCGGCGCGTTCAGAACGATATGGTCGGCGGCGACCGAGGTGACGGTGCGTTTCTCGCCCTCTGCAGTGGCGGGTACGGTGAGGGGTGTGATGAAGCCTGCCAGAACATGCACCTCGTCCGCCACCGCGAAAGTCGCCGGGTTAACCACGAAGACTTTGGTCGGATCGGGCTGGCCAGCGCCGGATGTCTGATCGATGAATTCACCAACCTTGTACATCCGGTCGTATTCCACATAGGCGCGCTTCCAGGCCGTGAAGACGCCGCTTCTGGCGATCTTCTTGAAGTTGGGTGGCGGCTGTATGCTCGCCTCGATCTGGTAGTTGTCGCCGGCGAATGTACCTGTGATGGTGAGGACCGTGCGTACTTTGCCCTGGGCATCCGAGGTGGCGGTCGCGACGCTCAGGGCGCCGGGGCCACCTTTGTTGTCCCCCGCGCCGGTGGATGCGTAGGGTGCCTTGTCCTTGGGATCGATAAGGCGGAAGTGAACAGTGATACCGGCCGCTGGGCGCGCCGCGTCGATGACCGTAGCCTCGACGGTGATCTTGCTGTCCTCGGTCTGGAAAGTGCTTGGGTACTTGTCCTCGGGCCGAAATTTGTGGATGAGGACTGGCGTTGTGTCACGAAGCGTGAACTCAACGCGTGGATCGGGCAGACGAATGATCCGCGTCGGCTCGGCCACGTCGTAGAAGAGCTCGCCGGTGGTGAGGTTGCGTGAAAAGGCGACGGCGACCGGATTCGTGAAGCCGTCGCCGACGACCTCCTTGAAACCGTTCTCCGCGTTGACCAGGAAGACCTGACCAGTTGCGCTATCTGCGACGAGCAGCGTGGGGATCCCCGTGTCCTCGGAAAGGTCGATCCCTGCGGCTGCCGTGAAGCCGGTCGCAACTTGGGTGACGGCTTCGTTCGGCGCGATTTTGTAGATCGCCGTCGTGCTGGAAACGTACAGGTTCCCGGCCGAGTCGAAGCGGCCGCCGGCGGGGTTGTTGAACAAGAGAACGCCCGTGTTCCCCCAGTTCATGTCGATGATGCCCGTGCTGGGGACACGGCGCACGGTGTTGTTGTTGCCATCAAGGAAGTAGGCCACGTTCGGCTCAGCGTCCCTCGCGGCTAGGCCCCTGGCGTGAACAGGATCCGTGGTCGCCGCGCCCGCAGCTCGGAAGAGTGTATTGGCGTTGGTGGACGAATCGATAAATCGGACTGTGCCCTGGTTCGCCGTGCTGATCGTGCCGTTGGAGAAGTAAACTCGGCCTGTGCCGTCCCCTGGAGAAGGGTTGCTGAGGAAGGTTTCTCCGAGTGCACCACGGTTGAACGCGGTCCCAGTGCTGTCAACTTCGATCACGGCGTCGGCGGTCCCTCGATCACCGACCCAGAGACTTCCAGTGCCAGGTTCGAAAGCGAGAGAACTGATGTTCTGGAACGTCGGTCCCACGGTGACGGTGAAACGCATCCTGTTGGAACACACGTCAACGACGCAGACAACGACGTCGCTCGTGACGGCGCTGGCTGGCGCAGTTACCTGCACTTGAGTTGCGGTCGCTGACAGAAGGTCGGCAGGAGTATCCCCAAACATCACGATCATCCCGCTTCCGTCTTCAGCGAAGTTGATACCGTCGATGGTGAAGACCGTACCCGGCCCTCCAGTATTGGGGGTAATCATCATGATCGCTGGGACGGGGCGTGGCGGGTTGAGGTCGAAAAGACCCGGACTGGGTTCTCCAGAGCCGACCACCTGGTAAAAGTACAGATCAGGGGTCGCAGCTGCACCCGCATCTGTGGCGGGACTCGCGGCGAGCGCCTCCGCCAAGGTCGCGTTCCCGGACATGAAGTTGGGGGTCCGGCTGCGGAGCACGCGGAAGTTCGGCGTGCCGGTGGTCCAACTCAGGACCACATCGTTGCCTGATCTCGTGACCTCCAAGTCTGTGACATCGGCGACAGAGAAGCTGGTCGCGAGAGCGATAACTGCGAGGCAGATTCCGATCCGCATGGCGAACCTTCCATGCATGCCTGGTTGAGTGGACGCGGGGAAGGTTTTCAGTGTACCGGAGGATGGGAATCGAGTGCAACGAGAAAACGGTGACGACGGAAGTGTCACCGTAGTAGGCGAAGCCCGCAGTTGACCAGTTGGCCTAAACGCGCGATCTCGAGCCGGGACCACTTCAAGCCGTCCGACGAGAACACTCTCGCGTTTTCCTCCAGTGCTGACAGGCCATTTCGAGACGTGTCTGATCGGCACTTCAGGCAGGCACAAGAAGACGGGTGCGGCTTCGAGAGCTGCACCCGTTTTGATTTCCTCCTTCAGTAGTCCCCCGGCATAAGAACAGTGGTCGACGACCTGTCAGCTTCCGTGATGACCCAGAACTTCTCTCCTGCCTTCGACTGATAGACCGACAAGAGCCGGAAGCCCTCGCGTAGGGACAGCTCGTTCTCCTGCCAGTCCTCTGGGCACACATCACCCCAGTCCCCTGCAGCGTGTCGAACGGCTGCTTTCAGGACATTTTCGAGCGTGAGCCGGTCAAGAGCGTTCCTGGTGATGAAGGTTCGTCCCAGGCGGAACTTGCAGCTCATAGGAGCCCCTTCTCCTTGAGGCTCACAAACCCGTTCACCGACACGATGAGGTGGTCGTAGAGCCCGATGCCGATGATTTCCGACGCGCGCTTCACGGCGCGCGTGAAATCCACGTCGTCCTGGCTCGGGGTGAGGCTTCCGCTCGGGTGGTTATGGACGAGGATGAAGCCCAAGGCCGAGCACGAGATGGCCGGCTGCAGAATCTCTCGAGGATGAGTCCTCGTCGTGTTTAGGCTCCCTACCGAGACCGTCTCGCGGCAGATGAGGTGGTTCTGGGCGTCGACGTAGAGCGCGACCAGGTGCTCTTTGCGGGCGCGCGCCAGGTCCCTGACTTGAGCGTAGGCTTGGCGTGGACTCGACAGTGCCGGTCGTTCATCGTCTTTCGGTGCGAAGGCGCGGCGGCCTATCTCGAAGATCGCCTTGAGCCGGCAGGCCTTCCCAGGCCCGACACTGGCGTTCGATTGCCACTCCTCAAGGCTCAGGTTCTGGAGTGCCTGGAAGCCGTATTTTCTCAGGAGCTTCTCGGCGGTCTTCAGGACGTTTTCTCTTCTGGGTCCCGCTCCCAAGGCGAGTGCCAGGCACTCGACGTTCGACAGCGCCCGTTCTCCGTGCTTCTGCAGCTTTTCGATCGGATCTCGGGCGGTTGTCTTATCGCTGACCCTTGGACAGCGCGGTGCCCGATCGGAATGGGCGGACTGGTTCTCAAGCAAGGACATACATCCTCCGCGAACTGAAGTTGTTAGAAGGAACTCGCTAAGAAGGAAGCCAGCGAGTCGTGCCCGCTGGCTTTTTTGGGGAAACTAAGGAACGTGGATGAGGGTCTGCCTGGTGCGCTTGTCGTCACCGAGGCAGACCGGAAGGAAGTCGCACCAGGAGCACCACAGGCCGGGTCGCTTGTAGAAGCGGCCGGCTGAAATCTCCTGGCCGACGAAGCGGACCTTTCTCAGGTACTCGACGATCTGATCGCCGGTACGTTCGGCGACGTGCCACTCGATCTGGGGCTCCTTGGTCTTCACGAGGACGCACAGGGCGGCTCGTTCGGCCTCGGGAACGGCGAGCCGGTAGGCCGTGAGCTGGTCCGAGAGGTGAACTTCGTGGTCCTGGTAGGGCTTGGCCGCCGTCTTGAAGTCGACGACGGTCGTTGCCCCGTCAACGTCCGCCACGAGATCGATGATGCCCACGAGCGGAACGTCGAGGCTCGTGACCGCGATCTCGAACGGTTTCTCTGAAGAATGGACCTGGCCGATCCGGGGAAGCTCGTCGCGGACGAACCGCTGGAGCAACACCCGACCGGTCTCGGACAGCCGCTCCCAGGAATCCCGAGGCCCGTACGTGAGGTCCCAGCCTTGAGCTTCGGCCCATCGTTCACGAAACGACTCGACAGGGTCGAGGCCGTCGCGGAAGAGTGACGCGAGCGTCTGGTGGAGCACCTGGCCGAAGACGAGATTGGCCGAGGGATTCCTCGGACGGAGCCCTTCGACATAGTAGAGCCGGTACTGCTCGGGGCACAGGAGATAGCGGCTGATGCGCGAGTGCGACAGGTAGGGCCCGCTGCGTCGTGCGCTTGGGGCTTCCTCTTCGACTACGGCTTGGCTTCTCACCTCCTGGCTCCTCGCGTGGCGCCTGCGTCAAGAACTGGGTAGACCTTTTCGATGTTCAGGTATTTCCCGTCGTCGGTCGGCTTGGTGGTCACCCGGCAGGGCAGGTCGAGCCGAGCACCCTCCTCGATCTGCTCGGTCAGCTGCGGGAAGCCGGCTGATGTCACATACTCTCCGAACTGCTTCTTGCTGCCGAAGAGCTTCAGCGTTCGGCCGTCGGTCTCCACGTTGACGAAGAGCCGTCGGCCCCACTTGCCGTTCATGCCGCCGACATCGAGGAGCTTTGCAGGGACGGCGCTCTCGGGAACGGGTTCCGGACGCGGCGCCTGAGGGGTCTCAGGGGTAGTACCCGACGAGCCGTTCCTGAACGTCTCGATGATCCCGGCTTGAATTCCGAGGAAACGGCCTGCAAGCGCCTGGATCTCCCCCGGAGGGACGTTGTCCACCGGTGACGAGAACTCGACGGAAAGTGAATCGATCCTGCCGTCGGGGCTCACGCTCCGCTTGACGAGAATCGTTGCGGGGCCGTTCGACAACCGACGGACCGTCCTGCGAGTTCTGGTGCGTTCTCCTGACTCCTCCTGGATGGCTGCCCGCTCCTCGGCTTCGTAGGCGTCTGGTCCCTCCGCCCCGTTGCCAGAGCGCGTCCTCGGCACGGGAGCGACCTTTACCTGAGGCATGACCGCGAGGATGTGCTTGCAGCGCCAGTCGGGGTCGGCACGATGGACTCCGAAGTCCGGGCACGTGCAGGTGGGATCGTCAGGCGTGCCTGCGACCACGTAGATGTTCGCGGGGTTCGCCGGCGAGTAGACACGGAAACCCTCTTCGATCTCCGAGATCACGAGGGTTTCCTGCAGCGCGCGACGCTGCCTCGTTGCGAGTTCATTGGGGCTCATCGACTTCCTCCTCTGCTGAGATGGTGGGATTGAAAAGAACCACCTTGAGCTTAGGAGTCTCGTGGAAGGGGCAAAGGAGCCGTTCGATACCGAATTGGCAAGGTCATCCACCTTGCCGTCGTGCTCGCCCGCAGAGACGATAAGGGAATGTCTTCTCATCCTGACGAGCGCCTCACGATCATCGGCCGCGCCAACTTTCGCAACAGCAGACGACCCATTGGAATCACTCAGACGGCACGCCGGCACCACGTGTACATCATCGGCAAGACCGGCACGGGGAAGTCCACGCTGCTTGAGACGATGGTCCGGCAGGACATGGCGGCCGGAGCGGGGCTCGCCCTCTTCGACCCGCACGGCGATCTCGTCGAGCGCGTGCTTGCCGCGGCGCCAGAGTCGCGGCGGCACGACCTCGTCTACTTCAACGTCCCCGATGTCAGACAACGCTTGGGGTTCAACCCCCTGGAGAGCGTTGCGCCGGCGAAGCGGGCACTCGCGGCCGCGGGGATGCTGGAGGTGTTCAAAAAGATCTGGTCCGACTCCTGGGGCCCGCGGCTTGAGCACATCCTGCGGAACGCTCTCCTCACTCTCATGGACCAGCCCGACGCGACCCTCGCCGACCTTCTGCGTCTCCTCGACGACGCGGAATTTCGGAAGCGAGCCGCCGGCCGCGTTTCCAACGCGCAGGTCCGGCGCTTCTGGCTCCGGGAGTTCGAGGGTTATCCTCCACACTTCCGTGCGGAAGCCGTCGCCCCGGTCCAGAACAAGGTCGGGGAGTTCTTGGTGACACCGCTTGTCCGCAACATCGTCGGCCAACGCCGGAACCTCTTCCAGCTTCGGCGCGTGATGGACGAGGGGAAGATCCTGGTTGTCAATCTGGCCAAGGGTCTTCTGGGCGAGGACGTGAGCGCCCTCTTGGGCTCGATGATGCTGACGCGCCTCATGCTTGCGGCCTTCAGCCGCAGCGATATTCCCGAGAGTAAACGGCGTCCATTCTTCATCGCCGTCGATGAATTTCCGTCGTTTGGCTCCGCGGCGACATTCGCCAGCCTGCTTTCGGAAGCGCGAAAATTCGCCACCGGCATAATGCTTGCGAACCAGTACCTCGACCAAATTCCGCGCGAGCTGAGGAGCGCAGTCTTTGGA
>Ga0187893_10014902_pt1 | contig 10507 bp, 10 predicted proteins | sample MA1701074metaG_FD_139574 | JGI IMG/M metagenome (GOLD analysis project Ga0187893, IMG submission 139574) | White microbial mat communities from a basaltic lava cave in the Kipuka Kanohina Cave System on the Island of Hawaii, USA - MA170107-4 metaG ...
AGTACTGGGTTTTCAGAGAGAGTAGGCCATTCCGCTCATCTGTCACTGGGTCCTTTTCGTAGCGAGTAGGAACAAGAGGGCAGCAACATAATTAGCTAGAACAGATTATGGAGTCCTTGACAGTGGTCATGCTGTCCCATAGGATTGTGGTATTAGAAAGAGCCCTACACTATGTATAGAATTGTCTTCATTCTTGGGCTACTTGTCGTGCTATATTTTCTCGTCAGGCGTGCCTACCGAGAGATCAAAAGTGCTGGCGATCCGGACCTTATCCCTCCTAGTAAGGATCACATGGTTCAGGATCCGGTCTGCAAGGTCTTCGTTCCAAGAGGTACGGCGACAACGGAAGATATCGGGGGGCAAACATATTACTTCTGCAGCCGATCCTGCGCGGATAAGTTTCAGGAAAAGCTCGCCGGCTAACAGCCCGAGTAACTAGAGTCAGAGAGCTTTTCTTCTTTGTCGAACTTGAGCGTGATCTGGCACTGATTGGGAGTGAAATTAAAGAAGGGTGGGCCTGATTTGCCGCCGGCAATGCGATAGTAGGTCCAGGTTTCGCCGCCAAAAAATCTCGTGGCTTTGCCGCTCGGCGCTCCCCAGTTCTTCTCAAACCAGGCCTTGTCCTTCCCTTGAAGCTCAGCCGGTTTGAGCGATTGTTCAAGATAGGGATTACTACCGCCGCAGGCGGCCAAGGCCAGACTGAACAGGAGAACCCAAGCCGATCGTTGCATCGTGCACGCTCCTTGATCGCATAGATACAGGGAGAAACGAACCTGTGATGAGTAAATGGATTCTAGCCGGTGGTCTGGAACCTGTCAAACCGGCGTATACTTGCAGATGATTGCAGCCAGGTGAGTTCTTCATAGACTAACCGATATCGAATTGAGCACAAAGACTTCTCATCTTGATATGAAAGGACACGCCCATGAAATTCTTTCTTGATACAGCCAACGTGAAGGAAATCCACGAGGCAGCCAGCCTCGGACTGCTTGATGGAGTGACCACAAATCCGTCCCTGGTCGCGAAAGAGGGGCGCAGCTTTAAGGAAATGCTCATCGAGATTTGCAAAATTGTGGATGGGCCGATCAGTGCAGAAGTCGTCAGCCTCGAAGCCGATGCCATGGTGAAAGAAGGGAAGGACCTTGCAAAGATCCATAAAAACATTGTCGTGAAGGTGCCATTGATCGCGGAAGGATTAAAGGCCACCAAGAAACTGGCCGCCGAGGGCATCAAGGTGAATGTCACATTGTGCTTTTCTCCGACCCAGGCGCTCCTTGCGGCAAAAGCCGGCGCCTGGTGCGTTTCACCCTTCATCGGCCGGCTTGACGACATCAGTTCAAACGGGATGGAACTGATCCGCCAGATCCTGACCATTTACCGTAACTACAACTACAAGACCCTGGTGTTGGTGGCCAGTGTGCGCCATCCTCAGCACGTGGTCGAGGCTGCGCTAGCTGGCGGGCATATCTGTACAATGCCCTTCTCGATTTTTCAGCAGATGGTAAAACATCCGTTGACGGATAGCGGACTCAAGAAGTTTCTGGCGGATTGGGAGGCGCAAGCCAAGAAGTAAGGTCTATTGGCCGGTTCGTGTGCGGTCCGATTCACCAAGTCGTTGACGAGCCGTTGCGAAGATATGGTGAAACATCGGCCGGGTCAATAATCCGGTGAAGGTATTTTGCTGGCTGGGATGGTATGACCCGATCAGTATCGTGTTCCATGGAAGGACCTGCACCATTCCATGGAAAAATTTCGGGAGCGGTGAGGGAAGCTGCGACCCCTCATCGCGGCAGGCTTTCAAATAATGATCGAACGCGATCTTGCCCAGTGCCACCACCACTCGGATCTTCCGTAGCAGCCGAAGCTCTTCCCGCAGGTAGGGGCGGCAAGCCGTGAATTCTTCAGGGGCGGGTTTATTGTCGGGCGGCGCGCAACGCACTGTGGCGCCAATGTAGCAATCCGATAGCTTCAACCCGTCATCTCGGTGGTGAGAGCCGGGTTGATTGGCGAAGCCGAAGCGATGTAAGGCGTCATATAGCCAGTCCCCACTTCGATCGCCCGTAAAGACCCGCCCAGTTCGATTGCCGCCGTGGGCGGCCGGCGCCAGCCCGAGCACGTAGAGGCGGGCGTGGGGGTCTCCAAATCCAGGGACCGGACGTCCCCAATAGGTCCAGTCCTCATACTGCTTCCGTTTCTCTGCGGCGATTGCTTCCCGATAGGTGACGAGCCGTGGACAGGCGGTGCAGCGGGTGATGCGATCGTTGAGGAGAGTCAGGGCACGCATAACTGCCGGAGTCTAGCACGAATGCGAAAGTCGATCATGCTTGCCGGTCCCACGCCCTGCTGTTAGCATACGTACTCGACTTCAGATCGTTCATCGCATTATAGGAGGCGGGTTGGCATGACGACATGGGTTCGACGAGCATTAGTACTCAGTGGGTTGTGGATGATGGTCACGCTTCCGATTGCGACGGGAGCACAGCCGCAATCAGAATATTCCGAGGCGAAGGAGAGCACACCTCGTTCTGGAGCCAATGGAGAATCAGAGCGAGAGGTGATTTTGGTCGATCCCCTTGAAAACCCCAACGATCCGGAAGATCGTCTCGTCATTCTTCCGGAAATCAAGCGAGACGGAGAGCGCTACTTTCTCAGCTCGTTCAAGCTGCCTGACAAGCTGACCTTTGCCGGCCAACCGGTCCCGCTCGATAACTGGCAGGTGCGTGAACGCATCGAGTATGAGTTCTATCAATTTTTAGAAGACCAGGGCGAAAGCATCATCCTTGCCAAACGGACCGGACGCTGTTTCCCTCCGGCCGAAAAACAGCTGGCCGATGCCGGCTTACCGGACGACCTCAAGTACATGTTGTTGGTGGAGAGCAAGTGCGTGGCCGCCGCCTATTCAAAGGCGAAAGCGTCGGGACCCTGGCAGTTCATTCCTTCCACTGGGCGACGCTATCGTCTCAAGAGTGACGCGGTCCGCGACGATCGGCGTAATTTAGAGATGTCGACGGAAGCGGCAGTCAAGTATTTGCGGTATCTGAAAGATTTCAAGGAGAATGATTGGTTCCTGGCGATGGCGTCATACAATGCGGGCGAAGAGCGTATTCGCAAACTGATCAAAGAGCAGAAGATTACCGATTATTGGAAAATGCACGGACCGCGGGAAACGATGCGCTATGTCCCGAGAATCATTGCCGCCAAGGAAATCTACTCTCAGCCGGAAAAGTACTTGGGGCTGAGCAAGAAAGACCTGTATATGCCGATGGAAACGGAAACGGTGACCGTCAACGTGAAAGATTCCCAACGAGCCCTTACCTCGATCGCCGAAGAATTTGGCACCTACTTCTTGGAACTCAAGATGCTGAATCCTGAGTTTAAGAAAGACGTGCTCCCACGTGGGACCTATCAGATGAGAGTTCCGCGGCAGACATGTCCGAGCCGTTGCTTCGTTCAGGACAAAACTCCCTAGCAGAATGGTGGAGCCGTCTGCGACGTGCTCCAGGCCATTACTCCCCCCAGACTAAGAATAGTTTTTCTACACGCCCCTAGTCTATTGTACGCGTGATGCAGATTCCTCCCTCTCCTATCCGGCCACTTCTGAAGAAACTCATCGTTCGAGGACTGGATGTGGTCGACGCCAGGAGGGCGGTCGCACGGGCTATCTCAAGAAACGGCGAAGAGCTAGTGATAGGCCGGCGTCGGTATGACCTGCGTCGCTACGAGCGTGTGCTCGTGCTCGGCGCTGGGAAGGCTACGGCGTTTATGGCACAAGCAGTAGAACAGCGGTTGGGATCTCGGCTGCAGGGCGGATTCGTCGTCGTCAAGCACGGCCATGTTGTGCCGACGAAACGGATCGTCGTGGCAGAGGCCGGTCACCCAGTTCCCGATCGGTCCGGTCAACGAGCCGCCGCCAGGCTCTGTGCCATGGCCGAGGAACTTGGTCGACGTGATCTCTTGATCGTACTCCTGTCTGGCGGGGCGTCCAGTTTATTGCCGGCTCCTGTCCCAGGGGTAACGCTAGCCGACAAGCAACGGACCACACAGGAACTCTTGCGATGTGGAGCGAGTATCCAAGAAATCAATACCGTTCGGAAACATCTCTCGCGCATCAAGGGCGGACGTCTCGCCGAGTTGACCGAAGCCACCGTTGTGGCCGTGATTCTGTCCGATGTGTTAGGCGACGATCTCAGCGCTATTGCTTCAGGGCCGACAGCCCCAGACCCGACAACCTATCAAGGCGCTGTCGAGATTCTGAAACGCTATCGCATCTGGCAGGCAGTCCCTCTGCGAGTGCGTCGGCATCTCGACCGTGGATGTCAGGGACTCGCAAGTGAAACTCCGAAGCCCGGCTCTTCTCTATTTCGTCGCGTTCATCATCATATCGTCGGGAACAATGTAGCGGCTGTTACGGCTGTGACTCGCGCAGCCAGAGAAGCCGGCCTTCGAACTCTCGTGCATATGCCGTCCTTAATCGGCGAAGCCCGAGACGAGGGCCAGAGATTTGGCGCTTTGGGGAGGAAAATCGCGTGTGAGGGCAAACCGCTGCAGAAGCCTTGTTGTGTGGTGGCCGGTGGCGAAACTACCGTGACCGTCACGGGAAAGGGCACAGGCGGGAGAGCGCAAGAGTTCGCCGCCGCCGCCGCTCTAGAAATTGCCGGTCTGGCAAAGGTGTGGGTGGTGGCGATCGGTACTGATGGCACCGATGGTCCGACTAATGCCGCCGGCGCCGTTGTCGACGGTGGCACCGTGGCCCGTGCAACGCGCCTCTCGGTGGATCTCAAGCGCGCGTTGATTCGCCACAACACCTACCCCGCATTGAAGCGCCTCCATCAGCTCATCGTCACCGGTCCCACCGGCACGAACGTAAACGATCTTTACCTCCTCCTCGTGCTGTAGGTACTATCCATTTCAATGGATCGCCTTCTCCTTCTTCCCTTGGCCGCCTGCACGCAACCATCGCTTGTGGGAGGAAAAGCCCTCGGATTAGCACGTCTGCTTGCAGGAGGATTCCCTGTCCCATCCGGATTCTGCATCACGACGGAGGCCTACGATGCCGCGCTTCGTATGCCAGGTTTTTCTCCAGCGGAACAGTGGCAGGCAGCGCTGTACTCCTCCGGGGACGAACGCCAGCGGATACTTTCCCATTCTCACACCATCATTCGGAACCACGACATCGTTGAACTGACGGCTCTGATCGTCGAACAGGTACGCCGGCTGAAACTGCCGCCGTCCGGGTTGTGGGCGGTGAGATCGTCAGCAACAAATGAAGATGGAGCGCATGCGAGTTTTGCCGGAGCGTACAGGACGCGCCTCGGTATTCCGCTGGAGGAGATCGGCGCTGCGGTGAAGGACTTGTGGGTATCGATATGGGATGAACGAGTCTTGAATTATCACGTGACGTCAGGATTGAGCGGAGCACCTCCCGCCATGGCCGTCGTGATCCAGCCGCTGTTAGAGGCGCAAGCCGCCGGCGTGGCGTATTCCGTCCATCCCATCACAGGACGGGCGACCCAGGTGACGGTCAATTCAGTTGCGGGACTTGCGGCAGCCCTTGTCGATGGGCGCGCCACGCCGGACCAGTATGTGGTTGAGATTGCCGAGAATAGTGAACCTATCCGGATCAGCGAACGGACCATCGCCGGGCAGACTCAGGCGTTGCGGGTAACCAGCCAGGGTCTTCGCGACGTGGCGTTGCCGGACGATACGGCTGGTCGTGGAACGTTATCAGACGACCGACTGTTTGAGCTAGCCCGCACGGCCAAGCAGATTGAAAAATTATTCGACCATCCAGTAGATCTTGAATGGCTCTACGATGTGCAGGGCCTGTGGCTGCTTCAATCGCGCCCCATCTCCGGTCTGACAAGGCCTCAACAACTGACCAATGATGACTGTGAATGGTCACGCACCAACTTCAAAGAAACCATGCCGGAACTGCCGAGCCCGCTCGGCCTGTCGTTTCTCGAACTGTTCATGGAACGACACATTGTTTCACCTTATCGGCGCCTGGGCTGCACAATTCCTGAAGGGGTATCCTCGGTTCGTACGTTCGAGGGACGTCCGTACATCAACATGACGCTGTTCTATTCCCTCGTGGCACAACTGCGGGGAGATCCCGCCTTGTTGGTGGAGCAGATGGGAGGGGAACGCGTGACGAAAGTGCCGGAGATCCATCCGATCGGGTGGGTTGCATTTGTCCGTGCCGGTGTTGTGATGATGGCCGAATTGAGAAAGGCGGTGCGCCATGGGCCGACCTGGTTTGCGGACATGAAAGCGATGGAGGCCGAGCATCGCGCCGACCGGATTCGGACTGTCCCAGGCGAACAGATCGCCTCGCGCCTCGATGCCATCACGCAATTGCTTGATGAGCACGAACTGACGTTTGGCATCGCGGGAGGGGTGTCTCAGTGTTTGCAGGCGTTAGGCGGCTTGCTGCCCCGATGGTTAGGCGAAGACTGGAGAGCGTTGCTGAACGGAGCGCTACAGGGCCAGGCGTCAGTGATCAGCGCACAACAGATTGTCCGGTTGGCGGAATTAGCAGACATGGTTCGTGGCGACCTCAAAGCGGCTTCGTGGTTCAGGGCAGTGGAGTGGACCCCCACTGAATTTCGCAGCAAGCTCGAGGGGACTGACGTGCTCCGTGCCTTCGACCGGTATCTCGAAGACTATGGCCATCGCGGGGTCGGTGAGTCGGACGTCATGTCGCCCCGGTTCGCGGATCGACCAGAGTTGTTGCTGGCGGTTTTGCGAACGCAGATTCTGGCTCCAACCACTGCCACCCCGACAGACATTCTTCAGCGCCAAACAGCCATAAGGACACGGGCGCTTGCAGAGATTCGTGCCAGGCTCGGATGGCGACTCTATCGGTGGGGCATCTTTTCCTGGTGGTATCGACGGCTCTGCCGGTTCTTCGCCCTGCGAGAGGCGAACCGGCATCATCTGATGTATTATTCGTCGGCAGCACGAAGTCTTCTGCTCCGCCTCGGTGAGTGGCTGGTCGAGCAGGGGCGACTCTCGTCGAAAGAGGACATTTTTTACTTCAGACTCGAAGAACGCGCCGGATTGTTAACCGGGGGATTGAGAGATTGGCAAGGGGTGATTCGTGCGCGCCGGGCTGAGCGAGATCGGTACGCCATGGTGAGCGTGCCCGACACGATTCGAGATTGGAACGAAGCGGTCCGCGGCACGGACACGCCCTCCGTTGTGGTCTCGGATGGGGTCCTGCACGGGATTCCCATCAGCGCGGGGAAAGTCGTGGGACCGGTTCGTTTCGTGCGATCGATGGAGGATTGGAGCCGAGTCAGCCGCGGAGACATTCTCGTGGTCTCGGTGATCGATCCCGGTATGGCGCCGTTGTTCGGCGTGGCGGCGGGTTTGGTCGCTGAGATGGGCGGGACACTGTCACACGGGGCGATCATCGCTCGTGAATATGGTTTGCCGGCAGTGGCGAATGTGCCTGGTGTGACTACCAGACTGAAGGAAGGCGATCGAATCAGTTTGGATGCAGAACGAGGAAAAATCAAAGTCCATGAGTGCGGAGAAGACTTATTTGCAAGATCGGAATCGTCCAACAAAACATCATGATGTAATAGGGCTGAATGTGGTCTTGACCTTTCTTGGGGCTTTCCGTATTCTCCAAAATCATTCTATCCTAATCGCAGTACCCAACAATTTGGCGAATATGGGTTGACGGCATGACGTGGACGATCACCCATGATTGACGGTACGGTCTTTGGTGCAGGGGTTCTCGTCGGGGGCATCCTCGGCGCGCTGATCGTCGGGTTCTGGATTGCGTCCCGAGTACGTGCGAGTCTTCAGGCACAAGTGCTGGCTACCGGTGAACGGGCGCAGCGCGCAGAGTCGCTGGCAGACGAACTACGTCGGCAAGCTGAGCAAGATCGCCTTGATTTCGATCGGATCAGGCAGGATCTTTCGGAGGCCTCCCAAGCCCGTGCGGTAGCGGAGACCAGGGCCGCTGAATCCGCGCTCCATCTTAACGAACAAAAAACTCTGTTGGGCCAGGCCAGGCAGGAATTGGCCGAGACCTTCCAAGCGCTTTCCGGCGAAGCTCTCAAACAGAACAACGAAGCCTTTCTGAATCTGGCACGCAGCTCATTCGAAACGCTTCATGCCGAGGCCAAGGGTGATCTTTCTCAACGGCAACAGGCGATCGATAGTCTGGTGAAGCCCCTCCAAGATTCGCTGCATCGATACGACGACCAACTCCGGCAGCTGGAGCAATCGCGGCAAGCAGCCTACGGAGGTCTCGATCAGCACCTCAAGCTCCTGACCGAGTCGCAGCAGCGGCTGCAGTCGGAGACCGGCAACCTTGTGAAGGCATTGCGCGCGCCGGCCATCCGTGGCCAATGGGGTGAGATCACGCTCAAGCGCGTGGCCGAGTTGGCCGGCATGGTGGCGCATTGCGATTTTTTCGAGCAGGAGTCCATCACGATCGACGGCGGGCGGCTCCGCCCCGACATGGTGGTCCAGTTGCCGGGCGGGCGGCAGATCATCGTGGATGCCAAAACCGTTTTGGCAGGCTATTTGGACGCGCATGAAGCCTCGAACGAGGAGCAGCGGCTCGAAGGGATGCGCCGTCATGCCGCCCAAGTCCGGTTGCGTATGGATGAGTTGAGCTTGAAAGCCTACTGGAATCAATTCGCGCAAGCGCCGGAGTTTGTCGTGTTGTTCTTGCCGGGCGAACAGTTTCTCGGCGCCGCACTCGAGCATGACCCTCGGCTCATTGAGGATGGGTTTCTTCGAAGTGTGGTCCTTGCCACCCCCACGACGCTCATGGCCCTCTTACGGGCGGTCGCCTACGGATGGCGGCAGGAGCGATTGACGGAGCATGCCGAGGAAGCCGGGCGGTTGGGGAAGGATCTCTACGAACGGATGGCCGTGCTGACAGAGCATTTGAACGATGTTGGGCAGGCGCTCGGGAAGAGCGTTCTGGCCTACAACAAAGCGATCGGGTCGCTCGAAACGAGAATCCTGCCGGCGGCCCGCCGGTTCAAGGAGCTCGGCGTCTCGTCGGATAAAGAGATCCCCATGTTAGATCCTGTGGAACTCGTTTCTCGCAAAGCGTTGCCGTTTGATAGTGAATAAGGAGCCTCTGATGGCCGACGAACAGGCGATGGTCGAATCGTTCCATAGGACGTTCGATATCGTGGTCAATCCAGTCCCGACAGTCATCGACGAGCGGACGCGTGAACTACGCGTCACACTCATTCAGGAAGAATTCAATGAGCTGAAAGAGGCTCTCGCGGTAGAAGATCTTTCATTCATCGCCAAGGAGATGGCCGACCTCCTCTACGTCGTCTACGGCACAGCGGTGTCCTATGGCATCGACATGGGTCCGGTCTTTCGAGAAGTGCACCGGTCCAACATGAGCAAGGTCGGTGGCTATAAGCGTGAAGATGGCAAATGGGTGAAGCCGGCTACGTACTCGCCGGCGCGCATTGAACCGATTGTGGCGGAGCAGGGGCCGACGCGGAGCAAGCTCCTTTCTGGTTCATGAGAGAACTGCACTGTCCGATTTGTGGGACCGCATTCGTTCGCGTGACCTATCAGGAGGGGCGGGTCGAGAATCTGCTGAGCCGCGTGAACGTTTTTCCATTTCGATGCCAGCTGTGCACGAATCGTTTTCGCGCGTTCTATTCCGGTGCGCGCCACAATACGCAGGCGTTCGATCGGCGCCAGTACACCCGCCTGACGGCCTCTATCGAAGCCCAGGTTCTCGACCACAATCAGCCGGCTCTGACGAACCGAATCACCGACATCTCAATGGATGGCTGCACCTTGCAGGCGACGGGGTTTCCGAAAGGGGCCTTTATCGAATTGGTCTTGAAGCCGACGGAGGAGGATCAATCAATCCGTATTGAAACGGCCATGGTCTGCTCCGTTCGCCCGTTATCGATTGGGATCCGCTTCCTGGAGATCCCGCCGGAACATTATCGCCGTCTAGGTCAGGTCGTCCTCGGGCTCTTAGTCGGTCAAGGTCTCGATCCTATGCTCAACGCGTAATACGACGCGTTCCACCCGGCATGTTCACCAACAGATTATCGATTAAGCGGATCGACCCGATCCGGACTGCGCCCAAGAGTACCGCACGAGCCTTGACGACGGGCAGAGGCTCCAGACTGTCCGGATCGCAGACAGCAAGATACTCGATATAAACGGTGGGCGACGGCGAGATGGTCTGCCGCATGAGCCGCTCGATCGCCGCGGTGTTGTCCATTCCACCCACGATCATCTGCCTACCGGCTTTGAGCGCCCGAGAGAGCAAGGGGGCAATCCGACGTTCGTCGGCGCTGAGATAGACGTTGCGCGAACTCATGGCCAGCCCATCTCGCTCTCTGACTGTCGGGCGCACCAGAATCGTTACGCCGAGATTGAGATCATTCGCAAGTTTCCGAACCAGCGCAGCCTGTTGGTAATCTTTCTGGCCGAACAACGCCAGATGGGGCTGCACGATTCCGAAGAGCTTCGTCACCACCGTGGCGACGCCGGC
>Ga0187893_10014903_pt1 | contig 10507 bp, 6 predicted proteins | sample MA1701074metaG_FD_139574 | JGI IMG/M metagenome (GOLD analysis project Ga0187893, IMG submission 139574) | White microbial mat communities from a basaltic lava cave in the Kipuka Kanohina Cave System on the Island of Hawaii, USA - MA170107-4 metaG ...
GCCCGTGCGTGCACGTCTCGCGGGTGCGCGCGTCGCCGTCGTCCCGGGATTCTACGGCGTCGCAGCGCGTGGACGTGTGGCGCTGTTCGGTCGCGGCGGCAGCGATTACAGCGCCGCCGCGTTCGCGGCGCTCCTCGACGCGGAGTCGGTGGATCTGTGGAAGGATGTCGCCGGCTTCCACCGCGCCGACCCGCACCTGGTGCCGGAAGCGGCGCCCCTGGCGTACCTGCCCTACGACGCCGCCGCCGACTCGGCGTATTTCGGCGCCAGCATCCTGCACCCGCGCGCATTGGAACCGCTCGCGGCACGCGGCATTCCGTTGCGCATCTTCGGGCTCGAGCAGTCCTCGCCGCGCGAAACCCCTCGCACCGTCATCCATGCGGCGGACGGCGCCGGCACGACGTGCGTCGCATCGACCGATGACGTGTTGGTCTTGCACGCGAAGGCACGCGACGGCGAGGCGCACGTCGGGATCCTGCCCACCCTGAGCGCGATGTGTTCGCGTCATGGCGCCGCGATCCTGGGACTTCTCGGCGGCCATGACGGTTTGGATGTCGTCGTGCGCGCGCCGGACCGGACCCGAACCGCGAGCGCGTTGCGCGCCGTCGTGTTCCCGGCCGGCGCGGCTCTCGTCGTGCACGACGATGCGGCACTGGTCACCCTCGTGGGTGCATCACCGCATGATGTGGCGCAACTCGCCGCCGAAGCCATCGCCGCGCTCGCCGCGCGCGGCGTGCGCGTCCATGCCTGCCTCACCGGCACGCGCGGTGCCGCATGCGCAATTCTCGTGGATCGCAGCGCGCGCGCCGCCGCGGTGCGCACCGTCCACGCCGCCCTCCTCGCCGCCGACTCCGCCGCAGGCGTGTGCTATCCTGCCGCCTCCTCGCCCGGCGACGCCCGCCGAACCGGAGCCGCATGACGCGCCGCCGGGCCGCCGTCTGAACATGGCGCCTGTGCCGCAGCCGCGGCGCACGCCTTCGCACCAGGGAGTTCCATGCACGCACGACCTCTTCGTCGCGCGCTAGCGTTACCGAGGAGCGCGCATGCCGCGCCGCGGGGCACGCTCGCCGCGCTCGGTGTCGCGCTGGTGTGCGCAGTCGCCGCGCCCGCGGGCTTCGCTGCACCTGCGAGCGACATCAGCTTCGAAACCCTCGCCAACGGCATGCGTGTCGTCTTGTGGCCGGATCACTCGATCCCGAACCTCGCCATGTTCACGTTCTATCGCGTCGGTTCCCGTAACGAGAACGTCGGCACCACCGGCCTCTCCCACTTCTTCGAGCACATGATGTTCAACGGATCGAAGAACTTCGGACCGGGCGAGTTCGATCGCACCATGGAAGCCGCCGGCGGCGCCAACAACGCCTATACCGCGCAGGACATCACCGTGTACCAGAACTGGTTCCCGCGCACCGCGCTCGAAACGATTTTCCAGCTCGAGGCGGATCGCATCGCGTCGCTGGCCATCGACTCGGCGATGGTGGAAAGCGAGCGCGGCGTGGTGACTTCGGAGAGGCGGCGCTCGGTCGAGGATCACAACATGAACCTGCTCGACGAGCAGAACTGGGCAGCCGCCTTCATCGCGCATCCTTATCAGTGGCCGGTGATCGGCTGGATGGTGGACATCGAGAACTGGAAGATCGCGGACCTGCGCGCCTACTTCCGCACCTACTACGCGCCCAACAACGCCACCTTCGTGCTGGTGGGAGACTTCGACCGCGACGAGGTGCGGCGCTTGCTGAAGCAATACTTGGAGCCGATCCCCGGTGGTCCGGCGCCGCCCAGCGTCACCACCGCCGAGCCGCCGCAGAAGGGCGAGCGCCGCGGCGAACTGCGCAAGCCCGCCGAGTTGGCCGCGTTCATCGCCGGCTGGCACGTACCGGCGTCGTCGCACGCGGATTTTGATGCGTTGCGTGTACTCGAAGCGTTGCTCTTCCAGGGCGAGTCGTCGCGCTTGGTGCGCCGGCTGGTCGAACGCGATCAGGTCGCGCTCTCGGTCGGCGGCGGCATGCAGTACGCGCTCGACCCGACCTTGTTCCAGGTCAACGTCCAGGTGAAGGAGGGCATCGAGACGGCGCGCGTCGAGGCGCTCTTGTACGACGAGTTGGCACGGCTGCAAAAGGAAGCACCCGGCGAGCGAGAGCTGCAGAAGGCGAAAAACCAGCTCGCAGCCGACGTCTACCGCGACCTGCAAACGATCAGCGGCAAAGCGCAGTTGCTCGGCCTGAGCGACGTCTACTTCGGCGACCCGAAGGGGTTGCTCACCATCGCCGATCGCTACGCTCGCGTCACCGCGGCCGACCTGCAGCGTGTCGCCCGCACCTATTTCATCGCGTCGAACCGCACCGTCAGTGTCCTCGTGCCCGAGACCGAGGACGAATCCAAGGCCGGCGGCGGCTCGCCCAGCGCCGGAGGTCTGTGATGCGCGGACTCGTGCTGCTTCTGTTCACCGTCGCGGCCGCGGCGGCTATCGCGCCGGCCGCGGCGCGCGCCGACGTGCCGCCGCCGACCCTCGTCCCCGCTTACGAGCGCACCGTGCTTCCCAACGGGCTCACGGTGCTGCTGCTCGAACATCACGAGATTCCGCTGGTGCACTTCGACATCGTCGTGCGCGCCGGGTCGATGACCGATCCCGCCGGCAAGGAGGGCCTCGCCGATCTCACGTTCGCGCTCTTGCGCAAGGGAACGCAGCGCTACAGCAGTGAACAATTGGCGGACGAGTTGGACTTCCTGGGTGCGACGCTGGACGGCGGCGTCGGCCACGAGTCCGCCGAGTTGCAGGCGGAGTTCCTCGCCAAGGACGTCGACGCCGGCCTCGAGCTGCTCGCCGAAGTGCTCTTGCGCCCGACCTTCCCGGAGGCCGAAGTGCGCAAGCTGGTGGATCTCAACGTCAACGGCATCCGCGAAATGAAGGACAATCCGCGCACCGTCATCGGGCGATACTACGACGGCTTCTTGTTCGGATCGCATGCGTACGCGCGGCCGGTGGACGGCACCGAAACCAGTGTCGCGGCTCTGCAAGTCGGGGACGTGAAGCGATTCCACGCCGACTTCGTGCATCCGGGAGCGACGATCCTGTCGGTCGCCGGCGACTTCGCCGCCGCCGACATGCGGCGCAAGATCGAAGCGACATTCGGCGGGTGGAAGGCGGCGCCGGTGTCGGCGCCGGCGACCGCGGCACCGGCGCCGTCCAAAGGCCGGCGCGTCCTCCTGGTGGACAAGCCCGACGCGACGCAGACGTATTTCCGCATCGGCAACCTCGGCATCGAACGCGGCAATGCCGACGAGCCGTCGCTCGAGGTCGTGAACACGATCTTCGGCGGGCGGTTCACGTCCTGGCTCAGCACCGAACTGCGCATCAAGAGCGGGCTGTCGTACAACGCGCACTCGGCGTTCGTGCGGCGGCGTGCACCGGGATCGTTCTACATCTCGTCCTTCACGAGGACGGACGACACCGGCAAGGCGGTCGATCTCGCACTCGAAGTCTTGGAGCGATTGCACCGCACCGGGCCGAGCGAAGAGGAGCTGCAATCGTCGAAGAATTACATTCGCGGCCAGTACCCACCCGACTTCGAGACCGCGGGACAATTGGCGGGAGCGGCGGCCGACCTCGAGTTCTACGGGCTCGACCGCGACACGATCAACGGCTTCACGCAGCGCACCGATGCGGTCACGTTGACGGAGGCGAAGCGGGTCATCGCGAAGCGCTACCCGCGCAAGGATCTCGCGATCGTTCTGGTCGGCCAGGCGGCCAAGGTGCGCAAGATCGCGAGCAAGTACGGCGCCGTCACCGAGAAGCGCACCGCCGACCCCGGATACTGAGCGCGCGAAGCTCACGGGCTACCGTACGAGGAGAAGCTTCACCTGCCGTTGCAGCGCGCCGGCTCGTAGACGTGCGAAGTACACACCCGAGGCGGACGCGACCCCCGCATCGCTCCGACCGAACCAGCGGATCGCATGCGCGCCCGCCGGCAGCGTTCCCTTCACCAGCGCCGCGACCCGCTCGCCGCGCACGTTGTAGATCTCGAGACGCACGTCCGCCGCCGATGCGAGCGCGAAGCGCAGCGTCGTCGTCGGATTGAACGGATTCGGTCCGGCGCTCAGGCGCAGATCCACGGGCGGTTCCGGCTCGTCGGCCTTTTCGACCGGACTTCCGGCACACACCGATTCGCTGGCCGGTCCTTCGGCACCCGATTCGTCGAGCGCGGTGACCCGGTAGCACCATGCATCCGCGATCGGCGCGCCATCCAAGAACGACGTGGTCGTGACCGGTGTGCCGGTGAGGCGCACGAACTCGTCGCTTCCCGCGCGCCGGTACACGTGGTAGCCCGCCGCCGAACCGCTCACCGGCGGTTGCCACACAACGCGCAGGCGATGCTGGTTCTCGATCCCGTGATAGCTGGACGGCGGCGTGAAATTGTTGCCGTAGACGGCCCAGGCGGACACGCGCACCAAATCCAACGTGCCGTGGAAGTAACTCGTGAAGCTGCCGCCGACCCGGCGCACGCCCAGATAGAGAGGTTCGGCACTGGTCGCGACCGGCGTCCCGGAATCGGGCGTGCGCACGTCGAGGCGGCCATCGAAGTAAATGCGGCTCTCGCCCGCGTCCCGATCGTAAACGCACGCCACGTGATGCCAATTGCTGTCGGTGATCGTGGTGAGACTGAGTGCACCGTGGCGGATGCCGGCGGCGGTTTCCCAGGTGAAGTCGAGTTTGCCGGCGGCATCGAACATCATGCTGTAGTTGCGACGGCCGGTATCGCCCTTGCTCAAGATGCAGTCCGTCGTCCCGCTCGAACCCCGCCGCACCCACGACTCGAGCGTGAAGCTGCCCGCGATTCGAAGACTGGCTGCGTCGGGCACCCGCACGCGATCGTTCGAACCATCGAAGCGAAGGGCGCTGCCTGCGGTGCCTACGACCCAAGTGGGGTCGTTGCTGTCGGAACCCGCGGAGCTTCCCAATTGACCGGCGTTGCCGTTCGGGGTGGCGTCGGCGAGTGACTGGCCGCTGCCCGCATCGAAGGTGTAGGCCGCCGCGCCTTGGGTCGCACCCGCCACCATCGTGTCGGCGGCGGCGACGCTCGCGGAAAGCGGCGCACTCACCATCGCCGGCGGCGCATAGAGGACACAGCTGGAGTCCGAAGCGGCGCCCAAGCGCGCGTCGAGTCCGACGCCGCGTACGCGATAGCACAGCGTGCCGCCCACGAGCACGCTGTCGGTCCATGTCGTGTCGGCGACGAGGCTCGTCGTGACTTGAACGGCCGCCGCCCCGTTGCGCGAACGGAACACGTGATAGCCCGCGACGTCGCCGCCATCCGCGGCCGCACGCCATGCGAGCCGGACCCGCGACGGAGAGCCTGCACTCCATGTCGCCTGCAGGTCGCGCGGCGACCCCGGCAACGCCGGCGGCGCACCCGATGCGGTGCACGCGAGGCTCGGGGGCCCCGACTCGTCGTGGGCATTCAGTGCGGTGACGAAGTAGCACAGGGCACCCGCAGGCGCGTCGTCATCCGCGTAGATCGTAGTGGTGAGGAGCTGTGGCGTGAGCGGCATCGGCGCACCGCTGTCGACGCTGCGCTCGATGCGATAGGCAGCCGCCGCGCCGCCGGTCGCCGGCGCCGACCATTCGAGCAGCACCGCGGGCCGCGCCGGGTTCCCGTCCTGCGTGCCACCGCCGGACGCTACGATCGGCGTGAAGTCCGCACCGTACAGTGCCGTCGGAGCGATACGGAATTCGTCGATCGCGCCGTTGAAATAGTCCGCCAGTGAGGATGCCGAGCGCGCACCGATGTACAGCGGCTTGGCGTTGACCGCCGGCACCCCGGCCGCAGGCGCCGCGATGCGAAGCGTGCCATCGACGTAGATGCGATTGGCGCCGGCCTGCGCATCGTACACACACGCCACGTGATGCCACGCGCCGTCGACGCGGACCGCCGTGCCGGAGGTCACCGACTGCGCGACGCCTGCGGCGTTGTCCCACACGAACTCGACCGCGCCCGTCTTGGTGATGCTGACGCGGAAGGTCCGCGTTCCAGCCCAACCCTTGCTGCCGATACAGCCCTTGGTGCCGGCGCTGCGACGCACCCACGCCTCGACGGTGAAGCTGCCGCTCATGTCGAACGTGTTGGCGTCACTGGCGTGCAAGTAATCGTTCTTGCCGTCGAGCGCGACCGCCATGCCGCCGATGCCCGGCACCCACACCGGATCGTTGGCGTCCGCCTGGGTGGTGCTGCCGAGATTGGCGTGATTGCCGTTGCCGGAAAGATCGCGCGCCAACTGCCCGCTGCCGGCGTCGAACCACAACACCATGGTTCCTTGCGACGTCCCGGGCACGATGCGCTTCGCGGTCAACGACTCGGGGGCGCCGGGCGGGGCGATCGGCTGGTTCTGCACGCACGCGGTCGGCGACACCGGACTCTGCAATCCCGAGGTGAGCGCAACGACTTGATAGCAGAGTTCACCGAGCGGCGGCCACAGATCGCTCGATCCGATGCCGGTGACCAGATCGTTGGTGATGCGCTGCGGCACGCCACCATCGACCTGTCGATAGACGTGATAACCATCGGGCGCGGCGCCGGCCGGCGCTTGCCATGCGATCTCGACCCGCGTCGGGCCGGCGCGCAACGCCGCCGACACGCCGGTGGGCGCCGCCGGGCGCACGCGCGTCTCCGAACCGGGCGTCCAACCGTTCCACCAGATGCGATTGCCGCCGGTGGCGAGCCCGATCAAATGACCCGCGGGAAGCGCCTGCTTGGTGCCGGTGACGTTGTTGAGCCCGTAGGTCGTGTTCATGAAGTTCGAATTGCCGCCGAACTGCAGCGAGTCGAGATCGGCGGTGCGGTACTCGATCGGATTCGGGGAGACGTCCCAGCGCGTGAACAAGGCGAAGATGCGATTCTCCGCGTCGCACACCTGCAAGATGCCGCGCGTGCCGGTGCCGGCGATGACGTCGCGGCGCGTCGTCCAGGCTCCGAGCGCATCACGGCGGTGCACTTGCAAGCGATCGAAGTCGTCCTTGGTGATCGCGTAGACGCGACCCTGCGCGTCCGTTTGCAGGTGCAGGTGATCGTCGGCGGATCCCAATCCGCTGTCCGCGACTTCGACGTCGCCCCAGACGGTGGGATCGTCCACATCACGGTGAACGCGGAACCCGAATTGGTCACGGTTCTGATCCGACCAGAAGACGCCGATGCGGTCGCCGCCGAAGGCGATGACCGAGCTGATGTCGTCGATGTCGACGCCGCTCTGCAGAACGACCGCGGTCGGACTCCACGAACGATGATCGGCGCTGGTCGAGTAGTAAGCGTGAATCGCGCCGAGCCCTTCCGCCGTCGCCCACAACCGGCCGGTGGAATCCTGCTCCAGCACCATGGTTTCGGCGCCGCTCGGGCGCGGCAGCATCACCGGGAAGCCGCTCGCCAGGATCCAGATGCGGAGGGCGCCGTCGTACGAGTACTTGAACAGCGAGGGCGACGCTGCGTACACGAGCACGAACAGATCGGCGCCGTTCCACTTGACGTCCGCGTGGCCCGCGGTGGTGAGCACCGCATCCAAGAACACGCAGCGCTCCCACGTATCCAGGGTCTTTTCATAGATGGCGGCGCCGTCCGGCCCCTGGACGACGGCCCAATACGAGCCGTCGTGAAACCACAGCTTCGACTGCGGTTTTTCGCCGGTCGTGAAGTCGCTGGTGGTGACGATCGCGGTGGCGAAACCGGCGGCACCCGCCGCCGTCGCGACCGCGAGCGCCGCCGTGAACGCCAGCGCTGCGAACATCCGGCGCGCTTGCACGGCGACTGAACGGTTGCCGATCAATCCGACCTCCGTGGACTCACGTCGCATCGCGGCGTCGTCCGCCTGCGTCCTTCGACGCTGCGGCGCATTCTTTCCGGGATGGCGGAACCGCCCGGCGTGCCCGGTCGCGTGGAGGATTGCAATCGAACGACCACAATGAGGCGGTGGCGGCGAATCCGGATGGGGCACGGCCGTGCGGGGCGGTGCGGCGTGGCGGTTCGAATCGGATACGGTGCGGCCGCCCCAATCGCGGTGATGCCGTGGGGGAAAGCGCCCGACGCCGCACCGGTGCCGGCGCCTCGAGACACGATCGGAACGCGAGCGCCCTCAGCGACCGGGGGAGGATGTCCGCAGGTGTTCCGCGAGCAGACGATGGAAGTGATGCACGCCGGCCTCCTGCGCCGGCGAGTAGCGGCCGCGCCGGTAGAAGCGACCGCGCACGCCGGCCTGCACCGCCTCGACCACCGATTCGTCTTCGCGCTCGACGCGATCGAGCGACGCGCCGGCGCCGCGCTCGAGCAGCGCTTCGTCCCAGACGTACGCGAGGAACGCCACGCGGGTGCGATCCGGCGCCAGCGGTTTCACGACATTGACCGAGATGCCCCACGGATAGACGTTGAACATGGTGGTCGGAAACAACCAGAAGTAATACGCCGCGATGCGTTGCCCGTGATCGGGCGACCCGGCCGGCGGTTCCAGCGCCGGCTCGCCGGCGGCCGCGGGCGCCACCTGCACGCTTCCCGACGCGAAGGTCTCGGTGCGATAGCGCGCGAAGTCGATGGTGTCGGTCAGCCCCGCGTGCACGTACGGAACGTGGAAGCCTTCCAAGTAATTGTCGAGGTACAACGCCCAGTGCGCCCGCACCAAGTAGTCGCGCGAGCGCGACGGATCCAGCGCCATGCGATCGAACGGCAACCAGCCGAGGCGCGCCTGAACCTCGGCCGCGAGCGTCTCGAACGGCATCGCGGGCGCCAGGGACACGAAGACGAAGCGATTCCAAGTCGCCACCGGCACCGGCGCCAGGTCGTCGCTCGCGGACGGAAAATTCTGGACACCGGCGAACTCCGGCATCGACAGGAACCGCCCGTCCAGCCCGAAGCGCCGGCCGTGGTAGCGGCATCGCAACGATGTCTGGTTGCGCTCGCCTTCGCATACCAGCATGCCGCGATGCGTGCACACGTTGGATAGACACCGCAGGCGGTCGTCCTGGTCGCGCGTCAACAGCAGCGGCTCGTCGAGCACGCCTTCCAGCAACGTGAACGGGAAGCATTGGCCGGGAACCCGCACCCGATCATGATCGGCGATGAGGTGCCAGCCGGACGACAACACGCGGTCGCGCGTGCGCGCGAACCATTCCGGATCGTGGTAGAACTCCGGCGGCAAGGTCGAGGCGCGGCGGATGTCCGGATCCACGTGCAGATCTTCGGGTCGCATTTGGAAGGGCGGCTCCCAGCGGCTGAGCGCGGAGGGCATCGATTTCGGGCGCGCCGGAAACGCTGGCAGAATGCGGCGGGCGGGCGCAAGGGGGCCCGCCCACCCGCCGCCGCGGCGTCGCATCTGCGGCCGCAAGCTCGTGCACCGGCGCAGTTCCCTCAGCGCTCGGAATGTTCCGGCGCGCTGTTGGCGATGAAGCGTCCGGTCGGCACCGCGAACTTCCATGCCGAGGTGCCGTCGTAGAGGTTGGCACTCAGGTTCGTGGCGCCGGCATCCGCGGCCAGCGTGTTGTCGCCGCGGAACGGATTCACCGGCAGCTTCTGACTGCGCAGGTACGGCCCGTAGCGGAACTCCGCCGTGCGCGACGGCGATACGACCCCGTCGCGCCGGGTGAACTGCGTCAACTGCGCGACGAAGGCGGCTTCCGGATTGGATGCCGGAGCCGCGCCGCTCGCCGGGTCCACTTCGCCGGGGTAGGCGCCGTGCTGCTGGTAATACAGCTCGATCGCCTGACGAATCTCGGCCAAATCATGGTCCACGGTCGCCAGCCGCGCATCCGACGTATGGCCGGTGAACTGCGGCACGACGACGGCGGCCAGGATTCCCAGGACCAGAACCACGATCATGAGTTCGACGAGGGTGAATCCTGCGACGGTGATGCGGCCCCGCGCGCGTTCCATCGCTTGCATGCTCCCGATCCCTTTCGCGAGCGATCACGGCGTGCCACCATGCACGCCTCGCACCATCATCATGACCTGCGACACCGGCTTCGGCGCGGTCGCGCGCGAATCCGCCGCCGCAGCGGTGCCGCGCCGGATCGCGACGAAACCGGCGCCCCACAGCCGTGTGCGCCATGGCGCACGACGATCGCGATGCCGTGCGCGACGAATGGAAGTCGGAGGTTGGAATCGCAGAACCTGCCGCGGGCGTCCGGCGCGCCCGGCAATGTTTTCACGCCGCGCGGTAGGCGTGATACAGCATCCAGTAGACGAGAACTCCAGTCACCGAGACGTAAAGCCACAGCGGCAATGTCCAGCGGGCGATGCGTGCATGGCGGACGAAGTCGCGCCGGATCGCACGCCGCAGCGTGATCGCCACCATGGGCACGATCACCACCGCGAGAATCGTGTGCGACAACAAGAGCGTGAAGTAGAACCGACGCACCGCGCCCGTTCCCTGGAACTTCACCGACAGTTCCTAGGTGCCCCCATGAGGTGACGAATCGCGGAACGGCGGGCGTAGCCGGTCGACGCCCTTCCCCACCCGCACCCAGGCACACGGC